>ENA-OQBU01000191-OQBU01000191.1-human-gut-metagenome-genome-assembly--contig:-NODE-191-length-16050-cov-4.568863_pt1 | contig 16050 bp, 17 predicted proteins | sample MGYA00242492_ERZ504566 | MGnify/ENA primary metagenome ERZ504566 (study PRJEB26092, sample SAMD00036261) | human gut metagenome | host: Homo sapiens | study: EMG produced TPA metagenomics assembly of...
ATGGCGGCGCGGACGACGTCCCCGACCAACTCGACGGCTTTACGGCGCTCGGTCCTGCTGAGCTTCGCCAGGCTCTTCTTGAGGGTGATGACCAGGTCGTCTGCATCCATGGGCGCTCCTTCGACGTTAATTGAAGGGTACCGCCTCGCGGTGACATCGTTTTTATGTCAATCTTGGTCTAACAGAGCCTTTCTTTTAGGTAGCGGAGGCATCGACGACGCCGGTCGCATTGGCAACCGCGACTATGACGATCATGCATAGGAGCAGCACACCCAATGCCTTGAGCCAGAGTTTCGCGAGCTTCTTGCCGCGATAGCTGTCGAGCAGTGCGAATCGCCGACGAAGACGGCGCTTATCGAGCAGCGCAAAATGCATAAGCACCATAAGGCCATCGACAAAGAAAAAATACTCGATTATGAGAAGCCACGTCGGGTAGCTTTGGTTTGCTCCCGTGGGGTGAAAGACGGCAAAGTGACTTCCGGCAAAGAACACAAGCAGCGAGAGGCAGACGAGCGTATTCCAAATACGCCCCAGAGACTCCGGAACGCGAGAGAGCAGACCGCATGCAGCGGAGGCGGCAGGCCTAGGAAGCCTGCGGGGTTCTGGAGCCCTTGGGGCGTCAACACCGGTCTCCGAGGCCGGAGTTCGGACAGGCGGCGCAGGAGGCCGCACGGGGCAACTCAGATCGCATGCCGCGCGCGTCGCCGTCCCAACGCTTCCGCACTCGCAAAACGCTTGGCCGGGGTCGAGCGCCATCGACATGCAGACGGCATCGGCAAGTGGAGTGGGAATGCCGCGCGCCTCGCATTGTTCGCGCATGTCGAGCCTGGTTTAGGGTCGACTCCCGTCAAGCAGAAGAACAACAGGGCGCCAAGTGCGTAGACATCGCTGCGCACACTCGTCTGCCCAAACCCATACTGCTCGGGCGGCGCATAGGGTCGCGTGCCGAACTTGACGGTGTCGGCATCGGCGCATCGCGCCATACGCGGGCGATTCCCAAGTCGATAATCACCAGCGATGAAAATGTCAGGCCGTCATCAGGCGTATAGTTAGCACCTGTCACGATGATATTCGACGGCTTGAGGTCACGATGGATCACCGGCGCCGACGTCTCCCCCGCCATTGAAAAACCGGCATGGAGCTCGCCCACGGCGTCGCAAAGGACAGGATACAATTCACGCGCATAATCGGGGGTGGCTCCCAGACGGTCCACCAGCGCCCCGAGCGTCTCCCCTTCGATGTATTCTATAACCACGTTGAGCTCGTCGCCCACACGACGACAATCGACGATTCTGGGCAGGTGCTCAAAACGCCTGCCTGCCCGCTGAGCGGCAAACAGACGCTCGTATGCCCCGCCGATTTGAGCCGAAGCATCGATGCGTTTACGGACAAAGGGGCCGAGCGAACCACCGCCGGTTCCTTCAAAGTACACGAGCTCGGTTGCTTCAACGGACGAGCGCTTAAGTACACGCTCCACGCGATAGCTGTCGTCGCGATCGAGCGACGCCAGGTGCTCGGCAAGCGCTGCGGTCAGCTCGTCATCGGAATATGTTGTGGTCTGAGTATCCATAGCCTCCATCATAGCGCAGGGCGCAGACACCCCATGGCATCCGCGCCCCGTTCGTTTGCATCGTTGTTCGGCAGCTCCGCCGGCTCAGATATCAGCCGCTAACTCACCGTCTCCTCGCCAAAGCGATACAGCTCCTCGTTGACCTTTTGGAGGCTGCACCCGCGATCGATGCAAAAGATGATAATCGCATCACGGCGATCCTCGCAGTTAAGGACGCTTACCCCGGCAGCCGTCAGTGCACGGTTGGCCTCTTTGAGCATCAGCGCCATCGCAAAGGCAATCTGCAGCACCTTATTGCGACTCGGATTGCGCGAACCAGTAAAGATCTGATAGCCAAAGGTCTCGTTGAGGTCGGCCATACGCACCACGCGCGAACGCTCCAAGCCCTTTTCCTGCAGCAGCTGCTTCAGGTAGTCCGAAAGCGACGGGGCGGCAAAGTCGTGCTCCCTGATATAGCCATCGATGTTCGGTGCATCGAGAAGCTCATTGAGCAACTCCTCAGTCAGCTTTTTTTATCGGGCATACGACTTCACCTCCCCCAGTGCATGCAACATGCTAGAAACCGCTTACGTCCGAACGCTCCCAGCTAGCAACCTGGTCGGGAGACACCGTACCCAGCGCCTCGAACTTCCAGGAACCGCCCGCCTTCAGATGATTGGTGTTTGCAAGAGCCGTTCCAACCTGGTTGCCATCGGCATCATACAGAACATACTCAATCTGAATGTAGCTCTTTTCCTTGTCCGTGTTATTGGTCAGCGTGCCCGTGATCTTATAGGCAAACTGATTGGAGGTGTCTTCAGCCTCGTCAGCAATGGTATACGGTTCTTGCGGTTCTTTTTGCTCCTCAGCCTGCTGTGTCGCCTCGGCAGGTTTTGCCGAATCGCTCGCAGACGAATCGGTTGAATTGCCACCCATAGAGCCCACGGCACCGACGATAACCAGCACCACGATGATGCCTAGGACAATCTTGCCGATCGGCTTCTTTCCCTCTTTTGCCATTATTCATCCTTCCTACAATCCGGCTACCGTGCCGGCACACAGCACATCGTAGGAAGGATTGAATTTGAATTCATTAGCTGAGAGCTAAGGTTGCAGTAAACGGCCAATGCAGTTATCCAAACGCCGAGCAAACGCACTCTGCACGACCGTCTGCTGGCAGTGCATCAACCCACCGTGACGGATTCCCCGGTAAAGGCACTGATCATCAACAGGGCAAAGAACACCAGGTAGCTGACACTCAGCGGGTACGCAATGATCAGGAATACGACCCAACCGACATTGGTTTACCGTCGGCACGGCGTTGCCCGCGATTGCGGCAGAGCCAAATCGTCACGCCGATGGCAGTGATAAACAGTACGAGTGCCGCCGCAGCCAGCCCAGCAAGCACAAACATCACGCCAATGCTCACAGCAATGACCGGAAGTAGCAGCAAGCCACACCCGCATCCACCCGGACTATATACGGCAGACTGTCGGCGTCGTTCCATCGTCACTCCAAGCCAAGCAATCGTTTGTAGACATCGAGACCTTTGAGTAGGATTTCCTCGTCGAAGAGCATGCTATCGGTATGCAGAGCGCTTGTGGCATAGGCGGGGCAGCCATCCGAATCACTCGGGTTGTCTTGGTCCTCTGGCATACCCGTGCCCAGCAGGAAAAACACGCCCGGCAGATGGCGCTGATAGAACGCGAAATCCTCGGCGATCAGCAGCGGCTCGTCCACAAGTTGCAGCTCGGGCAAGGCAGGCGCAATGTGGGCAAACAACTCGGGGTCGTTATCGACTGGCGGATAGCCCTCGGCAAAGTCGAGATCGTACGTACAGCCCGTTGCGGTGCACGCCTCGTCGAGCGCACGGCGTACGCCCTCGCGCGCACGGTCGAACATGGCGTCCGTAAACACACGCAAGCTACCGGCAACATGGGCCTCCCCCGCCACCGCATTGCAGACGGTGCCTGCCTGCAGCAGGCCGAACTTGCCAATGCAGGGCTCATCGGCACCCAACTCGTCCATGAGCTCGCGCTCGGAAACTAAGAACTTGGCCGCTGCCAGCGCGGCATCGCGCGATTCCTCGACTGGAACGCCGTAGGTCTTGGCGATATGGATACTCGTTCCATGGATATGAATGTGCGTCTCGCTTGAGCGCGCCAGCAGCGGACCGGGGCAGCTCGCCAACGTGCCGGCGGGCAGATCGGGCCACACATGAAAGCCAAAAATGCGGTCGGCCCCATAGCGCTCGAACACACCACTCTCGCATACCGTCTTGGCACCACCGGTCGTTTCCTCGGCCGGCTGGAACACAAAGAGAACGTTGCGCCTAATGCGCCCGGCTGTTCGCGAATCGTACGGTCAACATACGTCGCGGCGGCAAGCGCCATGGCCATGTGTCCGTCATGTCCGCAAGCGTGCATCTTGCCGGGATGGGTTGAGGCAAAGGCCGCTCCCGTCGCCTCCGCGATGGGCAGCGCATCCATATCGGCGCGAATCGCCGTGGCATGCGCGGCATCAACACCGGCGTCGAAGAAAGCACAGACGCAGCTGGGGCACGGATGGGTCACCTCGCAAGCGAGCGGTGCCAGCACGCCCTCGATATAGGCAATGGTTTGCGGAAGATCGAAATCGAGCTCCGGAATGCGATGGAGATCGCGGCGATAGCGACGGAGTTCTTGGAGCTCGGCCATATTGGTTCCTTTCGTAGGTGCGCGTCGGCTGCTATCTATTGTGCCGCAAGATTGCTACACCCTTATTTCCAGCATATCCCTGCGTTTTTTAAACGTTATATACGAATACTCTTGTTTGGTAAAGTGCAACGTGGTAGGGTCGTTACCACTTTGATAGAGGCGCGGGCACGAAGAGCCGCGGGCGAGCCGGCAGGCTTTGACCCCGCGGGGAGGCGAAACCCGCCGAACTGGGTTTTTCGGGCACGAACAGCCTGGTGGGCCTGCGGGAAACACCCGCAGGACTGTCTGCAGCAATGCGGGAGCGCTATCCGGACATTGGGTCCACGCTATGCGGATTCGATGCGCAGGTAGCGCCGTCTGGATAGCGAGGTTTACGGGACATGTCATTGACTCCCAACGAGGCATATGCGGCCAAGCAGCCGTTTGTGGACAAGGAGACGCTCGAGCATATCGTCGAGCAGTTCCCCACGCCGTTTCATCTATACGACGAGGCGGGCATCCGCCGCAACATGCAAGAAGTGCGCGACGCCTTTGCATGGAACCCGGGCTTTAAGGAATACTTTGCCGTCAAGGCAACCCCAACCCGGCGCTCATCTCCATTCTCAACGAATACGGCTGCGGCTGCGATTGCTCGAGCTATACCGAGCTCATGATCGCCCGCTCGCTGGGCATTACGGGACATGACATCATGTTCTCGTCCAACGACACGCCGGCGGCGGACTTTGAGCTCGCCGACAAGCGGGGTGCCATCGTCAACTTTGACGACATCAGCCACATCGAGTTCTTTGAGCACGTTGCGGGACCCATCCCCAAGACGGTCAGCTGCCGCTTTAATCCGGGTGGCCTGTTCCAGCTCTCCAACGGCATCATGGACAATCCGGGCGACTCCAAGTACGGCATGACCACCGAGCAGCTCTTCGAGGCCTTCCGCACGCTCAAGGCCAAGGGCGCCGAGCGCTTTGGCATCCACGCATTCCTTGCCAGCAACACCGTCACCAACGACTACTACCCCAAGCTCGCGCGCATCCTCTTTGAGCTTGCCGTGCGCCTGGAGCGCGAGACCGGCGCACACGTCGCCTTCATCAACCTATCCGGCGGCGTCGGTATCCCCTACCTGCCCGAGCAGCAGGCCAACGACATCCACGCCATCGGTGAAGGGGTGCACACGGCCTACGACGAGATTCTGGTTCCCGCCGGCATGGGCGATGTGGCGATCTGTACCGAGATGGGCCGCTTTATGATGGGCCCCTATGGGTGCCTGGTCACCAAGACCATCCATGAGAAGCAGATCTACAAGGACTATATCGGTGTCGATGCAAGCGCCGTCGATCTGATCCGTCCTGCCATGTATGGCGCTTACCACCACATTACGGTGATGGGTCAGCCGGGTGGCGCCGACAAGACCGCAGCACCCGTTACGGACACCTACGACATCACGGGCAACCTATGCGAGAACAATGACAAGTTCGCCATCGATCGCGAGTTGCCGCATATCGACATGGGCGACCTGCTCGTGATCCACGATACCGGCGCGCATGGCTACTCCATGGGCTACAACTACAACGGCCGTCTGCGCTCCGCCGAGGTGCTGCTGCGCCCCGATGGCTCGGCCGACCTCATCCGCCGTGCTGAGCGCCCGGGCGATTACTTTGCCACGCTCGACGTGCTGCCGAGCGGCCGAGAGCTGCTGGCCAAGTCGCGCGCCGAAAGTGCCCGCCGTCGCGCCCAGGACGAGCGTCTGGCCGTCGCCGCTCAGTGGAACAAACGCATCCAGATCGCGGAAGCGAAGGAGAAGAACATGGATATCCGCAACCTCGAGGGTTCGATCGTCGCCCTCGTCACGCCGTTTAAAAAGGACGGAAGCGTCGACTTTGACGCGCTCGAGCGCCTTATCGATTTCCACCTGCAAAACGGTACCGACGCCATCCTCACCCTGGGCACCACCGGCGAGAGCGCCACGATGACTGACGATGAGGACAACTCCGTTGTCGCCGCGGTGGTCAAGCAGGTTGCAGGCCGTGTCCCCGTCATCGCCGGCTCGGGCTCCAACTCCACGCAGACCATGCTCACCAAGTCGCTCACCTATCAGGGCCTGGGCGCTGACGGCCTGCTGCTCATTACCCCCTACTACAACAAGTCCAACGAGGAGGGCATCTACCAGCACTTTAAGACCGTTGCCGATGCCGTAGATATCCCCTGCATCCTGTACAACATCCCCGGCCGCTGCGGCTGCGGCATCAGCGAGCGCAACGTAGAGCGCTTGGCCGCGCACCCCAACATCATGGGTATTAAAGAAGCCTCGGGCAACGTCGCCTACGCGGCCAAGATCGCCCACCTGCTGTCCGATGACTTCCGCATGTACTCGGGCGAGGATGCACTCACCGTGCCGCTCATGAGCCTAGGCGCTTCGGGTACCATCAGCGTGTGGGCCGACGTACAGCCGCAGCTCGTGCACAACATGTGCCGCGCTTATCTGGACGGCGACGTAGCGCGCGCCCGCGATATCCAGATTGCCGCACAACCGCTCATCAACGCCCTCTTTAGCGAGGTCAACCCCATCCCCGTTAAGGAAGCGCTCGCCCAGATGGGCATGATCGAGGCAAACTACCGCATGCCGCTGTGCCCCATGGCAGACGACACGCAAGCCGCACTTACCGATGCTCTGAAGGGAGCTGGTCTGCTTGATTAAGACCGTCATTATGGGAACGGGCCGCATGGGCTCGCTCATCCGCACTACCGCCGAGGGTATTGTCGATACCGCCGGACAGCCCGTTTTCGACATTGTGGCCCAGATTGGCTTCGATTTGAGCGAGCTCGAGAACGCACCGGCTGCCGATGTGATTATCGACTTCTCGAACGTCGTGACCTTTGACGCCGTCGTCGCCTATGTCGAGCGCACGGGCGCGGCGTTGGTCTCGGGCACCACAGGCTACACTCCCGAGCAGATGGACCGCCTGCGTGAGCTGGGCCAGAACGCCCGCGTCATGCACTCCGGCAATTACTCCATCGGCATCGCAGCCCTGCGTCATCTAGTGGCCCAGGCCACGCGTGAGCTGCCCGGCTTTGACTGCGAGATTGTCGAGACTCACCACAACCAAAAGGTCGACGCCCCCAGCGGCACCGCAAAGCTGCTGCTCGACGCCGTAGTCGAGGCCGAGCCCGAGGCAGGCTACCACCCCGTCTATGGCCGCGAGGGCATGTGCGGCGCGCGTGACCCCAAGGAGATCGGCATGCACTCGCTGCGCGGCGGCACCGTCGCCGGCGTGCACGAGGTGAGTTTCTTTGGCCAGGACGAGGAGGTCACGCTCACCCACCGCGCCACGAGCCGTCAGATCTTCGTCAACGGTGCTTGGCAGCCGCGCAGAAGCTCATCACCCGCGAACCCGGCTTCTATACCTTCGACCAGGTCATGTTCGCCTAACCAGGTATCAACCGAATCCACGCAAAGGAGAAACAGCATATGAGTAACGCAGCCGAGATGGATGCACAAGAGATTATCAACTACATCGCCACCGCGCCCAAAAAGACGCCTGTCAAGCTGTACGTGCACGAGAAGCCCGGCATGAAGGTTGCCTGGGGCGACGCACATGTCTACGGCGGTCGTCGCGGCAAGACCGTCTTTGGCGACTGGGATGAGCTTAAGGCCATCCTGGACGCCAACGCCGATTCCATCGATTACTACGATGTGGAAAACGATTGCCGCAACTCCGCCGTGCCCATGCTCGACCTTAAGGGCATCACGCCCGCATCGAGCCGGGCGCGATCATCCGTGACCGCGTCGAGATTGGCGACCACGCCGTCATCATGATGGGCGCCATCATCAACATCGGCTCCGTCATTGGCGAAGGCTCCATGATTGATATGGGCGCCGTGCTGGGCGGCCGCGCCACCGTGGGCAAGAACTGCCACATCGGCGCTGGAACCGTGTTGGCAGGCGTCGTTGAACCCGCAAGCGCCACGCCCGTCATCATCGAAGACGACGTCATGATCGGCGCCAACGCCGTGGTCCTGGAGGGCGTGCGCGTGGGCAAGGGCGCCGTCGTGGCGGCAGGCGCCGTGTGCGTCGAGGATGTCCCCACCGGTGCCGTCGTCGCCGGTGTTCCCGCCCGCGTCATCAAGATGCGCGATGAGAAGACCGACAGCAAGACCGGCCTGGAAGAGGGCTTACGTCAACTGTAGGGTTACGCGGTTTTACCAAACCGCGTAACTAGCCGACGCTGCAAACGCCCCAGAGCGGCAATCTGACGTTCAGTCGTCGGGCATGACCAAAAGGTCAATGCCCTCCTCTTTCACGTCACCTTGCTCGCTCTGGGGCGTTTTCGCTGACTTATGCTCAACCAGTAGCGAAATTAAGCCCCAAGTAAAAAGGCCGAAGCCTCATCCGAGGCTTCGGCCTTCGCTTTCTCGCTGCAGGCGTAACGCAACTTATCGATTCTCGATGCTGCCGATATTCTTGAGCTCGATGGAGATGAGGCCGTTGGGCTCGTTGACAAACTCGATATACTCGGAGTTCGAACCCATCTCGGCCGGGAAGCTGATTTCGATGCCCGTGTCGGTACGAATCTTGTGATTACGCACGGCAGCGCGCTCGACCTGCTTGCGCTCCACGGGAACGCGCTCGGGAACCTTCTCCTCGGTCAGCGCCGCACGCACGCTCTCCTTGATGACCGGCTCGTCCTCAAAGACTTCGTCGACAATATCCCAAGGCGGCAGCTCCTCGTCATCCTCGACTTTCTCGGCAACGGCAGCCTTAACCTTGGCGAGCGCCACGGCCGTGTTGGCACCGTGCTCCTCGGCGACTTCCTCGACCACACGCGTCACGGTGTCGATGACCTCCTTGCCCGATACCCCCGTGTCGCACTGCAGCAGGCCATCGGGAATGAGCATGCGATCCTCGCCGGCAATCTTGCGCTTCTTATCCACATAGCCGATCTCCATGGTGCTTGCACGCACGATTGCATAGCTCGGCACCTTTTGCGAGGGGTTCGGCAGAATGGCGTAGTGGCGCGCGATGTCGTTGCGCACCTCCCCCTCTTCGCGGCCCACTTCGTGCATAAAAGCCTGCTTGGAGCCCAGCAGCATCACGGCAAACCAGCGGGCATCCTCATCGTCGTCATAATCAGCCACGAGCACGTCGGTGGACTCGGCTTTCTCGGCTTTGGTGAGCTCGGAGGAGATAAACTCCGCAATCTGCTGCGACAGGTCCACGAACTCGCGCTCGCCAAAAGAAATAGCCCTTGAGCTCACCACCAAACGCAGAGTTCTCGGCAAACGTGGCGCGTTTGTTGTCGGCCGAGGTACGAGCGCGCCGCAGGTGCGTGGTTACGAAATTACGCACGGTGCGGCTCTCGATATCGAGCTCGCGCTGGCTCATAACGTTGACGGCAGAGTCAAAGTCCAGGATATGCAGAATCGCGTGATTGATTTTCATATACGGCATTCCGTTCTAGATCGATTTCGGCACGAACCAGTATAGCGGTCGATCCCGCCCCAGGCGCATCGAAGATTGGTGCATCGGGGACAGGTTGCTTTGCACCAATGGTTAGCGCAGGAGCTCGGACTGCCAAGCCTCGAGCTGTTCTGCCAAGCTCTTGCCGGCAGCGGGCATGTCGATCTGGGGACGTTTGGGCAGAAGCGCACACTTAAGAATCGCAACGATAGTCTGCGAGACAAAGCGTCGCGTATCCTTGTCAAAGCCTTGCGCAGCCTGGAGCATCACGGGCAGGCTCTCGCGTAGATTCCCAGCGATATCCGCAAACCGCTCAGCACCCGTAGCCTCAAGCACGGAGAACAACGCATCTACAAAACGCTCGCGCTCGTTAGGCGACACCGCAAGCAGCATCTCGCGAATGGAGCCATCAACGTATCGAGCACCGGCGGACAGGCGCTCACAGTACACGAAGTCGCGACCATCAACCACCCAGCTAAAGGGATTATGCTGAAGCAGGCTGAACTCGGTGCTCTCAACGATGGCATAGTCCTCCTGTGTCTCGAACATCATGCCAAAGATCGACGACCGAGGTAGCGTCTTGTCGATTCGACCGGATAGATCGGCGAAGGCGTTGCCGCTCAGAAACTCCTCGACGAAGCCCGGACCATCATGGGAATACGCCCGTTCGATTCGCTCACGGGCGACATCGGGGCACATCGCCGCACCGTACACCGCAAGGTTTCCACCCTTGGAATGACCTCCGCACAAAAGCGGCCCGTCAATCGCATCCGCCGCCTCGTCTACATAACGCGCCGCGGATTCCTGGGCCGGCACAGGACACCGGAACGCCATGTTAAAGTCCTCTTTCCAGCCCACAATCGTGCTGTCGGTCCCCCGGAAGGCAAGATAGCTAAACCCCGCCGGAAATCGGAACGTCATGGCCGCAAACTGCTCCGTTGTCTCGGCATCACTCACGCTACGATAGCCGCAAACACGAACGCCACGGTAGCGAGGGCTTGCTGCCACAGCCTCCAACAGGGCACGACTCCCCTCCGGATCCCACAGGTCGCCAATCATGTCTTGGTAGCACTCGGCGCGCAGCAGCTCGCGTACGTCTAGGCCCTGCCAGTTCGTCAGCTCCGCCATATCACCCGGCAAACGCAAATAGGACAACCACGCAAAGACCAGGCTATCCACCGCGCAGAACGGCCGTTCCTCAAACGGATCAAACGCTGTCTGGGCATAGGTCAAAAAATTAGGCGAATCCGACATGGCCCTCCCATCAACTATGGTGCATTGGGGTCAGGTTACTTTGCACCAAAAAAGCGCCCGGGCCGCGTGGACTCGGACGCCTTCATTGTAGCTTTTCGCTCTAGCGAGCTTGATTTAGCAGGAGAAGTCGACGCTGTCGATGATGTCCTTGAGGGCCTTGGCGGAGACGGTGAGCTCATGCTGCTCGTCATCGTTCAGCGGCACGGGGACGCGGCAGACAACGCCGTCGCGGCCAACGACGGTCGGCATGGAGATGGCAAGATCGGACAGGCCATACTCGCCCACCATGAGCGAGGAGACAGGCAGAACGGTCTGCTCATCGCGCATAACGGCGGTGCAGATGCGCTTGACGGCCATGGCGACGCCATAGTAGGTGGCGTGCTTCTTCTCGATGATGGTGTAGGCGGAGTTCTTGACGTCCTCAGCGATGCGCTTCTCGGCAGCCTCATGCTCCAGGTGGCCGTGAAGCTCACAGAAGGTGTTCAGCGGAACGCCGGCAACCTGAGCGCTGGACCAAGCGACAAACTCGGAGTCACCGTGCTCGCCCATGACATAGGCCTGGACATCGCGCGGGTCAACCTCGACGTGGGCACCAAGCATCTGCTGCAGGCGGCCGGTGTCGAGCACGGTGCCGGAACCGATGACGTGGCCCTCGGGCAGGCCGGACATCTTGATGGCGGCGTAGGTCAGAACATCGACCGGGTTGGAGACGATTAGCAGAATGCCGTCGAAGCCGGACTTCTTAATCTCGGGGATAATGGACTTAAAGATGTTGACGTTCTTGTTGACCAGGTCCAGGCGGGTCTCACCGGGCTTCTGGGCAGCGCCAGCGGTGACGACGATCATGGCGGCGTCGGCGACATCGGAATAATCGCCGGCGTAGATCTTCATCGGCTCGGCAAACGTCATGCCGTGCGCGATATCCAGGGCCTCACCCTCGGCACGGTTCTTGTCCACGTCGATGAGGACCATCTCGGAGAACAGACCGCTCTGCATCAGAGCGAACGCCGAAGACGAACCGACGAAACCGCAGCCGACAATAGCGACCTTCTTCTCGTTAACCATTAGAAACTCCCATCTCTCTCCACAAACAAGCCGCCCGGGAACGACCCGAGCGGCTTGTCGTAATCCCAATACATCTAATCGGGTCTTTGATTATGCCCCTATTCGCAGCCAAAAATCGACCGTTTACCGAAATTGTTTGCAGCATTCGTAAAATAACTGCACGAAATCGGTTTCGAGCTATTGACGAGTCGAAATAGGTTTCTAATACAGGCCCGCCTCGCGAATGGCCTCGACAGCCAAAGCGATCTGATCGGGCGGCAGGACCAGCGCCATGCGCACGTGCCCCTCGCCCGAAGGGCCAAAGCTCGCGCCCGGCGTCACCACACGCCGGCCTTCTCCATGAGCTCCTCGCAAAAACGCCATGGAATCGGTGCGACCACCGGGAAGCTTGGCCCACACAAACATAGAGCCATGCGCGTTGGGACGCTCCCAGCCCAGGCCCTCAAGACCGTCGCACAGGGCATCGCGGCGTTCCTGGTACTTCAGACGCTGCGCCTCGACCTCATCGCGCGGACCGTTCAGCACGCGATGGCGGCCTCTGAATCGGGAAGAACATACCAAAGTCGATCTGGCCGCGCAGCTTGGCAAAGGCAGAGACCACATCCTCGCGACCGACCAAAAAGCCGATGCGGGCACCGGTGACGTTAAACGACTTGGAGAGCGAGAAGAACTCAACGCCCACCTCGAGCGCGCCGGGATACTGCAAGAAGCTGCCGCCGGGCTCGCCGTCAAACACGATGTCGGAGTACGCGTTATCATGGACGATCAACAGATCATGCTCGCGGGCAAAGGCGATAATCTCCTCGTAGACCTCGGGCGTGCCCACCGAGCCGACCGGGTTCGCGGGCAGCGACACGATCATGTACTTGGCACGATCGGCAACCTCGGGATCGATACCCGCCACATAGGGCAGGTAATTGTGCTCGGCAACCAGCGGATAGTATTCGAGCTTGGCATCGGCGATCTTGGCACCCGCCTCAAAGACCGGGTAGCACGGATCGGGAACCAAAATGGTGTCACCCGGATCGAGCAGGGCAAGGCCCAAATGGCCCACCCCCTCCTGCGTGCCGTTGCACGACTGCACCATAGACGGCGTAATGCCCGAAACGCCAAAGCGACGCTCATAGTAATCGCACACGGCCTGCTTGAGTTCGGGCAGGTCGCGCAGGGCATACTTCCACATCTCGGGATCTTGGGCTGCCTGCGTGAGCGCCTCGACCACATGGTCGTACGGCTTAAAGTCGGGCGTGCCCACGCTCATGTTGTAAATGGTCTTGCCCTGAGCCTTCAGCGCGAGAAGCTTGTTGTTGAGCGAGGCGAAGACCTCCGCGCCAAAGCGGTCGAGACGCTGCGATGCCTGCATGGTGCCACCTTTCGATATAAAAAACGCGGCGCTCCGACAAGAGCGCCGCGCGATACGGGCCATCAGATTGCAAAAGTGTAACGCTTGCAACCCCCGTATTGGTTCAATTTAGCCAACCTTAGTCAACTGGATTGAGCGCGTCGATCTGCGCAAGCCACAGACGCGAGCTAGCGTCACTCGGCATACGCCAATCGCCGCGCGGGCTGAGCGTCACCGAACCCACCTTGGGACCATCGGGCAGGCAGCTGCGCTTAAACTGCTGGGCAAAGAAGCGACGGTAGAACGTACGTAGCCACGTGTGGACGGTCTTGGCGTCGTAGACGCCCTCGAAGCTCTTGAGCGCCATGCGGTAGATCTTGCCCGGCTCAAAGCCAAAACGCAGCAGGTAGTAGAGGAAGTAGTCGTGCAACTCGTACGGGCCCACCAAATCCTCAGTCTTCTGCGCAATCTCGCCGTCGCCCGTGGGCGGCAGAAGCTCGGGAGATACCGGCGTATCGAGGATATCGAGCAAGACCTCGGCAATACGCCCGCCAAAGACATCAGCCGCATAGCGCACCAGATGGCGCACAAGCGTCTTGGGCACGCTCGCATTGACGGCATACATGCTCATGTGGTCTCCGTTATAGGTAGCCCAGCCGAGCGCCAGCTCCGACAGATCGCCCGTACCGATGACAAAACCGCCAGCCTGGTTGGCCAGATCCATCAGAATCTGCGTGCGCTCGCGGGCCTGGCTGTTCTCGTAGGTCACGTCCTGCACGGCCGAATCGTGCTCAATGTCCTTGAAGTGCTGCTCCACAGCCGCGTGGATCGAAACCTCGCGGAAGCTCACACCCAGGTCGCGGGCAAGCGACTCGGCATTGGACTTGGTGCGATGCGTCGTGCCAAAGCCAGGCATGGACACGGCTGTGATACCGGTGCGCGGCAGCCCCAGCGCATCGAAGGCACGCACGGTCACAAGCAGCGCCAGCGTGGAGTCCAGGCCGCCCGAAAGGCCGATGACCGCAGCCTTGGTACCCGTGTGGGCAAGGCGGGTCTTGAGGCCCGCAGTCTGCAGATCGAGGATCGTCTCGCAGCGCTCTGCCAAGTCGCCGTGGTCGGCCGGCACAAAGGGAGCACGGGGGAAGACACGGTCGATGTCGAGTGCATCGCGCAGGACAGGCTCTTTGGCCAGCACGCCCTCAAACGAAAATTCAACGGTTGTGGCCTCCGGCGCATCGTCCGCGCGCGTCCACGTCGTCGAGCGACGGCGCTCGGCAACCAGACGGTCGAGGTCAACATCGGCAACCGCCATATCGCAGGTAAGGAGCTTCGTCGCCGCCAGCTTAGAGCCGTTTTCGTAGACGAGGTTCTCGCCCGCAAAGACCATATCGGTCGTGGACTCGCCCTCGCTCGCGTCCGCATAGGCATAGGCACAGTAGAGGCGCGCACTCTGATTGGAGATGAGGCTACGTCGGTAATCTGCCTTACCGATGATCTCGTCGGAAGCGGAGGGGTTGAGAATCACCGTGGCACCGGCAAGCGCCATCTCGGTCGAGGGCGGCGCAGGTACCCACAGGTCCTCACAGACCTCGACGCCCAGCACCAGGTCCTCAGCACCCTCATCACAGCAGCGGTAGACAAGCCCCGAACCCAGCGGAACCGGACCCTGACCGGCAAATTCAACCCACACGGGATCTGTGGGCGCCGGAGCAAACCAGCGGCGCTCGTAGAACTCGCCATAGTTGGGCAGATACTTCTTGGCCGTGAGGCCCAAAAGCTCACCCGCGCAGCACACGGCGGCGCAGTTGTAGATATTCTCGGCAACTGCAACGGGAAGACCGATGGTAAAGACAATCGGCAGCTCACGAGTCACATCGAGGATATGCACCAAAGCAGCCTCGCAGGCATGCAGTAATGTGCGGTTATGGAACAGATCGGCCGCGGTATAGCCGCACAAGTTAAGCTCGGGCAGCACCAGAGCACGAACGCCGCGCTCGGCAGCCTCGCGAACAGCCGCCAACGCAACCTCGGCATTGCCCTCGACATCGGCAACGCGAATCTGCGGCGACGCCGCCGCCACACGCAAAAGCCATCGTTCTTATTAGCCGAAACGCAGCATTGCCTTGTTGATCTGGACACTGGAGGCCCCTTCTACCCTGAGATTCAGTCTAACGAACGTTCACATACCTCTAACTAGCCAAAGCAACCTCCCAGTTTACTGAGAGGCCAACCTGTGCTAAGAGCATGTATTTCAAAAAATCTTTAATTAAAAAAGGAGAAATCGATAATCGACTTCTCCTTTAAGCGAGGCGAGTAAATTCCGAAACTAATGGCAGAATTTATCCATGTAGTCCTCAAAAGTCGAACACTTCTACCACGCGCCCTCTTCCTGAAACTCTTTCAGTTGCTCCAAGAGATCTTTGTTAATAACGTCCATGCAGAAACCTCCTCTATCTAATCAATTGTAGTATATCTGCTTTCATGCAATTATCAACCAACTTGTTTAATTTGCTCCTCGTTTGCCGATAGTCCCTCTTTTTTCAAAATGTCGCGCACCTCGTTCTTAGTAATCGGCTTTTCAAACAACGAAAAGCAAAGCGAACGAAAAAATCATTAACCGCACACATTCTATGGGTGGCACAACTCAGCAGTACTCTTAACCCCTCTTTGAGCGTCCGACTTCTTTCACAAACGA
>ENA-OQBU01000192-OQBU01000192.1-human-gut-metagenome-genome-assembly--contig:-NODE-192-length-16037-cov-2.763922_pt1 | contig 16037 bp, 13 predicted proteins | sample MGYA00242492_ERZ504566 | MGnify/ENA primary metagenome ERZ504566 (study PRJEB26092, sample SAMD00036261) | human gut metagenome | host: Homo sapiens | study: EMG produced TPA metagenomics assembly of...
CGGTTTGGTCGATCCCCGTACCGGTTGCGATTGCCGGAGACGATTCGTTTGCGGTGATTGCGGTCCGGTCGAGCATCGGTTCGCTCCGGGTAAGATCCACGTCGCCAGCGGCCACGATGTCAGCGGAACCGTGCGATCGGGATCGGGCGTGTCGTCCGAGACTCGCCGCCGCGGTACCGGTGTCGGACTGCTGCGGTTGTGCGGGTGCCTGATGACGGTCGTCCTGCAACAATGTGCCGACGGTGATTGTGGAAGGCAAACCGGGCTTCGTTGACGAGGCGGCGGCCGACCCTGCGGCTGGGGCCGGTGCCGGAGTGTGCTTGATCACGCCCAACTGGTGTGCGAGTCGTTCGACCTGTGCCTTGAACTGCATGATGTGATCGTTGTCCGCACGGTTCAACGCCTGAATGAATTCGCCCACCTGTTCCATCTGCAGCCACAGGTTGGCCCTGAGCATGATGAGATCGTCAAGTCGAGAGCCCATCATGCGGCCGTATGCGGAAAGCACGGCGTTGCGATGGGATTCGTCGAGCTTGCCGAAAATCCAGGCAAGGTCTCGTGCCGGATCGTTGACCTGCATATCCTGCCAGTTGGTCACCGTGGTGATGGTGGAACCGGAGAACAGGAAGTCGCCGTCGGAAAATCCGCCGTGAACCGTGCAGGTGGAGAACGACCACAATCCCTCGGTGTCCATGATGCGCGCCCAGCTGTCGGTGATTTCTTGGGGAACATGGCCGGCGGAGCGTAAGCGGCGAATCCAGGCGGTCAGCTGCGAACGAATCTGACCGGTGGTAACTACCGGATATTTGGCATTGGCCAGAAAAGTCGAAGGCAGGCGATGAATGGCTCCGATGGCGGTGCCGACGGCCGCGCAGTCATCCAATGTCAACAGGTCGAGAGGCCGCGCCTGGCCATCACGGTGGACGGCAATCATCACGGTCGTCTCGCCTGTGGGACCGGGCTTGCGCGGGGTCAGCGGTGTGGACTCCGCCTGGGTCTGCTGCCCCACGGCCTGTGCGGTGGCCGTCTGGCCGGGTCGGGAAACGTCTCCCGGGGCGAACGCGACCACACGGTCCATATCGAAGCCGAGGCCACCAGGCTCGCGCGCGGCTGCCAGTGTCTGCGCCGCTTTCACACGGCGAATCAGACGCGTACGCCCTTCCTTGGTGTCAGTGGCGTATACGTCGTACAACTTGCCTGAGGCATCTTGAATCACGGTCTGATCGATGCCTTTGGCTCGTCGGTTGCGCTGGCCTGCACGTTCTCGCGTACGCCGGCCACCCCCAGATTCGGCAGGACGGCTGAGGCGAGTGCCGCCAACATATAATCGCTACGTTTCATCACCCTTCCACACTAATACATCCGTGGCGATTCGCACCGCAGAATGACACGCAAAACGCATGATTCTGGCGATGTTTTGTCGTGAGCCCGATTCAGCCATAGGCATGAGTCGTGCCGTGAGCGCGAATCGTGCCACAATGGACGCATGGAACAGGCGCAGGGGATTCTTGAGGGGCTCGATGAGCGGCAGCGTACCGCCGCGACTACGTTGCAAGGGCCGGTGCGCATTATCGCCGGCGCAGGTGCCGGTAAAACACGCACGGTCACGCGGCGAATCGCCTATGCCTGCGCCACCGGGGCATGGAAGCCGGAGCGGGTGCTTGCCGTCACCTTTTCGGTAAAAGCGGCGGCGGAAATGCGCGCACGATTGGGCCAGCTCGGCGTAGGGGGAGGTACTGGACGTTCCGGTTCGGGTGCGGGAACTGCCGGAGTCACGGCCGCGACCTTCCACTCAGCGGCATTGCATCAGCTCAACAGCGTCTGGGCAGACATATGCGAGGCTCCATTTCCGCATGTGATCGAAGATCAGCGTGACGTCGTCTCCCGCGCGATCATCCGCGCCACCGCACGTACCGATGCCGATCCGCTGACCGTTCGCGATGTGCTCGCCGAAATCAATTGGGCCAAAATCTCGTTGGTGGCGGTGGAAGATTATGCCCGGGCATGTGCCATCGCCCATAGGCAGCCGCCCGCCGGACTCGACACCGCTCGGTTCGCCGACGTCTACAGCGCCTACGAGCAGGAAAAGACCTCGCGTGGCGAAATCGATTTTGACGATATTCTGTTGCTCGTATGCCATATCATGGATGGTTTTCCCGAAGCCGCCGCCCAAATTCGTTCCACCATCGGCTGGCTCACCGTCGACGAGTATCAGGACGTCTCGCCCCTGCAACACAGGCTGCTGACCCTGTGGCTGGGCGGGGGAGGACCTGACGGCAAGAGCGCAATGAACCGCAACGTATGCGTCGTGGGCGATCCGGCCCAGACCATCTACTCGTTTGCCGGTGCTTCCAGCTGGGATCTGCTGCGTTTCGCCGATGAATTCGGGCCGCTCGCCGCCGATGTCAATCTCAACACCGACTATCGTTCGACGCCGGAAGTCGTGAACCTCGCCAACCGGGTGCTTGCGGCCGCGCCGAACCGTGAGGATTACCTGAAACTGGTTTCCGCCCGTGAATCCGGTCCGCGCGTACCCGAACCGCTTATGAGAGCGATATGGAAGAGGCACAGGGCGTGGCGGCACGCATAGCCCGGTTGGTTGCCAACGGGGCCAAGCCGTCCGATTGCGCGATCCTCACCCGCATCAACGCCCAACAGCCGGTATTCGGTGCCGCCTTGCGCGCTGCGAGACTGAAATATCGCGTCCGCAAGGATTCGGGATGGCAATCATCCGCGCTCGCCGACGATGCCGCGTCCAAACGCGCACTATTGGAGGCGATGGGTTTGGACGCCACCGGACTTGCCGCAAACGACGATCTCGGGGTTACGATTTCCACGATCCACGCATCCAAGGGTCTGGAATTCAAGCACGTGTTTCTGATCGGCTGTTCGGAAGGGCTCTTGCCGTATGGTTCGCCGGAAACGGGGGATGCGCTGGAAGAGGAACGCCGGCTTATGTATGTGGGCATCACCCGAGCTGAGGATTCGCTGCATTTGTCGTATGCACGGACCAAGGATGGTTATGGAGTGCAGCGCAGACGCATCACGATTTTTGTGACGGGCGTCTGTAATGCATACTGAATGCTCCTGAACGTTCAGGAGCGGGAATTGGCTGAAGGCCGGTTGACTATGCCTGCGTATCCTCCGAGTTGCCGTTTTCACCGTCTTCGCCATCTTCGCCGAGCAGCTTGGACAGTTCGGCATCCCAATCGATATCGCCGGTCTTGCCATCTGCGGCAGGGTGAGAAGCGGAACCGTTGGCATCGGAAGAAGAACCTGAAGGGGCGTCGGATGACGGAGACGCGCCATCTGCGGGCTTGTCGCCAGGCAGCGAAGGCAGCAGATCGGGATGCGTCCACTTGGCGTCACGGCCTTCAGGGCCTTCGGCGGCGGTGATCATCTCCCATATCCCCGGTGGCCTCGCGCATGCGCTTGGGACGCAGCTGCAAACCGAGCAGACTTTCGAACGTACGCTCGGCGGGGCCACCCATCGCGCGCTCGCGGCGCATCATCTCACGCAACTGTTCGATATGAGGCAGATGGGCCATACCGGCGCGCCACACCACGCAATCCACCCAGCCCTCGACCATCGCCAGCAGCGATTCCAGCGAAGCCAGCGCCTCGCGCTGTTCGGGAGTGTCGGGGATGCCGACCTTGGTGAGATTCACCGCGCCGGAAATCGACTCCGGATCCATCGACGTGGCGTCACGCAGCTGTTCCTCCATCGCATCCAGATCGATGGAGATGCCGCGTGCGTACTTGCCGATGAGCGCCTCGAAACGCGGCATCAGCCACGGTACCGAGGCGTACAGGCGGGCGTGAGCCATTTCCTGCAGGGCCAGGAAGGAAAGCACTTCAGATTCGGGGATTTTCTCGGTGGTCTCGAATCCGGAGAGCGCAGCCTCGAACGCGGCGGCGTCGGCGGCATCGGCGGAAGCATCAGAGCCGGAGACTTGGGCGGTACCGTCAGTTGCCGGAGTATCGCTGTTGCCGGCCGAAGTGAAGCCAATGGGATTGGCAGAAGCGTCGGTGGATGTGGAGAACGGATTGACCGAGTCGGTTGAAGTGCCGGCCGTGTCGGCCTCGGCCGCAGAAGCCTCACCGTTCAGCATCTTCGCGTATTCGGTGGCGTTCTGGGCAATCAGTCCACCAGCCGGGTTCTTCAGCAACGCGATGCCCTGATCGAAGCTGCCATGCACTTCATGGCTCAGATTGCCGGCCGCATGCCCCAACTGCATGGCAAAGGACGTGTTGCCCAGCAGCTTCATCAGTTGGGCTGGGTCTTTCATACCGTCGGGAATCGGAATCGGCACCGGTCCGGCGAACATGCCGGCAATCTCGCCATCGCCGAACGCGCCGCCAAGACGCTCCGAAATCACCGAAGCCAAAGCGTCGTTCATCGACTCGGCCACAGGAGCTGCGAACTTCGCCCACTGGTCGATGGTGCCCTCCACCCAGCCGGCGCGGGTCAGCACATCCGGATCGCCGGGCGCGGGATTGAACTCGCAGGCGGTATCCAGCCACAGGTTCGCCTCACTCATCGCGCGGCGAGCCGCCTCGCCATCCACGGCGGACACGCTGGATGCAGAACCGGAGGCGTTGGCCTGCTGCAAGGCAATCGACTTGGCGAGCTTGACGTTGATCGGCCCTTCCTCGACAGTGCGCTGCATATCGCCCATCGTGTTGAGTCCGCCGGCGCTGAACGCGGCCATCATCTGCTGGACTCGGATGGATTGGGCAGTCGGCTGGGGTCCTGACTCATCAGCTGTTCACGGATCTCCTCAGGCAACTGGCTGATCTGCTGCCAGGCCATCTCACCCTGAATGGGGCCGAAGCATTTGATCAGCCACTCGTGAATCGCGTTGTCGTCCATGCGTATCCTTCTTTGCCGCGGTGTGTTACCCCAAGTGTAGGGTCTGCCCGGGCCTGTTCGCTTGTGGCCGAGCAATATTTTCGGTTTATGTTCGTTTTCGGCCGATTTCGGCCCTCCGCTTACACTGTAGGGTATGTTTGCACGCCACAGGAATCAGGAACCAGACCTCGTCCAGGAGCAGGAGAGCCCGACTGCGGATTCGGAAGCGGGAGATGAGCACATGCCATCGTTCGAAGTGAAGCATGATTCGCGCCTATCTCGTGGAATCAGCCGTGCTCGGGCCTATGCGGCCGCTCGTCCGAAACGCCATTTCGTCGGTGCATTCGCCGTGTTGCTTGGTGTGGTGATTCTGCTGCTGCCCAGCCCGTACGTCATCGAGATGCCCGGACCCACCCAGGATGTGCTGGGCAAAGTTGAGGATGGTGCGGTTATCGACATCACTGGTACCGGCGTGACGACGTATAAGGATTCCGGCAAGCTGCTGCTGACCACGGTGAACGCGTCCGGCGTGCCCGGGTACCCGATCATCAACGCGCAGGCCGTCTGGGGTTGGTCCAATCCGCAGGTGGAGGTCATGCCGCGTGAGGCCACGGTACCGGTGGGCCAGAGCGCGGACCAGTATCAGAAGAAAGTCGAACAAGACATGGCCGGTTCCCAGGATTCGGCCAGTGCCGTCGGTCTGGCGTATGCCAAAGCCCATGCGGACGAACTGGGCATTGACGCCAGTGCATTGCAACACGCCAAGGTGACGATGCACGTGGACAGCATCGGCGGGCCGTCCGCAGGCATGATGTACACGCTCGGTCTCATCGACAAACTCACCCCCGCCAACGAGAGCGGCGGCAAGACCATCGCCGGCACCGGCACCATAGACAAGGACGGCAAAGTCGGCAGAATCGGCGGCATAGAGCTGAAGATGCTTGGCTCCAAGCGCGATGGCGCCACATGGTTCCTGGCCCCCGCGTCGAATTGTTCGGATGTGGCCGGCCGCGTGCCGGATGGTCTGCGCGACGTCAAGGTCGCCACGCTGGACGAGGCGTATCAGGCGTTGGTGGCCATCGGCAAGGGGCAGGCCGACGATTTGCCTCATTGCGAGGCCTGACATGCGCGGCCAGTCGTTGTTTCTGATGAGACGACTCGCATGGGTCTGCCCACAATGCGGCGATTTTCGGCCGCGTTAACGCATTTGTTCGCGAAGACTTGCTAATGTGTCCCCTGTGAATCAAACGGCATCACAGAACGCTGAAGAATTTGGTTTCGAGCCCGGCGATATCGTCCAGGAGTGGCTCTGGGACGACGACGTGGACGATTCCATTCGTGCCCAGATTGAAGAGCTCACGGGCGAGGATCTCGTGGACGAGGACTACGACTCCGCTGTGGACGGCGTCATCGTATGGTGGCGTGACGGCGATGATGAGGACGAATTGTCCGATACGATCGTTGACGCCTACGCGGTACTGGGCAATGACGGCCCGCTGTGGATACTGACTCCCAAGCCCGGCCGCCCGGGTGCCACCAGCTCATCCACCGTGCAGTCCGCCGCACAGACCGCCGGTATGACGCCGCCACCCCGCTGACCGTCAGCTCGGACTGGAACGGCATCCGCCTGCGCGCATTCGGCAAGGGTCGCTGATAAGCCTCAATCAATACGCTTGACTTTAAGCGTGTTGACTGGCGTCGTGTGCTGCGTAGTGCTGCTGGGCGTGACTGAATGTCATCGCGATTGAGCGCTACGGCACGCGTATGCGACACCACGTGTCGCGCAGTGCCGGCCATACGCTATTGTTGTCATTTGCGGGCAATTAGCTCAGTTGGTTAGAGCGCCACCTTTACACGGTGGATGTCGGGGGTTCGAGTCCCTCATTGCCCACTTTCATTTTTCATCGCTTCATGCAATCCCCTCATTCCACGGATATAGGCTGTGATGATATTCCCTGACAGTCTTCGGCAAGGGTTCTGAAATCTCAATGAGATGCGTGCAGAAGGAAACCGGCAGTACTGCTACAAAATCGTGAATTTCGGTTTTTCTTGGTCAGATGCGTCTCAATAGTCACGTAAAGTTGTGGCAGAGTGTTTATATCCAGCAGGAGGTCGAATAGCCGATGGCGCAGGAACTTCGTGAAGGGGACGGCAAGTCGGGCATCGCACGTGCGGGCAAGCGCAAGTGGGGGTATGACCCCGCTCAGGTGGACGCTTTCCTGGAGCGCTCCCATGCTTTGTATGACAGCGAGGGCATGAATCTCACCCAGCATGACATTCAGAACGTGTCCTTTGATTTGCGCAAGAACGGCTATGTGATCGCACAGGTTGACGCCGCGCTTGGACGTCTGGAACGTGCCGTGGTCGATAAGCAGACCACATGGGAGATCGCACAGCATGGGCGTGTGACGTGGAAGGCGAAGACCGAGAAGCTGTATCACGAAGTCCAGAACCATGCGGAGCGTAACGAGCGTGAACGCTTCAAGTCCGGAGCGCCCAAGCAGCCTTCGTACGATAAGAAGCAGGTGGATCGTCTGGTCGACCAGATTGTGGACAAGGCGGCGGCCGCATTGGGCGTTGACGGCGTTACCGAAGACGATGTACGGTCTTTGGCCGATCTCAATGCGAATACGGTCAACAATGTGATCTTCACCCAGCGCAGGGCAAGAAAGGCTATGACGCAGCGACAGGTCGATTACTTCCTGAACGCCTGCGTACAGTTGCTGAGTCGCTTGGAATCCTATGCCCGTGTGGCCGATTTCGTGTCCGGCGAGCCTGCGGCTCCTGCCCAGACCGCCACGAACGTGACCGTTCAAGCGAACGGCGTCTCATCGTTGTTCGCTTCCGGAACGCAGCGCCCGGCAACTGACGAACGTTTTGCTCCGGCTGCCGTTGCTCATGACGAATCATTCGATGCCCTGCATCAGGCCGAGCAGAGCTTGTTCACGGCTCCGGCTCCGGTTGCTCCCGCAACGCCGGCCGCGGCGGCACCGATCGCCTATGCGCCGGCTCCTGCATCGTTCGATGCTTCCACAAGCACCAATAGCACCAATGCGGAACAGCCGGTTTCCTTTGCTCCCGCAGCATACCTGGTGCATGCGTCCAACGAGTCTGCGGCGAAGCCCGTCTCCGAGACGCCTTCCGTGGCTCCTACCGCAGTTGCTGCGGCTGAGCCTCCCGTCAGTGCCCCGTCCGCGCCGGTTTCCGGTGTGACCGCTGGCAGCGTCCCCTCGTTTGCTCCGGCACAGGCAGCTCACGAACCCGCAGCTCCGTCATCGACCCCGTCGGTGTTCGCGGAACAGCCCGTGGATATGGTGCAGAACGATTCCTCTTTGGCCGCTCTCGCCCACATGGCTGCGGTTTCTCAGGAACTTCCGGCAGTGGATGCACCGTCCTTCGCTCCTAAGATGCCCAGCCTTGATGCACCGAATGCGCTGAAATTGAATGAGGTACCGGGTTCGGTTTCATCCCCGGCACCCTCCGCCCCGGCAGTACAGCCTGTGAATAGCACTGCTGACGAGGCTGCGTCCGCTGCTATGCCGGTCTCCTTTGCTCCCACCAGCAAGCCGGATCGTAACACGAACTCCATTCCGGTTCGCGTATCCGATAGTCAGCCTGCAGACAGCACGATCTCCCGTCCGGCTGCGGAATCATCTGAATACGTTGCCGCCTCCCATGACACGGAAGCAGCTCAGCCGTCACAGGATAAGCACGATTCCAGCGATTCGTTCCCGCTGCTGTTCCCGCTTGGCGGTAACTTCGATTCGGATATCCCCGACCTGTCGTTCCCCACACTGAACAATGACGATACGAAGAAGGAACAGTGAGCATAGCCTCCAACTCCACTGTCATCATTCTCGGATCCACCGGATCCATCGGCACCCAAGGACTTGACGTCATCTCGCGTCATCCTGAACGATTTACCGTCACCGGTCTGGCGGCGGGCGGAGCACATATCGAGCTGCTGGCGCAACAGGCCGCACAGTTCCATGTGTCCGAAGCCGCGGTGTTTGATGAGACCAAGGTTCCAGCGCTGCAAGCAGCTCTCGCACAGGCCGGCGCACAAGGTGTCCGCGTGACCGGCGGTCCGGATTCGGTCATCGCCATGGCCGGCTCCGGTGCGAATGTCGTATTGAACGGCATCACCGGCTCCATCGGCCTCGAACCGTCGATCGCGGCGCTCAAGGCCGGTTCCCAGCTGGCATTGGCCAACAAGGAGTCCGTAGTCGCGGGCGGGCATCTGCTGTTCAGCGCGCAAGTGCGCGAGAACCAAATCAACCCGGTCGATTCCGAGCATTCCGCCATCTGGCAATCCCTGCGCTCCGGAACCCACGCCGAGTCGCCAAGCTTGTGGTCACCGCCTCCGGCGGACCGTTCCGCGGCTGGAAACGTGCCGACATGGAGAACATCACTCCCGAGCAGGCGCTGCATCATCCGACGTGGAACATGGGGCCGGTTGTCACCATCAACTCCTCCACACTGATGAACAAGGGCCTCGAAGTCATCGAGGCGTCCCGCTTGTTCAACGTGCCGCCTGAACGCATCGACGTGACCGTGCACCCGCAGTCCATCGTCCATTCCATGGTTGAATTTGTGGATGGCGCCACGATTTGCCAAGCTTCGCCCCCAGACATGCGTCTGCCCATCGCGCTGGGCCTGTCCGCGCCGGACCGCATGACCAATGTGGCCGCCGCGTGCGACTGGACGCAAGCCGCAACTTGGACCTTTGAACCGTTGGACGATGAGGCGTTCCCTGCCGTGCAACTGGCCCGCCACTGCCTGGCCGCCTCCGAGAAGCATACGGCGGTGCTCAATGCTGCCAATGAACAGGCCGTGCATGCCTTCCTCGAGCATCGTCTGCCATACCTCGGCATCGTGGACACGGTCAAAGCCGTGCTGGACCAGATGGACGCCGAGCTTCGTGGTAACCCGCTGTTCACGGACGTGGAGGAAATGAACCAGCTTGAGCTTGAAGCCCGCCGACGCGCCGACGACCTGATAAAACAAGCAATGATGAATACCTTGAATACGGAAAATCCCATCGAAAAGCCGTTCCGCAAAACCGGTGATCCGGTCGACCTGACCAGCGAATCGCCCTTGCACCCGCGCCGCAAGTCCCGCCGCATCATGGTGGGTCCGGTGCCGGTGGGCGGGGGAGCGCCCATCTCCGTGCAGTCGATGACCAACACGCTCACGGCCAACGTACCTGCCACGTTGCAGCAGATCGCCGAACTGACCGCCGCCGGCTGCGACATCGTGCGCGTGGCCGTGCCGAGTCAGGACGATGCCGACGCACTGCCGGAAATCTGCCGCAAATCGCCGATTCCGGTCATCGCCGATATCCACTTCCAGTCCAAATACGTGTTCCAGGCCATCGACGCCGGCTGCGCGGCCGTGCGCGTGAACCCCGGCAACATCCGTAAGTTCGACGAAGTCGGCCCGGACATCTGCAAGGCCGCCACCGACGCAGGCATCTCGCTGCGTATCGGTGTGAACGCCGGCTCGCTGGACAAGGAACTCTACGCCAAATACGGTGGCCCGACTCCGGAAGCGCTGGTGGCCTCCGCCTTGAAGGAAGCGCACATGTTCGAGGACGTCGGCTTCCACGATTTCAAGATCTCCGTCAAACACCATGACGTCATCACCATGGTCGAAACGTACCGACTGCTCGCTTCCAAGGGCGATTGGCCGCTGCACCTCGGCGTCACCGAGGCCGGCCCTGCTTGGCAAGGCACCATCAAATCCTGCCTGGCGTTCGGTGCGCTCTTGGCCGAGGGCATTGGCGACACGATTCGCGTGTCTCTCTCCGCGCCGCCGGCCGAAGAGGTCAAGGTGGGTTGCAAACTCTTGGAATACATGGGATTGCGCCCCCGCAAGTTCGACATCATCTCCTGCCCGAGCTGCGGCCGCGCCCAAGTGGATGTGATCCAGCTCGCCTCCGCCGTCACCGAAGGCCTGAAGGACGTGACCGCGCCGATCCGAGTGGCCGTCATGGGTTGCATCGTCAACGGTCCGGGCGAGGCACGCGAAGCCGACCTCGGCGTGGCCTCCGGCAATGGCAAGGGCCAGATCTTCATCAAGGGCAAGGTCATCAAGACCGTGCCCGAAGACCAGATCGTCGACACGCTGCTCACCATAGCGAACGATATCGCCGCCCAAATGGAGGCCGACGGTCAAGTCCCCGTCAATTCCACCGGCCCGGTCGTGGTCCCAATCCAGCACCCCGGTCACTGATTCGGCCGAATAGGCCTCGGCATAAATATCGCGGTCAGATTACAATAGCGCACGTGCCGCAAGAAGAAGAGCATCGCCTGACTGTTCGATCCAAGCCGTGGACCAGCACCCACCGGCTGATGGTCAGCCTGCCCATCTTCATTATCCTGATTGGCGTGCTGGTCTCCATTTCCAATCTGACCACGGGTGCCTTGGAACATCGAACCCACCGGCCAGTCGATGGCCACGCTCACGACGATACCGAAGTCACCTTCGATAACCCGTCCGGAGAAACGCTACCGGCAAAAGGCACGTATGAGGTCACCGAGCGATACATCACGCTGAACATGACCAGCGACGGCAATCTGACCAAGGAGTCCGGTGCTCGGGGCAAGGCCAATGCGGACGGCGTCCAAGCTATCAAGGTATTGATTCGGGAACCTCAGAACGCATCAGGCAAGCGCCCCGGCGTGGTGTTCATGCACGGTGCCGGATACGGCACCTGTGACAACTCCTTTGGCGACGTGGCCTCCGGTATGGCTTCGGCCGGCTTTGTGACCGCAGTGCTCGACAAACCCGTTTGGAACACCACCGACATCAACCGCGATTATCCGGCCTCAGCCAAGGCTTATGATCAGGTCATCGAATACCTGCGAGACCAAAGCGATGTAGACGAGGCCAAGGTCGCATCTATGCCACCTCCGAATCGACATGGATCTCCTCGTATCTGCTCGAGGACGATCCGGACATCGCCTTCCAGATTCTCCTGAGCCCGATGGTGTTCAGCCCACGCCAATCGCTGGGATTTTTCGTCACCCAAGACTTCACCCTTGTTGGCGCGAACGAAGGCTATCAATCCATCGTCCAACGTGTGTTCAGCGCGGACACCGGCCTGTTCGGACTGAACAATTTCGACCTCGCCACACTCAAACCCGCCGCCTACGCCGTACCCACCTATGTGGCTTACGGTTCGAAAGACGTGATGACGGCGCAGGTCGACGGTGTGCGTGCGATTCTCTACAACGCCCACAAAGCCGATAACTGGAATGTGACCGTGCGCAGCTACCCGGTCGCAACCATGTGCTGCGTTTTGGGGAGATGAGTCCGAAGCGGGCACCCCGTTTGCGGACGCTATGTGGACGATCTCATCGACTGGGCCGTCGGCACTTCCGCCGGACTCACGCAGACCAGTGAAAAGGTGGCCGGCACCAATCTGTACCAATCAATCGGTCTGCCGGGCGCTTTGAAGGCAAGACGCGTCGGCACCATATATGGTGTGATTCTGCACGTCACGGTGGTACTGCTGCTGCTCGCATCCATCGTGCTGGCACTGGTGGCGCTGGGTCGCAAAATCGCGGCGGATGCCCGATGGCGGCGAGAGAAGCGCGAGGCCAAACATGCGGGCATGCTGATACCGGAACGGCCTGTGGTACTCGGTTTCGCACATGGTTTCGGCAATGCGCTGCTGACTTTGACCCTCACCACTCTTGCCACATTGCTCATCTTCTTCGCCGGACTCGGGCAGGTGATCATGGGCGTGGTCAAACTTGCATGGGGTAGCGCACCTACCGAGACGCCGGGTGTCATGTATTGGAGCTGGCCGGTCATCCAAGTGGTGTCCGTGCTGGTGGTATGGGCTTGGTCCCGCGTCTTTATGCATCTGATAGAAGTCGCTTCCGTCCGCGGCCTGATTCAGATACCCCCTCGTCGCGAATCCGTTCGAGACATCGTCACCGGTGCTGACCCGGTACTGGCCTCCACCCGTCTGGGCCGAATCCTGTTCTGGCTGGTGGCCTTCACCATGCTGTACATACTGTTGGTGTTCGCCTTCTGGGGTCTGTTTATTTACTGACTACTTCATTGAGTAGAGTCTGCCAGCGTCGCGGGAAAGGAGATGAGATGTCGCTGTACCGAGACGAAGGTGTGGTGTTGCGCACCTCCAAACTGGGCGAGGCTGATCGTATCATCACCATCCTGACGCGTGGGCATGGCAAGATTCGGGCGGTCGCCAAAGGCGTACGTCGCACCAAATCACGCTTTGGTGCCAGGCTCGAGCCGTTCATGCGAGTCGATGTGCTTATCGCTGAAGGCCGCTCGCTTGACGTGGTCTCCCAAGCTGAAGCGGTCGCCGCTTATGGTGCTCCGATCGCGGCGGATTATGCGGCGTATGAGGCCGCCAACGTCATCGTTGAGACTATCGATAAAATCGCCAGCACCGAACATGAGCAGCTGCCGAACCAATATCGGCTGCTCATCGGCGCGTTGAACGCGCTCGCCAAACAATCCCACGCCCCGCAAGCCATAGGCGACTCCTATGTGATGCGCGCCTTGGCCTTGGCCGGTTGGACGCCACGATTGGGCACTTGCGTGGTATGCGGCAAGGCGGAGCCGGCGTACCTGTCCATCGCGTCCGGCGGTGTGATGTGCGAAGCCGACCACACTACCGATGCGCGCCGTATCGCACCGTTCGTGTTAAACCAGTTCGATGCACTGATTCGTGGCGATTGGTCGGTGCTTGATGCCGCGCCTGTGGAGCGGGTTGTGCAGGAGTTGGTTGAAGATTGGGGGAGTATTACCTCGAACGCCCGATTCGTTCGCTGCGCTTGATAGATTCATGAGTATGGCTTTGAGAACGTTGATTACACGTCGTTGGACATTCCCGCAGCTCCGTTCAGCGACCCCGCTCGTATTCCCGACTTCCCCAAGAACAAGGTACCCCGCCATATCGGTGTGATTATGGACGGTAATGGTCGTTGGGCCAAGCAGCGCGGCATGGTCCGCACCAATGGCCATCAGGCCGCCGAACCGGTGGTGTTCGACACTATCGCCGGTGCCATCGAAGCCGGTGTACGGTATTTGAGCCTGTACACGTTCTCCACTGAAAACTGGAAGCGCTCGCCACAGGAAGTGCGCTTCCTCATGGGTTTCTCGCGTGAAATCATCCACCGTCGTGTGGAACAGATGGACGAGTGGGGTGTGCGCGTGCGCTGGTCCGGCCGTCGCCCCAAGCTGTGGAAGTCGGTGATCGACGAGCTTGAAGCCGCCGAGGAGCGCACCAAGAACAACAAGGTCATCGATGTGGTGTTCTGCATCAACTATGGTGGCCGTGCTGAAATCGCCGACGCCTGCGCCGCCATCGCTCGCGAAGTGCGCGATGGCAAGATTTCCGGCGACCGTGTGACTGAGAAGATGATTGCCGACCATCTGTACAATCCGGACATTCCCGATTGCGACTTGGTGATCCGTACTTCCGGCGAACAGCGCACCTCCAACTTCCTGCCGTGGGAGGCCGCCTACGCCGAGCTCGACTTCGTGCCCGAACTCTTCCCGGACTGCGGCCGTGACGTGCTATGGCGCTCCATCGACCATTACATCCACCGCGATCGCCGATTCGGCGGTGTGAAATAGTCCTTGTTAGGCCCCCTCTGACGGGCTGAGCCGTAAAGCAAAACGCCCGGTGGACTGTTTGTAGGCGAGGCGAGACGAGAGTCGAGCCAGAAGAATGCGAGCGGCAGCTTGTCCGTAATTGCGGTCGAGCTGCCCGTGTAGCGGACTGAGGGGAGTTACCGGCACACCTCAGCCATCCTCTCTACAAACTCATCCAAAAAACGTCCCGAATCCACACCAAGTGCCACATGCACATGCGGCATGGAATGATTCACCAGCCCAACCGGGTCTCCGGTGGTCCGGCCTCGTACTCCATTGAAATCACCGGTATTGGTCTCCGCGCGCAACGCAAGATCAAAACAATCGACCAGTGAAGAATCAAGTGCAACCGCCGCCGCCAACGGATCATGCAACGGCATGCCGCCAGAGAACAGTGCGGGGTCGGCTTCCAAATTTGCCTTGATGGAAAAGTCCGCGAGATCAGCCAAGAACCGCCCGCGCTTGGTCCCCGTCGCACGCCACCGGTCGGCCGCCGATTGCGGTAGCAAACACTGGTGAGTCACATCAAGTCCCACCATTGTGATGTCTGCGCCGGAATGAAATACACGATTCGCGGCCTCAGGGTCTTGGATGATATTCGTCTCAGCTACCGCATCCCAACAATTACCGGGTTGGGTAAGCGTACCGCCCATCATCACCAGCCTGAGTTTCGATGCAATATCCGGTGCTCGAGTAATAGCCGCATCCACATCCGTCAACGGCCCGGTAGCCAGCACGGTAACGTCTCGGCCAAACTCGCGAACCTGCTCAATCAGATACTCAATCCCATCCGCAGCATCAACGGAGCACCTCCTTTTGCCCCCGCTGGCGAGAGCTGTCGGCATAGCCGACTGGGGATGGTCCACCGACTGAGAGCGGTTCACACGAGAACAAGCACCCAACGCCGGATGAGCATGAACATCCCCCGCCAAATACCCGCCAACAGAAACAACCTCATCGGGCACATCCACAGACATATCATCACCAGGCACACAAGCTCCATCAGCCAGAGCCCCGGACCCTGCCAGCCGAGTATTCCCCAGTCCATCATCCCCGTGGAACTGGGCACACCCTGCATCAGGAATAAACGCATCAGCCCAAGAAGGATGCTCAGACCCTAAAAACACTGGAATATCCGCCCGACCAAACAAATCAAGCACCGCGCAAGTATTGGCATAAGCCGTGTTCGCATCCACATTGCCATAACCGGCAATCACGCCGCCCAACTCGCACTCATCCGTCGACCCCAACAAATACGCCAACGCCAACGCATCATCAACACCCGTATCTATGCTGGCAATAATACGGTCAGGACATTGGACCATAGAATCGTCTCCTTGTTAGCGTGATCCGCTATGAATAACCTTATCGGCCGATACGCAAAATGCGTCCTTTCCTCATGGGAAGGGGCTGCGGACATTTCTTGGAGATAATCACGCAGCCATTCCTTGGCTTTGACGGTATTGTACCGGGCTCATCCAACCAAGCGACTGTTTGATGCGCTCGTGGTTGTACCAGCGTATGTACTCATCGACCAAGGCGAGCA
>ENA-OQBU01000193-OQBU01000193.1-human-gut-metagenome-genome-assembly--contig:-NODE-193-length-15913-cov-4.940834_pt1 | contig 15913 bp, 18 predicted proteins | sample MGYA00242492_ERZ504566 | MGnify/ENA primary metagenome ERZ504566 (study PRJEB26092, sample SAMD00036261) | human gut metagenome | host: Homo sapiens | study: EMG produced TPA metagenomics assembly of...
CCAAGGGCTTTCAAATGGGCTCCTGCGACTGGGCTTGAACCAGTGACCGTCCGATTAACAGTCGGATGCTCTGCCAACTGAGCTACGCAGGAATGCGCTGTGCACAAGACAAAAATACTACACCAAAACTTGTGGATTTCAAATCTTCAGCGTGTCACATGTGTGTTTCGACTTGCAAAACGTTTCCATACGATGCTTTCGGCCTAATCTTACATGGAGATCTTCGTCAACGGCATGGCCGAATCGATGGCGAAATCCGGGTTTGACGGAGCCACTCCCGCTTCGACCAGGTTGACGCCCAGCATGGCCACCATGGCACCGTTGTCGGTGCACAGTTTGAGCTGCGGCACACGCACCTCTACCCCATGCTCGGCCCCGACTTCCAACAGTTTGGCACGAAGCTGCGAATTCGCGGAGAAGCCACCTCCTACAATCACGTCTTCGAATCGTACTGCTCGCAGCCGCGCATCGCCTTCTTGGCGAGTACAGTCGCCACGGAATCCGCCAGCGACGCGCACACGTCATCGACGGGAATCTCATTGCCTTGCGCCTGCTGTTCCTCGATCCACGCGCGACGGCCGTTTTCACGCCGGAAAAGCTGAAATCGTACGGATGCTGCTGGCCCGCTTTGCCTTGGGTGAGTCCCTGCGGCACTTTGATGGCATGCGGGTCGCCCAACTGCGCATGACGATCGATATGCGGTCCGCCCGGATAGGGGAAACCGAGCAGGCGAGCGACCTTGTCGAAGCATTCGCCGGCCGCATCATCAAGCGTGGTGCCGACCACGTCGATATGACGTGCGACATCCTCAACATGCAGCAAGGACGTGTGTCCGCCGGACACGATCAAGGCGAGCGTGTCTTCGGGGAACGGGCCGAACTGCAACTGTGTGACCGCAATATGCCCGATCACATGGTTGATGCCGTAAATCGGCTTATTCGCCGCCCAGGCAAGCGATTTCGCGCCGGACACGCCAACGGCGAGGCAGCCAGCAAGTCCAGGACCTGCGGACACGGCGATCGCGTCGACGTCAGACAACGTCATGTTCGCATCGGCCAACGCCTTGGAAACGCATGGCACGAACGCTTCGGCGTGGGCGCGTGACGCAATTTCTGGAATCACACCCCCGTAACGCGCGTGCTCATCCATGGAGGATGCGACGACGTGGAAATCAGGGTGCGCCCCTGCACTACCGAGGCCGCGGTCTCGTCGCAGGTGGATTCGATGCCGAGTACGATTGGTCCGCTCATTGCTGCTCCGTTCGCTGCTTTGCTTGCTGTTCCGTTTGGTTGTTCTGTTTATTGTTCCGCTGCTGCGAAGCCGACGATCCTCGGCTCAAGGTCAAGGCTCATGGTGTACGCGTCGATGCCTTCGGGCTGGTAGTAGCGTTTGCGCAATCCCATTTTGGCAAAACCGAACCGTTCGTACAATGCCAAGGCCGGAGTATTGTCGACTCGCACTTCAAGCAACATGCGTTTGGCCCCCTGCTCACGTGCCCGCGCAATCAACGCCTCCATCAACGAAGCCGCGATTCCCTGCCGTTGGAACCGTCTGCCGACGCCGATCGTCATGATTTCCGCATCGTCGCCGTCATACCAGAAACCGGCATAGCCGCGCACAACGGGCTGTTGTCTAGCAGAATCGCCTGCAACCGATCCAGCAACCGGCTCATCCGCGGCAACGCAACCCACAATCCCGCAATCCGCGGTCTTGCCGTCATCATCAATATCGAACAGATACGTGCGTGCTGGCGCTTGGAATTCCTGGCGAATCGACTGTTCGCTCCACGCTCCCCTGCCGAACAGGTCCGCTTCCAAAGCGGCCATCTGCGGCACTGCGATCTGTTCATCGATGCTTGTATGGTCAACGATCATGCCGTATCGTCACTCCGTGCGTTCCGCGCCGGCATGGTTGAGTACATGCTTCAACGGGTTCGGCACCGACACGTCCGGCCTGCGCAAATACAACGGTTCGACCGGCTCCGGATTCACCAAAGACTGTTGCGAAGTGGCGAAGGCCGCGAATCGTTCCAATCCGGACGCGCCTCGTCGAGCAGCGCCTGATCGCGCACTTCGCCGCCTTCGGGAAGGCTTGCCCACGATTGCGCGTATTTCGCCGCTCCATGGCCGACGACGTCGACCACATATTCCACGTTCGGATCGGCCTGGCGAAGCCGTTCCAGCACCTCGTTGACACGGTTCGCAATCGATTCGGGATAGTCGATATCCATGTCGATCAGGGTTTCCACACAGCCGTCTTCAACGTTTGCGTCATGGTCTTCGCCTGCGCTGCCACCGGCCTCATAGCCGCTGCCATCCAACAATGTGAAATACAGCTGCTTGCGTCGCGCATCGTTCACGGCGAGCGTCAGATGATGGCGGCCGTCATGCTCCGCGTTGCGCACAAGCACCTGCGGGGAAAGCACATTCTGCCCGATAAGCTGTGCACCGGTGGCGAAGGCGAGCGCTTTGGCTGCAACGATTCCTGCGCGTAGTCCGGTGAAGGGTGCAGGTCCGATGCCTACGATGATGCGGTCGATGTTTTCCGGTTTGAGGCCGGCTTGTTCCACGGTTGTGGCGATGTTCACCTGTAGTTTTTCGACGTGGGTGCGTGAGTCGGTTTCGACGATGGGGTCGTGTCCGACCATGCCGACGGTTGAGCCGTATGAGGTGTCGATCACCAGTGTCTGCATTTTGTGGAAACTCCTTATGCCAAGCTGGGAACTACTGTACAACCGATGCTGGAATCGTGCTTGCTGCTGGTGTTTTAGCGGTTGTTGCGTGTGATGTCGAAGGTTTGCCAGGATGCGCCGACGGGAATGAAGGTTACGGTGCGGGTGCCGTTGCTGGTGAGTTCGTTGTCGGCTCTGCTTGTTTCGTCTGTGCTAACGGTGTTGAGTGGCCGGTCGATGTGGATTTCGAGGCGTTCCGGTGCGAGCGCGGCTGCCATCTGTTCTCCCCATTCCATGAGGATGATGGTGTTGTCGCTGGGGTCTTCGAGTTCTTCGTCGAGTCCGAGGGATTCGAGTTCATCGAGTAGTCGTTCGATGGCATTTTGGCCTGGGGCGTAGGCGTTGCCGCCGAGTCGGTAGGCGTCGACGTGTATGAGGTGGGCGGAGTTACCGCTGGGGAATTGGCCTTTGAGTTCGCGTGCGATGGTGAAGGTTGGCGAGACGATGGGTTCGCTGATGTTGAGTCCTGCGCCGAAGCCTTGTGCGAAGGTGGTTTTTCCTGCGCCGAGTGGCCCTGAGAGGAGTATGACGTCTCCGCCGTGGGTGAGGTGTGCGACTTGTTTGCCGAGTTCGCGCATGGCTTCGCCGGTTGTCGCTTCGACGGTGACGGTTTTGGCAGTGCCTTCGCTGGTGTTTTCGTTGGCGTCAGTAATGGTTGCCTCGCTCATGTTAGTTGGTTCGTCCTTTGCTGCTGATCAGTTCGATGGATCGTTCTAGCGCGTAGACAGGGTCCGATCCGTTAGTTTTGCTTTGTTCGTCGGCCCATGCGAGCATTTGGATGCATCGTCTCATGCCGTCGGAGGTCCATCCGGAGAGCTGTCTGGTGGCGTTTTTCAGCACCCATGAATTGGTTTTCGCTTCCGCTTCGCTGATGGTGCCGGAGCGTACGGCTGAGGCTTTGGCCATGGTGCGTAGTTTCATGGCGAGCGCTCCGATGAGTGCGATTGGCGCGGTGCCTTGTTCTATTGAGGCGCGCATGGCGATGATGGCGTCGGCGGCACGTCCGGAGAGTGCGAGGTCGGCGACACGGAAGCCGTCTACTTGGGGATTTGCTGTGAGGTATTGGTTGACGCGTTCCAATGTTATGGGATTGTCGTCGAAGTCGAAGCAGAGTTGTCCTGCCATGGCTGCGAGTTCGCCGGTTTTGTCGCCGAGTACGGCCACGAGTTGTTGTGCGGCCATGGGTTCGATGCGTCGGTTGCGTCGTTCGAAGCATTGTATGGTGAAGTTGAGTTTCGCTTCGGCTTTTTTGAGGTCGGCTACGGTTTCTTTGACGGCTCCGGCTTTGGTGAGTTGGTCGATGAGTCGTTTGCCTTTGATGCCGCCTTCGTGTTGGCAGATGACGATGCTGGCTTCGGCTGGATTGTTGACGGCTTGCTTGCAGTAGGCGACCATGGTTTCGCCGAGTTTGTCGTCGGCGTTTTGCAGGTTGGATACGATGACGATTGATCGTTCGGAGAGCAGTGATGGGCTTACCGCTTCGTCGAAGGCGTAATGATCGGCGTTGGTTGCGTCGAGTTCGATGGTTTCCGCGTCGGGGTGTTTGCGTTGCGCTTGGTGGCGCAGGTCGCGTACGGTCTGCTCGTTGAGGTACGGGTCGCCTCCGTAGATGAGGTGGAAGGGCGTTGTTGCGGATGGTTTCGGCATAGTATTCAATCTCGCTGTATCGGTGGACAAGATTCATTCGTTCCATTTCATGGTCTTGAGCGCGTTGTAGGTTCGTTCGCCCCATGCTTTCGCCCGTTCGATCGGATTGTGTATGAGGCGTCGGCCCGGCAGGTTTGGTTCCGTTGTGGTGATGCGGGCGAAGAGTGTTCCGGCGAATCGTGCGGTCGTGTATCCGATGATTTCGACGAGGATGATCAGTAGCGCGCCGCCTGCGTCTCCGGTCCATGGAATGGTGGCGTGGTCTCCTGATCCGAGGTTGAGGGCCATGAATTCCATGATGGCGGTGCCCCATGAGGCGAGGCTGGCGAATATGAACCCGAGGCTTGGCAGTATCCATGAGATGGCGAGACTGGCGAGTCCGGCAAGTGTGGAGAATCCCACGAAGGGTGCGACGACCAGATTGGCTGGAATGGAGTAGACCGGCAGTTCTGGTTCGATAAGCACTTGGATCGGCAGGGTGAAGAGTTGCGCGGCGATGGTCATGGCCATGGTTTGCGCGATGAATGCCGGCATGATCGGTGTGAGCCATGCGCCTAACGGTCCTGCGAACAGTACGATGCCAAGTACGGCGGCGCATGACAATGCGAATCCGAAACTGCGTGACATGTGCGGATTGACCATGAGCATGCCCAACGTGGTCCAGCTGAGGGTTGACAGGGCTTGCGTTCTTCGGCCGAGGAACAGGAAGCCCGCTCCCGCCAAACCCATGAGCAGGGCGCGCGACACCGAATCGGATGGGAACACGCACATCGCCAGCATGATGTACGACGCGCCGATGGCGATGGCCGTGACGCGTTTGGGCAGCAGCAGGAACGAGCAGACGGCGCGCACCAGGGTGGCGACGACCGCAAGATGCCCGCCGCTGACCGCCATCAGATGCAGTATGCCCGAACGTTGGAAGGCGTTTTCAAGCAGATTGGCGTATGTGGAATCAATACCCGTGCCCGTCTGGCCATTGCCACTATCTGGAGGAACGTAATCCTGCCCAAGAATACCTAAGGTCAGGCCGGGAACGAGCACTTTCCCTTGGTCGGAAAGCCGTGACGTCTGTTCGAAGAACGCCTGCTGCATCATTCCGATCGTGCGCAATGCGAGGTTCGGTCCCCGTATGCGTTCCACGGAGGCGATGTCCGTCAGCCATAGCGGCATGGCACCGTATTGCGATATGGCGAGCGTGCCCCGCATCCGGTATTCGCCGCCTTGTTTGAGCGTGCCGCAGTCCGGCCGGTCCGCATAGACGCGCACCCGCATCATGCTTGGCTGCGTGACCTGGCTTGCCGTGATCGTTGAGATCGTCGCATCAATCTGGCAATCGTTTGCACGTCTGTTCGAATTCACTGCGGGAGATGTCGTACGTACCAGCGTGACAACGTCGCTTTCGCCGTTTCTGGCCGCGTACGAGGCCGCATCCCTCCATTGCAATACGTCGTAGGTCAACGCGGAAGACGCGCATGCCATCGCCGCGACCACGCATACGATAATGCTGAAATGCCATGCCGAGACCGCCCGCCGCACGCCAACCGGCACTCGCAGCATAGGCGATCGCAGGAACGGCAATCCCAATAATCCCAATAATGCCAGCAACGGTACCGCCAATGCCACAACGAGCGGCAGCATGCCGAACCGACCATCCCGTTCGACGCAATAGTCGAATCCCATATGCGTGGCCAAGCTCGCCGCCCACCCGCATAGGGCGGCCGGCAGCAGACGCCAATCCCTGCTCCCCTGCTCCCCATCCCGCCATTCGAACGTGTTTCCTCTCATCGTGCGCACACTTGGTCTCGGAATTTCGCCAGCGTTTTCTCGCCGATGCCTTTGACTTCCAACAGTTGGTCGACATTGTCGAAACGGCCGATCTGATTGCGATAATCGATGATGCGTTGCGCGGTCACGGGGCCGACGCCTTTCAAGGTCTGCAGTTCGTCGGATCCTGCGGTGTTGATGTTCAGCAGACCGTCAGCCGGATCGGCGGGCTCCGCTGGTCCGGATGTTGGTTCGCTCTGGCTGTCGGGTTCCGTGGATGGCTGCTGGCTTGGTGTTGTTTGCGTGGACGCCGTCTTGTCTTTCTCGGTTCCGTTCGCCTTCGATTGTTCGGATTGGGTGATCTGCGATTGTTGGAGCGCACTGTAGTGGACGGCCTGTTGGATGAGCATGGTCAGGCTTGCGCAGAGCGCGCACGACAGGGTGAGTATGGCGATGACCGCGTGGATTGGTTGGAAGACGAGTCGTGGACGGTCGCGTTTGGGCCGGTCCTGTTCAGTCGGTTTGTCGGAAGCTTGACGCCGGCCAGATCCCGCAATGTGGGTTTTGCGGGTTCAGGCGATTGTTCAGTTGTCGCGATTGCAGTGGACGTTTCAGCCGCTGCGGAAATCTCGGATATTGAGGTTGTTTCGGATATCGCGGGAACAGCATGTTCGTTGCGAACGTTCTGCCCGCGCGCGTTCTTTCCACGTGTTTCGGGCATGCCAAGTCCGCGCAGCCGTTGCGCGGACTGCGATGCGGTTTCGGCTTGCCTGTTGCGCCTGCCCGGCGGGGTAACGATAATGCCCATGCATCCAAAGTGGAGGATGCATGGGCATGTTGTCCAGTCGAAACGGCCCCTGTGGTCGAAGGATGGGAGTTATCCACATGTTCGGCGTGTCGCCTTATGCGGAAACGGTTCCCACCCTGTTGGAAGCCTCGTCAAAGGTCTCGCCAGAAGCCGTTGGATCCGTTTTCGAAATATCATTCCGCAGGAACGATGGACACGATCTTCGGAGCCTTGACGATGACCTTGCGCGGTTCCTTGCCGCCCAGACGATCGGCGACGGCTTCCAACGCCATCTTCTCAAGTTCCTTAGGATCGATGTCGGGCGAGACCTCGAGCTTGGCGCGCACCTTGCCCTTGATCTGCACGACCGCGGTGACGGCGTCCTGGCCGACATAGCGTTCGTCGGCCTTCGGCCATTCGGCGTGGGCCAACGATTCGCCGTGTCCGAGCTTGTTCCACAGTTCCTCGCAGATGTGCGGAGCGATCGGGGAAAGCATCAGAATCAACGGTTCGACGGCCGCGCGCGGCACTTCGTTGAGGCTGGTCAGATGGTTGTTGAGCACGATGAGCTTGGCGATGGCCGTGTTAGGACGCATCGCTTCCATTTCCACGGTCACGTCGGCGATCGTGTTGTTCAGCAGCTTCAGCGTCTTCGTGTCGAGCTTACCATCGGTGACGCGCACTTCGCCGGTGTTCTCGTCGACGACGTTGCGCCACAGGCGCTGCAGGAAGCGCATGGATCCGACCACGTTGCGCGTGTTCCACGGACGGGATTCGGCCAGCGGGCCCATGCCCATCTCATACAGGCGGAAGGTGTCCGCGCCGTAGTTCGCATACATGTCGTCCGGCGTGATGATGTTCTTCAGGCTCTTGCCCATCTTGCCAAACTCGCGGTTGGCGTGCTCTCCGTTCCAGGTGAAGGTCGGCTCTCCGTTGGCGTCGGCCGGGCCTTCCACCACTTCGGCGGCCGGCACGTACTGGCCACGGTCGCGGTGTAGGCGTATGCCTGGATCATGCCCTGGTTGAACAGCTTGTGGAACGGTTCCGCGGAATCCACGAAGCCGAGGTCGAAGAGCACCTTGTGCCAGAAGCGGGAGTACAGCAAGTGCAGCACGGCGTGCTCCACGCCACCGATGTACAGGTCCACGCCGCCGGACTTGCCAGTGGTCTCGTTGTGGTTCGGGCCCATCCAGTAGTCGAACTCGCTCTTCTCCACCATGTGTTCGGTGTCGGTCGGGTCGAGGTAACGCATGTAGTACCAGCAGGAGCCGGCCCAGTTCGGCATGGTGTTGGTGTCGCGGTAGTAGGTCTTCCTGCCGTCGCCCAAGTCGAGTTCGACCTTCACCCAATCCTCGTTGCGGCTCAGCGGCGCTTCAGGATTGGATTCGGCGTCTTCCGGATCGAAAGTCTTCGGGCTGTAGTCCGGCACGTCCGGCAGGTTGATCGGCAGCTGGTCGTCCGGCAACAGATGCGGGGTGCCATCTTCGCCGTAGACGATCGGGAACGGCTCGCCCCAGTAACGCTGGCGGCTGAACAGCCAGTCGCGCAGACGGTAGCTGACCGTGCCCTTGCCGACACCAGCTTCTTCCAGCCATGCGTTCACCTTGTCGATGGCTTCGTCCACGCGCAGTCCATTGAGGCTCAACGCGTCGCCCTTGGCACGGGTGGCGTCCACAGCGGAGTTGATGACGATGCCGTCGTGGGAGACGAACGGAGCCTTGCCCTCATAGTTGGCCAGATCGTCGCCGGATTCCGGCAGCGGCTGCACGGTGTAGGTGACCGGCAGACCGAACTTGACCGCGAAATCGTAATCACGCTGGTCGCCACCCGGCACGGCCATGATGGCGCCGGTGCCGTAATCCATAAGCACATAGTCTGCGGTGAACAGCGGCAGCTTGGCTCCGGTGATCGGGTTGATGGCGTACAGGCCGGTGAACAGGCCGGTCTTCTCGCCCGCCTCGTCCACACGGTCCTTGGCGGTCTTGGATTCCGCGGCCATACGGTAGGCCTTCACAGCCTCGACCGGAGTGGCGTAGCCGCCCTTCCAGTCTTCCGGAGTCTCGGACGGCCATTCGGCGGGAACATACTCGAGCAGATGATGCTCCGGGGAGACCACGGCGAACGTGGTGCCGAACAGGGTATCGGGACGGGTGGTGTAGATCTCCATGTCCTTGACGCCGTTCGGGGTTTCGCGTCGAAATGCACGGAAGCGCCGTGGGATTCGCCGATCCAGTTGCGCTGCATGAGCTTGACCTTTTCCGGCCAGTCGATGCCGTCAAGATCTTCGATCAGACGGTGGCCGTATGCGGTGATGCGCATGGACCACTGGCGCAGCTCACGCTGGAACACCGGGAAGTTACCGCGTTCGGACTTGCCTTCGGCGGTGACCTCCTCGTTGGCGAGCACCGTGCCCAGGCCCGGGCACCAGTTCACCGGAGACTTGGAGATGTATGCCAGGCGGAAGTCGTTGAGCACGTCGGCCTGCTCGGCTTCGGTCAGATCATTCCACTGCTTGCCTGCGAATCCCGGAATCTCACGCTCGCCGGATTCGAACTGCTCCACCAGCGTGCTGATCGGGCGTGCGCAGCCCTTGGAGCCAGACGGGTTGGTGGCATCCTCGTCGTACCAGGAATCGTAGATGCGGGAGAAGATCCACTGGGTCCAACGCACATAGCCCGGGTCAATGGTGGCGAAGGAGCGGCGGTTGTCGAAGCTCAGGCCCATACGATGCAGCTGGCGGCGCATGTTGGCGATGTTCTGCTCGGTGGTGATGCGCGGATGCTGGCCGGTCTGGACTGCATATTGCTCAGCCGGCAGACCGAAGGCGTCGTAGCCCATGGCGTGCAACACGTTCTCGCCCTTCATGCGGTGGTAGCGGCTGACCACATCGGTGGCGAGGTAGCCGAGCGGATGGCCCACATGCAGGCCCTTGCCCGACGGGTACGGGAACATATCCATGGCGAAGTACGACGGGCGTCCTTCGGCGTTGCGACCCTTGCCGTCCTTCAGATCGCCATTGACGTTGGCGGCCCAGAAGGTGCCTTCGTCATCCCAAATCTTCTGCCATTTTTCCTCAATGCCCTGAGCCAAATCCGCGTTGTAACGGAACGACGGTTCGGCTGGTTCGTTCGACTGCGTCTGCGCGCTTTTCTCAATGTCACTCATAATGCATGAAACTAGCCGCGCAACTGGACACTTCGCAAGGCGTCAATCATTATGCAAGAAGCGTTTTGCAAAGCGTCACGCAAGGCGGGGGCCGTCAGCCTTCCGACGCTGCCGAGAGCGTTATCGCGGGAGGGTTGAGCGACATGTCGGGAACGTAGCCGATCGACTGTTTCATCTTGTCTATGGCCTGCTTCCACGAGCCGTCGTCCATCATGGACTGCAATGCGGCGTCGATCTGTTTGGCCAGCGTGGATTGGCCGGATTTGACCGCGATCGCGTACGAACGTTCGCCGAACGTTTCGCCTATGACCTTGAGATATCCGCCTCCCCTGTTGGATGCGAGGCCCGCCGCTATGGCGTCATCTGCCGCGATGGCGTCCGCCTGCCCGATCATCAATGCCGTTTCGCATTGCGGATACGTGTCGCGTTCGCTCACGGTCACATCTTCCGCAAGATTTCGCACGCTGTAGGAGGGTATTCCTCCTTTGGCCACGCATACCGTCCTTCCGGCAAGATCATCGGTTCCGGTGATGGTTCCCGCACTGTCGGAACGTACCAACAATGCCGCATGCACAGTCAGATACGGTCCTGCAAGCTCAACCTCACCATCCTGAACGTCATCAGCGGCGAAAGCATCGACCACCATGTCCACGGTGCCGTCTTCAAGTGACGAAACGCGCGTCGACGGCAGCACCTGTTTGAACACGATCTGTTTTTCGCGAATCCCAGCGTGTTCGCCACATATTGCGCCACGGAAATATCGAAACCCGAATACTCTCCCCCATGCAGAAAACCCAAACCAGGCTGGTCCGCGGCCACGCCAATCGCAATGGTCGGCCCCTGCGCGAGACCATTGGCACTACGGAAATGGAAGTGCCGCACGCGCTCGTGCCCAATACGGTCGAAGCGGCGCATACCAGCGCCGCGATATTTCGTGACAGACGTGACAGACGTAGCATACGCGCGATTCTACGCGATTCTACTTGAACATGCGCGAACGCGTCAGGAACCAGGTGACAATGGCCGAAACGACCAGCGAGATTCCGATGATCACGGCGAAGCCCCACGGCTTGTCCGTCAACGGCATGCCTAGCATGCCCTCCTGGAAGTTCATGCCGTACATTGAGAAGATCAATGTCGGAATCGACAGCGTGATGGAGATGATCGTGAAGATGCGCATCACGTTGTTCAGATTGTTCGACACGATCGACGCGAACGCGTCGGTCATGTTGGCAAGAACGCCGCTGTAGATGTTGGCCATCTCGATTGCCTGCTTGTTTTCGGTGATGACGTCGTCGAGCAGATCCTCGTCTTCCGGATACTGCTTGATGCGCGGCAGCGTGGTCAGCTTTTCCATCACGATTTCGTTCGATTTGAGCGACGTGGTGAAGTAGACCAACGTTTTGCTCAGTTCGAGCAGCATGAGAATCTCACGATTCTGCATGGAATGGCGCAGTTTGAGTTCGAGCTTGTCGCTTTCACGGTCGATGATACGCAGATACCGCAGATACATGGTGGCGTTGCGGTACAGGATCTGCAGGATGAAACGCGTTTTCATATACGTGTTGAAACCGCGGATCGTACCTTCCATGAACGGGTGCAACACCGGAGTGTCCTGCATGCAGACGGTGATGATGGCCGACTGCGTGATGATGATCGACAACGGGATGGTCTCGTACCAGTCTCGCCCGCCGCGCTCTTCGACGGTTGGAATGTCGACGATGATCATCGTGTAATCGTCTTCCACGTCCACGCGGGAGCGTTCTTCGTCATCAAGCGGGGCGCGCAGGTCGGCGAGATCAACGCCGGTTCCATGGAACGTTGGCGAGTTCCACATCCGTCGGATCCGAAAAAGGCATAAACCAAGATCCGTTTTCGGGTTTTTGGATCTGCTCCACCTGGCCGTTAATCGTTCTGAACATTCTCAACATGTCTCTCACCCGCCTTTCGCGCTTTCCGACGTTCTATCGCTGTACGGCAGCCCGAATCCAACATCTCCGGCGATCGGTCTCTTGCGATCGATCTGGAACATTCGGGCAAACAACCTTATTTAGGATAGTCCCACCTTGAGAGTTGGCCGGCCGCGTGCCTGAGATTTCATCGAGAATTCATGTTCGACGCATGCGTCCGCGGCAGGCGACAGTCACTGCAGATCGTTGCGGTTACTGCGGATCACTGCACGATGGGCTTCCACAATGGCATGTTGGGGCCTCGCAATTCCTTCGGCCCATTCTCCCAATCGGTAAGCGCGGCGATGGCGGGACCTTGGTTGAAGGCGTCGAGCTTCCACTGCCATGTGTCGGGATCCGCAGGACCGTTGGAACCGCCTGTGTTGACGCTCATGCTCGTCCAGAAGGCGTTGCGCATGGCTCCGAGATTGTTGAGGTCGTCCGGATCCATGTCGAGCAGCACGGCGACGGTGGCCACGATCCACGATCCATGGCCGACTGCGAGCAGCGTGGTGGCCGTCGGATCATCGGCATGTTCGGCGATGATGCTTCGTATGGCTTGGGAGCCACGCTGGCCGGTATGCCTGCGGCTTTCGACGCCATGCTTGGTTTCGCCTCCGGTGTGGGCACGCCATGAATGGTAGTCGTCGGCGTACTGTTCGAGGATTTCCTCGCGGGTCATGCCTTCCCATTCGCCGAAGCTGCGTTCGCGCAGGCGTGGGTCGAGGGCTACGTCAAGTCCGAGAAGGTCGGCGATGGCGTGAGCGGTCTGTTGGGCGCGGAAAAGGTCGGATGATACGACGACCATGCGTCGGCTCGCGGCCGGTGCATCGTTGATTTCGTTAAGATCGGCGAGATACGCGCCCTCGTACGCGGGTTGGGCGAGTTCATCATTATGGTCGGCGATGTGCGCGACTTTCGCCCAATAGTATGTTTTGGCGAGTTCATAAGCGCTTTGGTCGGCCTGCCACCTGCCGACGATGTCGAGGGGAATGTCGATTTGGCCTTGCAGTCGTCTTGCGAGATTGTATGCGGTGCGTCCGTGGCGCAGGAAGAGTACTTCGTCGATCATGCATTTCATTGTAGCTATGCCGTGCGAGTGTGGTGAGGGTCGCCCAGATGGCTGTGAGCGCGAATGCCGTGGTGGAGAGGGTTCCGTCGGTGAGGCATCCTGTTTCTGGCGGGCATTCGTCGTGGTTGGGGACGCGCGTTCCTGTGATGAGAAGCCGGTGGGTGTTGATGCCGTATGGGGTGCAGGTCATAAGGGTGGCCTGATCGGCGCTGGCGTCGTGTTTGTTTATCCAGGTGAAATCGTCGGGGGTGATGGTGCGGATTGTTTGCACTTGATAGGTGAGGGTTTTCGCCGAGGGTGGTGATGGTGAATTCGTCACCTTCTCGGGCTTGGTCGAGTTTGGTGAACATGAGTTTGTCGGCGAGGCCCCGGTGTGCGGTGATGACGGTATGGGTTCCCGCTCCCCCGATTGGCAGGGATGTGCCTTCCCAATGCCCTGCGCCGATGGCGAGCGTCTGTTCGCTTGTTCCGTGGCGTATGGGTAGGCTGATGCCGAGTTTCGGGTAGTTGATGGTTGCCATGACGTCGCTGGGTGGGATGACGAGTTGCCGATTGTATTCGTCGGGATTTTGCGTTGCGGGTTCGCCGTCTGTTTGGTTGCTGGTTTGGTTTGCGAGGCGCGCGTGTAGAGTTTCGCCTGCCGTTTGCTTTCTTGGATTGCCTTGTTTGCGGTGTTGGTGATGGTGGCTGCGTACGCTTTGACGTTGGCTGCTTGTTGGATGTTGTCTTCGGCGCGCATGATCAGGGGGATGCTGATGATGAGTGCCGTTGCGGTGAGCATGGCGGTTCCCACGCACCATCGGATGATGCTGCGTTTGTTGGGCGCTTTTTTGTGCCGTGGTTTGCTATGCGGGGGAATCGCCATGTGTTGCCTATTGTCGGATGTTGGCTAGTCGTTGCTTGATCGGCACATGCGCAGCATGACGATGCCTCCTATGAAGAGGAGTGCCGCGATGCTGAAGAGCATGGTGAGGCCTGCCGCACCAGTCAACGGTATTTCGGTGATGGTACGGATGTTGGTGACGACCACGGTGTGGCTGTCGCCTTTTTTGATGAGGTTGTTGGGGTCGGATTGACGTCGAGGCTCCACGTCATGTTGGTGTCGTCAACGTTGACGGTGACGACTGCGCTGGGCAGCATGAGCGACGAGTAGTCCTGGGGCGCTTGTGTTTCGGTGATGGTGTATTCGCCTTTGAGTCCTTGGATTTTGGTTTCGCCGGCTTCGAATGTGGTGGTTGTGGTGGTATCGCCGCTGGTGGCGAGGCGGTAGGTGCCGTTGCCGAGGGCCACGAGTTTCAAAGGCGTTTTGTCGCTGGCGCCTTGGGCGATGGCGAATTTCGCGCCGGTGAGCTTTTGGCTTTTGGCGTCGACCTTGCGTAATGCGATTTCACCGGTGCAGACTTTAACCTCGTTGCCGGGCTGGTTGTTGTGGTCCTGCCATGCGTTGGGATTGTGGGAGTATTCCAAGTCGATGGAGTTGACGTTGCAGGGGCTTCCGATGACCGCATTGCCGTTGAGTCTGGCCTTGTAGGTGACTGTGATCGTCGCGCCGACCGGCAGGGCCGCCTTTGATGCGTCCGAGGCGAGAATGTCTCCGTTGACGCCGAACAGCCAGCTGATGGTTTTGCCGTTGACGTTTTCCTTGTAGAACGTGCTCGCCAATGCTTTGCCGCCGACGGTGATCGAGGTGAGCGAACCATAGTCGAGACCCGCGCCAAGCGTATCGTTCAACGCAAGATAGTAGTGCTCGTAGCCTGTCCAGTTGGGGATTTTCTGCGTCACACGGTAGGTCAGGTCCTTGCCTATCGCTTCGGATGCGCTGTCTTTCCAGGCACTGCCGACGTTGACTTTTTTTGTCTGGCGATTCCACGTTGGATACCTTGTAGATCACTTGCCCGAGGGTCAGGGTCGTGCCGCCGGCCGTACGTAGTTGGTTGACGCCGTTGACCGCGGTGCCGTTCATCATCATGATGGACGCGGTTGTTTTGATGGCGGTGCCGCTGCTTAGTGTGGTTGTCGCCGGTGTACGGTCCACGATGGCGTAGATTCCCGGTACGAGTACGTTGCCGGTCGACATGGTGGCTTTGTCTTGGCTGAGTGTGGAAACCGCCGTTCCATCCTGCTTGGCGAAGTTGGTTTGTTTGGCGAGGCTGTTGCAGAAGTTGCGTAGCTTTCCGCTCCATGGATCGCTGCGCGAGTCGGTCAGGTTCTTCACCACCCACACCATCGGATCGTTTTTGCCGTTGACGGTAAGGTTCGTATCGGTGGCTCCGGCCGCTTTGGCTGCCGCGGTGATGTCGGATGCCAATGCCGTGTTCGTGGTCAGATCGTAGCCGACGATCGTGTTGCCGTCCACGCTTGCGGCGGTATATGTGGCAAGCTGGATGCGCGGAGGTCCTTGCCTTCGAGGCTTTCCCCGTTGCTTGCCTTCACGCTCATGGACTGCTTGACGCCTAAATCGCCGAGTTGCGGCGTGGCTTGGGCCGTGCCCGGCATGGCAAGAGCCGCGATCATGCCCAGCGCAAGCATGGAGGTCCATCGGCGGCGTATGGTGTGTTGTGTCATGGTTCACCTTCTTTGGTTGTTGGTTGTCGCATAGGCGTCTTCGCTTATGCGTGCAGACCAGCATGGCAGAAACCAATATTCGCCCGCCACCTCTTTAAGAAAATCTGTGGATAAGTGGATGAGCGAACACTTATCCACACTTATCCACAACCCATGCATGCAACTGCCGTATAGGAATCCATGGTCGAACCGCCGCGAACGTATGCTGCAGATTCGCGATTCCTTCCGTTTCG
>ENA-OQBU01000194-OQBU01000194.1-human-gut-metagenome-genome-assembly--contig:-NODE-194-length-15908-cov-2.656422_pt1 | contig 15908 bp, 18 predicted proteins | sample MGYA00242492_ERZ504566 | MGnify/ENA primary metagenome ERZ504566 (study PRJEB26092, sample SAMD00036261) | human gut metagenome | host: Homo sapiens | study: EMG produced TPA metagenomics assembly of...
GGCAAGGTGGAAAAATCACCATGTGGCACAAACTCCACCACCGGCGACGGCAAGGCAATACTGGAATCCGCCGCCAAGAGTTCGAGAAAGGAAAAAACCCGAACGTTAACCATCAAGATCGAAGCCATTCAGAACGAGGATATGGACGGCAAAGCTGCAGACCGCTCTGCAGGACCCGAATTCCCGCCCCCGATATCTTTTATGGCGCGTGGTGGCCAGAAGCTACGTGATGTGGTCGAAGCTGGGCAAGCCATGGACCTGACCGACAAGATCTCCGACACCGTCAAGAACCAGATGGCCACTGCTGAAGCCACCGGCACCATCGATGGCAAGATCTACAGCGTGCAGCAGTCAGTGCTTCCCGGCGGCATCTGGTATTCCAAGGATCTGTTCGAGAAGGCCGGGTATTACTGAAACTCCGAAGACCTGGGATGAGTTCAAGACCGTGGTGCAGAAGCTGAAGGACGCCGGCATCACGCCGATTGCCGTAGGCGGTAAGGACGCCTGGCCGGCCGCCCACTGGTGGTACTGGTTCGCACTGCGCGAATGCTCTGCTGACACCTTCGACAAGGCCCAGTCCGATAAGGCTTCAGCGATAAGTGCTGGACCCGTACCGGTGATGATGTGCAGGCGCTGCTCGACCTCGATGCCTTCAACGATGGCTTCCTGACCACTCCGGCCCAGCAGGGCGCAAGCTCCTCCGCCGGCCTGCTCGCCAACCACATGGCAGCTATGGAACTCATGGGCGGCTGGGAGCCCGGCGTGATCAAGGACCTGACTCCGGACAAGAAGGACATGGCCGACCTCGGCTACTTCGCATTCCCGACCATGGACGGTGGCGAAGGCGATCCAACTGCCATCATGGGTGGTTCCGATGGCATGGCCGTGGGCGAGTGGGCGCCTGAAGAGGCTGTGGACTTCCTCAACTTCGTCTCCGAGAAGGAATGGCAGGAGAAGTACGCTGAGGCGTTCTCCACCATCCCGGCCAACAAGGAAGCCCAGGATGTGGTGACCAACGAGGCTCTGAAGCAGGTGCTGACCGTCTACAACGACGCATCCTCCGTGTCCATGTGGCTCGACACCGTGTTCGGTCAGAACATCGGCAACGCACTCAACGAAGGCGTGGTCAACATGATGGCCGGTCAAGGTTCCGCCCAAGACATTGTCAAGGGTGTTGAAACCGCTGCGGCCAAGGCTGATTCGCTCTGCCCCGACCGTAATTCCCGGGCCGCGGCGAATGCTTGCACAGCAACAACCGCGGCCCAATTTGTTTTCTTAGGAAGGCCTCAACAATGTCAGTTTCAGCAGGCGCGAGGGTACAGCGCCGCACGTCGGGCTTAAGCGACAAGGCTCGCAAACGTATCGAAATCACCATCCTTTCGCTTCCTGCCCTGATCATGTTCCTCGGATTCGTCATCCTGCCGGTGTTCATGGCCGGCTACTACGGATTCTTCAAGTGGAAGGGCTATGGCAAGCCCACCGTCAACGGCCAGTTCATCGGTTTGAAAACTACAAGGTCATTCTGACCGACCCGAACTTCCAGCAGGCATTGGGACACACGCTATTCGTGGTCGTCGCTTCGCTCGTCATCCAGGGGCCGCTGGCCATCCTCTTCGCCCTGCTGCTCAACCAGAAATTCAAGGGCCGCGCACTGATTCGTACCCTGATTTTCGTGCCGTACGTCGTTTCCGAAGTCATCTTGGCACCGGCTGGAGTCTCATCCTCCAGACCACAGGCGCATTGAACGCGCTACTCAAGAAAATAGGACTTGGCGGGGCGGACTGGATCTCCGATCCGAAAATCGCCATCTGGACATTGATGTTCATCATTTCGTGGAAGTACATCGGCTTCGCCGTCATCCTGATGATTGCCGGCATGCAGTCGATTCCCGAAGACCTCTATGAAGCCGCGAAGGTGGATGGTGCTGGATTCTGGCGTCAGCAGTGGAGCATCACCCTGCCACTGCTCGGCCCCACCATTCGTATCTGGGCATTCATGTCGATTATCGGTTCTCTTCAGCTGTTCGACTTGGTCTACATCATCTGGGGCCAGTACGTGTCGTCTACCGCAGGAACGTCCACCATGGCAACCTACATGGTGCGCGAAGGTCGACTCGCCAACAACTATGGTTACGGTTCCGCCGTGGCGTGGTGATCTTCATCATCTCGCTGGTCATTGCCTTGACCTACCAGCGGTTCGTACTTAACCGAGATCTCAAGGTGCGCTCACCGACGAGAAGGATGCCAAGCGTCGTGCCAAGCGTGCGGCGAAGGAAGCGGCCAAGCTTGCCAAGGCCAATGGCAATGCCGCAGCAGTTGCAAATGAGGTGGTTTCACAATGACGACCGCAGTCTCCCCGTCCGTGGGCAAGGGCAAGAACAAGACCTATGATCCGTATGCATTGAGAAAATCCGCAAAGACCCCGTGGGCAACCCGGTCGTCTACTTCTTCTCACTGCTGCTTGTGGCGCTGTGCGTTGGCCCGGTGCTGTACATCATTATCGGCGGCTTCCGCACCAATGCGCAGATTACGAGGGACCCGGCCGGCTGGCCCGATCCATGGAACTTTGAGAATTACAAGACGGTGTTCACTTCGAACATCTTCTGGCCGGAACTCGTCAACTCCCTGATCGTCTCCATTGGCACAATGGTGGGCATCGTGGTGCTGGCCTTGATGGTGAGCTTCGTCATTGCCCGATACGAGTTCAAATTCAACAAACTGCTGTACTCGCTGTTCGCCGCCGGCATGATGTTCCCCATCACCGTGGCCATCACCCCGTTGTATCTGCTGCTGCGCAATCTGCACCTGATCAACTCGCATCTGGGCATTATTCTGCCCCAGATAGCATTCGGCCTGCCACAGGCCATCATCATCCTGGTGCCATTCCTCAAGTCCATTCCTAAGGAACTGGAAGAAGCGGCAGAGCTGGACGGCTGTTCTCGCATCGGCTTCTTCGGCCGTATGGTGCTGCCGTTGAGCTGGCCCGGCGTGGCCACCGTCGGCATCCTGAGCTTCGTGAGCAGCTGGAACGCCTACATGCTGCCGCTGTTCCTGCTCAACGATTCCAGCAAGTACACCTTGCCGCTCGGCGTGCAGATGTTCAGCTCCCAGCATTCGGTCGATACCGCTCAGGTACTGGCCTTCACCTCGCTGTCGATGATCCCCGCGCTGATCTGCTTCACCATTTTCCAGAAGAAGATCGTTGGCGGCCTGACCGGTGCTGTCAAGGGCTAGTCGCAGCAACCATAACCGTGCCGTGGAAAGGTACATGGCTCTTTGGGCCGATTCCTTTCAACCTCTTCCTTTCCTCCTTCCCACGGCACCCATTCTTTTCAATGAGGAGAAAACCATGAAGATCTCCAATCCCGTACTCCCCGGATTCAACGCAGATCCCTCGATGATTCGCGTCGCGACACCTACTACATCGCCAATTCCACATTTGACTGGTGGCCGGGAGTCCGTTTGCACGAATCCCGCGACATGGTTCACTGGAATCTGCTGCCCGGGCCCTTAAACCGCGTTTCCCAGTTGGACATGAAGGGCAACCCGTCTGGCGGCGGGCATCTGGGCGCCTGACCTGCCTACGCGGACGGCAAATTCTGGCTCATCTACACGGATGTGAAGATCGTCAACGGCGCGTTCAAGGATTGCGCGAACTATCTGGTTACCGCCGACGACATTCGTGGTCCGTGGAGCGATCCGATTCGGGTCAATGGCGTGGGCTTCGACGCCAGCCTGTTCCATGATACCGATGGACGCAAGTATCTGGTGCAGCAAACCTGGGACTTCCGTGAATATCATCATCCGTTCGACGGCATCACCTTGACTGAATTCGATGTCAAGACCATGCAATTGAAGCCGGAAACAGCCCGCACCATCTGGCGCGGCACCGATGTGAAATTAGTCGAAGGGCCGCACCTCTACACCATCAATGGCTGGTACTACCTGTTTTGTGCGGAAGGCGGCACCCAATACGAGCATCAGGAGTCCGTGGCCCGTTCGCGTACCTTGGATGAGCTTCGTTCGAAAGCATGCCGAGCAATCCGTTCATCTCCAACTTCGATACCCCCGGCACCTACCTGCAAAAGCAGGGGCATGGAGCACTCGTGGATACGCCCGGCGGCGAATGGTATTACGCTTCACTGTGCGGCAGGCCCTGGCGGCACGAGAACGAGCCGGCTCATGGCGTGCGCGGCTGGTGCACGCTCGGCCGAGAGACTTCGATTCAGAAGGTCGAGTGGGATGGCGATGGCTGGCCGTATGTGGTCGGCGGCCATGGGGGAGAGCGTTATGTCGAAGCCCCGGCCGACGCCATCGCAACTGAGGCCCCTACGGATCATAGCCAGCATGACGAGTTCGAATCGAGCGAACTCGACCTCAACTGGAACACCCTGCGTGTGCCATTCACCGAGACCATGGGCCGCGTGGGCGGCGGCTCGCTGACCTTGCGTGGTCAAGGGTCGCTGGCAAACCTGTTTGAACTGTCGCTGGTAGGACGCCGTTGGCAGGCGTTCGATTTCACGCCGAAACCAAGGTGACGTTCGAGCCGAGCAACTACATGCAGATGGCCGGCCTGACCAACTTCTACAACCACCTATGCTGGTCGTGGGTGTTCGTCACTTGGGACGAGAAGCGCAACAAAACGTGTAATTGAAGTGGCTCAGAACGACTTCGACACGTACACGTCGTTCCTCAAAGACACAGCCATCGCCATTCCTGATGACATCGAATCCGTATGGTTGCGAACCAAAGTGCGTACTCGTACCTACACCTACGAGTATTCGTTCGATGGCAAGACATGGCATGAGATTCCGGTGACGCTGGACGCCGCCGTGCTCTCCGATGATCATGTGGCCCAACGTTATGGCGGATTCTTTACCGGCGCGTTCGTCGGGTTGGTGGCCGTGGACCTTTCCGGATACGGCAAAGAAGCCATTTTCAGCCATTTCGATTACATGGAAATATGATGACGCCAGGCGGCTTTCCTGATAATCAGGGAAAGTCGCCTGACTATTCGGCACTGGGGAATGAAAGGCGACACTTGTGGCAAGCGACAATGAACATTGCGGCGACCGTGGCCGCGAATGTACCATAACCGTCTCCAACCCGGTGCTGCGCGGCATGTACCCGGACCCGTCCTGGATCTGGGATGCGACGCGCGAGGAAATCGTGCTGGTCAACTCCTCGTTTGAATTGGTGCCGGGGTTGCCCATTCATACGACCCGTGATCTTGTGACGTGGACGCACACGGCGAATGCGGTGGATGAGGCGATGTCTCATCGACTGCTCATTGATGGCGTCGAGGATTCCGGCGGCCTGTACGCGCCGACCATTCGCCGTATCGGCGGGCGATATGTGATCGTATGCACCGTGGCCCGCGTGAATGAGGTGAAGGCGCTCGCTGCAGGATGCTCGCAGAAGGATGTCGATGGCTGTCGCGCCGCCCAAGGCAATTTCGTCATCGAGGCCGATGAGTTGACCGGACCATGGCGCGGTCCGTACTGGGTGGCCGGGGCCGAAGGCATTGACCCGGACATCTTTGAAGACGGCGATGGCACAGTGTGGTGGACGCAAACGCGCCCGGCATTACATCCGCAGTGGGATGGTCAAACCGAGATCTGGACGCAGCCCATCGCCCCAGGCACGTGGACGTTGCAAGACCATAAAACCGTGATTTGGCGCGGCTATGGCATGGATGCGGTATGGGCTGAAGGGCCGCATTTGTACCGGGTGGGCGATTACCTCTACCTGATGACCGCCGAGGGCGGCACCAGCTTCGAGCACAGTGAGATGATAATGCGCACGCACGCACCGCGCGGATTCGCGGCGGCGCTCGCCGGGTTTTGAGAAGAACCTTGCCGCGCAAGATATCTGGATTGAGCCGGCGCGTGACGGTGAACGAAGCGTGGTGGGTCACGATAACCGGCTGTTTGAGCTGCAAACGCAATCCGATCCTCACACACCGTCATTTGGGAGCGGGGGAGCCGGTCCAATGCGTTGGGCACGCCGATCTGCTGCTGCATCCGACCGTCGGCTGGCTGCTCGCGTGTCTTGGCATACGCGAGACTCCGGGCGAGGAACCCGGAGAAACGTTCAGCTACTGTGGCCGGGAAACGTTCGTGGCACCGGTCGTATGGCAGCACAATCCAGTCTCGTGGAAGCTGGACGGTGGGGAGCCGAATAAGCGTATCGATATCGTCGATCCCGGTTGGCCGGTCGTGGCTCCGGGGCTTGGCCGGCTTCCCGAGAAGTTGGTCGTGGACGTTGACGAGGATGGATTGCCATGTGCAGTGAGGGGTGTGGATTCTGCGGGGTGTGATTGCGCTGCTGGTAATAATGCCGCATGCCCTGCTGAGCTCATCCAGCTCGACGATACCCGCCTAGTCGGCGTTCGAGGCCGTGACGATTACCGGTTCCTGCGTGTCGACGGGCAGGAATATGCCGCGTTCACCCGGCCCGAATACACGATGATGATGCATCAGGATTCCACCCATGCTGTCATGGTCATGGCGGAAGCGGAATCCGGCCAATTGACGGCCGAAATCACCGATAGGGGAGATAAGCGGTGCATTGCGCTTGGAGCGCTTGGGGCCAACGAATGGTTCGGATTGCGCTTGCATGGCAATCGTTTGGAATTCCTTGCCGGGCAGCCTGCACCTGACAGCATTGATGAGGGAACAATGCCTGATATTGCACTAATTGCGCACGCGGACGTTACTTATGCTCGTATCATGGCAGATTGTGATGCGCGATTCCTCAGTACCGATGGGCCGGCGGATTCGTGGGTTGCCTGATCGGCGTAAAACGGCGGTAATGGTCTCAGCCCGCTCTACAATATTGTACAATCATATTGTTTAATCGTTAAACAAATGCAAGGGGGCAATCGATGGCGCACGATCTCGAACAACTCAAGCAAGATCACCCGGATGTGGCGAAACTGTTCGCCGATGACTGGTTGCAGTACCGTAAGTCGGAGATTTTGCCGGAACTTACGCGCGAGGCGCAGTCCACGTGCGACCGCATCAATCGCATCTACTTTGAAGACACCGCCGAAGCTGAGCGACTGTTCCGCGAACTCGTGCCCGAGGCCGGCGAGGGCGTGGACTTCCGCCCGCCAATCCGGCTTGATTACGGGCTGGGCCTGAAAATCGGAGACCGTACGTTCATCAACATGGACCTGCTGATTGTGGGCGGCGGCCCGATCTCCATCGGCTCCGATTGCCTGATCGGCCCGCGCGTGAGCATCTATACGCCAAACCACGCCATCGCCCGCAAGCCTCGACTGGAAGGCTGGCAGCACAACGCCGACGTGACCATCGGCAACAATGTGTGGCTGGGCGGCAATGTGGTGATCTGCCCCGGCGTCACCATCGGAGACAACTCGATTATCGGTGCGGGCGCAGTCGTCACCCACGACATTCCCGCCGATTCCATCGCTGTGGGCAATCCGTGCCATGTGATTGCCGAAGTCCCGGATGACTGGACTCCTGAAGAGCGGGCCGCTGCCGAGGGTCGGTAGGTTTGCTGCTCTGGCCAACTGTCACGGCGAAACCGGGATACAGGAGAGAAAGGAACAATGCAATGACGCAATATCATGTTTCCGCGCAGGCGGCGAAGACGAACGGCGCCGGCAGCGCGGCCGACCCGTTTCTGACCATCGGCCAAGCGGCGGCCATCGCCCGAGCGGCGATGAGGTGGTTGTGCATGCCGGCACCTATCGGGAATCTGTCGACCCCGATTCGGCGGAGAGAGCGCCACGAACCGCATCGTCTACCGCGCGGCCGCGGGCGAACCGCGCCCGGTAATCACCGGCTCCGAACGTATCGACACATGGCAGCCCGAAGGCGATGGCGTGTGGAAAGCCGTAATCCCGAACGCATTCTTCAACGGATACAACCCGTACGTGGAAACCGTATTCGGCGATTGGACCGTATACCCGGACCCAAAGGTCGAGGTACGCCACCTGGGCGATGTGTATCTGAATGGCAAATCCTTCTACGAAGTCGCCTCGCTGGACAAGGTGCGCAACCCACAGCGTTGGGATACCGGCCGTGACGCCGCCACCGATTCCATCGTGCCGCTGATTGATCCGGATGCCACCGTGAACGTGTGGTGCTGTGCGGTCGATGATGAGGCCACAACCATTTGGGCCAATTTCCATGAAGCCGACCCGAATGCGGAACTTACCGAAATCAACGTGCGCGAGACCTGTTTCTACCCGAGCCGCCCGTTCGTCAATTACATTACGGTCTCCGGCTTTGAAATGGCGCAGGCGGCCTGCCCTTACACGCCGCCGACTGCCGATCAGGTCGGGCTGGTGGGCCCGCATTGGTCCCGCGGGTGGGTTATCGAAAACAATCGCATTCATGACGCGAAATGTTCGGCGATCTCGCTGGGCAAGGAGATTTCCACCGGCGACAACGAATCGACGCGCACCCATCGTAAGTCCGGGTACCAATACCAAAAGAGGCCGTCTACAAGGCGCTGCATGCCGGCTGGGAGAAAGGCGTAGTCGGCGGGCACGTGGTGCGCGGCAACGTAATCTACGACTGCGGCCAGAATGGTGTGGTTGGTCATATGGCTGCGCCTTCTCGCTGATTGAAGGCAACCACATATACCGCATCGGCTCCAAGCGCGAGTTCTTCGGCTGGGAAGTGGCCGCCATTAAAATGCACGCAGCCGTCGACACGGTGGTGCGCGGCAACCGGGTGCATGATTCGGTGCTGGGTATGTGGCTCGACTGGCAGGCGCAGGGCACCGTGGTGGATTCGAACGTGTTCTACCGCAACACGCGAGATGTGATGACCGAGGTGACCCACGGGCCGATTACGTTTATGAACAACGTGTTTGCCTCCGAGTTCAGTTTCGACGATTATGCGCAAGGCGCGGCGTTCGTCAACAATCTGTTCGCCGGTCGCATTCGTCACACCGCCGTCTTGGACCGATCCACGCCATACCATTTCCCGCACGTCACCGATGTGGCCGGCGAGGCATTCGTCTACGGTGGCGATGATCGGTACGTCAACAACCTGTTCTTGGCTGTGGACGATTCCGCCAAACCGTTGTGTACCGCGGATGCCGCCGGTGCGGCCGGTATGGCGGAAGCTGGAACCGCGTTCTTTGACGGCTATCCGCGCTCGCTTGAGGAGTATGAACAGCTGATTGAAGAGGCTGGCCTTGGCGATGAGGAGTTGTATCGCAGCGTGAAGCAGCCGGTATTGCTGGCTTCGAACGCCTATGTTTCGGGCGCGAAGGCCGCTTCCGGCGAAGCCGAGGCCGTGGTGAGTGGTGACGGCTCTTCGTTGGCATTGCGCGAAACCGATGATGAGCTATGGATGACCGTTTCGTTGCCCGAATCGATTCGGTCGGCAACTGGACCGGTGATCTCCACTGCTGATCTTGGCCAACCGCGTATTGTCGAGGAGTATTTCGAGAATCCTGACGGTTCGCCGATTGTTGTGGACCGGGATATCACCGGTGCTGCGCGCGGCGCATGCTCGGCTCGAGGCCCATTGGCGGCGTATGGCGATGGGGAAGTGCTCATCTGGTCGAAGTGACGGGATCGCGGTTTCGACTGTTGCCTCTGCCTCGGCCTTTTGTGTGGCACTGAGTGGGGCTGGGCTGCCAGTATTTGGCAGGCCGGCCCCTTTTCGATTTGCATTGGTAACAAATATGATATATGGTTAAATCATTAAACTAAATACTGTAAGTCCATGCATACCTACGCAACGTCAATGGAGATACTGCTATGCGCGCACATCATGTTCTGCTGCTGTCGCTCTGCCTGTTGGCCGCAGCCTACGCCGTACTGCTATTCGTTTCACCAGCCGCTGCGCCGATTGGCGTCACGCTAACCGTTGTTGGTCTGGTGCTGGTCTCGACGCGCTATGCGTGGCGCGCCAAATTCCTGGCTCTATTCAACGAAGCATGATTTGATGAATCTTCTTCCTCTCTTCTCCTTTTAAGCCCGGCCGCTCGCCGGGCTTTTTCTTTTTGACCGAGGTCGAAGTGGGGAAGGGTGTGCTATGGGCACTTTCGTGTCGGGGGTGCCGTGTTCTCGACAACGGCCTACCGACTTGGGGTGTATTTCGACAATATGATTCGGCGATGTGCCTCAGCGGATATGTGCGGCCAATGAAAAAGCGGGATACCGATGTCGATATCCCGCTTTCAGCGAATAGGTAAGGCCAGAGCTTACTTCTTCCTGGCTTTCTTGACGCGCTTGGGGGTGGGAGCCATTTTCTTGGGTTCGAAGAACGGCCACTTGTGCAAAGCCCAGGCGTGCAGTGCGGGGATCTTGGCAACGGCGAAGCCGATGACCAGACCGATTACCATGGCCCAGGTCTCCAGATCATGGCCTGCGACCAGCAAGCCGATGAACACTATGGCAACGATGAAGCTCACCATCTGCGAGGCCTTTGACTGCTTGGCGGTCACCAGGTCGGCCTTCATGGGAACAAGCCCCAGAAACAGGCCGCAAGGTGTGCAGATGACGGCCAATATCGCGCTGAGGGTTATTGACAATGTGGTTGCATCCATGATGTTCCTTTAGTGCTGTGGGTTGTGGTTTTCTTTGGCGTCTGCGGTGTCGGTGTCTGCGGTGTCGGCACGTCGTCGTGTTCGTTTTCTTCGGCTTGTTCGGCTTCGGCCTCGGCGTCCGTGCTGTCGGTTTCGTCGTCATCAGCCGCGTCATCCTTGCCGGGCTGGCGCCACCACAGGATTAGCGCGTTGGCCGCGCAGTAGATGGCCGCGATGCCAATGCATACCAGAAAAATGATGTTCGAAGTGCTGATGATCGTGCCGTCGTTCATCGACTCTTTGACAGACTGCCATATCCACATCACGCAGGCGACGGCGGTCAGGGCGTACAGCATCATACGGGAGCGGTCGTTCATAGGATCATCTCCAGACTTGTTCAAACGACTTGATTATAGCCGTATTTGTGGATTGCGTGGGAAACGAAAAAATGCCGCCATGTGTGCTTCAGCGAGGAGCGCGGTATAACAGCGGCTCTTCGCGATGCTCGCCATGGCGGCATTCATCAGGAATCGTTATTCAGTTGTTATCTCATGGATTTGCTGGCAGCGTATCAGCCGCGGGCCTTGGCGTACGCCTCGTACACGGCTTCGGTGGGCTCGCCGGTCTCCACGCCCTCGATGGTGAGCTGCCAGGTCGGCGGTTCGGCCTCGCCGGACAGCACCCAGGCGGCCTGACGGGCGGCGCCGATGGCCACGTATTCGTCGGTGGCCGGACGGGTCACGTCCATGCCGAGGATTGAGGGGGCCAGCGTGCGGATGGCCACGGACTCGCGCCGCCACCAATGAGCAGGATGCGGTTGATCTCGGCGCCAGCGAGCGAATCAGCTCGAGGCAGTCGCGCTGGGAACACAGCAGGCCTTCGACGAACGCACGGGCCAGATTCTCCTTGGTGGTGTTGTGTAGGGTCAGGCCAGTCAGCGAGGCGGTGGCGTCCGGACGGTTCGGCGTACGCTCGCCGTCGAAGTACGGCACCAGGGTGATGCCGCCGGCACCCGGCTCGGCCTTGAACGCCAGTTCGGCCAGTTCGTCGTAGTCCACGCCTAGGGCGGCGCGACCGGCGTCCAGAATGCGCGAACCGTTGATTGTGCAGGCGAGCGGCAGATAGTGGCCGGTGCAGTCGGCAAAGCCGGAAATGGCGCCGGTCAGGTCGTACACCGGGTTTTCAGCGATGGCCGCGGCCACGCCGGAAGTGCCGAGCGATACGGACACATCGCCCACGGCCATGCCGAGGCCCAGCGAGGCCATGGCATTGTCTCCGCCGCCGGGGCCGATGATGCAGCCGCCTTCAACGTCCTTGCCGGCAATGGCGGGGTCGGCCTTGACGGCGGCTGCCTCACGCGGCCAGCACGGTGGGCAGCACAATGGCGTCGGCGTGGGCCTTGGCGGCTTCCTCGCCCTCGGCAGGGGCCAGAACCATGGCGATGAGATCGCGGCGGTACTCGTCATGCGCGGCATCGTAGTAAATGGTGCCGGAAGCGTCGGAACGGTCGGTGAACAGGGCTTCGAGATGAGCGTCCTCGCCCTCGGCCACCGGGCCATAGCCGGCGATACGCCAGCTCAGCCAATCGTGCGGCAGACAGACGGCGGCAATCTTCTTGGCGTTCTCAGGCTCGTTCTCGGCCACCCACGCCACCTTGGTCAGCGTGTAGGAGGCGACGGGGGAGGATCCGACGGCCTTGACCCAGCGTTGCTTGCCGCGGGCGGTCACGTCGTCCGGTTCGTCGCCCTCGGCCGGAGCTGCACCGAGCTTGTCGATCAAGGCGGCGGCCTGCGGGGCGGAACTGGTGTCATTCCAGAGCATCGCATCGCGAATCACGTTGCCCTGCTTGTCGAGAATGACCATGCCATGCTGCTGGCCGCCAACCGCGAGGGCCGCGACATCGTCAAGCCCGCCGGCCTGCTCGGCGGCCTTGGTGAAGGCCTCCCACCAGAATTCCGGGTTGACCGAGGTGCCATCCGGGTGCTTGGCCTGCCCGAACCGAACCTGTTCGCCGGTGGCGGCGTCCGTGATGCGGACCTTCGTTGATTGGGTTGACGTATCTACGCCGGCAACCAGTACTCTCGTCATGCATTCCTCCTCGATGAGGGTCGCGCTCAAAAGTTTCGGCGCGCCATAGCCAATAAGTTAGACGATTAAACTATACTGTATCTCAACGTTCGATTGCAAACGGAAACACGCGAAGGTGCGGTCCGATTCAATCGTTTGACGCACAATATCATGGTGTGATAGACGGATGTGAGCGCCTGTGCGGCGTCGAGACTAAGGGTGCGAGGAGGTAGGGGCCAATGGCAAATCTACGCAGGATCAATCAGGAGGATCTGCGCAACCTAACCTGTCGGTGACGCTCGATACCTTATTGCGTGCGCAGAAACCGATGAGTCGTGCCGATCTGGCCAAGGAGACGGGCCTGACCAAGGCCACGCTCTCGCTGCTGGCCTCGATGCTCATTGAAAGCGGCGTGGTGCAGGAAGGCGAGCCGGTCGTCTCCACCACATATGGGCGGCCCAGCACGCCGCTGGAGATTCATGGCGGGTCCATCGCCGGCATCGGTCTGCAGATCAACACCGATGGCTACGGTTGCCTGGCGCTCGATCTGAACGGCGACACTCTCGGTCGGGAGTGGGTGAGTGAGGATATGACCGGCACTGATCCGTACGAGATCTTCGCCAAGCTCGATGCGATGGCCTTCCCGTTGGAAAGCCGGCTCAAACGACGCGGCTGCAAGGTGGTGGGAGCCGGGCTTGCGCTGCCGGGCATCGTCACCGACGACATGTGGCTGTTGGTGGCCCGCAATCTGGGTTGGGAAAACGTCAATCTCACCCGGTTCAACGTGGTGCGCCGGCTGGATGTGGTGGCCGGCAATGAGGCGAAGATGGCCGCCATCGCTCAGATTCCGGGGTATGCCACCGAACGTGCGTCCTTCCTGAATGTGGTGGACCGCACGGACTCCTTTATTTACCTGTCTACCGATATCGGCATCGGCGGCGCGGTGGTGCGCGACGGCGAAGTGGTGATGGGCTCGCACGGATTCGCCGGCGAGATCGGCCATCTGTCCGTGGCGATGGATGGGCCGTTGTGCAGCTGCGGGCGTCACGGGTGCCTTGAGGCGTTTGCGGGCCGTCGCGCTTTGGTCGAGGCTGCCGGCATTGCCGAAGATGGGGATGCCACCAGCAGCGAGGCCATCGATATGTTCCTCCAGCGTTGGCGCGCCGGGGATTCGGATGTGGCCAAAGTGGTCGATCAGGCCGCCGATGCGCTGGTTTCCGCCATCGCTTCCGCCGTGAATCTGGTGGATGTCGATACGGTGCTGTTGGGCGGACTGTGGACGCACTTCGGCGACGAGCTGGCCACCGTGCTTGAAGGCCGGCTGCGTTCGGAAATTCTGGGATACCCGAATGTGAAGATTCGCGTGTTTGTGCCGCCGGTGGCGCTGCATCCCTCGCTATATGGCGCGGCCGAAATGGGCTTGCGACGGTTCATCGAGAACCCGTTGGGGTACATGGGGGAGAAGTAGCGCCGGGAGATGCTGCTTGTTGCTGGCGGGTGCATGGCGCGCGTGCCGGCATTAGCGGGCTCGTGCTACACTTTGGCAAGTTGGCTGTTTTACGCAGCGAACGTGGGGCCGTAGCTCAGTCGGTTAGAGCATGCGACTCATAATCGCCCGGTCCAGGGTTCAAGCCCCTGCGGCCCCACTCTTTTGCGTCGTCTCCTGCGGCGGCGCAGCGCGTCTTCACGTCCAGATAGGCGTGTACAATCCCTTAGGTTCCGGTTCACGTCTTGCCATAGGGGCCATGAGACCCGGGTCCCCCGAATCCATAGGAGACGTAAAATGCAGCAGGGTATCCATCCTGATTATCACCCCGTTGAGGTGACGTGCTCGTGCGGCAACACCTTCGTGACCCGCACCGCTGGCAAGGAAGATCACATGTTCGTTGACGTGTGCTCTCAGTGCCACCCCGTTCTACACCGGCAAGCAGAAGATTCTTGACACCGGTGGCCGCGTTGCTCGCTTCGAGAAGCGCTACGGCAAGAAGAGCAAGTAGCATACTTCACGCCAGTCCGATTCGATTTGGCATGCTCCGGCATACCCCGATCGAGGACTTGGCGTTTTTTTGATTCTTTGACAAGTTTTGTTGCAGCATTGACCTGCGCAATCGAATAATCGAACAGAACAGCACCATACAGAAGAAAGTGTGTTATGGCAGACGAACAGTTCCCGGCGGCGCAACCGCGCTTGAGGAGTACCAGTCCATCGAAGAACAGATGGCAAGCCCCGAAGTCGTGTCCAACCCGGACAAGCTGCGCAAGCTGGGTCGTCGTCACGCCGAACTGGGTGCCATCGTGGGTGCCTACAAAGCCTGGTTGCAGGTGAAGGACGATCTGGCAGCCGCTCAGGAGATGGCCGGCGAGGACGCCGACTTCGCCGAGGAAGCCAAGCGTCTTGAAGCCGAACTGCCCGGTGTCGAGGAGAAGCTGCGCACCGCGCTGATCCCGCGCGACCCGGATGACGCGCGCGACACCATCATGGAGATCAAGGCCGGCACCGGCGGCGAAGAAGCCGCACTGTTCGCCGGCGACCTGCTGCGCATGTACACCCGTTACGCCGAGAAGCGTGGCTGGAGCGTGAACGTGCAGTCCGAGAACACCACCGAGCTCGGCGGCGTCAAGGACGTGCAGATCGCCATCCGCGCCAAGGGCACGCCCGCTCCCGAAGACGGCGTGTGGGCTTCGATGAAGTACGAGGGCGGCGTACACCGTGTGCAGCGCATCCCCGTCACCGAATCGCAGGGCCGTATCCAGACTTCCGCCGCCGGCGTCATCGTGTTCCCCGAGGCCGACGAGGATGACGACGAGATCGAGATCGATCCGAAAGACCTGAAAATCGACATCTTCATGAGCTCCGGCCCCGGCGGCCAGTCCGTGAACACCACGTATTCCGCCGTGCGCATGACCCACCTGCCAACCGGAATCACGGTGAACATGCAGGATGAGAAGTCGCAGATTCAGAACCGTGCCGCCGCGTTGCGCGTACTGAAGTCCCGCCTGCTGGCCATGAAGCATGAGCAGGAGGCCGCCGAGGCCGCCGACATGCGTCACTCGCAGGTACGTTCGCTTGATCGCTCCGAGCGAATCCGCACATACAACTTCCCGGAAACCGTATCGTCGACCATCGCACGAATTACAAGGCTTACAACCTTGACGCCGTGCTCGACGGCGACCTGCAGGCCGTCATCGATTCCGACATCCAAGCCGACGAGCCGACCGTCTGGCCAATCAGAAATGACTTGCCGGATGGCTCCCTCTGTGAGGGGAGCTGTCAGCGAAGCTGAGCTGAGGGGAGCCTAATGTCCGATCAACGGAGACCGCCAG
>ENA-OQBU01000195-OQBU01000195.1-human-gut-metagenome-genome-assembly--contig:-NODE-195-length-15755-cov-2.816483_pt1 | contig 15755 bp, 14 predicted proteins | sample MGYA00242492_ERZ504566 | MGnify/ENA primary metagenome ERZ504566 (study PRJEB26092, sample SAMD00036261) | human gut metagenome | host: Homo sapiens | study: EMG produced TPA metagenomics assembly of...
GGATGGCCACATCGTCCCAGTCATACGATCGTCGCCGACGCATCAGCGCGGCTTTGCGCCGCCTTATGCCCTCCGGAGGGCATACGTGGACGGTTCCCGTAATCACGCTCCTGCTGCTTCTGGGACTTGTTGCCGGCGCGGTGATCATGAGCACCGTCACGCGCCGCCATGTGCAACTGGACGATGGCACCGTATGGGTCACTTCGCTGAAAAACCAGAAGGCCGCACGATTCAACGTAAAGAAACAAGGAGGCCGACGCCGCGTCTCCTCCTCCGCCCCACGATTCGACATCGCACAGCATAATGGCGACACCATCCTGACCGAAACGACCAAAGCCTCCACCATCAAGGCATCCACGGTCAGCACCGGTGTCAAGACCGACATCAAAGCCAACACCACCACTGTGGTCGGCGGGGATACCGCAGCCCTGATCAACGAGAAGACCGGCAATGTGTGGACCGGCTTGTCGGAAAACCTTGATTCCGTGACCCCCACCACTTCCGATCCGAAAATAAAGCTGGGCGAGGGCGGGCGCATCGCAGTAACCCACGATGGCAAGGTCTACGGATACCGTCCATCCGACGGTATGGTGCTGCGTCTTGACAATCCCAGCAGCGCCAAGGCCAAACCCTCGAATCGCTGACCGACGGCAAGCAGCAGACCGTTGAAGCTTTACCGTCATCGGGAGCACGCCGGTCAATCGCAACCGGCAAAACCGTCATATTCGAAGGGCGGCCGCGTCGATGTCGACACGACCGGCACCCTCACCCTTCAGGAGCCTCCCACCGATGACATACAGTCCGATTGGGTGGCCGCGGCATCACCGAGAGGCCTTGCGCTTATCCCGTTGAAGTCCAATGCCAAGGCGAATTTCATAGCCAACGGGGGCAAGGCGAATCCAGCACGACCGGTATCGTCCAAGGGCTGCGTGTACTCGGCTTGGAGCCAGAAGGCCAGCAACTACATTCGCGCCTGCTCCCCCACGGATACCAGCGTCAAGCCGCAAACCCTCGAATCCGTCAATACTACTTCCGAATTGGTGTTCCGCACCAACCATCGCCTTGTGGTGCTCAACGACACGGTTAACGGCAATGTGTGGAACCCTGAGGATTCCACCAAAGTCATCAAAATACAGTGGAACAAAATACAGACCGAGCAGACCGAGAAAGAACAGCAGAACAACGACTCGGCCAACAACCACCACGACTTCTCCAAGACCTGTTCCGCACAATCCGGCCAAATCAAAGCCGAGGATGATGAAATCGGCGCACGAGCCGGTTCGGAACAGATTCTCGACGCGCTGCGCAATGACGAGCAGACCGATTGTTCCGTACTGAAAATCACCAAGGTTGGCGCACCAAACAACAAAGACGTCACCATTTCGCCGATTTACGACGGCCGGTATCTGCAACTCGATGCCTCCGCCGCATCCGCAGGCACCGTTACCTTTACTTACGATATTTCCGATGGTCGCGGCCAGACCTCTTCCGCCACGGTGACCGTAACCCTGAATGATGGAGGCAACCACGCTCCCGTACAGTTCGACACTCCTCCCGAGATCGATGTGGAGCAGGGAGCCAGTTATACCGCCAATGCGCTGAGCAGCTTCAACGATCCGGATGGAGACCCGCTCACTCTGGTCTCCGCTGTGGCCCAGAACACCGACCAGGTGCAGGTGTCCACCCGAGCCGACGGCCAGCTTACGTTCAACACCGGTGCGCTGGCGTCGGGACGTGTGGGCGTCGAGGTCACCGTCTCCGACGGCACGGCAACCGGCACCGGCATGGTGTATTTCTCGGTCAAGCCCGCGAACACCTTGGCCGCGGTCATCGACCCGGTAGCGAAAACCACCGTTCCCAACACGGATACCGTCGTCAAGCTGTCCTCTTATGTGCATGGCACTTCCTTGCAGCCGGCACAACTGACTCAGGTGGATACGCCCAACGGCGCTTCGACGACCACCAATGCGGCGGATATGTCGTTGACGTTCAAGGCCACCAATCCCGGCACCTATTATGTGCCCTACATCATTACTCAAGGTTCGATTCCGGCCACCGGATTGGCTCGAGTCGAGGTGCAGCCTGCCACCGGCGAGGCCGCCAAACCGGTTGCCGCCAACGATGTCGCCCTGCTTGGCGCGGATAATACCGCCATTGTGGAGCCGCTCACCAATGACGTCGATCCGATGGGCGGTGTGCTGTCCGTCACCACGGTGAGCGCACCGGCCGACTCCGGCATCAAGGTTGGTCTCGTCAGCCATAAGCGCGTGTATATCACCGCGCGTCAGGTGCCCACGAAGCCCGTCGCCCTTACCTACACCGTGGCCAACGCCTCCGGAACCGCCAAGGGCACCATCGTGTTGCAGCCGCCGGCTCTGGCCACCTCGAATTCAGTGCCCAAGGCCAGCAATATCAATGCCCAGGTGCGTACCGACGGCATCGTGTCCGTGGATGTGCTTGACCATGTGGCCTACTCGGATGGCACCACGGTCAAACTCAAGAACAACCTGCAATACGACAAGGGGACGTTCAAGGGTCTGGCCTTCGTCTCTGGAGACACGGTCCGCTACCAAGCATCCAGCGAGACCGGCAACTTCCCCATCACCTATACGGTTGAAGACAATCTGGGTAATGTGGCTTCCGCCAATATCACCATTACCGTGCATAAGAGCGACGCAGCGAGCAAGGCCGCGCCAACCCCGCATGACGCCGAAGCGCAGGTTGCCGCCGGGCAGAAGGTCCGCATCCCCATCACACTGACCGGCATAGACACGGATGGCGACGACGATCAGCTGTTGGGTCTGGGCAACAAGGCACCCACGCTGGGCCGCATATCCGAAGTCGGTTCCGACTACTTGGTCTATGAAGCGTATCCGGATTCGTCCGGCACCGACACCTTCTCCTATGCCGTGGAGGATTGGACCGGTCAGCGCGCACAGGCGCAGATCCGCGTGGGCGTATTCCAAGGATCGTCCGACTCCGGCGTATACGCCAGGGATGACGAAATCACGTTGAGGCCCAATACGGCCGCAACCGTGCCGGTCGCGCAGAACGACATCTCCGGCGACAACACCAATCTGACCGTCGACAAGCATGTCGAGGTCCAAGGTCTCGACGGGGTGAGCGTGAAAGACAATATGATCTCCTTCACCACGCCCGGCAGCGCCACCACCGACTATATCGCCTACACGGTCAAAGACAAGGCCGGCTTGTCCGATACGGCCACCCTCACGGTAAACGTGGATCCGAGTGCCGCCATCGAGCCGCCTACCGCCTACGACTATCGTGTGCCGTCCGCCGCCACCATCGATAAGAAGTCCGTGGATGTGGATGTTTCCCAGTGGATCGCCAATCCTTCCGGCACAGCCAATGAGCTCAAGGTCGGCGTGCATCCCTCCGCCAGCGCTCACGCTCACGTCAAGGGCGGCGAGCATTCGACCACCATCACCGTCGACCTGACGTCACAGGCGCGAGCCGTGCCTTACACGGTGACCAATACGAAATACAACATCACCTCCACCGCGTTCATCCAGGTACCGGCCTATGGTGTCTTTCCGCCCACGCTGCGTCCCAAGGCACCGGAATTGAAGGTCAACTCGCGCGAGACCATTGAATCAACATCAATGACTATGTCCGCGTCGCGCCGACAGACCGTATATCGAAAGCGCTGATTCCGTCAGCGCCACCAAGGCTTCCAACTCCGATTTCTACGTGAACGACAAGACCCTGAAGTTCACTGCGGCAAAAGACTACGCAGGCCCCGCCTCCATTACCTTTACCGCTGTGGATGGCAAGCAGGGATCGGATAAGACCAAGATCATCAATTCCGCAGTGATCACTCTCCAGATCACGGTGATAGGCCGCGATGTGCCGCCGCCCACGTTCTCGTCCTCCACTATTGATGTCGAGGCGGGCGCGGACCCCAAGACCGTTGATCTGACGGCGCTCACCCATGCACCGTCCGGCGTGTATGACGACGAAAAGCAATACACGTATTCCGGTGGAAGCTCATCATCCCAGGCAAATCACCGCAAACCTGTCCCGTTCCGGTAGCTTGCAGGTTTCCGCCACCAAGGATGCCGCTCCTGGCACCACCGCGTCCATTCCCGTGCAAATCGCATACGGCGCGGGCACCGTGAATGCCGGTGTGACCGTGCGCGTAGTGTCTTCGACCCGTCCGCTGACACGCGTCGGCAACAAGACGTTGAAGATCAAGGCCGGTGCCAGCGATGCCGTGAACGTGCTTACCGGCGCGTACAATCCGTTCCCCGATTCCTCGCTGACCGTCATCAGCTGCAAGGCGGATGACGCCGCCAAACTCACCATCGCCGGATGCGATGCCTCCGGAAACATCACCATCGCCGTCGCATCCGATGTAGGTGCTTCCACGAACACCGTGCTCGTCACCGTGCAAGACGGCACCAAGTCCAAGGATCGTGAAGTCACCGCATCGATTACCGTGTCCGTGATCGACAAGCCCGAGCCGCCACTGCTCTCTCCCGTAGCCGGGGAACCGCAGGACAGCGCGGTCAGCCTCACATGGACGCCCGGTGCCGCCAATGGCAGCCCGATCACCAACTACAAGGTCAGTTGGACCGGCGCCGCCACCGGAGAGAAGGATTGCGGTACCGTCACCTCATGCCAGGTCACTGGTCTGAAGAACGGCAAAACCTATTCCTTCACCGTCGCCGCGCGAAAATGACGTCGGCTGGTCCAAGCCGTCCACCGCCGTCGAAGCCACACCGGACAAGGTGCCGTCCGCTCCCACCGATGTTACGGTCACAGGTGGCAATAAAACCGCCAAGGTGACGTGGAAAGCGCCGAGCGGTGATTTCAGCGCCGTCGACAACTATTCGGTGACCGTCACCGGTGCAGGTGCTCCGCAGACCAAGGAAACCGGCAATACGGCCACCGAGCTGTCGTTTACGTTCAACAACAACGACATTTCCGATGGCACCGCCATTACGGCGACCGTCAAAGCCCATAACAAAATCAATTGGAGTGCCGAGTCCGCAGCATCGCCGTCAGAGAAGATCTGGGGAGACCCGGATGCGCCGAACATTGCGTTGTCGAACAACGACACCACAGTAACGGCGAAAGTCACTCTCGGCAACAACCGCAATGCCGGCTGCGGCGAATTTCCTTGGGAGGAGACGCAAGGACACCATCGATTGCAGTGACGGTGACGCTACGTTCGATATCAATGAGAACGATTTGAACACCCGGGGAAATCACCGTAACGGCCACCGTGGTGCCGCAGCGCGATGCTTCCGCCGGCACAGGCAAGAGCAGGTTTGTCCCGCAGTACAAGGTCCAGCCGCCCACTGACGTCTACACCACCGGATCCGGCAGTACATGCACCGTGCATTGGACCAAGCAGGGGCATGCGCAGTCCTACAACGTGACTGCCGATGGCATCGATTCCGGTACAGCTACTAACCGGAACTCACTCGACTTCCGAATGAGTCCTTGGGCCAAATGCAATACCGCATCGGTGCAACAGGTGTTCAACGGCGCTACCAGCGATGCCGCCACCGGAGGCCCGTACAATGGCGCTCCTTACACCTATGAGAAGAAGGCTGTAATCAACAAACCGCAGGAGCTGCGCTGGTCAGACAACGCTCACGTCATTAACGTCACCGGCGGTTCGGTTGAGGTCTATGGCAAGCAGGCCACCGTACAAATCATCATCAATGGCCAACCGTTCACGTGGAACCCCGGCCAGCCATTGGACGTCACCGACTTGGCCGTGGCCGCCGATGGCAACTACACGTGGAGCGTCAAAGTCACCGGCGGGCCGGGATACTCCGGTCTCGACAATACGGCGGACGGCAGCAGCGTCGCGGGCACACGCCCCTCTGATTCCTCGGAGGGGACCGAGTCGCTCAAATCCGGTACCGATGTCACCACTTTGGCCAAGAACCCCTGGATTCTTGGTTTCGGCAATACCCCAATATCGTCAACCACCATTCACAAGCAGTAGGAGAACATCCATGAGCGAGAACATCGATGACGCGACGCAGTTGTCTGACACGACCCGTCTGTCCGACAGCACGCAGCTATCCGACAGCACGCACTTGTCCGACGCCACGCACCTGGCATCCGCACCACACACCGGCACGACCCCAAGCACCGAGTCGGCGCCGCAGTCCGTTGCGCTGCCTAACCTGCCGCAGCGGCCGTCACAAGCGCCGTCAGAAAAGCCGTCTTCTACTACTGATGCCGCCTCCATTCCTGCGGGCGATGACAGCACCGTGCTCAAGCCGCGCAAGGGATCGACGCCAGCCATCCCGCAGCAGGCCACCGCGCAATCCCAGCCGCAATCACAGCCGCAGCGTCAGTCGAGCAAAGCCGCGCAAGCAGCCGCATCGGCACTGCCCGCCAGCATCAATTCCGGACTACTGCCCCAGCCCACGGCTCAGGTCCGGGATTTCCAGCAGTCCTTCAATGCGCTGGTCGAAAATGTCTCCAAGGTGGTTATCGGCAAGACCATCCCTATCAAGCAATGCGTCACCGCACTGATGGTCGGTGGCCATATTCTGCTTGAAGACAACCCCGGCACCGGTAAGACCCAGTTGGCCCGAGGCTTGGCCAATTCCATTTCCACCGGTTTCAAGCGTGTTCAGTTCACGCCCGATCTGCTGCCTTCGGATGTGGTGGGTGTGACTTTCTACGATCAGAAGCACGGAGAATTTGAGTTCCGCGAGGCCCGATTTTCGCCTCCATCGTGCTGGCCGATGAGATCAACCGTGCATCGCCGAAGACGCAGTCCGCACTTCTGGAGGTTATGGAAGAGCAGAAAGTCACCGTTGACGGCGTCACACATGATGTGCCGCAGCCGTTTATCGTGATCGCAACCCAGAACCCCATCGAGCAGCTCGGTACCTATAAGCTGCCTGAGGCGCAGATGGACCGATTCCTTATCAAGACGTCAATCGGCTACCCGGGCCATGATGTGTCCGTCGATATCCTCAAGCAGGTCGATATCACCGACCGTGCGCAGACCATTTCCCCGGTGCTGAGCGGTGACGATGTCATGCGGCTGCGTCAGGTGGCCACCGAAATCTATGTGGATGATGCGATTCGTGAATACATCGTCAGGCTCGTCGAGGCGACCCGCCACAACGAGAAGATCACGGTCGGCTCCTCCATGCGTGGCGCTTTGGCACTGACCCGATGCGCCCGTATCTGGGCCGCGGCCGATGGCCGTGCCTACGTGGTGCCGGATGACGTCAAGGACCTTGCAGTGGCCGTGCTCGCACACCGTATCACGCTGACTCCGGAAGCCACCTTCGATGGCGCGACTCCGGAAAGCCTGATCGCACAGGTGCTCGAAGACGTTCCCTCCCCCACCATCGGTTCCTGATAGGGCCCGGAAAGGTATCCGACCATGGCATCTACATCCGCCGCATTACGCCGTCGCCGGCGCGCTGAACGCATGTTCAAGCGCGCGGTAAGACGCATCAGACGGTTCTTCGCATCCTACGTCTCGCCCTTGGGCTGGGCGGTAACGGGCGCAGGCATCGCATGCCTTATTGCGTTCCCGTTTCTGGGCTGGTATGAGCTGCTCGTATTCGGCATCGTGGCGATGGTGATGATGCTCGCGGCAATCGTGCTTTCCCTCGGCAACACACGCTTCCACGCGTCCATCGTCGTATCCAATCATCGCGTGACCGTGGGAGACACCGTATCCGTTATCGTCGGCATCGACAACACCGGCAGAACGCCGACGACCACGGCACGCGGATATCTGCCAATCGGCGATGCGCATGAACGATTCAACATCCCCATGCTGGCTCCCGGGCAATCCAAGCAAACCGATGTGGAGTTCCGTACCGTATCGCGCGCAATACTGCCCATCGGCCCATTGCGCATCCGCAAGGGAGACCCGTTCGGTCTGGTGCGTCACGAAAAGGAGCTGGCCGACCGCATCACCGTATTCATCCACCCTCGTACCGTGCGTCTCGATACTCTGAATGCCGGCGTGCCCCGCGACCTGGAAGGCCAACCATCCGGCCAGATCGTGGATGATGATCTCGACTTCTACGGATTGCGCGAATACGAGCCGGGCGACGACGTGCGTAACGTCCACTGGCTGAGCTCCGCGAAAACCGGCACGTTGATGATTCGCCAATATGAGGCCACGCGCCGCACCGACACCTCGGTGACCATCAGCGTGAACCCGGACGAATACGTCAACGGCGAGGAATTCGAGATGGCGGTGTCCATCCACTCCTCCATCGGCGTCAAATGCCTGCTGCAGGATCGTCCATTGTTCTGCCACGCGGGCAACGCGCACGGCCAGCCGCGCAACGCCATGGAGTTCCTCGACAACGCCAGTGCCATAGAGCCTGATCGTGAGGATAATCCGAATCTCGCCGAGGGCACGCTGAAGCACAGTCCTGATGCTTCGTTCTATTTTTTCACTGTTTGGATCGCTGAAAGACATCGAGCAAATCAAGCGCATGACCTTGGCCTTGCCCCGATCGGCCAGCTGCGTGGTATTGCAGGCCAGCGCCGGCGCAATCGCGGCATCAGAAGATTCGCCAACTTCACATTGGCCACCATCGGCGACCTCGATGATCTCCCGCTGATCATGGGGGTGCTCGCATGACCTTCGACCAGTCCAGTATCACCAATACCAATACCAATACCGCTGCGTACGCCGGATCGAGCGGCACATACACCGGCACTTCCTCCGGCACGTACACCGGGACCTCCACCACCACCGGCTCCTGGGCCGACTCCACACATTCGGTTATCTGGATGACCAGAGGCAATGTGCTTCGCGGCATGGGCCTCAGTCGCCAGCCGTGGGGCAAACGAATCGCCAGCCTCGTACTCATAGCGGCGATGATGTTGCTGGCGCAAGCCAATCTCATCGACGTGTACGGCGGCGTGGCCACTTGGGCGATTGCCGCTGTACCGGCCACCTTGCTGGGCGCGATCATCGCTCTGGCGGGCATGTTGCCGGCGTTGCGACTGTGGTGGCAAATCGTGTTTCTGGCGTTTGCCCAATTCATCATCGGCCCGGTGGTAACGCTGAGTTCCACTACGTCCCATTACGTGATTCCCACCTTGAAGACCTTGAGTTCAGGTTGGGAAATGACGTTTGGCTCGTTCAAGTACATTATTTCCGTCGATCCGCCTCTGGGCACGCAAGACGGCGTGCTGATGGCGGTATGGACCATCGGCCTGTGGCTTACGTTCTTCACCGGCGTGTTTGCCATTAATGCCAACGCATGGTTGTCTCTGGTGGGAGTGCTGCCCCTTGCGGCGGCCGTGGCCGTATGTGCCCTGCTGGGCACAGACAGCGGCTGGCAACGCGCCATCTGCGGTATTGCCTTTGCCTTGCTGCTGATTATCTGGCTGTCTTGGCGTCTTGAACTGCTGGAATGGGGGCGCTGGATATCCGCGCTGATCATCGTCGTGCTCGCTGCCGGCCTTGCTTTCGGGGGCACGTTGCTGGTGCCACAGGACCGTTTCGTGCTGCGTGACCGCTACGATCCGCCGTTAAGCCCCTACGATTACACCAGCCCGCTCAGCGGCATGCGATCCTATATCAAGGACCACAAAAAAGACGTGTTGCTGACCGTTCATAATCTGCCGGCCGGAACACCGGTCAAACTTGCGGTGATGGATCGATTCGATGGCACAGTATGGAACCTGTCCGATTCTTCCGAAGCCACGGACTCCTCGAATTATCATCGCGTGGGCACCACGATCAAGGCGGATGAGCAGGGTAAATCCTTCACTGCGACCTTCACCGTCGATCAGGGACTGACCGACACCTGGCTGCCGCTGGCGGGAGCGGCCACTGGCGTGAGCTTCGCCAACGATGCCGACAACGGCAATGACACGTTTTACTACAACACGGATACCGATTCCGCCATTATTCCCGCCGGCACGCGTAAAGGCCTCACCTATACCGAATCCGGCATTATCGCCCGTAATCCCACCGATAAGCAGACAGCAGTGCGGCTGCGGCCCGCATCACCCAACCAGAAGCCCAGGATGTTCCCGATTCGGCCAGCAAACTGGCCACGTCCATTGCCGGCGGGCAGTCCTCGGGCGGTGCCGCAGCCACGGCGTTGGCCGACACATTGAAAGACTCCGGATGGTTCTCTCATGGACTTGAAGGCGACTATCCCTCCGATGCCGGCCATGGCAACTACCGCATCAACAAGCTGCTGGCAGGCACGGCCATGGTGGGCGACTCCGAGCAATATGCCTCCGCCATGGCACTGATGGCTCGTGATCTGGGACTGCCCTCCCGTGTGGTCCTGGGCTCCTGCCGAAAAACGAGGATGGCGAAATCACCGATGCCCGCACGGAGAAGACCTCAGGCAATGGCACCAAAATCGAATTCACCGGCAACGATGTCACCGCTTGGGGTGGAAATCAAATTGCAGGGCCTGGGATGGGTGGCGTTCTATCCGACGCCCAAGGAGACCAAGATGCCTGATGAAAACCAGAACCTGACGCCGCCGAATCCGCAGACGCTGGTCCGGCAACCACCAGTGCCGTTGACCGATCCGCTGCGCGATCAGACGCAAGCCAAGGGCCAAAGCTCATTGGCCGGCGCCGACGCCGATGATTCGCCGACCAACCTGTTCTGGGCGCGGTTCTGCGAGTGACCCGCAAGGTGGCCCTGTACGGCAGCCCATTGTGGACCCTACTCATCGCCTGCGGTCTGATTCTGATGTTCAAGGCCATACTGCTGGCACGAGCGCGGCGACACGGCAGTCCGAAAACCCGTGTGGCAGCAGGTTGGAATGCCATACGCATGCTTGCCGAGCAAAGCGGCATCACAGCCAAGGGCACTCGTCGAGATCAGGCCGGTGCCATCGCCCGTCAACTCGGCACAGATGACCAGGCTTTGATCCAGCTTGGCCGGGAAGCCGACTACGCCACGTTCTCGGGGCAAGACATTGAATCGGGCCAAGCCACCACATATTGGACAGGAGTCGACCAATTACGCAAGGCAATGCTCGCTTCTTTGCCGCGTTTCAGGAGGATACGTACACGACTTTCCCTGAAAAGCGTGGCTATACTGTCAAATGGGCACGCAGCAAAGCCGCACACGACGCATGTCAAGCGCACGCGAAGAAGGGGAAGGCGTCATGACCACAGGCTCCATCCGTATCGCGATGACCAGTGACGTGGGTCTTAGGCGCAAAAACAACCAAGACACCGGATTCGCGCAACAAGGCGTGTTCATGGTCTGTGACGGCATGGGCGGCGGCAAAGGCGGCGAGCAGGCAAGCCAGTTGGCTGCCCAGCATTTCGCACAATTGGCTGCCATGCCTTCACGCACCCGTCAGGATATCGACGACACCTTGGCACGGGCCCAGCACGACATTCTCGATCTGGGAGACCGCCTTGGCGGCGTGGCCGGCACAACCTGCTCCGGTTTGGTACTGCCCCAAGATCATGCGGATTCCGCCAGCGCCCGCAGCGCTGCTTTGTTCAGTGACGCCGATGATCAGGACTTCTCGGACCAGACCTATGTGGTCAATGTCGGCGATTCCCGCACCTACCATCTCAGTCCGTTGGCGCATGCCGATGCTCCCGCCACGGATATCATTCCCGTGTGGGACGCCGCTTCGCTGACCCGCATCACGCGAGACCATTCCCAGCGCCAAGAAGCCATCGATTCCGGGCAGATGTTGCCGGAAGAGGCGGAGGCGACCATTCCACGCAACATCATCACCCAATGTCTGGGTGATCCGGATGGCATCATGCCCGACGTATATGTCGCCGATCTGACCGGCCGCTTCATCATCTGTTCGGATGGATTGCATGGCGAGGTGCCGGACGAACAGATCGCGGCCATCGCCGCGGCGCATTCCAGTCCGCAGGAGGCCGTGGACGCCTTGGTGGCGGCCGCTCTTGATGCGGGCGGAACCGACAATATCACTGTGATTGTGGCCGATATGCCATTGACCGAACCCGAACATCATGCGTTCAGCGCATTCAGGCTGGACGAAGGTGAGGATATCGGCGCCATTGAAGACGCAACACTACAAACACTACGGACCATACGTTCGGCATAACCGAGCGAACATAAGGAGGTAATCCCATGGTTGATTATGATGCTGCGGTCGCTGCCGTTCAGGATCCGAACGCGGATCCGATTCTGCTGGCAAAAATCGCCTACGAGAATCCGGAATTCGGTGCCAATGTCGCCGTGAATCCGCGCTGTTATCCCGGCTTGAAGCGTTGGATCGCCGAGTTCGGTGACGATCGCGCCGCGAGACCTGGCGCAATACGGGTTCGACTGCCGAGGCATTCGGCGGCCCGGTTCAGGATCAGAAAGCCACGGCACAGGCGGCCCAGCAGCCCGCCGCCGAACAGGCTCAGCAGCCCGCGGCTCAGGCGGCATTCGAGGAGCCTGTGGCCACCAATCCTTACGGTTTCACCGCCGAACAGGCCCTGACCACCACCGACCAGATGCAAATCGCCCAGATTGCCCAGTGCGCGCCTGAACTACGCGCCTGCATCGCACGTAATCCCAACACCTATCCGGCACTGATCGAATGGCTGGGCCAGCTCGGCGACCCGGCAATCAACGCCGCTCTGGCTTCCCGTCAGTGAAAGGACGGCATCATCATGGCCAAACTTCCCTACCCTCCAGCACCTGAACTGGGTTGGTATTCTGACGATCCGGTGGAAGGCACCCCGGATTCCGCAGTTGGCACAGCCGAACCGCAGAACGACTACGGGCAGCCCAGTACCGCGGAAGCGGCAACCAATACCGCTTTTACCGCAGAGCCTGCCGCCACGGCCGCCGCCGCTGAGCCCGCTGCCACCGCTCCGGCAGACACCACACCGCACGCCGCCGAAAACGACATCGAGGATTGGGACAGCACCGTGCTCTCCTCCTCGTTCACGTCCAAGGCACCGAAGAAGACGTACCTGCTGCATAACGATGTCACCGGCCAGACCATCGTGATCGATAAGAGCACGTTGCTGGGCCGCAAGCCTTCCATGGATGTGCCGCAGGGTGCCAAGGCGGTGCGTATCGTAGACCCCGACCCGCACCACATCCCGCAACCATGCCGCCATCAGCATCGACACCGATGGCGCGCTGTGGATCGAGGACTACGGCTCGTTGAACGGCACCTACATCATCACCAATGGCCAAGAGACACAAGTCACCAAGGGCACACCGCTCAAGCTCAGCGCGCCTGCCACGGTGCGTATCGGAGACCAGTTCTTCCAGTTCACCGAAAAACAGGCTTGAGTAATCAAGCAACGAGCGGCTGCCTGCTCTTGTTCAACAGGAAAATCACAAATGGCAAATATACGGATGCCCCGGGAACTGATATAGTTCCGGGCCATCTTATTGCGATTAACGCAAGATCTGAGTCCTAGAAGGGGCATCCTTTCTAGGACCTTCTCACTTACTCCTCGATGTCAGGCTGACCGCCCTGATCGGAGTAGAAATCATCCGGGTTGAAGTCGTCGCCGAGCTTCAGATCGCCGAACTCGAGGTTCGAGAAGTTCAGGTCAGACAGGTCGCGTCGGGAGAAGCTCGCGTCGCCGAGATCGCCATCGCCGCCCAGACCGAAGTTCGGGTAGATGGTGTCGCGGATGCCTTGTCAGGCTCGACCACGGCGTTGCGGTAGCGCGCGAGGCCCGTACGGCCGGGATGAGCTTACCGATGATGACGTTCTCCTTGAGGCCCTTGAGGTCGTCGACCTTCTCGGAGAGGGCGGCTTCGGTGAGCACGCGGGTGGTCTCCTGGAAGGATGCGGCGGACAGCCAGGAGTCGGTGGCCAGCGACGCCTTGGTGATACCCATAAGCGCCGGACGACCGACGGCCGGACGGCCACCGTTCTTGACGATGTTGCGGTTGATCTCGCGGAAGCGGGCGTTGTCCACCAGCTCACCCGGCAGCAGGTCGGTGTCGCCGGAGTCGATGATGGTCACGCGGCGGGTCATCTGATGCACGATGACCTCGATGTGCTTGTCGTGGATATCCACGCCCTGGGAGCGGTACACGGTGTGCACCTCCTCCACGATGTTGACCTGGGCGGCGCGCTTGCCGAGGATGGTGAGGATCTTCTTGGGATCCACGGAACCTTCGACCAACTGGGTGCCGACCTTGATGTGGTCGCCGTCGGCGACTTTCAGCGGCACGCGCTTGGAGACCTGGTAGGTGATCGGCTTGATCACGCCGTCTTCCTTCGGTGCGCCGGAGTCGGCGTCCGGGGTCAGGATGATCTGGCGACCGCGATCGTTCTCCACGATCTTGATGCTGCCGGCGAACTCGGTGATCGGCGCTCGCCCTTCGGGGTGACGCGCTCGAAAAGCTCGGTGACACGGGGAAGACCCTGGGTGATATCGGATGCCGCGGCCACACCGCCGGAGTGGAAGGAACGCAGCGTCAGCTGGGTACCAGGCTCACCGATGGACTGGGCGGCGACGATACCGACGGTCTCGCCGACGTCGACCAGCTTGTTGGTGGCCAGGGACCAGCCGTAGCACTTGGCGCACACGCCGCGCTTGGACTCGCAGGTCAGCACGGAACGGCACTTGACTTCCTCGACACCGTGGGCCACGAGGTCGTTGAGCACGTCCATGGACAGGGCGTCGTCGCGCTTGTACAGCACGGTCTGTCCGTCGGCCGGGTCGATGACGTCGGCGGCGAGCAGACGGGAGTACGGGCCACCGTCGGCGGCCTTGACGAGCACCAGGTTGCCGTCGTTGTCGCGCTCGGCGACGCGGATGGGCAGACCGGCCTTGGTGCCGCAGTCCTCTTCGCGCACGATGACATCCTGGGAGACGTCGACCAGACGACGGGTCAGGTAACCGGATTCTGCGGTACGCAGTGCGGTATCGGCCAGACCCTTACGTGCACCGTGCTGGGAGATGAAGTACTCCAGCACGGACAGGCCGTCGCGGTAGTTGGACTTCACAGGACGAGGAATGATCTCACCCTTCGGGTTAGCCACGAGGCCTCGCATACCTGCGATCTGGTTGATCTGCATCATGTTTCCTCGTGCACCGGACTGCACGATGATGGCCAGGTTGGAGGTCGGGTCGAACTTCTCCTCGACTTCCTTGGACACCTCGGCGGTGCACTCGGTCCACAGGTCGATGAGTTCCTGACGACGAGCTTCCTCGGTCAACAGACCCATCTCGTAGTTGGCGTTGACCTTGTCGGCCTTGGCCTCGTACTCGGCGATCTTCTCGTCGCGCTCAGGCGGCTCGTTCACGTCGGAGAACGCGAAGGACACGCCGGACCACGGTGCGCGGGTGAAGCCGAGATCCTTCAGGGCATCCAGCGTGGCGGCCACCTGCTGGGTGGAGTAACGCATGGCGATGTCATCGACGATCTTGGACAGACGGCCCTTGGCCACCTGCTCGTTGACGAACGGGTAGTCGGTCGGCAGGGTCTCGTTGAACAGGATGCGGCCGTAGGAGGTGGCGAACAGCACGGTGCCGTCGTGGAAGCGTTCTTCCTTGACGACCTCGTCCTCACCTTCGCGCGGGTCGAGCACCTTGACTTCGCCGGGCTCCCAGTTCTTCGGCAGCACGAAGCTCTCGGGCAGGCGGATGAGCACCTTGGCCTGCATGTCGATCTCGTGGCGGTCGAGGGCCATTTCGGCCTCTTCCAGCGAGGAGAACACGCGGCCCTGGCCCTTGACGCCTTCCAGCACAGTGGACAGGTAGTACAGACCGAGGATCATATCCTGGCTCGGCATGGTCACGGTGTGGCCGTCGGCCGGCTTCAGGATGTTGTCGGA
>ENA-OQBU01000196-OQBU01000196.1-human-gut-metagenome-genome-assembly--contig:-NODE-196-length-15664-cov-4.677866_pt1 | contig 15664 bp, 16 predicted proteins | sample MGYA00242492_ERZ504566 | MGnify/ENA primary metagenome ERZ504566 (study PRJEB26092, sample SAMD00036261) | human gut metagenome | host: Homo sapiens | study: EMG produced TPA metagenomics assembly of...
CAAGCGGTTTTGATCATATTGTGATAATGGCAAACCGCTTTTTCGTAAGGAAAAACGGCATATCGAATAGAGTTTGCGTACTATTAACGTGGCCGTAGCAATCGTTTTCTATGGTGCCTGCAGGACTTCGGTTCGGCCGTATTCATACGGTTGGAATGAAGAGAGGATCCGCGATGGCTTTCAATAATCTGAGGAAACTCGCTGTTTTTGCACTAAGCGCCGCCATGATCGTTTCGTTGGGTGCGTGCGGCACATCGGAAAAGTCCGATTCCGCGGCTTCCAGTGATTCTGAGTCGTCGTCGAACACCACCGGTTATGACGTTTCCGGCGTGACGAAGGATGACGATATAGCCGCGATGCTGCCGGAATCAGTCACCAAGGACGGCAAGCTCACCGTCGGCATGGACACGTCGTACGCTCCCGCCGAATTCCTTGCGGAGGATGGCAAGACCCCGGTCGGCTTCGATGTTGATATCGCGAAGGCGCTCGCCAATATGTTCGGTCTTGAGGTCGTGCCGCAAACCGAAGGCACGTTGGAAGCCCTCGGCGAGGATGTCGGCGTGACCAAGGAGGCCGTGGCAATCAAAAAGGGCGATTCCGATACCGCCAAGGCGGTGCAGGCCGCACTGCAGAAGCTCATGGATGATGGCACGTATGTGAAGATCCTCAAGCATTGGGGCGTGGAGAACGGAGCGATCGACAAAGCCGAAATCAATCCGACTGACCTCGGCTGAACGATCAAACGTAAGGCAGACATCGCACACGGCGATACTGTGACGCCGATATGACGGAAGGCATGCGGGTCAAATCCGCGTGTCTTCCGTTTTCGTATATGGATCTTCCGTGATTCGACGGAGCTACATTGCGCGATTCTTGGCTGATACGTAAGGTTTGCGCAATGTAACGTACATGTAGCATTGCGCTCTTATCGTGCCTATTTGAGATACTGAGGTTCTCTGCAACCGAATGGCGTTGAGATTTTCGGTATGGCAATGAAGAGATAAGAAGAAGGATATGCGTACCATGTCTTTGAAGATCAAGTCCGTTGTGGCGCTTGCGCTGAGTGCGGCGATGTTGTTTTCCACTGCCGCTTGCGGCACCTCTGATGCGTCCAATTCCGGCGATTCGTCGGATTCGTCGAACACTACCACCGGGTTACGATGTCAGCACCATTAAAAAAGATGACGAGCTGGCCAAGCTGGTTCCGTCCGGCGATCTGGTGAAGGACGGCGAGCTTTCCGCCGGTATGGAGCTTTCGTACGCTCCGGCTGAATTCTATGCCGAAGACGGCAAGACTCCGGTCGGCTATGATATCGACATGACCAAGGCCATCGCCAAGACGCTTGGTTTGAAGCCAAACATCGTGTCTTCCATGTTCGACACCATCATTCCTTCCATTGGCTCCAAGTATGATCTGGGCATCACCGCCATGACCATCACTGAAGAGCGTATGCAGTCCGTGGATTTCGTGAGCTACTACCGTGCAGGTTCCACGTGGGCCGTGAAGAAGGGCAATCCGAAGAAGCTTGACACTTCCGACATGTGCGGCGCGAAGATCGCGGTGCAGACCGGCACCGTGCAGGAAGAGGAAGCCAACACCATCGCCAAAGGATGCGAGGCCGATAACAAGGCCGAAGTGATGTCGTACAAGCGTCAGGCCGAAGCGGCCACCGCAGTGGCTACGGGCAAGGCCGATGCGTTCTATGCCGATTCTCCGGTCGCCGGCTATGCCATCTCCCAGACCGACGGACAGCTTGAAGCCTTGGGTGACGTCGAAGGTGTGGCCAAGCAGGGCATCGCTGTCAAGAAGGGCAACACCCAGCTTGCTGAAGCCGTGCAGAAGGCCGTACAGAAGCTGATGGACGATGGTACGTATATGAAGATCCTCAAGCATTGGGGTGTGGAATCCGGCGCTCTCGACAAGGCTGAGATCAACCCGACCGATCTCGACTGATTTCATCCCCACTATTTACATCAACAACGAAGGAACTGAAGCATCATGGCGAAGAAACAAATCGACGGCGACGGCCTCGATATTCCGAATCGCATCAAGGCGCTGCCGGTTAAGCGTACGGGCCCGATTGTGGCGGCGGTCATCGTCGCTCTGCTCGCCGCCATGCTGCTGCAGGGCCTGATTACCAATCCGCGTTTCGAATGGAATGTGGTCTGGAAGTACCTGTTCAACGAGAATGTGCTCGAAGGCATCAAATACACGCTGCTGCTGACGGTCATCTCCATGGTCATCGCCATTATTCTGGCAGTGATTCTGGCCGTAATGCGCAAGTCCATCAATCCGGTGCTGCGTGGCGTGAGCTGGTTCTACATTTGGTTCTTCCGTGGCACCCCTGTGTATACGCAGCTGGTGTTCTGGGGTCTGTTCGCCGTGTTGGTGCCTCGCATCGGCGTGGGCATTCCGTTCACTTCCATTGAATTCTGGAGCATTGACTCGCAGTCCGTCATTACCGCGTTTAACGCGGCATGGCTGGGTCTCGCATTGAACGAAGCGGCATATCTGGCCGAAATCGTGCGTGCGGGTCTTGAAGCCGTCGATCCGGGTCAGACCGAAGCGGCCAAGCACTGGGCATGAAGCGTTCCATGATCATGCGTCGTGTGGTGCTTCCTCAGGCCATGCGCATCATCATTCCGCCGACCGGCAACGAGTTCATCGGCATGTTGAAGACCACTTCGCTGGTCAACGCCGTGCCGTTCACGCTGGAACTGCAGTTCGCCACCACCGCAATCGCAACCCGACTGTACAAGCCGATTCCGCTGCTGATCGTGGCTGCATCTGGTATTTGGTGATCACCTCCATTCTGATGGTGCTGCAGTCTCGCTTGGAGAAGCATTTCGGCAAGGGCTTCGATGCGCGACCGGCCGGCGCGCGTGGCAAGCAGCCGCCGCTGCCGGGCAAAACCGAAGGCGAACCGAAAGACGATATCGCCAAGCAGAACGAGGCAACGTTCGCGGGCATGACCGCGTGAGGGGAGTGAGCAATGACTGAACCAACCACCAACGGTGTTGTTCCCGCAGTGAAGGCCACGCAGGTGCATAAGGCTTTCGGTAGCCTGCACGTGCTCAAGGGCGTCGATATGACGGTTATGCCCGGCTCGGTGACGGTGATTCTGGGACCTTCCGGTTCCGGAAAATCCACGTTCCTGCGTTTGATCAACCAGTTGGAAACGCTGACCGGCGGCGAAATCGACGTCGACGGCGAAATGATCGGCTACAAGTACGTCGACAAGGACGGCAAGCAGGTGCTGCAGACCCTGAACGACAAGGAAGTGGCCGAGCAGCGTTCCAAACTGGGCATGGTATTCCAGAGGTTCAACCTGTTTCCGCACATGACGCGCTCGAAAATGTGATGGAAGCGCCAGTCCACGTCAAGCACATGGATAAAAAGGAAGCCCGCAAGCTTGCCATCGAAGAGCTGAATCGCGTGGGCATGGGCGATCGCCTCGATCACTATCCGGCACAGCTTTCCGGTGGCCAGCAGCAGCGCGTGGCCATCGCCCGTGCGCTTGCCATGAAGCCGGAAATCATGCTGTTCGACGAGCCGACTTCCGCACTCGATCCGGAATTGGTGGGCGAAGTGCTGAACGTCATGCTGTCTTTGGCGAAAGAAGGCATGACCATGGTGGTTGTCACCCATGAAATAGGCTTCGCGCGCGAAGTCGCCGATCAGATCGTATTCATGGACGGCGGTGTTGTTGTGGAACAGGGCGGTCCTGAAATCATCGACAATCCGCAGGAACCACGATTCAAGGACTTCCTGCAGCACGTGCTGTAAATCGCCGCAAGCATAATCGTAAGAATCAGACATCTCTTCGTCGTAAGGATTGCGATCAAGGGAATGGCTGAGAAAATCCCCATGTTGAAAACTGTCAGCATGGGGATTTTTGTGTTCATATATCAAAGGTTCAGCGCGATGAGACGGTTTCGTTTCGAAAATGACACCATTACCCGATAAGCTGAGGTGTTATGTGTGGAATCGTAGGATATGCAGGAAATGTGGAAACCGCGTGCGGCAAGCCGTTGGAAGTGTGCCTCCAAGGCTCCAGCGTTTGGAATACCGTGGATATGATTCGGCCGGTGTGGCGCTGACCGCGCCCGGCATGGATCATGTGGAAGTGCGTAAGAAGGCGGGGCGTCTCGCCAATCTAATCGAAGACGTGGAACGCAATCCAATGCCGATGGCCACCGTGGGCATCGGCCACACCCGTTGGGCCACCAACGGCGTGCCGAATGACATCAACGCGCATCCGCATACTTCGCGTGACGGCAAGGTCGCCATCATTCATAATGGCATCATCGAAAACGCCTCTCAGCTGCGTCTTGATCTGCAGACGGAAGGTTACCGTTTCTCATCGGAAACCGATACGGAGGTCGCGGCGAAACTGCTAGGCAAAATCAGCGAGAAATCGTTGAGGAAACCGGCAAGCCTGATCTGTTCAAGGCCGTGCGACGCTTGGCGCGCATGCTGGAAGGCGCGTTCACGATTCTCGCCACCGACTGCCGTCAGCCGGGTATCGTGGTCGGTGCTCGCCATGATTCGCCGCTGGTGGTTGGTCTTGGCGAAGGTGAGAATTTTCTCGGTTCCGATGTGGCCGCGTTCGTCGCCTACACGAAGCGTGCCATGGAAATCGACCAGGATCAGGCCGTGATGGTGTCCGCCGATAAGGTTGTGGTGTCTGATTTCATGGGCAACATCGTGGCCGATCCGAAGACCTATACCGTGGATTGGGATGCTTCCGCGGCCGAAAAGGGCGGTTGGGACTCCTTCATGGACAAGGAGATCCACGAAGGGCCGGCGGCGGTGCAGCGCACGCTGTTGGGACGTCTTGGCAAGGACGGCAATCTCAATCTTGACGAGGTTCGCATCGACGAGCATGATTTCAAGGCGATCGACAAGATTATCGTCATCGCCTGCGGTACCGCCGCCTACGCGGGCATGGTGGCCAAATACGCCATCGAGCATTGGGTGCGTATTCCGGTGGAAGTGGAGCTTGCCCACGAATTCCGTTATCGTGATCCGATTCTCACCCCGCGCACGTTGGTGGTGGCCATTTCGCAGTCCGGTGAAACCATGGACACGCTGATGGCATTGCGTCACGCGCGTGAGCAGGGTTCGAAGGTGCTGGCCATCTGCAACACGCAGGGCGCGTCCATTCCGCGTGAATCCGACGCGGTGCTGTACACGCACGCTGGTCCGGAAGTGGCGGTCGCCTCCACCAAGGCGTTCGTGGCGCAGATTACTGCCGCCTACGTGCTTGGCTTGTATTTGGCGCAGGTCAAGGGCGCGATGTTCCGCGACGAGATCGCGCAGGCGTTGGATTCCCTCAAAGACATGCCTCGCAAGATCCAGTGGGTTCTTGATACGCAGACCAAGACCGTGCATGATGCTGCCGCGCAGATGGTCGATGCGAAGTCCTTCCTGTTCCTGGGCCGTCATGTCGGCTACCCGGTCGCGATGGAAGGCGCGTTGAAATTGAAGGAAATCGCCTACACCTTCACCGAAGGTTTCGCGGCCGGCGAGCTCAAGCACGGTCCGATCGCATTGGTGGACGAAGGCGAACCGGTAGTGTTCATTGTGCCGCCGGCACGTGGCCGCAATGTGCTGCACGCCAAGGTTATTTCCGGTATCGAAGAGGTCAAGGCCCGTGGCGCGTACATTATCGCCGTGGCCGAAGAGAACGACCCCGATGTTGAACGCTATGCGGACGTGGTGTTCTGGCGTCCGGCCTGCCCGACGCTGATGAGCCCGCTGGTGGACGTGGTGCCGCTGCAGCTATTCGCCATGGACATGGCCAAGCTGAAGAATTACGACTTGACAAGCCTCGTAATCTCGCCAAGTCCGTCACCGTGGAGTAATCGTTCATACGATGCGTCAACAGCGTCAGCAGAAGAGGCATCGTTACGTTCTGGAAGAACCTCACATTCCGTTCGAATGTGAGGTTCTTTACGAGAACGATGCGATTATCGTGGTTGACAAACCGCATTTTCTCGCCACCACACCGCGCGGCATGTGGTATCGCGAAACCGCGTTGATTCGACTTCGGGAACAGTATGGCGAACCTGATATTGTTCCCGCGCACCGTTTGGACCGACTTACCGCAGGCATCATCGTATTTGTGCGTAAACCGGAATTGCGTGGCGCTTACCAAATGCTGTTCCAGAATCGCAAAACCATCAAAACCTATGAATGTTTGGCGCCACTTGCCCCCGAACAGCATCCGCAATATGGAACAATCGTAAGAATCGACAGGCATCAACCTTTCCGGCAATCCGAGCATCGCATATTTGCAAGGATCGCGGGCGACTTCAGGCGTACGAAATTCCGGAAACCATCAATGCGCAAACGTTGATTGAGCGGGGAAGCACGGTACGTTGCATCGACGGCAAAGCATATGTGAATTACGTGCTGCACCCGAAAACCGGCAAAACGCACCAGTTGCGTGTGCATATGAATTCGTTGGGATTGCCGATTTTGGGCGATGATTTCTATCCGAATATTGTGCAGCGTTCTTACGATGATTTCTCGCAGCCGTTGGAATTAGTGCTCGTGAGTTACGCTTCGACGATCCAGTGACGGGAGAGCCTCGTACATTCGTTTCGAAAGTGCCGCTTGGCTGATTAACAGTCTGATCAGCAGGTATTGCTCGCTGAATCAAGATATATAAAAACTGTCCATCGCTGTACTCATATTTGCTCGCTTCGCTATGGCGTGTTGAAGTTGCGCGTCCCTATAATTGGACACTTTACATTTCGTGTTATCGAGCGTGATTAGGATGTGCTCTTGTTGTGCTGGCTGGCAAAGGCAAGCCGGCTGGAAAGAACGAGAGAGAATATGAACCATATTTCAAAAGCGCTTCGTGGCGTTGCCGACAAATATAACGGCGTATCACTGATTATTCGCATTATCGTCGGTCTTATCGCAGGTACCGCACTGGCATTGGTTGTTCCGCATATGATGTGGATCGGCGAATTCGGCACCCTGTTCGTAAGCGCATTGAAGGCCGTCGCTCCGATTCTGGTGTTTGTGCTGGTGGCAAGCGCTTTGGCTCAAGGCAATTCCAAGCTTGACGGCCGTTTCGGCACGGTGCTTTTCCTGTATCTGTTCACCACGTTCCTGTCCGCCGTCGTGGCGGTGTTGACGTCTCGCATGTTCCCGCAGACCATATCGTTGGGCGATGCCGCTGACGCTGATGTGGTGCCGCAGGGCTTGAGCGAGGTTGTGCAGACGTTGCTGACCAATATCGTGGCCAATCCGATTCAGGCCATGATCGACGGCAACTACATCTGCATTCTGATGTGGGCTTGCCTGTTCGGTCTTGCCATGAAGGGTATTGCCAATGAAAGCTCCAAGGCGTTCCTTGCCAATGTGGCCGATGGCGTGTCTCAGGTGATTCGTTGGGTCATCAATCTCGCCCCGTTTGGCATTATGGGCTTGGTGTTCACCAGCGTTTCCGAAAACGGCTTGGCGGCCTTCACCGAGTACGGTAGCCTCCTGCTCCTGCTCGTCGGCACCATGCTGCTGATGGTGCTCGTGTTCGGCCCGCTGGTCATTTTCCTGTACCTGCATCGCAACCCGTATCCGCTGGTGTACCGCTGCTTCAAGGAATCCGGCCTGACCGCATTCTTCACGCGTTCTTCTGCTGCGAACATTCCGGTCAACATGCAGCTGTGCGAGAAGCTTGGTCTTGATAAAGACATGTATTCCGTGTCCATTCCGTTGGGCGCAACCATCAACATGAACGGTGCCGCCATCACCATCACCATCATGGCCATGGCCGCCGCTAATACGATGGGCATTCAGATTTCGTTGCCGGCCGCCATTCTGCTGTCTGTGGTGTCGGCGCTCGGCGCATGCGGCGCTTCCGGTGTGGCCGGTGGCTCGCTGCTGCTTATTCCAATGGCCTGCTCGCTGTTCGGCATCAGCAATGACATCGCCATGCAGGTGGTGGGCGTTGGCTTCATCATCGGCGTCATCCAGGATTCCGTGGAGACCTGTCTGAATTCCGCTTCCGACGTGGAGTTTGCGGCGACCGCCGAATATCATGCTTGGCTCAAGCAGGGCCGTCAGCTTCCGGCGTTCATGTATTCCAAGAAGGAACGTCAGCAGCTCGGCATCGAAGCCTGATTTCACCCGATTTCAGCTTTTCGTTCAATCTAGAAGGCGTCTCTCCCACGTGGTTCACCCACGCTGGAGAGGCGCTTTTCGTATTGGCTGATTTGATTGATTGCGTTGATTAAAGTCGCGAGATATTGCGATTAGTCGAGTTCCGCCACGGATCCGCGGTCGATGAATTCGGGGGTGATAAGTTTCTTGATTCCAGAAGGCACTTTTTTGCCATTGCATTGTTGCTCGATCATGGAAAAAGCCTCTTTTCCCACAGTTCTGAGCTTGAGCCGTATGGTGGTCAGTTCAAGACGGGGCACAACGCCGCGGAGTGAATCGTCCACACCGATGATGCTGACATCTTCGGGAACGCGCTTTCCTGCTGTCCTCAGGCCAAGCATGGCACCGTATGCCATTTGATCGTTGCCTGCGAAAATTGCGGTGCAATCCTTTTCGTGAGCCAAGGCCAATCCGGCTTGGTAGCCGCTATCTGCTTCCCAGTCGCCGTAATACATGGGTGGTGTGGGAATGCCGACTTGCGCTAATGCGTCGCGCCACCCTCTGATGCGGCTCTGTGCTGCGCGTGAAACGGTGGGGCCTGCGATGTGGTACACAGTTTTATGCCCCTTCGACAGGAAAAAGTCCACGGCTGCAGTGGCGCAACCATACGAGTCCGAATCGATGGTGGGGCAGTGGTTTGCCGGTTCCTCGCAAATAAGCACTACAGGTAGGTTGTCGGATGGCTTGAACTGGTTGAAGTCGGTGAAATCGCGTTCCATAATCACGATTGCACCATCGAGGGGGAGGCCTTCCACAAGTTTCAGTGCGCCGGCGAGTGACTGATCCTGCAGGTTATCCAAGGGGCGAATGGTGATGGAATAGCCGCTATTCGCGGCCGCTGTAGTGATGCCTTCGAGGATACGTGAGTTCCCGTAGGCCGACATATGCGAAAGCAGTACACCAACATTGTTGAAATGTCCGCTTTTCAAAGCACGTGCCGCATAATTCGGCCTGTATCCGAGATGCTCCATGGCTGCCTCGACCTTAAGTTTCGTCGCTGGGCGTACGGCATCGCTCCCATTAGCCACTCGGGAACGGTCTGCGGTGAAACCCCTGCTTCCCTGGCGACGTCTTGCAGCGAGACTGAGTTGCGTGCCATGTGTATCTACCTTCCGAACGAAAAATGCGTACTGTGCTTAATTTTACATGCTTACTTCTGTATTGTTTTCGTCACCATGCAATTTGTTCGATGAAGTGAATATGTGGTCTAGAATGTGCGAAAAGTAGACACTTTTGGAATATGGTGTTATTATGATAACGCAAACATTTTGGAAGGAGCTGTTTTACGGGGGTGTAAATTGCCCTGTGAAATGGTATTGCCTCGAAGGAGAGGAATGATGTCAGCAACGGAAGTTGTTGCCAATATGCCACTGCATTCGGCAACCGTGCGTGTCAATAAACACAAGGCGGATTGGCGTGGTTGGAAGTTCATGTGGCCGTTCGCGTTGGTGTTCGTGTTCGTGTTCGTGATCCCGATTCTGTACGCGATCTACATCAGCTTCTTCCAGAAGCAGATGATCGGCGGCACGAAGTTCGTGGGAATCAGCAACTACATTCGTCTGTTCCACGACCAGCAGTTCTGGAGCTCGGTCGGCAGGGTCGCGCTGTTCACGTGCGTGCAGGTGCCGGTCATGCTGTTCCTGTCGGCGGCGATGGCCCTGGCGTTGGATTCCATGAAGCTGCACGGCGCGAAGTTCTTCCGCATCTCCACGTTCCTGCCGTACGCGGTGCCGGCCGTGGTGTCGACTTTGGTGTGGGGCTTCATGTACGGCGCGAAGTACGGCCTGGTCGGCTCGCTGAACGACTGGCTGGGCACGAACCTCGACGTGCTGAGCCCGAACGTGCTGCTCGCTTCGATCGGCAACATCGTGACGTGGGAGTTCACGGGCTACAACATGCTGATCTTCTACAGCTCGCTGTCCACGATCCCGCATTCGCTGTACGAGGCCGCATCGATCGACGGGGCGTCCGAGTGGCAGATCGTCAAGTCCATCAAGCTGCCCGAACTGAAGGGCTCGCTCGCGATCACGGTGATCTTCTCGATCATCGGCTCGTTCCAGCTGTTCAACGAGCCGAGCATCCTGCAGAACATGGTGCCGGGCAACTCGATCACCACGTACTACACGCCGAACATGTACGCGTACAACCTGAGCTTCGCGGGCAACCAGTCGAACTACGCCGCCGCCCTGGCGATCACGATGGCCGTGATCACGATGGCGATCGCGTACGCGGTGCAGCTCAACAGCATGAAGGAGCAGATGAAGTACGCCCGGTGGCGCGAACCATCCGCATATAGGGGAAGAAACGCTAAGGAGCATCGAAAATGAGTGACGCAACAATCGCCGCGGGCACGGAGCAGAGGCTCACCGCTCAGGAGCTCAAAGCCCAGGAGAAGGCCGCGAAAAAGACCGAGAAGGAACGCCTCAAGAGGGTCGCGCGCGACGAGAAGGCCGAGCGCAAGAGGGCTGCGAAGTCCGGCTTCGCGAACGTGGCGAACCCGCGCAGGAGCACGCTGCTGACCATCGTGTGCGCGCTGTTCGCGGTGTACTGCCTGTTCCCGTTCGTGTACCTGCTGATCAACGCCACGAAGACGCAGGCGGACTTCACGTCCACGTTCGGTCTGGGCTTCGGCCGCACGTTCGCTTTGTGGGACAACATCAAGACCGTGTTCACCTACCAGGACGGCATCTTCGGACGCTGGTTCCTGAACACGATCCTGTACGTGGTCGTGGGCGCCGGCGGCGCGACCCTGCTCGCCATCATGGGCGGGTACGGCCTGGCGAAGTTCCGTTTCCCGGGACGCAAGGCCGTGTTCGCGGTGATCATCGGCGCCATCTCGGTGCCGGGCATCGCCCTGGCCGTGCCGCAGTTCCTGCTGTTCGCCAAGCTGAACCTGACGAACACCCCGTGGGCCATGATCATCCCGAGCCTGGTGTCGACGTTCGGCCTGTACCTGATGTGGATCTTCTCCGACCAGGCCGTGCCGACCGAGCTGCTCGAAGCCGCCCGCGTGGACGGCGCCGGCGAGTTCCGCACGTTCTTCCAGGTATCCCTGCCGCTGCTCGCCCCGGGGATCGTGACGACGGCCCTGTTCACGATCGTGGCGACGTGGAACAACTACTTCCTGCCGTTGATCATGCTGAAGGATTCGAACTGGTATCCGCTGACGATCGGCCTGAACCAGTGGAAGGACCAGGCGAGCACCGCGGGCGGCCAGGCGATCCAGAACCTGGTGGTCACGGGTTCGTTGATCACGATCGTCCCGTTGGTCATCGCGTTCCTGTGCCTGCAGAAGTACTGGCAGTCCGGCCTTGCCGCAGGCGCCGTCAAGGAATGAATTTGTTAGGATAGTTGACAAAAAAAACAAAGGAGTGGAAATGACTCAACGTAGAGCCTATCGTTGGCCGCAGCCGTTGGCTGGACAGCAGGAACGCATCTGGTACGGAGGTGACTACAACCCGGACCAGTGGCCCGAGGAAGTGTGGGACGATGACGTTCGTCTGATGAAGAAGGCTGGCGTGAACCTCGTGTCCGTGGGCATCTTCTCGTGGGCGAAGATCGAGACGAGCGAGGGCGTGTACGATTTCGACTGGCTCGACCGCATCATCGACAAGCTGGGCGAGGCCGGTATCGCAGTGGACTTGGCGTCCGCCACCGCGTCGCCGCCGATGTGGCTCACCCAGGCGCATCCCGAGGTGCTGTGGAAGGACTACCGCGGCGACGTGTGCCAGCCGGGCGCCGCCAGCATTGGAGGCCGACCAGTCCGGTGTTCCGCGAGTACGCGCTGAAGCTGTGCCGTGCGATGGCCGAGCATTACAAGGGCAACCCGTATGTGGTCGCATGGCATGTGAGCAACGAGTACGGCTGCCACAACCGTTTCGACTATTCCGAGGACGCCGAACATGCGTTCCAGCAGTGGTGCGAGGAACGCTACGGCACCATCGACGCGGTGAACGACGCGTGGGGCACGGCGTTCTGGGCACAGCGCATGAACGACTTCAGTGAGATCGTGCCTCCGCGCTTCATCGGCGACGGCAACTTCATGAACCCGGGCAAGCTGCTCGACTTCAAGCGGTTCAGCTCGGACGCGTTGAAGGCGTTCTACATCGCCGAGCGCGACACGCTTGCCGAGATCACGCCGGATCTGCCCCTGACCACGAACTTCATGGTGTCCGCGTCCGGTTCGGTGTTGGACTACGACGATTGGGGCGACGAGGTCGATTTCGTGTCGAACGACCATTACTTCATTCCGGGCGAGGCCCACTTGGACGAGCTCGCGTTCTCCGCGAGCCTGGTCGACGGCATCGCACGCAAGGATCCGTGGTTCCTGATGGAGCATTCCACCAGCGCGGTCAACTGGCGTGAGATCAACTACCGCAAGGAGCCCGGCCAGCTGGTGCGCGACTCTTTGGCTCATGTGGCCATGGGTGCGGACGCGGTGTGCTACTTCCAGTGGAGGCAGTCCAAGGCAGGCGCGGAGAAGTTCCATTCCGCGATGGTGCCCCACGCGGGCGAGGATTCCGCCGTGTTCCGCGACGTGTGCGAGCTGGGCGCCGATCTGAACAAACTGTCCGACGAGGGCATTCTGGGATCGAGGCTCGCGAAGTCCCGTGTGGCCGTGGTATTCGACTACGAGTCCGAATGGGCCACCGAACACACCGCCACGCCGACCCAGCACGTGCATCACGTGGACGAGCCATTGGCGTGGTTCCGCGCTTTGGCCGATCAGGGTGTGACCGCCGACGTGGTGCCGGTGCGCGGCGCTGGGATGACTATGAGATGGTCGTATTGCCGAGCGTATACCTGCTTTCCGAGGAAACGACCCGCAGGGTGCGCGATTACGTCGTGGGCGGTGGTCGACTGGTCGTGACCTACTACACGGGCATCTCGGACGAGAAGGACCACGTGTGGCTCGGCGGGTATCCGGGCTCGATCCGTGACGTGGTCGGCGTGCGCGTGGAGGAATTCATGCCCATGGGCGACGATTTCACGGGCGTGCCGGATCGCCTCGAGTTGTCGAACGGCGCGGTCGCGCACGATATCGCCGACGTGATCGGCTCGGTCGACGGGACGGCCACCGTGCTGGAAACGTTCAAGGACGATCCGTGGACCGGCATGGACGGCGCTCCGGCGATCGTCGCGCACACGTTCGGCGAAGGTCGCAGCGTGTACGTGGGCGCGCGCCTCGGGCGGGACGGCATCGCGTTGAGCCTGCCGGAAATTCTTGATTCGCTCGGCATGGCCGAAGCGGGCGGAAACGACGGCCGAGTGCTGCACGTTGAACGTGAGGACGCGGACGGTTCGAGGTTCGTGTTCTCGTTCAACCGCACGCATGAGACGGTCCGGGTTCCGGTGGAAGGCGAAGTCGTGGTCTCCTCGTTCGCGGACGTGGACGGCGAAACGGCCTCGATTAAACCGAACGGCGTGATCGTCACTAAGCAGTAAGCGGACAGCAAGCAAATAATCGCAACATTATGGGTGTCGGCAGGTTGATGATTGTCAATCTGCGACACCCATTTAATTTATACTATTCGAATAAAAACTAGGCGTGGAATTCCACTGCAGCCCAACTGATTGCTGGCAAAGTGCAGTGAACTGATCCATTGTCGATTGTTGCATGAAGCTCTTGGGGTGTCACTGCGGTTGGGTCGTCTGCGGAATTACGCTGATATGGATTGTCGTCATGCAGAATAATGGCCTTGTCTATATGGAAGTCGGATATGTCGAAATACGGCAGTTGAGACAGAGAAGCCGTAACCTTATGTGCGTCGGATGCGTCGCGATTCACCATAAGCAGAAGACCGGAATGATTCGTTTCGTCCCAAGTGATTACTGAATCAAGGGCATTGACCAAGCCGAAAGATTCAGTCTCTACGTTGGGAGAGTCGATGACTGGACTGTAGGCAATGCCATGGGCGTGTTGTGCGGCTTCGGCAAACGGATAGAAGACAGTTTGACGCCATGCGGGACCGTTCTTTTCGGCCATGATTGGCGCAATCACATTGACCAACTGCGCGCGCGAGGCAGAACGCACTCGGTCGCAGTGCTTAAGCAGAGTGATCATCAGCGACCCTTCTACCACTGCATCGGCTGCATTGTAGATATCTTCGAGCAGACGCGGTGCTTTCGGCCATGACTCATGATGAAGATCCTTGCCTGATTGGGCTTTCCATTCAGCTTCCTGCTGATTCCAGACGTCGGAATACCAGACGCCCCACTCATCAAATGACAGTGCTATATCATGATCGCCTGTGTGGGCATTTTTTGGCTTCGTCTGCACATGCCGCCACAGTGGAGATGAACGTTTGCATGTCTTGTGAACTTGCCAGATAATCTTGCAACGATTTTGCCCCACGTTCGTAGTAGTAGGCATGGCAGGAGACGAAATCGAGATTGTCGTACGCTTTGGTAAGCACGCTGCGTTCCCAGGATCCAAACGTTGACATATGGGCGCTGGAGGAGCCGCAGGCCACGAGTTCCAAGCCTGATTCCGCGAGTTTCATGGCGTGTGCGACTCGGTCCACGGCTGCGGCATACTCGTCAGGGCTCATATGTCCCACCTGCCAAGGGCCATCCATTTCATTGCCGATGCACCACATTTTGATGTCCATTGGTTCGGTGATTCCGTTACGTACGCGGCGATCGGCAAGCTCGGTGCCGGGCGCTCCGTTGACGTATTCCAACTCTTCCAGTGCGGCCTTCCAATCCTCGGGTGCCCATATTGACGGCAGCATGATTTCGGTACCGGTCTTCTTGCTCCATCGGTAGAAATCGTCGATACCGACTTCATTGGTTTCGGTGCTGTGCCATGCGAGATCTCGTCGTATTGGGCGTTGCCCCCGTGGCCCTGTGCCATCCTCCCAATTGTAGGCAGAGACGAAATTGCCGCCGGGGTAACGCACGCAGGTCACACCAAGTTCTTTGACTAGATTGATGACGTCTTGGCGGAATCCGTTTTCGTCGGCTGTGGGGTGACTTGGCTCATAAATGCCTCCGTAGACACAACGTCCAAGATGTTCTACAAATGATCCGAAAATGCGGGGTGGTATATCGGCAATTGCGCTGTTTTTTTGCACTGTGATTGTGCTGGTTCCGGAAGTCATGCCGTTCCTTTCGATGAGTGGTCTGATGAAATGTCTGCGTTGCGCGAGCTTCGACGGATATGCATACGTCTAGTATGCAATCATATCGTGTTTGCGTAGCTAAACAAAATATGCTAGGTAACTAAAAGAAATACTGTAAAATCAACGATTTGCCTATTTGTTTGCGTAAACATAACTTTTTGTGTTATCCTCATGACTGTCGGAAGGGTCAATGAATGATTCATAGCCGATAATGTTGGTCGATGTAGGAGGTCGGCCATATTTAAAGGAAGGAAGAACGATGAAGTTCACTGCATCCAAGAAAACAATCGCTCTGGTTGCTGCTGCTGCGATGCTGACTAGTGTCGCAGCCTGCGGGAGTTCCTCGAATTCGAGTTCTTCGGGG
>ENA-OQBU01000197-OQBU01000197.1-human-gut-metagenome-genome-assembly--contig:-NODE-197-length-15541-cov-5.234203_pt1 | contig 15541 bp, 15 predicted proteins | sample MGYA00242492_ERZ504566 | MGnify/ENA primary metagenome ERZ504566 (study PRJEB26092, sample SAMD00036261) | human gut metagenome | host: Homo sapiens | study: EMG produced TPA metagenomics assembly of...
TTCGCAAAAAAATAATCCCTCTATGGGGAAGTTGCGTAGGGGGTTAGTCACAGATATTGGATAAAGCAGACCAATTTGGGGATAAATGACCACTTACGCCAAAATTAGTAGCATTTAGCGACAAAACATTGAAAAATGTGTAGCACATCGCTATGTTTTTATTACGAAAAGATTCCAAATTGGCTTATTTCGGACTCACTTTTCAAGCACCTTGCGATTTCTGTTGAAACTTGCTGACCTTTGGATGGGTCGAATAGGGCCTCGAAGGGGATGAATTTATCACTTTGACGGCGCGCACATTTAAACGATTTATTGCACTTTTGAGTAGCTTGGCGTTCGCGCTTGTCATAGCCCTTGCCGTCATTTCTTTTGTTCCTCGCGCATTTGGATACACGCCCTTTTCTGTGCTTTCGGGCTCTATGGAGCCCGAGTTTCCCCGTCGCTCCATGGTGTTTGTTCACCAGATTGAGCCGGCGGATATTGCCGTGGGCGACAATGCAACTTTTTTACCGCTCGGACGGCGCCGTGGTGACGCACCAAGTGTACGAGGTCGACCCTGCGGCGCAGATGATCGGCACGCAGGGAATTGCGAACAAAAAATTCAGACGGAAGCATCATGCACGATGCCGAGCAGACGCCATTTTCGCGCGTGATCGGCACTGTTTCTTTTTGTGTCCCTTACCTGGCTTCGTCAACGCATATTGCACGACGATGCCCGGTTTGCTTGTTGTGGTGGCCGTTCTGACGCTGCTGATCGCGGCGTCGATAGTGCTCGATCGGATGGTTCCCGACGAGCCTGCGGGCAAGCATACCCGCGTGCATGCGAGGGAGCGGCGTTCATAGCGGCAGGGAAAAGCGTCGGCGGCGGTAGGGGCCGTTGCCGGGGAAAACGATTCTCGAAAGGAAGAGAACGATGGAAAACAAGAAGAAAAAGCGCTACGGCATCATTGCCGCCCTGTTGCTGTTGGTGCTGGCTGCCGGCGTGGGTACCTATGCATGGCTGACGGCGACCCAAACCAAGGTGAATGAGTTCACGGTTGGCAGCATCGACAAGCCTGAAGTGAAGCCCGACCCTGATCAGCCGAACAAGCCCGGCGACAAGCCCACGGACCCCTCAGTGGATGGTTATCTGTTCGAGACCAAATGGACCGATAAATCCAAGATGATTCCCGACACCGACATCAATAAGAACCCCAACGTCGGCATCGGCAAGGATTCCGATAGCTCCTATGTGTTCATCTATGTGAAGAACGCAATTGTGAAGACAGACGCCGAAAACGCCCTTGCCAAGACCCCGTACTTCACCCTTAATTCCAACTGGAAACCGGTTGCTACTGACCAGGTAAAGACCAACGGTAGCGAAGGCCAGTACGTGAGCGGTCTGTTCATGTATACCGCTGATGGCACCAGCGCTCCTGCAGAGCTTACTCCCGCTGATGGCAAGGCTGCTTACACCGGTGAGCTGTTCAGCACCGTGCATATCCCGGCTGGCATGAACAACGCGGATGTCGTTAAAGATAAAAAGCCCACTATGACAGTCTCCTGCTACATCTTCGGCGCCGACCAGAAGGGCAACGAGACTGACGCTGCCGCCAACGCCGTTGCTCAGGCCAAGGAATGGGCTAAGACTCAGGCTCAGGCTTAACTCCCCCCCCACCGAGATTCCGACCCGCTCCCCACCCCTATATTCGGGTCGGGATCTCGGTCCCCCCCTTTTTCATCGACGATTGGCGAACGTAATGCTCAACAATCTTTCCGACAATCAGAAACGCACCTTGGCGCTTGCCGCGATGGCGCTGTTGGCCCTGGCGTGCCTGTGCGGCACGCTGGCTTTTACCGTTGATATGGTTCCGGCGAACAACGTCCTATCGTTTGGCAGCGTGAAGGTACGAGTCTGCGAATACACCCTCAACGAGCAGGGCGAGGAGATTCCGTTTGAGGCCAACGAGTACGGGGACTATCCCGACACCAAGGCCAGCGGCTCTGACATCAGCCGCATTGTGCGCGTGGAGAACGCCGGCGTGCAGCCTGAGTACGTTCGCGCTCGTCTACGCATGACGTCAGTGGCACCCGACGGTTCGAGTGCGGATGCCTCGGGCAGCGTTGCGTTTCATGTGACGCGGGCGAGGGGTCCCCGTGGATCGATGGCGGCGATGGGTGGTACTACTACCGCGGATTGGCCGGGCGTGGCGGCACGCTCGACCCCGGCGCCATGACGGAAAGCCTCATGGACTCGCTGCGCTTTGTGGGCGACTACCACGATGCCGCGCGCGGCGGCTCATTCAGGCTCGATATCGATGTTCAGGCCGTGCAGGCCAAAAACCAGCAGGCAAGCGATACCGTCCTCGACGTGCTTGACGTCGCGGGCTGGCCGGAGGCGAACTAGCCTATGAAGATCAAGAACATGAACCGGGGCATGCTTAGCAGGCTGGTTGCCGTCGCAGCGATTGCCCTTTGCTGCGTCATGGCGCTGCCGATGGCGGTGCATGCCGAGGATGTGCCCGAGGCCAAAACCGAATTCCACATCAAAAACGAGGCTGACTTTTTGTCGTGTGTGGCGCTGTCGCGCGAGCGCGATACGTCCGGCTGGCACGTTTATCTCGATAACGACATTGAGCTCGACAGCGACGACATGAAAGACATCGTTGCAAACACCGTTAAGCATCTGTCGTTTGGCAACAAGGAGCATCCGTTTAAGGGCGTGTTCGATGGTCAAAACCACACCGTTGAGGGCCTGAACTACGATAAAGACGCTTTTGACCCCGAGCGCGATACGGGATTTTTTGCCGAGACCAACGGTGCCACCATCAAAAACTTCCTGGTCAAGGACGCCAACGTGTGGGCGGACTTCCGCGGTGGCATTATCGTGGGCAAGGCCGTCAATACGCGCTTCGAAAACGTTATGGTCATGGAGAGCACACTGCACGTGACCTGCGCCAACAATGCTCTCAACCTCATTACCAACGCAGGCTTTGAGGGCGGTCTCATCGCCGGCGAGCTCGACGGCTGCACCCTCTACAACTGCGAGGTCCGTGGCGGCCGTGCCGTCAACAATACGACCTCGGGCGTCAGGCGCTCGGCGGTGAGGGTCTGTATATGGCGGCGTTTGCCGGCTACGTTAAGAACTCGACTATCGAGTACTGCCGCGTGACGCCGACGCGTAAGGACGACGGCTCGATTGCCGAGAAGGGCATGACCGACGTCACCAATAAGTACGACGTGGCCATTGGCGCCCTGGGCGGCAACAACGTGTACGCCTCGGGTTTTGTGGGCTGCATGGCGGGCGAGGCCAAGATTATCGACTGCTTCTCGACGGCGCAGTGCTACAGCTATGCCGCGTCGTACGTGGGCGTCGTCGCCGTGACGCGTGCGTGGACGGGTGGATTGGCGGGTCGTATTCTAACCGACAAGAGCAACGAGCTCGTCCGAAGCCATTTTGCGGGTGACTTGAGCTCGCGTCAGTATAATCCCATCGCCGTGATCCCCATCATTCAAAACGATGTGAACCTGGGCGGTATTGCTGCGCGCGCCAACAAGGGAGACGCCACGGTTACCGAATGCTACTTTAAGCCGAGTGTGAGCCTTTCTGGCAACAGCCAGGGCAACCCTGCCAAAAAGAAAATCCCCGCGTTTGGCGGCGACGGTACCACTAAGGGCAACGGCTATGGTCCATGGGATGACGAGCGCTACACCACGCGCGAGCTGTGGGAAGAGCACGACTACGACTTCTGTGCCGGCACCATGCGCTCGACTGCTAACGACGGGACCCTGGATGGCCCGCACCCCAATGAGTGGGCGATGGATTACAAACTGAATATTCCCGTGCATGGCCAGAGCGTTAAGGCAACGACCGATTTTCCCGGTGCGGGCACCGCGACAATCGAGGCGACCAAACTCGGTATTGATCAGAAGACCTCGGATCCGTACGCCTTTGCCGTGAGCGCCGTGCTGGCGGGAACGGCCCAGGGCTTGGCCCAGGGCGATACGTCGGTAACGTTCAGGCAGGAAACCTCCGCAAAGCCCGCGGGGCTGAGCGAGGCGAACGGCGGCTACCGCTTTATGGGCTGGTTCCACGAGTCCGGAGTCAATGTGAACCGCATCGATGCCGATAACGCCTGGTTTAACGGCAAGACCGATGCTGCTGCTGTCGCTGCTGACAAGCGCGTCGAGGAGAACACGGACCACAATAAGGCTTCGACCTACACCGCCAACAACGGAAGCGGCGTCGATGAAAAATTCGGCTTCAAGGGTAACGACCTCTTTATCGCTTCATACGAGGCGCAGGTGCTGTTCTATAACGTTAAGGGCAAGACGCTTGATTGGAAAACCGGTGCCGCGCACGACAAGTCCACTGATTGGTATCGCTACGGCGTGGGTTTGCGCCCGCGGCTCCCGAAGACCGCGAGGGGCTTTCCGCTACCGCGACATTTATCGGCTGGACCACGCAGCCTAGCAGCGAGGAAGGTATGAACGGCGCCTATGCCGCCATCACTTCGGATAAGTTAGCCGAGCTTAAAAATCAGGGAGCTTTTTATCCTGCGGGTAGCGAGATCACTGTTGTCCGTCCAGCCGACTTCTATCCCGTGTACAGCGACTACGTGTCGAACATCATAACTGTGTTCGAGGGCAATGAGCAGGACGCGCTCAATGATGTGAGCCAGCGCGTTGGCGTGGGCAAAACCAAAGTCGACGTCAAGACTGCCGGGGGCGGCACTAGCGTCTACACGGTACAGGTGTGCAACACGGACGGTACGCCCCTGTCCGATGGCGGCAAGCTGCCCGACGGCTATCGCTTCCTGGGCTGGTACGAAAACAAGGGAACCGAGGATGCTCCGCTCGAGGTGCGCGTAAGCCGCGATCCCAGCTATACGCTCCCCGCAGATGTCGATTTAACCGTGCCGCATACCTACATCGCCCGCTTTGAGTACCGCGTGGACTATTACGTCAAGTCGATGACGAACGATGCCTATAAGGATTCTAGACTCCTCTGCTCTGTGTGGAACGGGTACCAAACTTCGTTTAACGAGCAGGTCGGATCGAGCTACGTGCGAGAGAATATCGTGCACTGGGGTTCCGAGCACGTCTATCACGGACTGAAGGAAAACTATAAGGACGAATGCAATGAGGGGCGCTTTGGGGCAGAGACGCTCATCGTTGCGCCTTTGAAAGCGTATTCGCATACGGTCAAAAACGATACAGGTGTGGATACCCGGAAAAATGTCATTGCCGATACGGATTTCCCGGGTTCGGGCACACTGGATGACGAGTGGGTCGCAGGAGCGCTGAAGTTTTACTTTAGGCCGGCGAGCAAGCGATACCATTTAAATTTCTGGACCCTCGAGCGCCAAGGCGGGTGCTGGACCTGCGTGGGCAACCCCGTTCAGAGCGAGATTGGCATCGATTCGGAGTATTACATGCGTGCCATGGTGACGACAAGCGTCAGCTTTTATGGCAAGGACGATGTCTCGGTTAAGAGCGTCACGCGACGTTATGAGGCTCCGTTGCTGCTGGACTCCGATAGCACCTACACCTATAAATATCCGTTTATCCATACCGAGCAGACGGTAGCCAACACGCCCGAGCACGGAAAGGAGGGTGACGTCAATCCCAACCTGACACTCGAAGCTTCTCCGACCGATGCGGAGATGGCGGTGCCGGGCTATAAGTTCCTGGGCTGGATTTCGACCGCCGAGGTTCAGAAGGATTCTGACGTCTGGAAGTATATCTACGACGTCGCCGGCGACCCCTATGTGACGAGTGATCCGGATAAGGCAGAGCCGTATCTGCGACCGACGAGTCCAAGGTCACCCAGTGGCAGGATGCGTATCCCGTGTACGTAAAGTACGACGTTAACTACACCACCAACCTGCACCGCAAGGGCTTTGACGGAACGCCGGGCATCATAAATGTTCCGAAATTCGACATTACGCCCAAACTTGTGGCTCAGGAGAACGGTGACGTGGTGGCTACGGTGAGCCCCGACATTACAACGGAGGTGTACACCGACGGAACTGGCGGTGCCTATCAGCTTAGGAAGCTCGAGATCGAGCTTCCGGACGGAACTGTAGAGAAGCTCGAGGCGACGGGCGAAGGCGGTAACACCTATTCCTATCCCGTGGAGCCTGGCAAACCCTATACGTTTGTGGCCTACTACACGCCCATCGCGGTGGTGTATCACCTGAACGATAGCGTTGTCGATGGCAAGATTGCGCAGGAGGGCGATACGCTCGGTAATCTTAAGGACGGCATACCCACGCCGACGTTTGACGTGAGCAAGATTGATAAGGCCGAACGCGCCGGCTCGGAGCAGACGCCATTTCATGCCTTTGTGGGCTGGACGGAGCAAAAGCCTGCCGAGGGCAAGGGGTATGTGATTTGGTCGGACGGCGTTTCCATGGTGAATAAAAACACTGTGGTCAAGGCCCCCATGGAGCTGTACCCGGTCTACCGTGCCAGTGCGGTGCGTGTCCAATCAAATATCGATACCAATCTGGATGCCCCCGATTCCGTGCGTTATCTTTCGCGCACCGACTCTGGTGATCAATTTCGCTGGAGGTAAAAGCTGCAACTGAGGTTGTCGGCAAGGATGGCACCAAGTACGACTTTGTTGGCTGGTCGCGTGACTATGAATCCGATAACAAGTACACCCTGATGACCGGTGACGACAAGTATCCCCTCGAGGGTAATGAGCCCTTTAAGAGCGCGATGTACACTGCGGTGTACAAGATCACGCCGTATAAGGTGCGCTATCACGGTGTTGACGGGTCGGTTATCTTTACGGCGACGGTCGACTCAGGCGACGAGCGCGCACAGGACGGCAAGTCCGGCTTCGTCTACACGGTCGATGTTCCCAAAATGGACGATGGCGGCAACCCCGTCTATGACAACAACGGCAATCCCGAGATGGAGCAAAAGTCCGTGGCATACGACCCGGACGCCCATTCCAAGATCGTCGCGCTGCTCGATGAGCGTGCGGCCGCCAATGGCGATATGCGTGAGCTCTTCTTGGAGTGGCGATATGTGGGCGCCGATGGTGATACGAAGCCTTGGGATGTGTTTAAGGACGAGCCAATTAAGGGCGACATGGACCTGTATCCCGTTACATATCGCGTGGTTGCCAAAGATACGTCTGATCCCGCGAAGTCCGAAACCATGACCGCGCAGCTTAAGTGGCTTCTCGATCCCGCCGCCGCCAACACCGTCGATGACAGTGCCGACAAGGCGCCGTTTAAGGTCTGTTTTGCCAAGCCGTTTATGGGAACGCAGCTGACTGTTACGGTAACGCAGGCAAGCTACGGCCCTGATACGGAGGGCGTTACTGCGGCGGAAGTGCGCGTAAACGACAAGTTTGTCTCGCTCTACAGTCTGGATTCGGGTGGCGGTTCGTTCGATCTGGCCAACCGCTTGGAGTCCAAGAAGACGGGCGAAGGCGAGCAAGGAGACGGCAATGCCGTATTCAACTTTGCCCAGACTCATGCATTGGCGATCGTTAAAAAGACTACCGATGCCAGTGCTATGGGGCAGACGTTCCGCTTTAAGGTGACACGCAAGAACGAGGGATCTGCTCCTGAGACGCGTATGGTCGAGGTAAAGGTCGATAAAACGCAGCAGGAAAACGACGAGACCTGGTATGTCGGCAGTGTGCAATTTGCCGCGCCGGCGGGTTTCTATACCGTCGAGGAAGATACGGCTTGGGCATGGCGCTACCAGGGTGAGCTGAGCACGCCGGGTAAGGCGCCCGGCAAATCTGCCGAGCTGACGATTTCGTCTGCTTCGAGCGCAGGCGACGCCGTGGTGACGTGCGTTAACACGCGCGCGAAGGACAAATGGGTCGATGGTGGCTCGCGTGCCAAGAATGTTTGGGAAAACGGCACGCTAAGGAGGGAGGACTAGGATGGGTAAGCGCAAGCAGATCGTCGCCCTCCTTGTCGGCGTTCTTCTTTTGGCTGGCGCTGCCGGCACCTTTGCGTGGCTTTCGGTTACGGGCGTGCTGGTCAACGAGTTTGGCTTTGGTTCGGTGGCGCCCTCGGTAGACGAGAAGCTCAATGGCAACGTGAAGAGTGACGTCACGATTACAAACAAGGGCTCGGCTCCGGCATACCTGCGTGCTGCGGTGGATATCTACTGGCAGGACCAGGATGGCGCGCGCCTGTGGGATGAGCCGGTTGCGGGAACGGACTACGTTATTGAGTGGGGCAACGTGTCCGATGCGTCTGCTTCCAACAGCGCCTCGTCTTGGGTTGCCGCGTCCGACGGATTCTACTATTGGACATCTTCCGTTGCGCCGATGGACAAAACCGGCGTGCTCATCAAGAGCGTGACTGAGAGGAAGGCGGATGGCAAGAACCTGGTCGTCGACATTTCGACCCAGGCAATTCAGTCCACGCCCGATGACGCAGTTACAGAGGCATGGGGCTGTACGGTCAAGGATGGCGTGCTGGTGCCGCCGCATGGGGGTGCGTAAGCATGGCTTTTCCGATTCGCAAAGACGCTATGCGCGCCGTGCGCTGTGTGGTCGCGGTTGTTGCCTGTGTGGCCGCGCTTGCCGCGCCTGCCCGTGCGTTTGCCGATGCTCCCACGATTGCCTATGACGGAAATGCGCGTCAGCTGACGGTCTCGGGGGCGACGGGCTCCTCAGGGGAACCCGATCTGTTTCCAGCCTTTAAAGATCTAATGCCCGGCGATGTGCGCGAGCAGCAGATTGAGGTTCGTGCCACGGGTGTAAAGTCCCAGGTACGCGTGTTTGTGCGGGCCGTTGTCGATCACGAGACGGCACACCTGCTGTCGCCCATTACCTTAACGGCGTCGGCGGGCGATGCGTCTGCAGGCTGGCTCCAGACGGGAACGCCGGGCAGCGTGTTTGCTTACCCCACGCAGGTCGCAACGTTTACGAGCGATGGCAGCACGGTGCTCAATTTGCAACTAAGTGTCCCGACGTCGGTGGGCAACGAGGTTGCCGACGCAAACAAGACCATTCGCTGGGAAATCACCGCCGAGGACGATGGCGAGAAGATCCCCATGCAGTCTGCTGACAGCAAGAAGCCCGGTTTGCTTGGTCTGGTGGCAACAGGCGACAACACGCTCACGTTGCTTTTGGTGTTGCTGACACTTGCAATCATCGCATTTATAGCCGCACTTCTTTTGTCCCGGAGGGATAAGCGCTAGGTTCATCTTCTAAACGCAACGCCCTCCCGGGCGGCGGGCACGAAGTTCATCGCGAGTTCCGCACGCAAAGAAGGCCACTTAATGTGGCCTTCGTCTTGCGCAGGACTGTAGAGCAGGGAACTTCGTGCCCGCCGCCCGGGAGGGTGTCTCTTTATTGATAGAAGGCCTAATAAGCTGATGATTTTATGCCTGGATGTATTCGGAGTGGGATGGGCTTTCCGGATGGGCGGGGTTTTGGAAAGTCCATCCCGGAATTTGACTATGGAATGGGATGCACTTTCCGGTTGAATCCTTTGGCGGAAAATGTGACCCGGAATTTGTGATCGGAGTGGGATGCGCTTTCCCGACGGGGTCGCAAGGGGAAACTGCATCCCACTCCGGACATGAATTCTGGGACACAGTTTCCGGATGCAAAAAGGCCACATGACGTGGCCTTCAACTTATATATGTTGCGGATGCTTTCATGACAAGCCGCGCTTCAACACCGAGGCGTCTGCCTGGCGACGCGGAATGTAAGGTTCATCGCGAGTTCCGCACGAGCCGGAGAGCACTTAATGTGCTCTCCGTGCGAGCAGGACTGTCCGAGCAGGGACCTTACGTTCCGCGCCGCCGGGCAGACGAACCAGTTAAGACGTGTCGCTATTTGATCTTGGTCGTACCCGGCGCAGGTTGGGGTCGGTTTCGTTGGCTTCGGTCTGGAAGTGCTCGGTGTACACGTTCTTGCCGTCGCGGAACATCTCGTAGTATTGCATCTTGGCGTAATCCTCGCGCGCTTGGTGGCGGCAGCGGCGGCGTCGTCGTCACCGGTGACGTTGGAGGAGAGTGCCCAGCGCAGGCTGGCGTCCTCGTAGCCCACCGAGTTGATGGCGGGCAGTGACTTACGCAGCGTCATGTGCGCCTTCTGGTAGTCGGTCAGCGGGGCGCGATCAGCTGCATGAGCTGGGTGGACAGGTAGTTGGTGGACAGGTCGTCGACCTCGCTCGTCTGGTCGCAGCCGGCAACGTCGTAGTTAGCCCAGATGATGTAGTCGGTCTGCCACAGACGTTCCTGGTGCGTGGCATCATCCTCGCCGGTAAACCACTTGTCGTTGAACTTGGACGGGAAGAACGGCTGATGGTCGCCCCAGAACACCACGACCACCTTGCGGTCGAGCTTGCTCAGGGCGTTGAGGAAGTAGCGCAGCGCCTGGTCGGACTGCTCGATGCACGAGACATACTCGTCGACATCGGAGAGCGTACCGTCCTCGACGGTCTTGGCGTCTAGGTCGGTCGTGTCGATGCTCAGGTGCATCTGCTTGTCGACCGGCAGCAGGCCCGTGTCGTAGCCCGAGTGGTTCTGCATGGTCACGTCGAAGATGAACTGCGGGTCGGCGTTCTGGTCGAGCAGCTCAAGAATCTTGTCGTAGGTAGCCTGGTCGGTCACCATGCCGCGCAGGGTATCGGCACCCTGGAAGTCGTTGATGGACAGGAACTGGTCAAAGCCAAAGTCCTTATAGACGTTCTCGCGGTTCCAGTTGGTGGCGTGGTTGGGGTGCATGGCCGTGGTGGAATAGCCGAGCGATTTGAACTGCTCTGCCAGGTTCCCGGTCGTCTCCATGTTGTAGATGGTGTAGGGGTACACGCCCGAACCCAGGTTGGCCATGGAGTTGCCGGTCATAAACTCAAACTCGGTATTGGCCGTGCCGCCGCCGTAGGCGCTCACATAGAGCTTGCCGCGGCTGAGACAGTTGGACAGGTTCTTAAAGTACTGCGGGCCCTCGTAGCCGGCGCGCATGTTCTGATAGATCGACAGGTCCGAGAACGTCTCGTTCATGATGGCGATGACCGTGGGCTTCTCGCTGTCGAACTGCTCCTTTGCGGCGGTGCGCTCGTCGCTCTTGGCGGCGTCGGACTTGTCGTAGGCCTTGGCGTATTTTTTGAGCGTGGCCTTGGCATCGTCGACGGAGTAGTCGGCGGGTTTGGGCGGCTTGATGGACTGTGCTGCACTAATAAAGGCAGGCAGATAGCCCTCGCGCCAGTAGCTCTCGAGCGGGCGCCAGGTGTAGACGGTGATGCCGAGAGTGTTGTAGTAGTCGATGAGCGTGACATGCGCGGTCACGCCGCCCAGGCACAGCACTGCCACGAGCAGGTTGGTGAGCAGCATGCGCTTGGCGTTGGCGGCACCCTTCTGACGGTGCGGTGCCACCAGGCCGGCGTACTCGCACAGCAGCATGGCGATGGCGGTAAAGCCCATGGACAGCACGCAGAACAGCGAGATCGAGAAGGTGTAGCCGTTGCCGGCGACCGCGGCGGCGGTGGAGATGGCCGAAAGGTCGCCCGGCTGGATCGGCATGGATTTAAACGTGATGACGAAGAACTCGGCAATGCCTAGGACAAAGAGGGCAAAGGCCAGGACGGCCGGAGCTGCGCCGTGGCGCTGGAATAGGAAGAACAAGCCGGTCATGAGCACGGTGATGATAGCCCACTCGAGCAGGATGCACAGGGGGTAGACCCAGGTAAAGTCGTGGTTGGATGAGACCTCCATGCCCAGCAGCGCAAAGACGCCGGCGAGCAGCAGACACAGGACGGCGGCGACGAGCGGGCGGCCCACAAAGGCGCCGCGCAGGCGGGCGAGCTTGCCGGTGGGAGCGGGGGCATCGGGCACGGCAAACGCAAAGACGCGCGGGGCGATACGGTCGCGGGCGATGCTGGCCCAAGCGCAGCCGGTGAGGATGGCATTGGTCAGGATGAGCATCACAAAGGCGAGCGGCTCGTTTTGGGCGACGAGGCCAATGGCGCCCCAAATGGTCAAAAAGAGCTGGAACAGGCCGAAGGCGACGCTCCACCCAAGAGCGCTTTTGGCAACGGTGCCCGACTGAGCGCGAATGGCCTTGGCCTCGCGCAAGACAAGGTAGACGGTCGCCGCAAGACCGACGAGCGAGATGGCGGCAGCGAACATGCTGAGACTCCTCACAAACTAAAACCTACGAAAGCGGGGGTTTACCCGATTGTTACCAAGATATGCGCTGCATTTGATGACTGCGCACAACAACCAGCCATAATAACGCGCGTGCGTGGTGGTGTTGCGCAATGTAGCGGCGACCTGCGCGATAATGGACGGGAATTACACGGAAACGTAAAGGCTTCTTAAAGAAATGGCGAGGGTAGGGCGATGAGCGAGCAGGTTTGCAAGGCGGACATGGGCAGCGACGGAGCTGCGGTCGTGGATACATACGGCTATCCGGTCGAGACTACGGGCAATGCGGTGCTGGACATCTTGGAGCATCGCTCGTCTACGCGTGCCTTCGCGCGTGATGACGATGAACGTCCCGTGGCGGTGACCGACGAGCAGCGGGCGGCGATCTTGCATGCGGCGAGTCGCGCGCCGTCGGCGGGCGCCATGATGATGTATTCCATCGTGAGCATTCGCGAGCAGGCTACGCTGGACCGTCTGGCCGACCTGTGCGATCACCAGCATGATCGCCAAGGCGCCCTGGGCACTTATATTTGTGGTCGATTATGCCAAGTGGATCGATCTGTTTGAGCACGTGGGTTGCTTTGAGCCCGAGTTTGTCGAGCGCACGGGCAAGGCGCCCCGCCGCGCGCCGGGATTGGGCGACTTTGCCATCGCGGCCCAGGACGCCGTGATCGCCGCGCAAAACGCCGTGGTTGCCGCCGAGGCCCTGGGGCTGGGGAGCTGCTACATCGGTGATATCGTCGAGAATGCCGAGGAAGTTGCCGAGCTGCTCGATCTGCCGTCCTATACCATGCCGCTGTCGATGCTCATCATCGGCACGCCCCGTAAGGAGCGCCCGGCGATCGCGCATCCCGTGGTGAACCTGGTGCACGAAGAGCGCTACCGCCGCGCGGACGCTGCGACTATGGATGCACAGGTGGCCGAGATGGATGCGATGTTTCGCCCTCATGCCCGCGAGGTGGGGGAGCGCGTCGTGGATATCTACACCCGCAAGCACACCAGTCCCTTTATGGCCGAGATGAGCCGCTCCATGGAGTGGTGGTTCAAAAACTGGCTCGGAAAATGACGGATGTGACAAGGGAGCAGTCCCTTTGTCACATTCCATATCGCCGTGGTGGCCTAAAGGCCGTATAAATGTTTATCTAGCTGGGAAAACGGCGCCATTCAAACATGGGTCGATTACCTATAATCCCCTCGAACGTTAAAAATGGGAGGAAACTGGCTTATGGAACAAAAGGCCAAGGAGGCAGCTTCGCACGCTGCGATTCCTGTGAGCATCTCGGCGATGCTCGTCACGCTGGGCGTGGTGTACGGCGATATCGGCACCAGCCCCATGTATGTAACCAAGGCGCTCGTTGCCGGCAACGGCGGCATCGGAAGCGTGACGGAGGAGTTCGTGCTCGGCGCGCTCTCCCTTGTCGTGTGGACGGTCACGCTGCTGACGACCGTCAAGTACGTGCTGATCTCGCTGCGCGCCGACAACCACGGCGAGGGCGGTATCTTTGCCCTGTACAGCCTGGTCAAGCGTTGCGGCAAGTGGCTCATCATCCCCGCCATGCTGGGTGGCGCGGCACTGCTCGCCGACGGCATCCTGACGCCTGCCGTTACCGTGACCACGGCCATCGAGGGCCTGCGCACCATCCCGGCGGTCCATGCCGTGCTCGGTGACGACCAGGGTCGTGTCGTCGCCATCACGCTTGCCATCATCATCGCGCTCTTCTTGGTGCAGCGCATCGGCACGGCCAAGATCGGTCACGCTTCGGCCCCATCATGACGCTGTGGTTTTTGTTCTTGGGCGGCACGGGCCTGTTCTTTGTCTGCCAGTATCCCGCGGTGCTGCTGTGCCTCAACCCGTTGCGTGGCATCGCTTTTCTGCTGAGCCCCAACAACCATGCGGGCATCATGATTTTGGGCAGCTGCTTCCTCGCTACCACCGGTGCCGAGGCGCTCTATTCCGACATGGGCCATGTGGGCCGCGGCAACATCTATGCCACCTGGCCGTTCGTTAAGTGCTGTCTGCTGCTGTCCTACATGGGCCAGGGCGCGTGGCTTATCAACAACGCCGGCAACCCGGAGCTCATGGGTATCGCCGACCTCAACCCCTTCTACCAGATGCTCGCCCCGGGTCTGCGCCCCTTTGCCGTCGGCCTTTCCACCGTCGCGGCCATCATCGCCTCGCAGGCGCTCATCACCGGCGCATTCTCGCTGGTGTCCGAGGCCAGCCGCCTGGACCTCATGCCGCATATGCAGGTCTTCTATCCTGCCGAGACCAAGGGCCAGCTCTACATCCCCATGGTCAACAACGTCATGCTCGTGGGCTGCGTCGTCGTGGTGCTGCTGTTCCAGAACTCGGCGCACATGGAGGCCGCGTACGGCCTGGCCATTACCCTGACCATGATGTGCACGACAATGCTGCTCTTCTTCTATCTGCACGTGGAGCGCAATCTCAAGGTCGCGCCGTGGATCTTTGCCGCCTTCTTCCTTATGCTCGAGGGCTTCTTCTTTGTGAGCTCGCTCACCAAGTTCTTCCACGGCGGCTATTTCACCATCCTTATGGCCGCGCTCATCATGGGCATCATGGTGTGCTGGTACAACGGCACGGCGGTCGAGCAACGTCAGTTTACGCTGCTGCCGCTGCGCAGCTATCTGCCGCAGCTCAAACGCCTGCGCGACGACGATCGCTACGAGCTCATGAGCGACAACATCGTGTACCTGACCAAGGACACCAACACCGACTATATCGACCGCGATATCGTCTACTCGATTTTGGACAAGCACCCCAAGCGCGCTCGTGCCTGGTGGTTCGTGAATGTCGAGACCATGGACGAGCCGCATACCTTTGCCTACTCGGTCGAGACGTTCGGCACCGACTACGTATTCCGCGTGCATCTGTACCTGGGCTATAAGATCAACCAGCGCGTCAATGCTTACCTGCGCCAGGTTGTTCAGGACCTGGCTGCCAGCGGCGAGCTGCCGGCGCAGACGCACGACTACTCGGTCTACAAGGACCCGGGCAACATCGGTACGTTCAAGTTCGTCATGATCCGCAAGCTGCTGGCACCCGAAAGCGACGTGGAGCCGAGCGAGCGTACGGCCATCACGCTCAAGTACATCATCCGCCGTGCCGCCGGCACGCCTGCGCGCTGGTACGGCCTGGAGAACTCCAACGTGAGCTTTGAGTACGTGCCGCTGTTCACCAAGTTTAAGGCCGTGAGCAAGATGCAGCGTCTGGCTCCCGACGAGCGCCCGTAGTCGACGGAGACTACACGGAGTTGGTTATCGATGAGCAAAACTAAAGCCGGGGAGGTAAACATGGATGCAAGGACACTTGACGTCCGTGAGGCGCGCGTCGACGCCGCCGAAGATCGGTTCTTTACGAATCGGGCCAACATGGACATGGTCGATCGCGTGATTTCGATCG
>ENA-OQBU01000198-OQBU01000198.1-human-gut-metagenome-genome-assembly--contig:-NODE-198-length-15345-cov-4.983441_pt1 | contig 15345 bp, 20 predicted proteins | sample MGYA00242492_ERZ504566 | MGnify/ENA primary metagenome ERZ504566 (study PRJEB26092, sample SAMD00036261) | human gut metagenome | host: Homo sapiens | study: EMG produced TPA metagenomics assembly of...
TATTTACGCCACCTGATGACCGGTGGCCGGTGCGCGAGACAGGATTCGAACCTGCGACCTGCTGATCCGTAGTCAGCTGCTCTAATCCGCTGGGCTACTCGCGCAACGTTGCTTGTTTTCGGCAACTCGAATAAGATACACCCAAATGGCCGCGCAGCAAAATCTCGGCGTGTCGCGCCTGTTTTCGTGGATTTCGCACCGGCATCCATACTTGCTTCAACCCTACGAAATCTGAACTCTCGCACATACGACGCGCAACACGCCGAATGCACTACGCGGCACGTCTGCGAGGAATCTCCTCCGTGGAAACCTTCAATAGTTTCGGAGTGCCGGAACCATTGACGGACGCCTCATCCACCACCACCTCCGATACGCCAGTCACGCTTGGTAGCTGGAACATCGTGTCCTCCAAGGTTTTTTCGATAATCGATCGAAGGCCTCGGGCGCCCGTGCCCCTGCGAATCGAAGTGGCCGCGATCTGCCGCACCGCCCCCTCAGTGAACGTCAACGTCACCCCGTCAATCGCAAACAACTTCTGATACTGCTTGACCAGTGCGTTCTCCGGTGCGACCAGAATGCGCGCCAAATCATCCTCCGTAAGCTCCTCAAGCACGCTCACCACCGGCAATCTACCGATGAATTCAGGCAATAAACCGAAATCGGCAAGATCGTCGGCCGAAGCCTGGGCAAGCAGCTCACGATTCGGCACCTCATGATCATGCCACGCGGCACCAAATCCGCTTTCACGAGCGCCCAAACGCTGCGCCACAATATCGGCAAGCCCGACAAACGCGCCGCCGCAGATAAACAGAATGTCACGAGTGTCGATCTGCACCGTCTCCATCTCACGATGCTTACGCGAACCCTCCACCGGCACGGATGCCACAGTACCTTCCAAAATCTTCAGCAGAGCCTGCTGCACGCCCTCACCGGACACATCTCGCGTAATAGACGTGTTCTCGCCGCTCTTACGCGCTATCTTGTCGATTTCGTCAATATAGACGATGCCCTGCTGCGCTCGCGCCACATCGCCGTCAGCGGCCTGTATAAGCCGTTGCAGTACGGTTTCCACATCGTCGCCCACATACCCCGCTTCAGTGAGTGTGGTGGCGTCGGCGATGACGAACGGCACATTCATGACCTTCGCCAGCGTCTGCGCAAGATACGTTTTGCCCACGCCGGTCGGCCCCAGCAGCAGGATATTCGATTTGGACACCTGCACGCCGGCCAGTGGATCGTCGCTCGCATGCGCCGCACGATCGCGCAATGCCGCGGATTCGCGCATTTCCATATTGACGCGCTTGTAATGGTTGTATACGGCCACGGAAAGCGTTCTTTTAGCGGATTCCTGCCCGACCACGTAGTTGTCGAGATAGGCGCTGATCTGTGCGGGTTTCGGCAGCTGCAATGTGTTCAGCTGGGCGTCTTTGACACGTTCTTCGGAAATGATGTCGACGCACAGTTCGATGCATTCGTCGCAAATGGCCGCACCTGATCCGGTAACGAGCTTACGTACCTGATTTTCGGTTTTGCCGCAGAACGTGCATCGTGACACTTCATCGTTGTAGCTGACCACTCGTCCCATTCGCACCCCTTTGTTTGCCGTACCTGCCATTGAGCAATCGCCATCATGCAATCATCATTGAAGAACAGCATACCCCTGCCAACGCCCGGCAGGGGTATTGATTTGTGAAGATGCGACTTCAGATGGACCTCGCATATGCGCCGTTCAGCTACGGTGTTCCAGCACTTCGTCGACAATGCCGTATTCCTTGGCCTCAGGTGCGGTCAGGAAGGTGTCGACCTCGATGTCTTTGCGAATCTTCTCCACATCGCGACCGGTATGCTTGGCCAGCGTGTTCTCAAGCCATTCACGCATACGCAGCATTTCCTTGGCTTGGATTTCGATTTCCGTCGCCTTGCCGAAGCCCTGATCGATGGCCGGCTGATGGATGAGCACGCGCGCGTTCGGCAGCATCAGACGCTTGCCCTTGGCTCCGGCGGCCAGCAGAATGGCGGCTGCGGAAGCGGCCTGTCCAAGGCATACGGTCTGCACATCCGGCTTGATGTACTGCATGGTGTCGTAGATGGCGGTCATGGCCGTCATGGAACCGCCCGGAGAGTTGATGTACATCATCACGTCACGGTTCGGATCCTGGCTTTCGAGCACCAGGAGCTGAGCCATAATGTCATCGGCGGAAGTGTCGTCGACCTGCACGCCCATGAAGATGATGCGGTCTTCGAACAAGCGGGTGTACGGATCCTGCCTTTTGAAACCGTACGGGGTCTTCTCTTCGAACTGCGGCAGAACATAACGGTTCTGCGGCGCGAAAGCGGCTTCGCGGGCTGCTGCAGCCTGGAAACCAACCACTCCGGTCGGTCCTGCGAGACGCTCTGCGCGGGCTACGAATCGGGATTCTTCGCTTGCCATGTTCACTCTCCCTTGGTGGCGTTCATCGTGTCGTGCGTGGAAACGAGCTTATCCACAAAACCGTATTCCAGCGCTTCCTGCGCGGTGAACCAGTGGTCGTACTCGTTGTCGCGGTAGATTTCCTCAACGGTATGGCCGGTCTGTTCGGCAGTCAGCTCGCTCATGGTCTTCTTCATGTCCATGATCAGTTCAGCGTTGATGCGCACGTCGGTGGCGGTGCCGCCGATGCCGCCGGACGCTGGTGCATCAGCACACGGGCATGCGAGGTCAGGAATCGCTTGCCCTTGGTGCCGGAGCTCAGCAGGAACTGGCCCATGGATGCGCACATGCCCAAGCCGACGGTCGCCACGTCAGGCTCGATAAGCTGCATGGTGTCGTAAATGGCCATGCCTGCGGTGATGGAACCACCCGGGGAATTGATGTACAGCCAAATATCCTTCTTCGGATCTTCAGCTGCCAGCATCAGCATCTGTGCGCAGATGCGATTGGCCATTTCGTCCTTGACTTCCTCGCCCATCCAAATGATGCGGTCTTTCAGCAGACGGTTGAAAATCGGATCGGCGGGTCCGGCCGGCATATCTTCGCCGGCCATGACGGGCAGGGGTGCACTAAGGTTGCTCACCTTGTCTCCTTTTCCTATGTTCTCTATAGTTTCACAGCCTACCGCTTCGAAGCGACGGGTGGTGAAATTGCGCTCACAGTGGAGTCTTCACGCTAGAACAAACCTTACTTGACGATGGTGTTGTATTCGGGAACGCCCATATAGTTGTAGCTCACTTCCACGTTTTTGGCCGATGCCGCGGTCACGTTGGTATACCACAAAGGAATCACCGGCAAATCCTTCAGCAACACACGTTCGCTCTGCCGATACAGGCTCACGGCCTTGTCCAAATCGGTCTCCGCAGCAGCCTGGTCAATCAGCGCATCAAATTCGTCGCTCTTGTAATCACCGTTGTTCAAACCCTTGCCGTCCGCTGCCGATGAGTCGTATGCCTGCACCAGATAGCCTTCCGGATGCGGATAATCGGATTGCATGCCCGATTTGAATGCCGCGTCGATGGTGCGCTCCTGAATGGCGCTGCGCAGTTCCTTGGACGTGGCGAACGGATAGCTTTCCGCATCGATGCCAAGCGCGTTGCGAATGGAATTGGCCGCAGCCTCCACCCACTCCTTATCGGTGCCATCGGCGCTGTATGCGATGCGGAACGTGCCGCTCCATGGCGAAATCGCATCCGCCTTCGCCCACAATTCCTCGGCTTTCGTCTCATCATATGCGAGCACGCCATCCGTGTCGAGATCGGTGTCATATCCCTTGATCACCGGCGCAAGGAAATCGGTGGCGGGCGTACCGTGCCACCGAAAATCGCATTGGCGATATTCTCACGGTCAATGGCATGCGCGATGGCTTGACGCCGATACTTGCCTTCCTCACCTTGGAAATGCTTGAGATTCTGCGAAATCGTAAATGCTGAGAACGACGGACCGGGCTTGCTGACGGCGGTGATGTTCTTTTCGTTCTGATAGGTTTTCAACGCGGAAGTCGGAATGGCATCAAGCACGTCAAGATTGTCTGCCAGCAGATCCGAATAGGCCGCGTCAAGACTTTGATACACCTTGAAATCGATGCCTGCGTTCTTGACTTCGCGCGGCCCCTTGTAGGAGTCGTCTTTTTCAAGAATGATTTCTTCGCCGCTTTTGTACGCCTTCAGCTTGTACGGACCGTTGCCAATCGGCTTTTGCCCGTATTCCTTGGGATTCTTGATGACTTCGGATGGCATCGGCAGAAACGCGATATCTCCGATTTTGTACAGGAACGCCGAATTCGACGCTTTGAGCTTGACCTTCAGCGTAGTGTCGTCGACCACGGTAAGGCCTGACAATTGCGCGGTTTTGGAACCACTTGCATCCTGCAGCTCATCATAGCCCTGAATATCTTCGAAAATGGAGGCTCCGACCTGTCCATTGGCAGCATTGGCCGCGAACGACCAGCTTTTCGCGTACGTGTCGGCGGTGATCTTCTCACCATTGGAGAACGCCAGATTCGGTTTAAGTGCGATGGTGTATTCGGAAGCGTCGTCATTCGGCGTGATCGATTCGGCCTCGACCAACGTCTCATTACCTTCCGCATCGAAAGTGACCAGGCCGTCATACAGCTGGCTGACGATTTTCCAACCGGCCATATCGCTGGTGTCACTTGGCAGCAAGCCATTCGATGGTTCCGTGATATTGACGCTGACCACCTTATCGGCACTGGTGACTTCCTGCTGGGAATCCTTCGCATCCACGGATCCACAGCCCGCAAGCAGCGCAACTATGGAAAGCGCCGCCGTAATCGGCTTGAGCAGACCGGTAGTGATGCCGCTATACGGGTGCTGTAGTCTCATTGCTGTCCTCTCAATAACACGGTAGAGACAGCATAGCAAGCCGATATTCCTTGACGGAACGCTTTCCTCACTTTACGCTACAGGCTTTTTCTATAGCCTGCTATTACGTTTCGCACCAATACGGAACGCCGCAATCAAGCAACAGATGGCAATGGCCACGATACCAATCATGGTAGCGAACGTCCAGCTGCCACCGACAGCCGTAGCGTGACGGAACGTGGCACCCCCCTCTTCGCCTGCGCCAGCCTGAGCCACCGACAGAATCGTGGAGAACAGCGCGGTGCCTGCCGCGCCGCCGAACTGCAGGCAGGTGTTGAACACGGCATTGCCGTCCGGCATGAACTGAGGTGCGATGTTACGCAACGCATTGGTCATGATATTGGAAAAACCAAGCGAATAACCAAGTCCGAAAATGAAGTAGAAACCGGCAAGCGTGACGGGTGTCAGTCGCATGGAAAATACCAGCAGCAGAATCGGCCCACAAATCGCGGCGAAAAAACGCGCCGAGAATCGGACGCACCGGTCCGAAACGGTCGTACAGCATACCTCCCACCGGGTGCGAAAAACGCGCCGATCAGCGCACCCGGCAGCACCAACGCGCCGGACAGGAACGCGCTGGTTCCCAACGAAAGCTGCGCCACATTGGTGATCACATAACCGAAACCGATGCCGACGATCGGCAGCAGCATGTAGGCGATCAAATGTAACAACACCATCGGGTCACGCAGCCAGCCCAAACGGATCAGCGGCGAGAACGAACGCTTCGACGACCAGCCGAAAAACAGCAATGCCCCCAATCCAACGATCAGACTCACCACGGCGAACACTGCCGACACCGTGGCGCTGCCGCCGGAAACCGCGGCGCTGACGGCCACTCCAGCTTGGTTCAGGAACATCACCAATCCGCACAATGCAAGCACAATCGACACGAACTGCAACGAATTGAGACGCGCCTCTTCCGTCGGGCGATGCTGTTCGACGCATTTTAAACCGACCGGCAACGAGACCAGCAGAATGATCGGAATGACAATCACGAAAATCGCACGCCATGGCAGAATGCTCGACACCGCGCCACCAACGGTCGGACCATTGCCGGAGCGACGGTGATGACCAGCGAACCGACGCCCATCAACGACCGACTTTGCTCTTTGGCGACCGTTCAAGAATGATGTTGATCATCAACGGCGTGGCCACACCGGAACCCATGCCTTGAATCACACGGGCAATGAGAATGACCGGGAACGCATGACCGACAATCATAATGAGCGAGCCGAGCACGGCAAGCGCCACCGCGGCAAGGAACAACGTGCGGTGCTTGAAACGACGGTTAAGATACGACGACAACGGCATGGTGGCCGCGACCACCAGCAGGTAGATGGTGGTGATCCACTGCACGGTTGCGGTGTCGACGTTGAATTCCCGCATGAGTTGCGGGAAAAGCACCGTCATCACGGTTTCGGTGAGAATGCCGATGAAGGCGAGGGAGCCGACCGCCACGATGGCTCCAATGAGCTTGCCGGGAATGCGTTCGTCCGGCATTTTCCTGACGTTTTCACTACTGTTTCGACTGATATGGCTGGTGGTTTCGAGCGTTGTATTCCGTTCTTGCATAATCACTTTCCGCGCACTTTTTCCTGCGGCCATGTGCGACGCCGCGATTGACGCATGGGCCTTGCTCATAGCAAGCAGGCATCAACCCCAACGAAGAATTTTAGCGGACCCCTAGTCCAACGACAACGAAGAATGAGAACTGACACCACACTAGGCTCGATCAGAGTTACCGGTTTGACCACCGTTCTTCTCATGCAGGATTTTGCGAATTTTCTCCAGTCTCGGTTTGATCTCATGCTCGTAGCCGCGATCGTTCGGATGGTAGTATTCCCGCCCTGCCAGCTCGTCCGGCATGTATTGCTGCGGAGCCACGGCTCCCGGCCAATCATGAGCGTACCGATACCCCTCATGATTGCCCCAACTTTTTCATCAGGCGGTCGGCGCATTCCTTAGGTGCAAGGGTACCTGACCGATCAATCCCGCGTCCACATCGGCGAGCGCGCTGTTGATGGCGTTGTAGCCGGCGTCGATTTGGCGCGGTGGCAACGGCGAGCGCGGCTTCCGCGAGAATGATGCGCGCCTCGGGCATGCCGATCATGGACACGGCTTGTGCCGCCGCGACGGTGACCTGCAGTATCTGCGGAGCCGCCATACCGACTTCCTCGGAAGCTGCGATCATAATGCGCCGTGCGATGAATCGCGGATCCTCGCCGGCGCGCAACATCCGTGCCAAGTAGTGCATGGTGCGTCCGGGTCGGATCCACGCATGGATTTGATGAATGCGGAAATCACATCGTAATGGTCGTCGCCGTCTTTGTCATAGCGCACGGTGGCCACGTCCATGACCTGCGATATCACGTCGGGAGTGATTGATTGGCCGTTTCGTACTTTTTTGCGTGCTTGGTCTCCGGTAAGCGCCCCCGCGGCGGCTTCAAGGATCGTCAGTGTTTTTCGCGCGTCGCCTCCGGCCATACGCACGATTTCGTCAACGGCTTCGTCGTTGATTTTGACTTCGTTTTTAAGTCCACGCTCGCTTTCGATGGCCCTGTTGATGAGCGTTTTCAGGTCGTCGGGTTCCAGCGATTCGAGTTTGACGACCACGGATCGGCTTAACAACGGTTTGATGATGGAAAAGCTCGGATTTTCCGTGGTGGCCGCAATGAAAGTGACGTCACGGTTTCCACGCTTGGCAGCAATGCATCCTGCTGCGATTTGGAGAATCGGTGCACTTCGTCGATGAACAGTACCGTTCCTTGCCCTCCGCGACAAGACGATCATGGGCGCGTCTGAGTACATCTCGCACGTCCTTGACGCCGGAGGTGACTGCGGAAAGCTCTTCGAAGACTCGACCGGACTGTTTGGCCACAATATAGGCAAGCGTAGTCTTGCCGACGCCGGGAGGTCCAAACAGAATAATGGAGCTCGGCGCGGTCAGCGAGCCTTTGGACGCCGGATTGGCGAGTCTGCGCAGAGGAGAGCCCTGTCCCAGCACCCGCGATTGGCCCACCACTTCGTCCACGCTCGACGGACGCATGCGCACGGCCAGCGGGCGTGTCATATCTTCGGGAGCGTCCATCGCACCAAACAAATCCTCAGTCATAATTTCTACTGTACCGCAACATACGCAATAATTCGAACACACGTTCGACATTTGAGTTCATGCCAGCCGCTAGACTGGCAATCATGGCTGACGATACGAATTACGGTTCTTTGGGCGCCTTGGCGCCGAATTGGAGCGATGGCGAGCGCAACATCGACACGGACGAGATCTACGAACGCTTTTTCGAGTGGGTGGCGGACGTCAAAGGTGTTGAGCCGTGGCCCCATCAGGAAGAGGCCATCATGGACCTGCTCGCGGGCGATCATGTCATTTTGAACACGCCCACCGGCTCCGGCAAATCACTGGTGGCGTTGGGTATGCATTTCGCTGCGTTGTGCACGGGCCGTCGCTCGTATTACACGGCTCCGATCAAGGCGTTGGTGTCTGAGAAATTCTTTGATTTGGTGGAGGTGTTCGGTCGTGAGACGTCGGCATGATCACCGGAGACACGCACATCAACGCCGATGCGCCGATCATCTGCTGCACTGCGGAGATTCTTGCGAACCAGGCATTGCGTGAGGGCCGTCATGCCGATGTCGGCTGTGTGGCGATGGACGAATTCCATTATTATGGCGATTCGGAGCGTGGTTGGGCTTGGCAGGTTCCGCTGCTGACATTGCCGAACACGCAGTTTTTGCTGATGAGCGCCACATTGGGCAACGTCGATGCAATCGCCGACAAATTGGAGGACATGACGGACACGGACGTCGACATCATCGCCGATGCGCCGCGTCCGGTACCGTTGACGTACGAGTACACGCTTGACCCGTTGGAGAAAACCGTCGAACTGGCCTTCGGCAGAGGGGAAACGCCGATCTATGTGGTGCATTTCTCCCAAGATGCCGCATTGGAGACGGCGAACGCCTGGCGAGCACGGGAGTGTCCAGCAAGGAGCAACGTGCGGCCATTGCGGAGGCGATCAAGGGCACGAAGTTCACCACGGCGTTCGGTAAGATTCTGCAGCGTCTGCTGCGTACCGGCGTGGGTATTCACCATGCGGGCATGCTTCCCCGCTATCGCCGTCTGGTCGAGCAACTCGCCCAGCAGGGTCTTCTTCCGGTGATCTGCGGCACTGACACGTTGGGTGTCGGCATCAACGTGCCCATTCATTCCGTGGTGTTGACCGCATTGACCAAGTTCGATGGCACGAAGATGCGCAAACTGCGTGCCCGCGAATTCCATCAGATCGCGGGGCGTGCGGGACGTATGGGCTTCGACACGGAGGGTTTGGTCATCGCCGAGGGGCCGGAATTCGAAATCGAGAACGCCAAGGCCCTCGCCAAAGCGGGCAACGACCCGAAGAAGCTCAAGAAAGTCAAGCGTAAGAAGGCGCCTGAGGGCTTCGTCACGTGGAATGAGAACACGTTCGATAAGCTGATCGACGCGGACCCTGAAACTTTGGTGCCGCATATGAAGGTCACGCATTCCATGGTGTTGAACGAAGTGGCGCAGGGCGGCGACGCACGCTACCGCATCGATCGCCTGATCGATGATTCAGCGCAGACTCCGGAACAGAAGGAGCGTCTTCATGATCGTGCCGACGAGATCTTCCAGACCTTGTTCGACACGAATGTGATCGAAACGGAAGACCGCGATGATGGTGGCAAGGACTATTTCATGACCGTCGACATGCCGGATGATTTCGCGCTTGACCAGCCGTTGAGCCCGTTCCTGCTGGCTGCGTTGGAACTGCTTGATCCGGAATCGGAAAGTTACGCGCTTGACGTGATTTCCATGGTGGAAGCCACGTTGGAGGATCCGAAGCAGGTGTTGCGCGCGCAGGAACGTCAAGCCCGCGACGCGGCGATGATCCGCATGAAGGAAGACGGTCTTGACTATGACGAACGTATGGACCGCTTGCAGGAGATCACGTATCCGAAACCATTGGAAGACATGCTTCAGGCTGCGTTCGACGAGTACCGCCATGATGTGCCTTGGGCGAATGATTATTGGTTGAGCCCGAAATCGGTGATCCGGGACATGGTCGAAACGGCCTCCGATTTCACCGGTTACATCGCGCGCTACAATATCGCCCGCTCCGAAGGCACGCTGCTGCGCTATCTGTCTGACGCATATCGCGCGCTGGCGCGTACCGTCCTTTGGAGAAGCGCAACGAACAGTTGCGGGACATCATCTCCTGGCTGCGCGTTGTGGTTCGTTCCATCGACTCCTCGCTGGTCGACGAATGGGAGAACGCGGGAGCCGGCACCGACGCTTCCGAAGCCGCCGCGAACCTGGCCGCGCCCGGCGCGAAGCAGGCCGTGGTGGAGGATCGTCGAGGCCTCACCGTGCTCGTGCGCAACGCCATGTTCCGCCGCGTACAGCTCATGGATCTCGACAAACCCGACGAGCTCGGCGCGCTTGACAAAGACTGGGGTTATGGCGTTCACGAATGGGAGGATGCGCTCGACGACTTCTACGATGAGCACGAATACGTCAACACGGATGCGAAGGCCCGTAGCCGCGAACTGTTCATCCTCGACGATTCCAAGGAGAACAGCGAGCACAGTTGGAAGGTGCGTCAGATCATCGACGATTCCGATGGCGACCATGATTGGGCCATCACCGGAACCGTCGATTTGGACACCACACAGTCGAGCGGCGAAGTCGTGTTCTTCGACTACAGCGTTTCCAACTGACGTCGCATCTCGTCGGCGTCGACTTCCAAGGGCGGCCAGATCATGTTCATGTTCTTCAATACGTTACGGAGCAGTTCAGACACAACCGCCCTTGAATACCAACGATTGTCGGCAGGCACCAGGTACCAGGGCGCCTGCTCGGTGCTCGTACGCGCGAACACGTCCTGCCATGCGGCCATGTAGTCGTTCCAACGGGCACGCGCTTCAAGGTCGCTGGGGTCGAACTTCCAATATTTGGTCGGATCCTCCAGCCTGCCGAGGAAATGCTCCTTCTGCTCCTCTTTGCTCACCACAAGGAATATTTTGATGATGGAGCATCCGTCCGCGACCAATTGCGATTCGAATCGGTTGATTTCGTCATATCGCGCCTGCCATACCTCTTCCGGATAGGTTTTGTAAATGCGCGGCATGACGATATCTTCATAGTGCGATCTATCGAAAATGGAGATCCAACCATTCTGCGGCAGTTCCCGTTTGATGCGCCACAAATAATCGTGGTCCTTTTCCTCGCCTTTGGGAGCACCGAAACCGTGATAATGCATGCCCATCGGATCGCCCTGGCTGAATACGTGACGCACGATGCCGCCTTTGCCGGAAGCATCCATGCCCTGCAGAATAATCAACAGACGACGGCGGGAACCTTTCACTCCATTGGCGTACATAAGCCGCTGATATCGTGCGATTTCAGAAGAACTGATCGCAATGAATCGTTCCGCATCATCTTTGTTGCCGTCGAAACCCGGCGTGGAATCGCCATCGATTGCAGCGACCCTCGTATCATGATGGAATCGCAATAACTGACTGGGCGGAAGCGTCCACACGGAACTGAGCAGCTCGCTGGCCTTGGCAACATTCGCAAGCCCTTCGGCAACGGAACTGCAGTTCTCCCCCTTCTCAAGCCTGTCCTCAACCTTGTTCAACGTCTTCGCAATGGACGACGTCTTCGCATCCTTGTCTTTGTCTGACATGTCAAGCCTCCTCGCTTGTCCCCTATGATAGACGATGCGGCGATTGAACCGTGGCATCGCCGCACCCAATCGCCGCATCCCGCTTTTCTGACGTTTTGTCTGACTTCTTTCACGCAATAGGGCGCTGATTCCTCGCTCTTTGCAAGAAACCAGCGCCCTATCGGTCTTCTCAGATCAAATGACGTCACTGCTTGGGCTTATCACCCTTTGATTTGTCTGACTTCGGCTTGTCGAATCTCAGCTTGTCCTGCTTGGACGTATCTTTGATCGGCCTGCCGTTCTTATCGAACTCGACTTGGCTTTCCGGATGCGTCTCATCGAATCCCTGAACATAGCGGGTCTGACGCCAATGGCGAATCGACGCGTTGGAACCACGATGGTGCACATGGTACAGGCGCTGGGCACCGCCAAGCGGCACACCTTCCCTAGCCACGGCGATCTGGTTCACGTTCGACGGATCCATAATGGCGATCGGAGCGACCGGTTCCGGTTCGGCAGGTGCGCAGTGTGCTTCTGCATGCGTTCCGGCAGCCATTCCGCAAGACGGCTCAGCAGCCAGCATGCGATGAAGTAGATGACGGCAGCCACAACCAATGTCTGCAGAATATTGAAGTACATCGAACCAAGTCGACGCGATTCCTGCAGCAAATCGGTGTACATGATGATCGAGCCGAGAGCGGTATCCTTCAGTACCACCACCAACTGCGTCACGGCGGCAGGAAGCATGGCGTAGATGGCCTGTGGCACTTCGATTTCCATCAGCGACTGCGTGCGGGTCAAGCCCAAGGCGAGCGACGCCTCACGCTGGCCGTTCGGCAGGTTGCCGACACCGGAACGAACCAGCTCGGCCACCACGGAACCGTTGTAGATCACCAATGCGAGCACCACAGCCCAGTATGCGGGGCTTGACATGCCTGCGAAAGCGAACCAACGCCAGAAGAAGATCATGAGCAGCAGCACAGGGACCGCACGTGCGAACTCAACGATGGCGCCGGAAACCGCACGAATCACGATATTCGGCAGCAGACGGCCGATACCGAAAATCAGACCGAACAGCACTGCGCCGATCACTGCCAACACGGAAGCTCGAATCGTGGCCCACAATCCGGGCAGATAGAAATCGGTCCATGCTTCAGCGTCAAGCGCCGGCTTCCACAACTCCCAGCTCAGCTGGTTCTCGCCATCCGGCGGATTGTGAAGCCTCATGAGAATGAGCACAACTACGATTGCAAAGACAATGCCGGCAATCCAGTTGACGATACGAATGGTTTTACGGGTCTTAGGACCGGGCTGGTCGAACAGCACCGCGCTTTCATCGCTTGCCATGGTGCGTCACCTCCTCACCGCGAGCTTGTTGGACAGATACGTGGTCAGCATGCCGATCGGAATGATCAGAATCACATAACCGAATGCGAAGATCAGGAAGATCGGAACAATCACGTCGGAACGGTATTCGATCATTTCGCTCATCAACGACGAGGTTTCGGTGGCGACGGAAGCCGCGGCCGCAACCGTGGAATTCTTCAGCAATGCGATCAACGTGTTGCCCAGCGGTGCCACGGAGCCACGGAACGCCTGAGGCAGAATGATCTGGGTGGCGGACTGCATGAAGTTCAATCCCAGCGCACGGCAGGCTTCAGCCTGGCCAAGCGGCACGGTGTTGATGCCGGATCGCAGCGATTCGCACACGAAGGCCGCCGTATACAGGCTCAAACCGGTGACGGCAAGCCAGAAGAAGTTGGTGGCGAACGTGTCGGAGAAGCTGAGCTTCAGCTGCGCGTAGCACCCAGCACCATGAACACCATGATGATGGTCAACGGCAGGTTCTTGAACAGCTCGACGTAAGCACCCGAGACCATACGCAGCGACGCGACCGGCGAGATGCGCATCATCACGAGGATGACGCCAAGAATCGTGGAGAACAACGCCGACCACAGGGTCAGTTCAATGTTCACCAAAAACGCAGCCGGCACATTGTACTGGCTGAACAATGAGATGAACGCTTCCATTATCTCTCCCCCTCAGTCGGCTCCGGCGGATTGTACTTCGCGTTCGGCGTGTATGCGGTGCCCTTCGTGTTGTCGGAAATGGCACGCTGCCAAGAACCATCCTGGATCATATCGGCGATGGCGTTGTTGATCTGGGTGGCCAGCTTCGTATCGCCCTTCTTGATGCCGACGCCGTAATACTCCTGGGTGAACGGCTTGCCGACCACGCGCAGACGGCCGCGGGACGCGGAGGCAAGACCAGCCAAAATAATGTCGTCGGTGGTCACCGCATCAACAATGCCAGAGAACAGTGCGGTAGCGCACTCCGCGTAACCAGGCTGCTCCATGAGCTGCACTTCGTTGGCGAACTTCTCCTTGACGGTGACCGCGGAAGTGGAACCGGTTACGGAGCACAGACGCTTGCCATTAAGATCCTCCGGACCATTGATGGAGGTTTCATCCTTACGCACGAGCAGATCCTGACCCGCCACGAAAATACGGTCCAGCGAAGGAGACAACCTTCTTACGTTCGTCGGTGATGGAATACGTTGCAACGATGAAATCGACATCGCCATTCTGCAGCATGGCCTCACGCTGCTTCGACGGTGCCTCCTTCCATACGATCTGGTCTTCGGAATAGCCGAGTTTCTTGGCGATGTACTTGGCCACATCCACATCGAAGCCGACATAGGTGCCGGACTTCTTGAATCCCAAACCAGGCTGGTCGAACTTGATACCGACGCGAATCTTGCCATCGGCGTCGTCCGCGCCACAGGCGGACACTGCGAACACGCATGCGCATGCGCAGAAAGTCGCTATAACCCTGCATAGCATACGCTTCGCCCTCATAGAAAGTTTCATATCGAAAATCCTTCTTCTGTCTTATTCCCGTCAGTCATTTCAGTGGGTGAGAATCTTCGACAGGAAGTCCTTGGCACGATCGGTCTTCGGATTTTCAAAGAAGTCCTCCGGCGTGCTCTGCTCAAGAATCTGGCCGTCGGACATGAACACGACCTTGTCGGCCACCTTGCGCGCGAAGCCCATTTCGTGGGTCACGCACAGCATGGTCATGCCTTCGTGAGCCAGCTCCACCATGACGTCAAGCACTTCATTGACCATTTCCGGATCAAGTGCGGACGTCGGTTCGTCGAACAACATGACCTTCGGCTGCATGGCAAGCGCTCGGGCGATGGCGACACGCTGCTGCTGACCGCCGGAAAGCTGCGATGGCATCTTGGAAGCCTGCGAAGCCACTCCCACTCGGGAGAGCAGGTCCATGGCGAGATCCTCGGCCGCCTTCTTATCCATATGGCGCACCTTGATCGGCGCAAGCGTCACATTCTCAAGAATTGTCTTGTTGGCGAACAGGTTGAACGACTGGAACACCATGCCGACCTCGGCACGCAGGCTGGCGAGCTCCTTGCCTTCCTGGGGCAATGGCTTGCCATCAATGCGAATATCACCGGAATCAATGGTTTCCAAACGGTTGATGGTGCGGCACATCGTGGACTTGCCGGAACCGGATGGACCGACGATGACCAGCACCTCGCCCTTCTTGACGGTGAGGTTGATGTCCTTAAGCACATGCAAGTCACCGTAATGCTTTTCAACGTGGGTCAATTCGACCAGCGGGCGGTCGCTGTCTTCCGTACCCGGCATGATCGGGCGCGTCTCTTGCGTTTCTTTGATATCTGTCATACGGATAGTATATGAAAGCCATGTTTTCCGCGGCCGTCACCACCCCCTGACGTGCTCGAAATATGAGACAACGTTGTCCCAAAATG
>ENA-OQBU01000199-OQBU01000199.1-human-gut-metagenome-genome-assembly--contig:-NODE-199-length-15262-cov-2.461513_pt1 | contig 15262 bp, 20 predicted proteins | sample MGYA00242492_ERZ504566 | MGnify/ENA primary metagenome ERZ504566 (study PRJEB26092, sample SAMD00036261) | human gut metagenome | host: Homo sapiens | study: EMG produced TPA metagenomics assembly of...
ATTCAGCGTTTCCTTTATGCAAGAAGAGATTGGATGAGTATTTTGAAAATAAATTAGTTTGAAGATATTGCGAAATGCATGAATAGTTTATGATAAGATTATGTGACAAAATGAATTTCGAGGCAATAAAATTTTGAGGCATATTTTATTCTTCTTTCAAAAATATATAAAAGTCAAAATTGAGGCGGCCGATGAATTGAATGTTGCGAACACACCGAATTTAAGCCAAATTTGAAATCTTTTATGCAATTCAAATCAACGGCTAAGTACAAGCATTTGGAGCACCTCTTTGGAGGTGCTCTTTTTTATGTTCGTTTTCTTTATATTTGATCATGAAAAGCGCCCGGTTTGTACCGAGCGCTTTTTTGCGGCGGTATAATCAAATTTACCCGGAAAAGCCTCTGCACCTGTTCGGTGTTCCTGTGCTGATGTTGGCGTGCGCCGGGAATAGCGGTTGCAAATACCAAGATAAAATAATGTTAAAATGAAATTCAATACAAAGAAAAGAAGGAACGACGAAATGAAAAAAAATTTTGGCAGTATAATATGCAGCGCTTTGCTGCTTTTGGGGCTGACGGTAGGCAGTTCAGCGGTGGCCAATGCGGCGCAGCGTCCATGACAGTTACTTTTATTGATTGCGATCAGGGCGACAGTATTCTGGTAGAAAGCAACGGACACCGAATGCTGGTGGATGGAGGTAAAGCCGTGCATGCCCAAGCGGTTGAGGATTGTCTGCGCAGCAAATCCATTTCTACCTTGGATTATGTGGTGGCCAGCCATCCGGACGAGGACCATATCGGCGGGTTACCCCAAATTTATAATCGCTTTCAGGTGAATTATTCTTATTATTCGCCGTACAAGACCAACACAAAGTGCTACAAGAATTATCTCTCTGCTATCAAGAATGAACCCGGTAGCAAAGCGGCGAACCCGACTGCGAATTCCCGGTTTCAGGTAGGCGGCACCACTGTGCAGGTACTCAGTGACGGCACAGGGGCAGAGAACGCCAACGATGCGTCTCTGGTGCTGAAAGTGCAGTGCGGCAATCGTTCCTTATTGCTGACCGGTGATATTTCGTCCACGGTGGAGCAGTCGCTGGTGAACAGCGGTACTGATCTGCAAACGGATATTCTGAAGGTGGCGCACCATGGCTCCGCCGGGTCTTCCTCTGCCTCCTTCCTTGCAGAAGCTGAACCAAAGTACGCGGCAATCTCCGTAAGGGCAGGGAACAGTTACGGCCACCCCACTGCTCAAGCTTTGCAGCGATTGCAGGCGGTTAAGGCCAAAATCTATCGAACGGATCAATGGGCACCATTCAGATGCAGGTGCAAAACGGTGGAATTCAGGCCACAACCCAAAAAGGCGGTGCTGCCGTGTGCAAGCATAGGACGACAAAGAATGTTACAAAATCACGCCGGCAACCTTTAACGGAGATGGGTGCGCGCAAACCAGCGCGGTCTGTGCGTCTTGCGGTTACACAAAGGTCACTTCCGCTGCAAAGATTGCTAAGGTGTCAGCGCCCAAGTTGGCAAAGACGGTTTATACTTATAACGGCAAGGTGCAAAAACCGTCGGTGACCGTGAAAGACAGTACCGGCAAACCGTTAAAAGCAGGTGCTGATTACACGGCAAACTATCCGAAAGGGCGCAAGGCTGTTGGGCGCTATGGCGTACAGGTGAAACTGAAGGGGAAATACAAGGGCTCGCGCACCGTGTACTTTACTGTCAAGCCAAAGGGCACATCGATCAGCAAAGTGACTGGCGGGAAAAAGAAAATTAACGTAATTTGGAAAAAGCAGACCGCCCAAACCACCGGGTATCAAATCCAGTACAGTACATCGTCGAACTTTAAAAACGCAAAGACGGTCACGGTGCGACAAAAACAGCACCACCAAAAAACCATTACCGGACTTAAAAACGGCAAAAAATACTATGTGCGTGTGCGCACCTATAAGACGGTGAAAACCGGCCACAAGAGCACCAAATATTACAGCAGCTGGAGCAAATCGAAGAACACCGGCAGCGTAAAGAAATCGGCGCCAAAGGGGAATACGGTGTATGTTTCGCCCACCGGCAAAAAGTATCATTATATAAAAAGCTGCGCCGGAAAGCATCCCATTAAAACCACGCTGAAAGAGGCGAAAAAGAACCATACGCCCTGTAAAAAATGTGCCATGTGATCTACAATACTAAAATCCGGTGCGCTTTTGCCACCGGTGTCCAAAATCTGCTCCCGCCTTGCACAGGCGGGAGCTTTGTGGTATGATGAAGCAAAGGCGTTTGCACTTGTGTGTGCAGGCGGCGGCAATTTGCGCTTTGGAGGATTGCATATGAAAAAATGGCTATCTGTGATTTTAAGTATCGTCATGCTGTGTACCGTGCTGGGTGGCGGCGCGTCTTTTGCCTTTGCGGCAACGGCGGCTACCAGCGGCAGCTGCGGCGATAATATTAAATACAATATTGACACCGGCACCGGGGTGCTGACCCTTACCGGCAGCGGCGCCACCAATAATTATTCCAATATGAATATTAACTTTGGCTCCTCTGTAAAGCGCTGCCCTTGGTACAATTCCCGTGACTCCATTAAGCGGGTGGTGATCAGCGAGGGCGTGACGGTGTTGGGCAACTATCTGTTTTTTGAGATGACCTCTGTTCAAACGGTGATTTTGCCTTCCACCATTACGGAGGTGAACCGTTATGCCTTCGCCGGGTGTACGGCACTGTCCACCGTCAATTTACAGGATACCAAAATCACTAAGATCGGTCTGAACGCCTTTGAGAATGATGCCAAATTTACAACTTTGCGTCTGCCGGAGACTTTAACGGAGATTGGCGATTTTGCGTTTCGCAAGGCGGGGCTCAACAGCGTAACTTTCCCGGAGAAGTGTGCCAAGATCGGCATTTCCGCTTTTGCCGGCTGCAAGTTTGTAACCCTCATTTTGCCGGAGACCATCACTTCCGTGGGTACCACCGCTTTCTCTGACAACAGCTTTTTGCTGGATGTGTATGTGAAGAATCCTAACTTGAATTACGGCACGCTGGATCCTTTTGCCAACTGCCAGTCCTCACTGACTTTCCATGCTACCGGCGGCTCCACCACCCAGGCGTATGCCGAGAAAAAGGGATACAATTCGCTGCTACGGACAGCGAATGCGACCACGCCGAGACGTATACAGTGGTAACCCAGGAACCCACCTGTACCGCCAAGGGCAAGCAGGATGTGTACTGCTCCAAGTGCCTGAAATATTTGCGTACCGAAGATATTGCTGCCACCGGCCATGATCTGCAAGTGATCCAAACCGACGATCAATCTGAAAAAAACGGCCATATTTTTGAATACCTGCGCTGTGCCAAGTGCAACGATGAGAGCACGGACACCATTCGTACCACCCATGTGCGGGACGAGGACGGCAACTATGTGTGGAAGGACGGCTGCTATACGGACACGGTGCTGACCGAGCCCGGCTGTACCACCACCGGGCGACTGATCCGTCGCTGCACGGTGGAGGAACCCACCAAAAACAGCAAATGCACCGCACTGCAATATATCAACATTCCCGCACCGGGTCATACGGTGAAGGAGTGGACGGTGGTTGTACCTGCCACCTGTACCACGGATGGTCAAAAGACCGGTGTGTGCACCGTGTGTCACCAAAGCATTGCAGAGAGTATTCCCGCCGGGCACGATTATCAGTGCACAGAGGGTGAAACAGACGCCACCGGCCACCGGATCGATACGTATGTTTGCAGCGTGTGCAATGACACTTACACCACCCAGGTCCATGTGGAATGGGTGGACGGTTACTATGATACCCGGGTGATCGCCGAGGCCAGCTGTCTAATGACCGGTTCCTCTATTGACACCTGCCGCTATTGCAAGACTACGCGCACCAATGTGGTGCCCGCCTATGGCCATGATTTTAAGTTTTCCGGTTGCGACGGCACCAACTGCACCTATACTTGTAGCCGCTGCGCCACGACGCGTACCAACACGCTTTCCAATGTGGCCAGCTATTTCTTTGACAATATGGGCCGCACGGCAGATAAGCTATTGGGATACTATTACGATGTGAATAATGACGGCTATGTAAACCTGCGGGACTATGTGCTGATTCAGCGATTCCAAGCCGGGATCGGCTTGACCCAGCCGGAGCCGGAGACACCGGAGACACCGAAGACCACAGGATAGGAAGCCTTATTTTGACAGACGGAAGACACTTGATCTTTCGTCTGTTTTTTTACCTGTTTTTCTAAATTCAGAAATTCTATTTACTTTATGCTAAAAATATATTAAGATATAGAGGACAGTGAGCAAGTGTGTACACAGGCGTGTTTGTGGCCTGCGGCGCTTGCTGAAACGGCGGAGGTAAAAAAGTATGGCAACAGCATATAAACGGATTTTGTTAAAGCTCAGCGGCGAAGTGCTAGCCGGTGAAAAAGGCACCGGGATCGACAACGATACGGTGGTTAAGATCTGCACGGCGGTAAAGAAAGTAGCCGACCTGGGCGTGGAAGTCGGCATTGTGGTCGGCGGCGGCAACTTTTGGCGTGGCCGCTCCAGCGAACATATGGATCGTACCCGTGCGGACCATATCGGTATGTTGGCAACGGCAATGAATGCACTGGCTCTGTGCGACGCTTTGGAGCAGCTGGGCGCCAATGTGCGGGTGCAGACGGCCATTGAAATGCGCCAGATTGCAGAGCCTTATATTCGCAACCGTGCCATTCGTCACTTTGAAAAGGGGCGGATTGTGATTTTCGGCTGCGGCACCGGCTCTCCGTTCTTCTCCACAGACACGGCAGCGGCGCTGCGGGCGGTGGAGATCAATGCAGATGCACTGCTCAAGGGCACCAATGTGGACGGCGTGTACGATAAGGATCCCAATAAATTCGCAGACGCTGTAAAGTACGATCAGGTGACCTTTAAGGAAGTCATTAACCGGGATCTGAAGGTGATGGACTCCACCGCCTTTAGCCTGTGCAAGGATAACGATATGTCCATTTTGGTGTTCAATCTGGACGATCCGGAGAATGTGGTGCGTGCCGTCTCCGGCGAAAAGATCGGCACGCTTGTATCTAACGAAGAGAGGTAAAGAAAGATGGAATTGACCGAACTGTACACCAATGCGAAAGCGAAAATGGAAAAGTGTATGACTTCCCTGGAGCGTGACTTTCCGCCGTGCGTGCCGGCCGTGCCAATCCCGCCGTACTGGATAAGGTGATGGTGGATTACTACGGCGTGCCCACCCCCATTAACCAAATGGCCGCTATCAGCGTGCCGGAGGCCAGAATGTTGGTGATCCAGCCCTGGGACGCCTCCACACTCAAGGAGATCGAAAAGGCCATCAACACCTCTGACATCGGCATTAACCCGCAAAATGATGGCAAGGTTATTCGTTTGGCGTTCCCCCAGCTGACGGAGGAGCACCGTCGGGAGCTGACCAAAGACATCTCCAAGCGCGGCGAGGAGGCGAAGGTGGCCATCCGCAATGTGCGCCGCGATTTTATGGATGAGCTGAAAAAGATGAAGAAAAGCAGCGAGATCACCGAGGACGATCTGCGGGACGGCGAGGAGCAGCTGCAGAAGATCACCGATGATTATGTGAAGCAGGCAGAGACTGCAGCCAAGAAAAAGAGCAGGAAGTGCTGTCTATCTAACCAATAGCTAAAGAAAATGGGGGCGCCCTGTTTTCTTACTTGAAGGAGGGCGGTTGCCGGCGGCTGTGCGCAACAATGGATTGTGTACGGCGGCTGGGCATTCGCCCGTCTATGCGTTTTACGGGGAGGTCGCTTATGGCACTGTTTAACAAAAAAGTGCTGCACCGCAGCAAAAAAGCGCGGATTTTGCCCTGCTGCCCAACCATGTGGGCATTATCATGGACGGCAACGGTCGTTGGGCCAAAAAGCGGGGCTTGCCTCGTTCTGCCGGACATAAGGCGGGGGCTGAGGTGTTTCGCACTATTTCTAAGGCTTGCGGGCGTATTGGCATTCCTTATGTGACTTTTTATGCTTTCTCTACTGAAAATTGGAAGCGGTCGCCGGAGGAAGTGGATGCCCTAATGCGGCTTTTTAAGGATTATTTGCTGGAGGCGCAGGCAGATATTAGCCAGGCCGGTAATATCCGCCTAAAGTTTATCGGCTCGAAAGAGGGGATCAGCGACGAACTGTTGCAGCTGATGGATCAGGGTGAGCGGGACACCGCCGCCAACACCGGTACTACGGTGTATGTGGCGATCAACTACGGCGGCCGCCAGGAGATCGTACAGGCGGTGAACCGGGCGCTGCAAAGCGGTAAGCGAGAGATCACCATGGACGATATATCCGCCAATGTATACACGGTGCCGGATTGCGATTTGGTGATTCGTCCCAGCGGCGAGCAGCGGCTGTCCAACTTCCTGCTGTGGCAGGCGGCGTACAGCGAGTTTTGGTACAGCGATGTGCTGTGGCCGGACTTTACGGAGCAGGATCTGGCCGAAGCACTTCACGCCTATGAGAATAGAAACCGTCGTTTCGGCGGAAGATAAGAGGAGAAAAAGATGAAACAGAGAGTGATTACCGCCGTGGTGCTGCTGGCGCTGCTGGCTGTGGTGGTGTGGCAGATCAATACCCCGGTGCTGGTGCTTGTGATCGCCTTCCTGGCGGCTGTGGCAGCAAACGAAATTATGCGTTGTGCCAAGGTGGAGAACACCTTTATCCGCGTGGTGGCTACCGGCTATGCGGCCTGTGTGCCGTTCTTTGCCTCTGCCAAGGCGTTGACTCCCTGGGTCAGCCAGGCTGTGTGGGGCAAGGTGATTGGTGCGGTTCCCGGCGTTGTGTATCTGATCGCGCTGGTGCTGGTGTTACTGTTGGCTATGCTTAAGGGCTACGCCTATACCACCTTTGAAGATGTAGCGGTGTCCGTTTTTGCCGGGGCGCTGGTGCCCTTTGGTTTTTCCGTTTTTATCCGGCTGCGGGATATGTTCCAAATCGAGCAGTTCGGCATTTATCTGATCTTCTACGGCCTGATCTGCGCTTTGGCAACGGACAGCGGCGCCAGCTGGCAGGTATGGCCTTTGGCAAGCATAAGATGAGCCCTAACATTTCACCGAAGAAACGGTGGAGGGCGCCATCGGCGGCTTGATCTTTTCTCTGATTTTGAATGCGGTGGCCATGATCCTGTATAATCGGCTGGCGGACTTTAAGATGGACGAATTTGCCGTGACAGTGCTGCTGGCTGCGTGCCTGCCGGTATCGTTCCTGGGCATGATGGGCGATCTGTCCGCTTCCGTCCTTAAGCGCAATTTCGGCGTAAAGGACTTTGGCAAGATCTTTCCCGGCCACGGCGGGGTCATGGATCGGTTTGACTCCTCTATGTTCACTTTGCCGGTGACTTATGCGCTGGCACTGACTGTTTTTTCTAAGTAAGAGGTAACCAGATGAAAGGAATTGCTCTTTTAGGCTCTACCGGCTCTATCGGTACACAGAGCCTGGATGTTTGCCGTATGCACGCTACCGGGTGGTGTGCCTGACCGCTAACCGTCGCGTTGATTTGATGGAGGCACAAATTCGGGAGTTTCGCCCGGATCTGGTGTCTATGATGGATCCGGTTGCGGCAGACGATCTGCGCACCCGGGTGGCAGATACGGGTACCAAGGTATTGTCCGGTATGGACGGCCTGATCGAATGTGCCACCTATTCCAGCGCGGATACGGTACTAAACGCCGTAGTGGGTATGGTGGGCTTGCAGCCCACGCTGGCGGCCATTCAGGCCAAAAAGACCCTGGCGCTGGCGAATAAAGAAACGCTGGTAGCCGGCGGGCACTTGGTGACCAATACCGCCAAGGCCTACGGTGTGGATATTTTGCCGGTGGACAGCGAGCACTCCGCCATTTTTCAGTGCCTGCAAGGCAGCCCGGAAAAAGGCGCGGTGAAGAAGCTGATCTTAACCGCTTCCGGCGGACCATTCTTTGGCAAGACTTTGGCGGAACTGGAAAATGTGACGGCGGCGGACGCCTTAAAGCATCCTAACTGGGATATGGGTGCAAAAATTACCATCGACAGTGCTACCATGATGAATAAGGGGCTGGAATTTATTGAGGCCAAGTGGCTGTTTGATATGCCCATTGACGCCATTGATATTGTGGTGCACCGGGAGAGTGTGGTGCACTCCGCCATTGCATATCAAGACAATTCCGTCATCGCCCAGCTGGGTGTGCCGGATATGCGTATTCCCATTCAGTATGCGCTGACTTATCCTCGGCGCTGCCCAGCCCGGTGCAGGAGCTGTCCCTTGTGGATTACGGTAAGCTGACTTTTTATGCGCCGGATTATGATACTTTCCGCTGTATCAATGTGTGCAAGGACGCCATTGCGGCGGGCGGTTTGCGCCCGGCGGCAGCCAACGGTGCCAATGAGGAGAGCGTACGGCTGTTCCTAAACGGCAAGATCAAGTTTACAGACATTGCGGTGCTGAATCGGGCGGCCATGGAGGCGTGCCCGCAAGTGGCGGATTACACCCTGGATGATGTTTTGCAGGCCGATCGCGCGGCCAGAGATTATGTGATTGAGGCGGTTTCGTGACCTTATCTTCTCTGTGGCATACGGTATATCCCGTTCTGATTGCCATTTTATTTTTTGAGCTGATCATTCTGGTGCATGAGGGCGGGCATTATATTGCCGCTCGGCTAATGAAGATCAAAGTCAATGAGTTTTCCGTTGGTATGGGCTAAGATCATACAGCGGGAGAGGAACGGTACCAAGTTCACCTGCGCTGGATCCTTTTTGGCGGCTATTGCCAAATGGAGGGCGAGGGGGAGGACTCGGAAGACCCCAACGCCTTTAACAAAAAGAGCGTACCTGCTCGGCTGTTTGTGGTGGTGGCCGGTGCGCTGATGAATTTGGTGCTGGGCTTTTTGTTGACCGTGCTGATTGTGTGCGGCAGCAATTTGATTGGTACTGCCCAGGTGGCGAAGTTTGAGGCGAACGCCGCCAGCGCAGTCTCCGGATTGCAAGTGGGCGATACCATTCAGTCCATTGACGGTATGCGGGTTTACACCGCTACCGATGTGACTACCGGCCTGTCCCGAAGTGCAGACGATACATTGACAGTCGTTGTTAAGCGGGACGGTGCCAAAAAGGCCTTGCAGGTCAAGTTTGATACGGAAGAATATGAGGGCCATCGGTTTGTAAAGATGGACTTTTGGCTCCACGGTGTGCCCAAGAATGTGGGCAATGTGCTGCGGGAGAGCGTCATGCAAACGGTGTCTTACGCCCGCATGGTGTTCCTGTCCGTGGCGGATATGCTGTCCGGTCGCTTTGGCCTGGCAGACATCAGCGGCCCGGTGGGCGCCGTGTCCTATGTGAGCCAGGCGGTGAAACCTCCGCCTACTCCGCCCTGCGGCTGATGGCGATTCTCACCATCAATGTGGGGCTGTTTAACCTGTTTCCCATTCCGGCGCTGGACGGCTGGCGGCTGTTCCTGCTGGTGGGCGAGGGAATTTGCAAACGAAAGCTGCCGGATAAGGCAGAGTGGGTCATTAACGCGGCGGGGCTGGCGCTGCTGCTGCTCTTTATGTGCGTGGTGACCTTTAGTGATATTACCAAGCTGTTTTCGTAGGTGAGCAAAATGGAAAGAAGAAAAAGCAGAAAAATCAAATTAGGCAATACCACCCTGGGCGGCGACAGCCCGGTGCTGGTACAGTCCATGCTGAATGTGCCGTCTACGAACATTGACGGCTCCGTGGCGCAGGCCAAGGCTTTGGCGGCTGCCGGGTGCCAGGTGATCCGCTTTGCCATTCCGGACGAGGCGGCGCTGGATCTGATTGAGCCCATTAAGAACGCCGTGGATGTGCCTCTAGTGGCGGATATTCATTTTAACTATCGTCTGGCGCTGGGCGCTGCCCAGCGGGGGATCGACAAGATTCGTATCAACCCGGGCAACATCGGCAGCGACGATCGGGTAAAAGCGGTGGCGGATATTTGCAGAGAGAAGCAGATCCCCATTCGCATTGGGGTCAACAGCGGCTCGCTGGAAAACATATTTTAGCCAAATACGGCGCGCCTACCCCTGAGGCCATGGTGGAGAGCGCCATGTACCACGCAGCACTGCTGGAGAAGTTCGATTTTAACGATATTGTCATTTCTATTAAGTCCAGCAATGTGCCCACCATGATCGCTGCTTATGAGATGGCTGCGCAGCGGTGTGACTATCCCTTGCACCTGGGTGTGACGGAAGCGGGCACCGAGCGTATGGGTATTATCAAGTCTGCGGCGGGGATCGGCTCCCTGCTGTGCCACGGTATCGGCGATACCATTCGGGTGAGCCTCACCGACGACCCGGTGAAGGAAGTCTTTGCCGCTATGGATATACTGAAAGCCATTGGGCTGAAAAACGACAGCCCCTACTTAATTGCCTGCCCCACCTGCGGGCGTACCCGCATTGACCTGGTGGGTCTTGCAAAACAGGTAGAGGAGAAGCTGCGGGATGTGCACAAGCCCATTAAAGTGGCTGTGATGGGGTGCGTGGTCAACGGCCCCGGGGAGGCCAGAGAAGCGGATATTGGCATTGCCGGCGGCGACGGCGAGGGCCTGCTGTTTAAGAAAGGCCAAATTCTTCGCAAAGTCCCGGAGGACCAACTGCTAACGGAATTGATGAAAGAGATTGATAAATTATAATGCAAGCAATGAACCGATTTGTTGAATATTTTGGCGCCTATATGGACGAGGCGGGACGCCTGGCGTTGGCAGATGCGGCCGTGGTGGGTATGTCTACTTACCACGATCGGCGGGAACTGCACATTGATTTGCAGCTGCCGGCGTTGGTTGAGACGGCGGAGCTGGAGCGGTGCGCAGACCAAATTGCAGCCCAAATGGGACTGGAAAAGGCGGTGCTGACCCCCCATTATGCCTCGGCGGCGTTCTCTGCGGACTGTCTGCCCTCCCTAATTGCCAACATTCGGCGGCACCATGCGGAGGTTAACGGCTTCTTTAAGGACGCCAAGTACGGTAAACGGCAACACCCTGCATATCGACCTGCAATACGGGGGTAGGGAAGTGCTGCTGGCCAAGGGCACGGATAAGCTGCTGGCCCAGGAAATTCATAAGCTGTTCGATCTGGAACTGGCTGTGGAATTTGTAGAAGCCAAGACCTATGATATAGAAGCGGCGGTGCGCTCTGCGGTGGCAGAGAAGCAGGAGGCCGAGAAACAAAAGAAAGAAGAAGCGGAAAGCAGGTGGAGCACCGGCCTATGCAGGGCGGTCTGCCGCTCTACGGCGACACGGTGCATGGCTTCTTTGGCAAGCCCATTCGGGAATTGCCTAAGCCCATGAATGAGGTCAAGACCGACGACGGCTACATTACCGTATGGGGTGATGTGCTGTGCAGCGAGGCCCGGGAGACCAAGCGTGGCGGCAACAAAGATTTTTTCCTTTAATATCAGCGATTACACATCTTCCATGACGGTGAAGATGTTTGACAGCAATAAAAGTGATGGACCCGGTGATCAATAAGATCCAGAGTGCCAAGACTGTGATGGTCAGCGGTATGTACCAGTACGACAACTACGCCGGGTGAGTATGTGCTGCGGGCCAGTTCGTTGGCTACCGTGACCAAGATGGAGGAGATGGACACCGCACCGGGAGAAGCGGGTGGAGCTGCACATGCATACCTCCCTGTCGGAGATGGACGCCATTTCCTCACCTACCTCTTTGGTAAAGCGGGCGGCCAAGTGGGGCCACAAGGCGGTTGCGATCACCGACCACGGCGTGGTGCAGGCACTGCCGGAGGCCTGTAAGGCAGCCAAGAGCGCCGGCATCAAGCTGCTGTGCGGTATGGAGGGTTACTTGGTAGACGACGAGAAGTACCCGGACTTTATGAATATGAAGCTCAAGGACTTCCCCCGGTATCATATTATTTTTTTGATCCGCACTGGCCGGGCGCAAGGTACTGTATAAGCATATCTCCAAGAGCAATATTGAATACTTTAAGAACCGTCCGCTGATTTTGAAGTCGGCTTTGAAAGAGCACCGGGACGGCATTATTATCGGCTCCGCCTGCGAGCAGGGCGAGCTGTACCAGGCCATTCTCCACGGCAAAAGCGACGAAGAGTTGGAGAAAATCGCCGCCTTTTATGATTATTTGGAAATTCAGCCGAACGGCAACAATGCTTTTATGCTGCGTTCCAATAAAGAAATTCATGAGCAGATCCGGGAAGAAGAGGATCTGAACAATATTAACCGCAAAATTCTCGCCATCGGCGACAAGCTGGGCAAGCTGACCGTAGCTACCGGCGATGTGCATTTTTCTTGATAAAAAAGACGCCAAGTTCCGCGCCATTATTATGGCCAGCAAAGGCTTTGAGGACGCGGATATGCAGCCGCCTCTGTACTTTAAGACCACCAACGAGATGCTGGAGGACTTTGCCTACCTGGGCGACCGGGCCAAGGAAGTGGTGGTGGATAACCCTAACAAGATCGCCGATATGATTGACGACGATATTGTGCCCATTCCTCCCGGCACTTTTCCAGCCCCACATTGACGGCGCAGACGATGAACTGACGGACATTTGCTGGAAAACCGCTAAAGAGAAATACGGCGATCCGGTGCCGGAGTATGTGGCCTCTCGCTTGCAGCGTGAACTGGACTCCATTATCAAGCACGGGTTTGGCGTGCTGTATGTTATTGCCAAACGATTGGTTAAGAACTCGGAGGATCACGGTTACTTAGTGGGCTCCCGAGGGTCCGTCGGTTCCTCTTTTGTAGCCCACATGGCGGGCATTTCCGAGGTAAACCCCTTGGCACCTCATTATGTGTGCCCCAAGTGCAAGCACAGTGAGTTTATACAGGACGGCTCTGTGGGCAGCGGCTTTGACCTGCCGCCTAAGGACTGCCCCCATTGCCATATACCCATGAACCGGGATGGCCACGAAATTCCCTTTGAGACTTTCCTGGGCTTTGACGGCGATAAAGAGCCGGATATTGACTTGAACTTCAGCGGCGACTACCAGTCCCAGAGCCATCGGTTCACGGAGGAGCTGTTTGGCAAGTCCCATGTGTTCAAGGCCGGTACCATGGCTACCGTGGCGGAAAAAACCGCCTTGGCTATGTGATCAAGTACCTGGAGGAGAGGGGTTTGGACGGCTCCACCCCCAAGGCGGAGATTGAGCGACTGAAGGATGGCTGTACCGGTATTAAGCGTACCACCGGCCAGCACCCGGGCGGCATGGTGGTTGTGCCGGACGAGTACGAGGTGGAGGATTTTACGCCTATTCAGTACCCGTCTAACGATAAGAGCAAGGGCACTTATACCACACACTTTGACTTTAAGAATGCGCTTCACGATACGCTGCTGAAGCTGGACGAGCTGGGTCACGATGTGCCCACCCTTTATAAATTTCTGGAGGATGCCACCGGTATTCCTGTGATGGATGTGGACCTGTGCGACCCCAAGCTGTACCAGATGATCACCTCTACGGAGCCGATCGCGTGTCGCCGGAGGATATTGACTGCCCCACCTCCACATTGTCTATCCCGGAGATGGGCACCCCCTTTGTGCTGGGAATGCTCATGGAGGCACAGCCAAAACTTTTCCGATTGCTGCAATTCCGCCTGTCCCACGGCACGGATGTGTGGTTGGGCAACGCTCAGGAGCTGATCAAAAACGGTGTGTGCACCATTTCTGATGTGATCGGCTGCCGTGACGGTATTATGACCTATCTGCTCCATAAGGCGGAAGCCTATGAGCAGCGCACCGGCAAGCCCTCGCCCCTAAGTAAGAAGGACTGCTTTAAGATCATGGAATACACGCGTAAGGGCAAGCGCCCAAGGAGCTGCCGCCTTATGAGGAAGCCATGAAAGAAGTGGGCGTGGAGCAGTGGTACATAGACAGCTGCTATAAAATCAAATATATGTTCCCCAAGGCGCACGCAGCGGCGTATGTGATCGCGGCCCTGCGCTTGGATGGTACAAGATCTATTATCCCTTGCAGTATTACAGTGCGTTCTTTACCGTGCGCGGCGGCGATCTGGACGCTGTGGCGGCGGTTCAGGGCAAGGATGCGGTTAAGGCCAGAATGGAAGAGATCAAGCGCAAGGGCAACGACGCCTCTGCCAAGGAGCAGGACACATACGGCATTTTGCAGATTGTGATTGAAATGTTGGCTCGCGGGTATCACTTCCTGCCGGTGGATATTTATAAGTCCGACTGGCGGGTGTATAATATTGAGGACGGCAAGATCCGTCTGCCTTTTAGCGCGATTGCCGGCGTAGGTGAGAACGCAGCGAAGCAGTTGGCCCAGGCCAAGGACGACGGTATGGGCGAGTTTATCTCCTGTGATGATCTGATGGCACGCAGCGGGGTAGGCAAGTCTGTGGTAGACTCCCTGCGCGAGGCGGGGGCACTGGGCGACCTGCCGGAGAGCAACCAAATTTCTCTCTTTTAAGTCCGGGCTTGACAAACGCTCTTTTGTGTGGTAGCATATTACCACATTAGCGTACTAAAGCGAGGAAAACGACATGAAACAATATGCAAAAGTGACCCCGGAGGCAGCCGTGATCTGCTGTTTGAGGAGTGCGACGATCGCCGCCGAGTAGAGAACGCCCTAACCGGGCTATATGAGGCTAACGGTTACCGCAAGGTGATCACCCCCACATTGGAGTTTTTTTTTGATGTGTTCAACAGCGGCGATGCCGGGCTGGATGCAGACGAGATGTATAAGCTGACGGATAACAGGGGCAGAACCACTGTGCTACGGCCGGACAACACCCTGCCCATTGCCCGACTGGTGGCTACCCGACTGTCGGAGGACGCCTTTCCGGTACGGCTCTATTACAATCAAAGTGTATTCGTGCGCACCAAGGAGCTGGCCGGGCGCACCGACGAGGTGGCGCAGAGCGGCATTGAACTCATTGGTGACGGCTCTATGGCGGCGGATATTCAGGTCATTACGCTGGCTTGCCGTGCCATGCAAAGCACGGTGCCTGGCTTTAAGATCGAGTTGGGCCACGCCGGGTACTTTGGCGCGGTGCTGCGCAATCTGAATGTAAAACCGGCGGTGAAGGCAGAAATTTGCCACTTGATCGAGCAAAAGAACTTTGCAGCGCTGGGCGATTTGCTGGATACCTTGGAGGATTGCAGAGAGACCCGAGTGCTGCGGCGGCTGCCTCGGCTGTTTGGCGGCCCGGAGGTGCTGGACGAAGCGCGGGAACTGTATACCGAGGGCGGCGCAGACGCCTCCTTGCAGTATATTAAAACACTGTACGACACGCTGTGCGCCGCAGGTTTGCAG
>ENA-OQBU01000200-OQBU01000200.1-human-gut-metagenome-genome-assembly--contig:-NODE-200-length-15223-cov-2.574656_pt1 | contig 15223 bp, 17 predicted proteins | sample MGYA00242492_ERZ504566 | MGnify/ENA primary metagenome ERZ504566 (study PRJEB26092, sample SAMD00036261) | human gut metagenome | host: Homo sapiens | study: EMG produced TPA metagenomics assembly of...
TCGTCGACGAGATCAACAACCGCCCCATGCGCGTGCTCGGCTACCGCACGCCCGCCGAGGCGTTCGCCGACGAACTGTTAGAATTACAGGACCAACAAGGGTGTTGCACTTCTAAATAGACATCGGGAAAGTTAATATCAAACGAATAGTTGATGTGACATCGATGCTGCGCGATATATCTGACGTCGCTTCTCTCGCCCCGCCCGACTGCGGCCAGTAACCTCCCTCGTCAGAGGGAGAGATTACTAGCCAACGGTGTTGCCATAGATTTGGGCTTGGAGATCTTTGCGAGCAGTCTCCATACGGGTGATTTGGCCGAGGAGGGTGATTTTCTCCTCGCCATCCGGCAGTTGGGCCATGCGGCGTTTGGCCAAACCGATCTGGCGCATGAAGCCCATGTCCAACAATCGGGTGAGAAGCTCAGTGGCGTAGCGCTGCTCCTCCGGCGTGGCAGGACGCAGCTGTACTGCGGCGGCACCGCCATTCACGCCAACACCTCCTCCCGACACGTTGGCCTGCACCGGCTGTGCGCCGTTGCCACTGTCGTCGCCAGGCAGAGGCAGAGGCATGACAGCCAGCTCGTTGATCACCTGATTGAGCATTGGCCCGCCTGCCTTGGTGAGGTTATGCATCCACAGACCCTGCGGGGTATCGTCGGATGGCAGTCCGCCGGCGGCCGCGATCGCTTGGAACAAAGTGCGGAACACCGGAGTCATGAAATGGTCGATGGTCAGCTGCCCGAACATGGTGCGGTCGATGCGCGCGGCACCTGAATCAGCACGGCCATGAACTGCTGCTCGGCGATGAATACGGCGTCGTCGATCTTGAAGTACGCCTGTTCGGCGGCGTCACGGCGCTCCAACGCCTTGCGCGTGGCCGGATTGCGTATGGGTTGGTGCCGGGTTCCACACGCGGCTCGTCACGCTCGAATCGACGTTTTGGGCGCGTAGGCGTCCTCATCGCGCACGTGCATCTGCCGGCGCGCGTTCATCACCTCGCGGCGCATTACCTCAAGGTCCACGCCGATACGGCCTGCGGATTTGCGCGCGTAAGCGTCCCATAGGGAGCGGTCGCGAATCTGCGCCACCAGCGGGGCCACGGCTTTCATCGCACCGACCTGGCCGGGCGTGTAGGTCAGGTCGAACCGGCTGATGGCGGCGTCGATCACGAAGTCATACAACGGTTTGGCGCGGGCGATCAGCGAACGCACTGCTTCGTTGCCTCGCTCGATGCGCAGGTCGCACGGGTCGAGATTGTCGTCGGCCACGGCCACGAAGGTTTGGGAGAGGAAGGCCGAATCGAGGCCGAAAGCGTGCAGCGCGGCTTTCTGGCCGGCGGCGTCACCGTCGAACGTGAACACGATGCGCGAGCTCAACGGCTGGTCCTTGACCTTCAACGGCCCGACCAGCTGGACCGCACCCAGCGAATCGTCGGCGATCAGGCGGCGCACAATCTTGGCGTGCTCGGCGCCGAACGCCGTGCCGCACGTGGCGATGGCGGTGTCGATGCCGGCCAAGTGCATGGCCATCACGTCCGTATAGCCTTCGACGATCACCACCTGCCGCTTCTTGACGATGGCGGATTTGGCCAAATCGATGCCGTAAAGCACCTGGGTTTTGCGGTAGAGCTGCGTATCCGGCGTGTTGATGTATTTGGCGGCGATCTGGTCGTCCTCATACAGCTTGCGCGCGCGAAGCCGAGCGTGCGGCCGGTCGAATCGCGGATGGGCCAGGTCACTCGGCCGCGGAAATAGTCATAGATGCCGCGCTGGCCTTGACGGGCCAAGCCCGCGTCGAGGATTTCCTTCTGCGTAAATCCCTTGGAGGCCAAGTGGCGCACGAGATTATCCCAGCCTTGCGGCGCGTAGCCGCAGCCGAAACGTTCGCAATCAGCTTGGGAGAAGTTGCGGCCGCCAAGCAGCTTGCGGGCGGGCAGTGCTTCCTTGGTCAAGATCTGGGAGACGAAGAAGCGCTGGGCTTCCTCGCAGGCTTCCAGCAGTCGCGTGCGCTTGGAGCCGGTGTTCTCGCGCGCCGGGCCATTGCCGCTGTTCTCGTAGTGCAGCTCGATATGGTACTTGTCGGCGAGCAGTTCCACGGCTTCGCGGAAGTCGATGTTTTCGGATTGTTCGACGTATTTGAATACGTCGCCACCCAAGCCGCAGCCGAAGCAGTGCCACACGCCGAGCGAGGGACGCACGTTGAAGCTGCCGGTTTTCTCGTCGTGGAACGGGCACAAGCCCACGAAGGTGCCGGTGCCGGAGGACTTAAGCGTTACGGTCGCAGATACAATGTCATACAGGTCCGCGGCGGCGCGCACCTTCTCGACATCTTCTTTTCTTAATCATTCCGACCATAAGTCTCTAGAGTACCGCCTCACCTGAGACACGGTAAATTTTTACCGTCGGTTATCATTTTCTTCCGCGAAACTCCCTTCAGTCGCCTACAGCGACAGCTCCCCCTCACCCCGAGGGGAGCTGGCTCGCGCAGCGAGACTGAGGGAAGCGCCCGCCCCAACACGCCCTCAGCACAAGATGGAGTGCAGGGGCCAGGGCGGAGTTGTCGGTCAAGCTCGCGACCTGATCGATGGCGACGCGCAGGCGTTCGTCGTCGTTGGTGGATTCGTTCCAATCGGCCAGGAACTGGCTTTCCAAAGCGTCGGATGGGAGCGGCGAATCAGCCATAAGCACATCGACCAAATCCGATACGATCTTGAGCTCCTCCTGATGGAATGGCTCGCGCTCGCGAGGCGCCATGACGAAGTACACGGCGATGCCCTTCAGCGCCACGATCTCGTAATTCGTGTTCTCGGGAATCACGATGTTCGCGGAATACCGGGTCAACGGCCCGGGCCCGTACGTGTCGCGCGTGGCGGTTTCCACCGACCAGCAGAAGCGGCCGATCAAATCGGACGTGATGTTCTTAAGCTGTGCCAACGATTCGCGCGAACCATTGAAATGTGCAGGGAACAAATACTCTCGGCGCAATCGCATGAACGCGGCCAGCAGCTTGTCGGCATCCCACTTCGCCCCATACCATGCGCGCGTCTGCTCGATGATGTGGTCCAGCATCTTCGGATCGGCGAGCACAATCGGATCGAACGCGCCGGTGGCGATGGAATCCTCGACGTCATGCACGGAGTAGGCGATATCATCCGAAAGGTCCATGATCTGGCATTCCATGGGCTTGGCGGCCTGGGGCGCGCCGATCTTGAGCCATCGGAATACCGGCTCGTCATCCGGGTAGACGCAGAATTTCTTCGACCGCTCCCCCTTCGGGTGTCGGTCGGCTTCGGCCAAGGTCCACGGGTATTTGACGGCCGCGTCCAAGGCCGCACGGGTCAGGTTCACGCCGGCCGAACGCCGTCCGGGTGAAAGATCTTGGGTTCGAGCCGGGTCAGGATACGCATGGTCTGTGCGTTGCCCTCGAAGCCGCCGATATTGCTGGCGATGTCGGCGAGCGCACGCTCCCCATTGTGCCCGAACGGCGGGTGGCCAAGGTCGTGGGCCAGACAGGCGCAGTCGACCACGTCCGGATCACAGCCGAGCAATGCGCCGATTTGGCGACCGATCTGGGCGACTTCCAGCGTATGCGTCAGTCGAGTGCGAGCGAAATCGTCGGTACCGGCAATCAGAATCTGGCTTTTCGCGCCCAAACGCCGCAAAGCGGACGAATGAATCAGTCGCGCGCGATCGCGCTCGAACGCGGTGCGTGACTTGGATTTGGGCGCTCGGGTGCCCATCGCTCCTCGTCGAAGGCGCTGTAGCCCTCGTCGCTCAGCACCTGTTCCCCATCCAAAGTCGTTTCCATATGCCAAGCATAGGCACACATATCGGCCGCAGTAATCCCGACTTCCCGAATATGTGCCACTGACGTCAACTCAACGGCACATATTCGGGAGATTGGGGCCGATTCCCGAATATGTGACGCTCAGCACATGTCAGTGGCACATATTCGGAAGAAGGGATCACGGGGGTGCCACCGTATGGCGGTAATGCACCTTATAGCAGCGTGGCGGGGTCGAGTTTGGCGAGGTCGGCGGCGGGCAGCACTTCGGCGGCATGCTCGTAAAGACGCGGGATGCGGTTGCGCAGGCAGGTGAAGATCTCGTAGCTGATGGTGTCGGCGGCGCGGGCCCAATCGTCGGCGGTAGGCTCAACGTAATCCTCGCCGCGGCCCGGGCCGAACAGTTCGACCGTGTCGCCCTCGTGAACGCCGAGTTCGGCGGCGGATCCGTGCAGGTCCACGATGAACTGGTCCATGCACACGCGGCCGCACACGCGGTAGATCTTCGGGCCTTCGGTGGTCATGATGCGCACCGGGCCGCCCGGCTTCTCCACGTGCTTGGCACCTTCCATATCGAAACCGGAAGCGGAGCGGTGGATGCCATCGGCGTAGCCCAGCGGCACAATAGCGGTCGAGGTGTTGTCCGGGGTCAGGTAGGTGCGGCCGTAGGAGATGCCGTGGCCGGCCTCCACATCCTTGACCGTGCCGAGCTGCGCCTGCAGGCGCATGGCCGGGGTCAGATGCCAGTCGCGCGGGGTGCCCATCGCGGGATCGGGCTCGTAGCCGTACAGGCCGATGCCGGGGCGGGTGAGTTCGAAGTGAATCTCCGGGCGGTCCAAAGTGGCCGCTGTGTTGGCCAGGTGACGGATCTCCGGCGGAATGCCGGCCTGTTCCATGCGGCGCGTGAAGTCCTTGAATGTTTCGATCTGGCGGTCGGTGGAGGACACGAATTCGGACACATCGGGCGAATCGGCCACGGCGAGATGGCTCCACTGACCCACAATATGCAACACGCCCTCTTTGGCGAGCGGCACGAGTTTGGCGAGCGCGGCGTCGAATCCGGCCGGTGTGAAACCGTTGCGACCGAAGCCGGAATCGACCTTGACGTGTACGCGGGCGGGCTTGCCGAGCTTGCGTGCGGCGGCGGCCACCGCGTCGATGCCGGGCAGGGAGCGACCGATACGTCGATGTCGGCGGCGATCAGCTCGTCGAACGGGACTTCGGTGCCGTTGTATACCCAAGTCAAAATATGGCAGCGGTCGGGCCGATGCGAGCTTGCGCAGCAGCAACGCTTCGTGCGAGCTGCGCGGTGCCGAGCCATGTGGCGCCGCCGGCGAGCGCGGCCAGGGCGGCCGGGCAGCAGTCCGTGGCCGTAGGCGTCGGCCTTGACCACACCCATCACCGCCGTGCCGGAAGCGGGACCGCCCGACCACGGAGACCAGGTGGGCCATGTTGTCGCGCATGGTTTTGAGGTCCACGATGGCCTGTGCGGGGTATTGGCGGCGGGCGGCCGCATAGTTGGCCTTGCCCTGCTCGGACGAGAATGCGATTTCAGGTGCTGCGTTCATGCTCATAGGCACCTATTGTTGCGCGAGAATGTGACGTGTAGTCGCAATCGTCTGTTTCGCCCGGCAGTCGTACACTAATGACCGATATGCGGTTTCTCGGAAGCCGCCTTTGATTCCCGGCGTTGAGGCGTGCCGGGATCCCGGAAATCCGTCCGGTTCAGCCCCATAATCCTAGATTTCATGAGAGAAGAACATGGATCTGTTTCGTAAGAAAAGCGTGGATCAGCTTGTCGCCGAATCCACTCCCCTCAAGCGCACGATGCGCACCTTCGATCTGACGATGCTCGGCATCGGCGCGATCATCGGCACCGGTATCTTCGTGCTCACCGGCAAGGGCGCGCTGACCGCCGGCCCGGCCCTGTCCGTATCGTTCCTGCTGGCCGCCGTCTGCTGCGGTTTTGCCGGTCTGTGCTACGCCGAGTTCGCCGCCATGGCCCCGGTGTCCGGCTCGGCCTACTCCTATGCCTATCTGGCGTTCGGCGAGCTCATCGCCTTCGTGATCGGCTGGGATCTGATTCTGGAGTACGCCCTGCAGGCGGCCACAGTGTCCGCCGGCTGGTCGGGCTACTTCAACAAACTGCTGGAAGGCTTCGGCCTGCACCTGCCGGTCGAGCTGACCGCCGCCTACGGCACCAACCCGGACGTCACCACCTACTTCAACCTGCCCGGTTTCGTCATCGTGCTCATCATCACGTGGGTGCTCTCCATCGGCATCAACCAGACCAAGCGCACCAATGACGTGATGGTGCTCATCAAGCTCGCCATCATCGTGCTGTTCATCGTGTGCGCCGTGTGGTATGTCAAGCCGTCCAACTGGCAGCCGTTCTCCCCGTACGGCATCTACACTTTCCAGCCCGGCTCCACCCAGCCGTACGGCATCGTGCCGGCCGCTTCCATCGTGTTCTTCAGCTTCATCGGCTTCGATGCCGTGTCCTCTTCCGCTGAGGAGACCATCAACCCGAACAAGACGCTGCCGCGCGGCATTCTGCTGTCCCTGGCCGTTTCCACCGTGCTCTACGTCATCATGACCCTGATCATGACCGGCGTGGTGCCCTACAAGGAGTTCGCCAAGTACATCGACGCCCCGGTGGCCGGCGTGATTCTGGAGACCGGCATGAACTGGCTCGCGGTGATCGTGAACCTGGGCGCCCTCATCGGCATGACCACGGTGATGCTCGTGCAGCTGTACGGCCAATCCCGTATCTGCTACGCCATGAGCCGTGACGGCCTGTTCCCGAAGTTCTTCGGCCACGTGCACGAGAAGTACCGTACCCCGTTCAAGCACCTGGTTCTTCGGTCTGCTGACCGCGTTCGCCGGCGGCTTCATCAACATCAACGTGCTGTTCGAGCTGGTGAACATCGGTACGCTGTCCGCGTTCATCATCGTGTCGGCCGGTATTCTATGGATGCGCAAGACCCAGCCGAATGCGCCCCGCGGCTTCCGCGCGCCGGGCGTGCCGGTCACCCCGATTCTGGCCATCGTATTCTGCTTCGTGCTCATCGCCGGTCTCAACTGGGAGACCTGGGTGCGTTTCGCCGTCTGGTTCGGTCTGGGCCTGATCGTGTACTTCGGCTACAGCCGCAAGCGCTCCAAGCTCGCCTTGAGCAGAAGGCCGGGGCTGACGGCCAAGGTCGCTGCGACTGAGGACTGAGGACTGAGGTCTATCGGCTGACCGATAGCCGATGGCTGCTTTCGTGAAAACCGTACGCTGAGTTACTTTCAGCGTACGGTTTTTGCGATATGCACGAGTTTGAACGGGCGGCCGACGGACCGTACGTGCGCGACGACGTGGACCTTACCTGACCAGCTCCACCGCGGAACCGAACACGCTGGCGACAGCCACACTCACCACTCGTGGCGCTGATAGGCGATTCTGGTGGTGTCGACCGGCCGGTCGAGCAGCTGGATCAGGCCGCAACGGGCGAAGCCGGAGCTTCGAGCACGTGCTGCATGGCCTTGTTATTGGGGTGGGTGTCGGCGCGCACGTTGCCGTAGTGCTTCAGGGCCCACCTGATACAGTCGCGGGCCGCGTGGCGCACCAGACCGGATGCGGCGATGCGGTGGATGGTCACATAGGTGTCGTTGTCCAGCCAGGCGCCGTCGATTTTGGCGTAGGTCGGATCCTTGCCCGGGCACAGGGCGAACTGGGCCAGAATGCGTTCGTGGCCATTGCAGGTGTCGACCAGCAGCATCGTACGCTGGTTGGCGATGTCGTCCTCAATCATCGATTCACGCGGAAATTCGTTGCCCCACTGGGTGGGGTTGCCGTTGGCGGCCATCAACGCGCGTGCGCGTGCGTAGATTTTCTGCATCTGCGGCAGATCGCGCATGGTGGCGTGGCGGAAACGGCGGCCTGTCGCCTTGTTTGCAGCGTTCGACTGAGTCACTTCCACCTCTCCAACATGCCAGGCTACCGATGTGCAGCGGCCAACGATTAACTGACGGCAACCTACCATGCCATAGGCACAAACATAGGCACAAAGAAACCCCCGTCCGCGTGGTATGCGGGGGCGGGGTTCTTCCATGCCGATTGGCTTGCGATCAGACGACCTTGCGCTCGAACGGGTCGGAGCTGATGCCTTCCTCAAGGATCAGCTTGGCCCATTCCTTGGCGGTGAACAGGCTGTGGTCGCGATAGTTGCCGCAGCTCTTCTCGGTGGTGGCGGGCACGTCATCCCATGTGGCCTTGTATGCGATGAACTCCAACGATTCCTTCACGCCTTGGCCACATCCTCGGTGGAGTGGGTGCCCCAGGTCAGCAGGTGGAAGCCGGTGCGGCAGCCGAACGGCGAGCAGTCGATGTAGCCGGGAATGCGTTCACGCAGCAGCACGGCGATGGTGTGTTCGATGGTGTGCAGGCCGCCGGTGGGGATGGCCTGCTCGTTCGGCTGGGTCAGGCGCAGATCGTAATTGGAGATCACGTCGCCGTGAGGGCCCGTTTCGGTGTCGATGTAACGCACGTACGGCGCCTTGACCTTGGTGTGATCAAGCTGGAATGATTCGACGACGGGCTTTTCGGCCTTGTCTTCTGCCATGCTGTTGCCTTTCTACTTGCTGAATGTTCGGTCATGAAGTATCGAACAGTCATCGTAGTCGCGCCAGCCCAAGAACGCCCGCAAATACTCCGCGGTTCGCTATAGGAGATTGTTATGACGCACTCCCGGCATTGAACGAGGTGATGGTTTGCATGAAGCGCTGGCCGTAGAGGTCGAGCTTGTGTTGACCGACGCCGTTGACCGCCAGAAATTGCGCGTTGGTAACCGGCTTGATGCGGGCCATGTCGCGCAAGGTCTTGTCGGAGAACACGATGTACGGCGGCTTGCCGATTTCCTGGGCGATGGTGCGTCGCAGTTCGCGTAGCTTCTGGAACAGCGATTCCTCGTCATCGTCCGGGATATACGAGCCCAGCGCATCGCCGGGAACATTGGCGGAATCGGCAGTATCAGCCACTCCCCCGCTCCGACCGGAACCGGCCGCCTCCGACTTGCGTTCCACCCGTTTGATCTCATAGTGGAAGTCGGGAGCGGCGGTTTCGGCCGCCCGCGCACCGAACATGACGATTGGCATACGCCCTTCGGCGATTGACAGGTACCCGTCCGTGGCCATCTGGCTCAACACGTCGCGCACGCGAGCCTCGTTCACGTCCTTGAGCATGCCGAAGGTGGGCATCCGCTCCGGGTTCAGCCATGCCAGATCCTGTGCCCGCGAACCGCGCAGGATCTTGACGATCTTGCCGGAACCGACGCGCTGCCCCACGTCATGCACGCAACGGCTGATCGCCTGCGCCACGCGGGTCACGTCGATGGTCTCGAACGTGCTTTCGCAGTTCGAGCAGGCACCGCATTTGCCGGACTGCGAAGAGTCCGCCGCAATGTCTTCACCCGCCGTGGAACCAGCATTCGGCGACAATTCCTGACCGAAATACCGGGTCATATACCGGTGCAGGCAGTCGGTGGTGCGGCAGTAGCCGACCATACCGTCCAGCAGCCGGCGCTTGGACTGGCGAACGATTTCCTGCTCTTCGGGAGTCAATCGTTCGTTCTCATAATCGTTATCCAGCAACCGACGCCGGGTGACGATGTCTGACTCATTCCACAGCAGCGTGCATCGGCTGGGCTCGCCGTCACGGCCCGCGCGGCCGGCCTCCTGATAGTAGGCCTCAATGGATTCGGGCAGATTGTGGTGGATGACGTAACGCACGTTGGACTTATCGATGCCCATGCCGAAGCGTTGGTGGCCACGACCACCGGCACCTTGTCGGTGATGAAGTCGCGCTGGGCCGCCTCACGCGCGTCCGGCGACATGCCGCCATGGTAGGCAACGGCCGGATGCCCCATCTGGTTCAGCGTGTCGGTGAGCGCTTCGGTGGTCTTGCGGGTGGCGCAGTAGACGATGCCGGATTCGTCCGGATGGTCGGCCACATACCGCGCCACCCATGCGGCCTTGTATTTGGTTTCCAGTTTGACCACATCAAAATACAGGTTCGGCCGGTCGATCGGTAACGGTGACGGCCGGATTCCGCAATCCCAGCAGTCCCACGATGTCCCGGCGCACCCGTTCGGTGGCGGTGGCGGTGAACGCACCCACCGGTGGACGCTGCGGCAGCCCGGCGATGAAATCGCCGATACCTAAGTACGACGAGCGGAAGTCCTGACCCCACTGGGAGACGCAGTGGGCTTCGTCCACGGCGATCAGCGAGATCGGCGTACGGGCGGCAAAGTCGCGGAATCGCCCGGTTTCCAAGCGTTCCGGGGCCACGTACAGCAGTTTGATCTGCCCGGCGGCGGCTTGGGCGAACACCATCGCCTGCTCGTCGGGGAGTTTTGAGTGGTGTTGATGAACGCGGCCGGCAGACCGAGGTCGTCAGCGCATCGACCTGGTCGCGCATCAGGGAAATCAAGGGAGATATGACCAAAGTCACACCCGGGCTGAGCGCGGCGGGAATCTGGTAGCACACGGACTTGCCTGCGCCGGTGGGCATCACGCCCAAGACATCGCGTCCGGCAAGCAAAGCCTCGACAATTCCTTGCTGTCCGGGCCTAAACGAGTCATAGCCGAAGTATCGTGTGAGCGCCTCCAGCGCGCCTGATGTGCTGTCATAAACGACCAGTGTAGGCCGACCGCGGCTGGATTTCAGCGTATAACGGAATACCTCGTAACGATGTACGTAGCCCTTCCGTATTATTATGCGTCAAGGAACGTTATTCCCGGCATATCGCACGATATACCGCTTTGAGAGAACTAGACGGGGCATTTTTGATGGCCAACGATACATTTTCCTTCTCCTCTCCTGACGATCAGGAGACGGCGGTGCTGCAGCCTGTGGCCACCGATGGGCTGTTCGCAGCCGCGGATTCAGGTACCGCCACACCACAGCAAAGTGACAATGGCACCAATAACCATGCCGATAATACAGCCTATGTGAGTGAACATGTTATGGCATCTACCACCGCTAAATCACATGGCAAGGCCGCACGGATTGCCATCATAACCATATTTGCAGTGTTGCTTGCCGCATTAATAGCCTATTTCTTCGTCGGACGTTGGTACTTCCAAGACAAGGCTGCGCCCGGTGTTCATTTGGGCAATGTCTCTGTCATGGGCCAGACCCGCGAAGAACTTGCGAATACTGTGAAGCAGCGGCTGAATAACACCACGGTGACGTTCATCGCCGAAGGCAACAGCGTCAAAGCCTCGCTGAAGGACCTTGGCGTCACCGTCGACACGGATAAACCGTGGATGCGCTGTTGAACGCGAAGACCGGCGACGTGGCCAAGCTCAATATTTTCGATCAGCCGCATATCGCTCTGACCGCCACCACGGACAAAGAGACTGCCGAACAATTCGTCACCGCCGGCCTGGTCGATGAGGCCGACCGAGCGCAGATTGCCACCGTTGTCTACAACAAGAGCACCAAGCAGTTCGACTACACCGCGGGTCAGGATGGCAAGGGCCCGGATATCAATGTTGTCAATGCTGCAGTCAAGGAGGCCGTCGCGACCCCGGGCGAAAATGCGACGGTGCCGGTCAAGCTACAGACCGCAAAGAATCCGATTGATGACGCGAGCGCACAGCAAACACAGTTTGACGCCAATGCCAGGCTTGGCCTCAAACTGACCGTGGACAACGGCGTGAACAAGAGCGTCACCATCCCGGCCGATACCATTGCCTCATTCCTCAAGCCCACGGCGAATAAGGCGGAAGGCACCATGAGTCTGGTAGTCGACCGCGATGCCATCACCAAGTACGTCACCAGTGACAGCGTAACCAAAGAACTGACTGTTCCCAAGGTGACACGCGAGGTCTACATCACGCCGAAAGACGAAGGCGGCGTGGAAATTGGTGCCGATAAGACACTCGGCGTGGATGGTATTGAAGTGACTGGCGCCGGGGACGCCCCCGAACGTCTGGCTACCGCCATCGAGCAGAACCAGTCCACTGATTCCACTGTGGCTGTGAAAGACAGCCCGTATGATGTCAAGCAGGTCGAGGTGCCTCATAACTTCGATACGGCAAATGGGCGATAAGTGGGTTCATGTTGATCTGACGAACCAGACTGCCACTGCATATCAGGGCACCACGGTGGTCAAGAAGTTCAACATCGCTTCTGGCAAGCCCACCGCCGATGGTTCCATGCTGTCCGATACCGGCACGTTCTACGTGTATCTCAAGTACGAATCGCAGACCATGGTTGGCGAAGGCTACAACCAGCCAGGCACGCCGTGGATTTCCTACTATAACGGCGGCGAGGCCCTGCACGGTGTTCCTGCATACATGTGGGGCGAGCACCCCATCTATGTGCAGCAGGGTATCCCAGCTCGCACGGCTGCATCAACATGCAGGTGGCCGACGCCAAGTGGATGTACGACTTTGCCACCATCGGCACTCGTGTGGTCGTTGATGGCACCACACCGACTTCCGGTCAGGCGTTGCGCCCGGCTGGTGCGGATGCCACTGGATGGCAGGGCGGCAACGCCAGCTGATTCAATATGTTTAATCGATAACGGAAAATCCCCGACCATTGTGGGCCGGGGATTTTTTGTAGGTACCAATCGATAGCGAGTCCGCCGATAAGCGTGGTGGCACCGTCAATACGGTGCCACCAGTACCGTCAGTACGGTCAGATACGATCCAACGCCTGCTTGAGATCGGCGATAAGGTCGTCGGCGTTCTCGATACCGACCGAAATACGCACCAGGTTGGCGGGCACCTGCAGGGTGGTGCCGGCCACGGAGGCGTGGGTCATGGCGGCGGGCACCTCGATGAGGCTTTCCACACCGCCGAGCGATTCGGCCAGTGTGAAGATCTGCGTGTGGTCCACGAAGTGCTTGGCCGCCTCGGCACCGGCCGCGAGCTGCACGGAGACGATGCCGCCGAAGCCGCCGTGCATCTGGCGGGCGGCGATTTCATGACCCGGGTGGGACTCGAGGCCCGGGTACCAGACGCGCTCAATCACATCAGAGGGCTGGGATTCGAGCCATTCGGCCACCTTCAGGGCGTTGGCACTGTGGCGCTTGACGCGCAGATCCAGGGTCTTCAGGCCGCGGATGTCCAGCCAGGAGTCGAACGGGGAGGGCACTGCGCCGGCGGCGTTCTGCAGGAAGGCGACCTTCTCACGGGTCTCCTCGTCGTTGACCACCACGGCACCGCCGACCACGTCGGAGTGGCCGCCGATGTACTTGGTGGTGGAGTAGACCACCACATCGGCGCCATCGCCAGCGGGTGCTGAAGGGCGGGCGAGGCGAAGGTGTTGTCGACCGCGACCTTGGTGCCGTACTTGTGGGCAACTTCGGCGGTGGCCGCGATGTCGGTGATGTTGAGCAGCGGGTTGGACGGGGTCTCGACCCACACATACTGGTAGTGCTTGGAGGCCAATGCGGTTTCCACGGCTTTCAGATCGGTGATGTCCACCACGTCGAGGCCCACACCCCACGGCACGAACACCTTGGAGAGCAGGCGGTAGGTGCCACCGTACACATCGTTGCCGAGCAGGATGTTGTCGCCGGGCTTGATGGTGGAGCGCAGCAGCACGTCGATGGCGGCCAAGCCCGAGGAGAAGCTCAGCGCGTACTTGCCGCCTTCCACGGCGGCGAGCTGCTCGTCGAAGCTGGTGCGAGTGGGGTTGATGGAGCGGGAGTAGTCGTGGCCTCCCCTGAGGCCCAACACGCCATCCTGCTTGAAAGTGGAGGTGGCGAAGATCGGCGTGACGACCGCACCGGTGGTCGGGTCGGGCTCCTGGCCGGCGTGGATGGCGCGAGTGGCGATGTCGGTGTTGGCGAACTTGGCGTTGTATTCAGCGGACATGATATTGGGTTCCTTTCGGGATCGTTCCGTATTCGAAGGTAGAACAGGTGCGGTTAGTTAGTGCGGATGTTGGTATTGATTCTTTTGATAGCTAGTTATGGAGTCCGTCCCCAGCGCCCTCATCAGAGGGAGTTCCGTTAAGGTACTGCTCGGCGAGGGAGGGCTTGCTGGTGCGCTCCACGATGTCGCCGTAGCCGTTGACGCGCATCCAGTCGTCATTGAAGATCTTCTCCAAGTAGCTGCGGCCGGAATCAGGGGCGAGCACCACCACGATCTGGTTCTCGTCCAAATCATTGGCAAGCGCGTACTTGATGGCGCTGGCCACGGCCATGCCGGACGAGCCGCCGACCAGCAGCGCCTCCTCGCCGGCCAGACGGCGGGTCATTTCAAAGGCCTCGGCGTCGGACACGCGCACGATGTCGTCGGTGATGTTCCGGTCGAAGGCCTTGGGATAGAAGTCCTCCCCTACGCCCTCGATATCGTACTGGTGGACTTCGTCGCGTGAGGAAGCGGAGTAGATGGAGCCTTCCCGGGTCGGAGCCGATGACCTTGACCGCGCCGTTGGAGGCTTCCTTGAGGTACTTGCCGGTGCCGGAGATGGTGCCGCCGGTGCCGATGCCGGCCACGAAGTGCGTGACCTTGTGGTCCGTGGCCTCCCAGATCTCAGGTCCGGTGGTGTAGTAGTGGCTCAGCGGGCCGTTCGGATTGTCGTACTGGTTCGGGCGGAAGCGCCGGGAATCGTATTGGCCAGTCGTTCGGCGACTGGTAGTAGGAGCGAGGGTCGTCCGGGCCGGCGTCGGTTGGCGTGACAATGACTTCGGCACCGTAGGCGCGCAGCACCGCGCGCTTGGATTCGGAGACCTTGTCCGGCAGGGTGAAATCGTGCGGTAGCCGCGCTGCTGGGCGACCAGGGCCAGGCCGACGCCGGTGTTGCCGGAGGTGGGTTCGACGATCACGCCGCCGGGCTTCAGTTGGCCGGACTGTTCGGCGGCGTCGATGATGCGTTCGGCAATGCGGTCCTTGGAGGATCCGCCGGGGTTGAAGTATTCGACTTTGACGGCGATGGTGGCTTTGACGCCGGCCGCCTGCGGAATGTGGTTGAGCTTGACGAGTGGGGTGTTGCCGATGAGTTCTGCGAGGCTGTTGTGGATGGTCATGTGAAGTCCTTCGTTGCTGGGGTTGTGGGGTTTTGCTGCGTTGCGCTCGTGAACCGACGTTCCCAGACGAATGGACTGTGGCTTTAGTTTGAAATCGAGTATTCCCGCTCACTGTACGGTGAAGCCGGAAAGTGAATCGGTTTTTCATGTTAACCACGGCTCGCACGTTACACGGTTACGCTCGTGCCATCGACTTCATGAAAATTCATGCGACAGATTTGCCGCGATTCGAATGCTCTATCTCAAGTTATGCGTCACTGACCGCTCGCCCAGGGGCGTCGGTTAGCGACAACAACATGAGATAATCTGCATGTCTCACACCATAGCACAACCCGCGACAAGCGCGTGCGCCGGCGACCTCGCTCCCCTCCCTGAGGGGAGCTGGCCGCGAAGCGGACTGAGGGGAATACG
>ENA-OQBU01000201-OQBU01000201.1-human-gut-metagenome-genome-assembly--contig:-NODE-201-length-15200-cov-2.431898_pt1 | contig 15200 bp, 19 predicted proteins | sample MGYA00242492_ERZ504566 | MGnify/ENA primary metagenome ERZ504566 (study PRJEB26092, sample SAMD00036261) | human gut metagenome | host: Homo sapiens | study: EMG produced TPA metagenomics assembly of...
AAGTTTCCATATCGTAATCAGTGAGTTCACGCGCTTCATACCAAGCTGTACCATGGACGGAGCCTGCCTTCGGCCAAATATGTCGCCACATCATCCCATTCGCCTGCGTCCATGGGAACGGGATCCTGCAAGGGGCCGAAAATAACAAGTTCCCGTATATCCGGCTGGGGCAGATCCAAAGTAATCGGCTCCGGCATCATGCATACGTGCGAGAGCAGCGCCGAAATCATGCGCGGCCTGCAAAGTCGGACCACAGGCGTTCACTCGTTCAATGTTGAGATAATCCTTGCCCCAGTCGTACACGTCTACCACACGTGGCCCGCCTTTGGATTGCGCTTCGCCAAGCCACTGCAGGCCACGGCCCTCGCATTCGAAGAAACCTTCAGGACTGAATGCCCTGCTCTTGCGATATTTGCTCATGCTGCCCGACCTTTCCTTGCATGATCCGCCACATTTGCGAGACCTTATGGAATCGTTAGTGAAGCTCCGATGGGTTTTGGCACCATTGTGTGCATGGTTTGAGACAACTCAAGGATCCATAGCGAAAATTAGACCCCTCTCGCTAGTCTTGGATGCGGAAAAGCAGACGAAACCATTGATACATATAAAAGAGGGTTCATGAATTTCTTCCAAGCGATTTTCCTTGGTCTGGTGCAGGCATTGACCGAGTACCTGCCAGTTTCTTCCAGCGCGCATATTCGCATTATCGGCGATTTGATGCTGGGATCCGATCCGGGCGCCGCGTTCACCGCAATCATCCAGATCGGCACCGAGCTTGCCGTGATTTTGTATTTCCGACATGACATCATCCGCATTCTTGGAGCATGGTTCGGCTCCCTGTTCGGCAAAGAAGGCAAGGATTTCAAAGCCGTATGGGAGCGCACAATCCAGACACGCAGATGGCTGGTTCATCATCCTCGGCACGATGCCGATTCTGATTGCCGGCCTGCTGTTCAAGCATGCGATCGAAGGGTCACTGCGTAATCTGTGGATCACCGTCACCGTACTTGCATTGTTCGGCGTGCTGCTGTGGGTGGTCGACGCCCGTTCCAAGCAGGTCAAGACCATGAAGGAAATGACCTGGAAGGATGCGCTGATCTTCGGCATCGGCCAGATGCTCGCATTGATTCCCGGCGTTTCCCGTTCTGGGGGCACCATCACCTTTGGACGCGCCATGGGATACACCCGTGAGGCAGCCGTTCGAGTGAGCTTCCTCATGGCCATTCCTGCCGTGTTCGGCGCAGGCATTCTGGAAGCCGTATCGGCCGTCAAGGACGTTGCCGCGGGGGATGCCGGTATGTTCCCCGGCTGGGGTCCTACCATCGCCGCAGCCATCGTGGCATTTGTGGTCGGCTACGTGGTGATCATCGGCTTCCTGAAGTTTGTTTCCACCTTCTCGTACAAGGCATTCGCCATCTACCGCATCGGCTTGGCGATCGTCGTGGCATTGCTGCTGATTACCGGCGTGCTTTCGCCGCTGGAAGCCGCAGCTGCAGCGTGAATCTAATTCGATAATCGAATAACAAAAAAGTCGGCCGATCATCCTGCGATGGTCGGCCCGACTTATATATTCACTGCTTATCGCCAATCACAACTTAATTGCCACGCAAGAACGATTCAGCCTCACGAATCAGCTCTTCGCAAGCGGGCATGCCATTCGACGCGATACGTTGCGCTTGAGCGTTCAAATCGTAGTCGCGTTCCAGACAGGCAAGATAATCGCCGGCATGCGTCTGCTCGACAATCTCGTCGCAGCCTTGCGCCATTCGGCGGCTTTTCTGTTCAAATCACCTTCAGTCAGCGGATGCTCAAGTAAAAGAGACAATGCGCGAACCAATTCCAGCGTGCCCTGCAAGCACTCGGTATTCGCACAGTAATGGGGTACGGACACCCACATGGATGTGGTATGAAATCCTGCGTCCGCCGCAAATGCGTCAAGAATGTTGGGGATGCCCACAGGGCCGTTATATTCCTTGTCGGGTTCGCTTTCGCAGTCATTTTTGGAAATGTCAAGCGGCAAAGGCCTGGTGTGGGGGCAATCGTCGAACATGGATCCAAGCGTGACGATACCGCTCACATCGTAGTCTTCTGCGATGCGCAACGTCTGCCTGCAGTATTCCTCCCAACGTAATTTTGGCTCGGGGGGGCGATCTGAGCGAGAAAAATGCAGCGAGGGGGGAGACTGCAATGTCATAGAACGTGGTCTGTGGCCAGATGATTCGTTTTACGACCTTGTACCGAGCAAATCATCGGACGGGCTACCTGATAGTCGTAGAAACCCTCATTGTCGATATGATGCACCTCCTGTGAATCATATCGCGACACAAGATGCCGTATGACGTTCGTCGCAGCCTGGCAGGCGTCATTCCACCCCTCAAACGCGGAGATCATTATTGTCTCGCGTTTTTTCGTCTCCTCACACATGCTTTAAATGTATAACGAAATCATATTTCCGCAAACACGCTTCCGCCATCGGTGAATGTGACGAGCAGGGCATCCCGATCTAGACAACAGCATCTCAAAATACCCGAATGTCAAGAAAGCTCAAAACCTTTTTCGGTAGATAAAAGCCCTTTGAAAACAGCAAAACACGAACACGACACGCGGACTTGCAAATTTTGAGAATGCGGATATAGTAGATACTCGTGCTCAGGCAGTAGTACTGCGGAGAACATGCGGACATAGCTTAGTTGGTAAAGCGCAACCTTGCCAAGGTTGAGACCGCGGGTTCGAGTCCCGTTGTCCGCTCTAAGGTTCCGATTGATTATCGACCTTTAGGGTGGGTTAGCCAAGCGGTTAGGCAGCGGCCTGCAAAGCCGTATAGACGAGTTCGACTCTCGTACCCACTCTTGTTGTGCTTGACGTGTGCGAGTGCGACGCATGACCCGGGCGGTTGGCGCAGAGGTAGCGCACTTCCCTGACACGGAAGGGGTCACAAGTTCGAATCTTGTATCGCCCACTGGAACGTGAGTTCCTATATAACCCATCATCGGGTGATTGGCGCAGCGGCTAGCGCACTTCCTTCACACGGAAGGGGTCATAGGTTCGATTCCTATATCACCCACCATCGGGCGGCACGTCGTGCCGCCTTTTTTTGTTGGTTTCGTTGGGTTTCCGCCGTTTCGTGCGGCATGTCGGAAACGGGTGGCGCGTGGTCCATGCTGTGCGGCGCAAAGCTGAAATCAATCCCCGCGACGAATATAACTTCGAATACAGTTTTAAGTCCGGAAAACACACTATCCGGGCTTTTTTCCGTGTTCTTTCAAGGTGTACGGCTACAATGGCAGCTTGTGAGTGACGAAGCATTGAATCTCAATCAGCCGGTCAAAGACATGGGGCCGAACGAGTTGAAGGCTTATGCCAGGCTCGGCAAACAGCAGCATGACGAGGCGAATCGTGAGCTGGAACGCCGTTGGCGCAGCTATGATGACATGTTGCCAAACGACCAGTTCGTGTCAATTATCGACAAGACTGAGGGATAAGACCCACTTTACGGTGTATGATTCGTGACCATGCCGGTCTCAATACCGGCTATTTGCAAGGGTAATGACTAGAATGGCGACTATGACTGATCCGATTCCAAGCGCAGGTGAAACGACCATCATTGGCCTTCCTGCAATAACCGTACCGGTGACTTCCACCGGAGACCGTCCTCTGACGAAAGAGGACCTTGAAACCATCATGCGTCTTGCCGATGGCACGGCATTGCTGATCTCGACTAGGGGAGCGGTGTCGGGGTCGCGGTATCTTCTTGACGAGGATGAGATTACCGTCGGCCGTGATCCAAGAGCGGACATTCTTTTGGATGATTCCACGGTTTCCCGCGCCCATGCGGTGTTCCGCAGGTCTGACGGCAGGTATTCCGTTATTGATGCGGGCAGCTTGAACGGCACCTATGTGAACCGCCAGCGTGTTGATCAGCAGGAGCTCAAGAATGGCGATGAGATTATTCTTGGCAAGTTCCGTCTGGTTTATTTCGACAATAAAGCCGTCATTGCCGGTTGATCCACGTTATGCGGGATAGACTGTGTACAACAGCTTCGCGCCCATGAGCTTCGCACGAATGCTCATGGGCGTTATTGTAGATGTCGTAGGAGAGCGTGATGAACGAAGCAGAGCCAACAACGCGGTTGCGTCTGCATGTGTCGACTGCGGTGCAGGGGGAGTTATTCCCCGCGACCGGCACTCAGCCGGTGACGCGCGGCTACAAGGGTACGGTGGCTTCAAAAGTAGCAGGCATCACTTATCGTCAACTTGACTATTGGGCTCGCAGACAAATCGTGGAACCCTCCATCACGCCGTCGCATGGATCCGGTTCGCGCAGGCTGTACTCGTTCAAGGACGTGGTGATCCTTGCTGTGTCGAAAAGACTGCTTGACGCGGGCATCAATCTGCAAAATGTGACGACTGCCATCAGTTTTCTGACGCAGCGTACCGCGGAACAACTTGAGAATATCACGATTATGTGCGACGGTCAGCAAGTGCACGAATGTACGGATAGTGAGCAAATGGTGGCGTTTGTTGCAAAGCGGTCGGGCGGTATTCGGCGTATCGGTGGGATCTTTATGGAAGCAGATCAGAGAGACTCTTGCCCACGAGGAATACGTCGATCTGACCACCATGCCTTCCATGATGGGTGGAAACCGACCTGTTGACGTATCACTGCAAATGCGCATGAGAAAGAACTTCGAGGCGCAACATCAGACACGCGCCGCCGCGTCACTGTAACATACCAGAATGCATGCCGTATGGTTGATGCGGACTAAGACGGATGTACGAGTCGTTGATATGAGATAGATATGTACAGACAGACATACAACAGGGGAGCAATACATGTTTGATATTCTGCCGGCATTGCTGTGGATTGTCGCAGCGGTCATATCGTTGAACATTTGTTCGATTACTGCAATTCGAGGAAATATCTTCTCAAAAACCAAGAGTGACGTATATCCGGTACGCTGGTCAATTGTCGGATTGCATTTCACATCGCTGATCATCGGAGCTCTGCCGTATCCGATATATACGATGTTCAAACCCAGCTTTTCCTTGAAATTTCAGCATTTCTACGAACAGGTTGGTTGGCCGTCGGCAGCACTGATGGTTATGCTCATCGCCACGGAACTGGTGTTTATGTATCTGCAGGCCCGAAACGGCATGAAAAGCGAAATGGAAAGAAAACTCAGCCAAGCCATTAAGGACTAGCCAAAAAGACATCCATCGAAGCGAAAACGCAGCCGTGTGGAAAAAAAACGTCCAGCGAAGCGAGGACGCACCATCCATCATGCCGGTGGGTTATGTCGAGCAAAGTCCCGAAAGGGACGTGCTGGCATAACCCACCGATGTTATGTACAGAAAAGAGCGTCAGTCGAAAACTGCTGTAGCTTTTCTGACATAACATACATTATCGGACAAAAGTGGGAGCAGGTGCAGGGGGTATTTGAGATGTGCGCGATCTCTCAAAACCCCAGGTATGCAAATGTCATCGCTGGCATGCATACCCAGGGGTTTCTTTGTCTTTATGCACAAGATGATCCGCTCGTGCATCAGCCGTTATCTATCAGGCGAAATAGTCTTCGATGGTTTGCGCAAGCTCACTAACCGAATCGATCACCTTATACGCGCCATGTTCTTTCAGCTCGCCAGGCTCGGCATAACCCCAGCCGCATCCCAAGCAATCCAGACCGCACGCTTTGGCTCCGTCAGCATCGGTCCAACGGTCACCGACATGAGCGCCTTATCGCCAGCGGCTTCGTCAAACCCAATGTGGTCGAACGCCCATTGAATAACCTGATCTTTGTCGAGACGCGAATTATCTTCGCTGGCACCGTAAATGCCGTTGACCATGGTGTCCAAATGGAAATGCTCGCAAATCGGAATGCACTGATACTGCGGCTTGCAGCTTGCGATCGCCAAGTAGTATCCGTCAGCACGCAGTTTGGCCAACTGTTCTGGGATACCGTCATAAATGGTATTGTTCAAACGGCCCGGAACCTTTTGACCCGGATTATTCGGATCATCGAACACCGCTTCCTGCGCATAATACCTGCGGTAGATGGCAATGCCCTCATCGAGTAAGTCGTCCGGAATATTATTGCGCTGCAACGACTCGACAATTGCAGGACCAATGAATCGCTGCAACTCCTCATCATCAGGCACTGGATACCCCAGTTCCTCAAATACCTTCACCACACAACCAATGATGCCCGGATCAGACTTGGTCAAATGTGCCGTCAAGGTCAAGCAGAACGACTTTCTTGGGTTGCTTGGTCTTCTCGGACATGAGATTAATGCACTCCTTGTTAAATGCTCGATGCAATGTGAACTGTTCAGATAACAATTATGCCCGGTCTTACTGACCGGGCATGCAGTTCAAGTGTCGTTCAACTACTGGTTACTCGTAGTCTGGAAACCAGCCGTCGCGATGCATCTGCAGACGCTTTTCAAGCAACGTCTTCAGCTCGTCTTCAGTACGGCGTTCCAATAGCATGTCCCAGTGTGTACGGGTCGGCTTGGAAATCTCGTCGGCCTCACGATCCTCGTCGCCTTCACGATGCGCGGTCATGCCGCACCGGCACTCCCATTCCTCCGGAACCTCCGCGCCTTCAGCGAACGGCAGAATCGTGCGGTGTCCCTTTGGGCACACATATGCGACGTCGTTTCGCGCCGCGAAATCCACATTGTCATCAGATTCCAACGACTTTGCGCCGATGCTCATGCCTCGCAGGCTGCGTTCTGCCATATTGCCTTTGCCTCCTTGGATTGTCTGCTCTGTCTAAGCTACAGAACAGTTCGGACGTGTCTTTTATTCCTTATTCGTCTGCTTGATGTTCGATTTTAGTCGACGCCGGAGTATGCGACGATGCCACGATTGATGCGATCGTACGCCTGTTTTGCGACTGGCGCCAACGTTTCGGCACGATCCGCAAGATACGGTCCAGCCACGGCTATCTGCTGAAGCACGTCGGCAAGCCGTTTGCCGTTACGCACGAAATCGCCGCCCGTCAGATCGGTGCCGTACAGCACCTGCGACAGGCTTTCACCTTGCGCCCAATCGTAGACGATATCGGTGATGCCAAAATCGAGTTGGCGAGGCTCCTCAAGCATGTGATCCTCACATAACATGGCAATCGACGCATGGACGCCCTTAGCTGCGCTGCGCACACGGCGACGTTCCCTTGAATGCCTCCAGGGTAACGACGCGGCTCTCCCCCGCCTCCTGCGGGCTTCGAACACCAACGATGCGACGACGCTGGCCAATTCACAGGCGTTCAACCCGTCAAATGCGCCATCGTCAATCGCCTGCGCCAATACTAGATCAAGCTCGCTGTACAAATGCCGCAACAGCTGGCCACGTTCCGTGAGCTGATAATCACCATGGCCCGCGGATTCCCGTACCGGCTGAAGATAGCCGAGATTGGAAAGCACAGCGCAAATATGATCAAACTGACGTGCCACGGAACCGGTTCGCGAATCGTAACGATGCTGTACCCGTTCCAACTCGCGCATCTCACGAGCCCAACGATGTCCCCATTTCAAGTGCTTCTGCACATCAGGGCATTTACGGCATGGATGGTCGCGGTCTTCTTCTCTGAGTTTCTTGATGCGTTTGTCAAGATCCATAAAACGCCTGGCTGCGTTCCTTCTGCGTACGGAACACCTCATGCTTGAGTTTGCGACGTCGTTCTTCTCCAAATCACTCAAACGCATCCGCAAACGCATGAATTTTTTTTGAAATCGACCGAATTCACACTGGAAAGCCTGCTCGTATCCTTCCAGAGCCTTGCATAAGGTTTCCATCTGTGCTTCAAGCTGCCATGCCGACTCGTTGGCTTCCCATTGCGCAAAGGAGTGGTCAAGCGTAACGCGAGCTGTTTCATAGTCGCTGGAATTCAATAGATTGACAGCCATATTGAAGGTCGGTCTGAAGCTTGAGTGAAGCGGATACACTCGTTTGCTGGACAAGGCGGCCGCAGTGGCGGGAACAAAACCATGGTGGTCCACCACAACGGCATGTCCGATGGTGTCGATGCCACGTCGTCCCGCACGACCGGTCAACTGGGTAAACTCGCCGGGAGTCAACCCAACATGCCCGGTGCCGTCGAATTTCTCAAGCTTTCAACCACCACACACCGTGCGGGCATGTTAATGCCCAAAGCCAGCGTTTCCGTGGCGAAGACCATTTTAACCAAGCCTTCTTCAAACAAGCGTTCGACAATCTGGCGGAACAATGCGACCATTCCCGCATGATGCGGAGCGAACCCTTCTTCCAGGGCGAAACGAAATTGCGAGAAATGCAGCGCTTTCAAGTCTTCTTGGCTCAACTGGCCTTCGACCATCTCATCGACGATCCGTCTGATTTGTTGCACTTCGTCGCTGGTGGTGAGTTCCAAGCCTGCGTTGATGCATTGGTCAACCGCTTGATCGCAACCGTTTCTTGAAAAAATGAAGTAGATTCCCGGCAGCATGTCAAGAAAATTCAACTCGTCCACAACCGCCCAGCGTCGAGGCGTATGGCGTTCGACCTTATGCGGGCGATCGTCCCATCGTCCACCTTTACCTTTTGGCCCTACGCTTATCAGGACGTCGCTCGCCCTTGCGCCGTTCCGCCTGACGATCAAGCTGATCAAGTCTGTTTATCAGCTGCGCATTGAGTTTGACCGTCTGTTCGCCATTGGCGTCACGCCGATATAGGTCGATGAGTTCTGGTTCGGTATGGTCATCTGCCTGTACGAGCACATGCTGCTCCAACGGTACCGGACGCTGTTCCGACATGACCAACGTGGTTTTGCCACGAACAGATTCGATCCATTCGGAAAAATCCTCGACATTGGAAACCGTCGCGGAAAGACCTATGATGTTCACGTTTTTCGGCAAGTGGATAATGACTTCTTCCCAGACCGGCCCTCGGAAACGGTCAGCAAGATAGTGCACTTCGTCAAGGATCACATAACGAAGCGCTTCAAGCGTCACGGAATGCTCATACAGCATATTGCGCAACACTTCCGTGGTCATGACCACAATATCCGCCTCAGAGTTGATGGACGTGTCTCCGGTCAGCAATCCGACCTTATCCGTTCCATACTGGTCGACCAGATCATGGTATTTTCTGGTTGCTCAGCGCTTTGATCGGCGTGGTATAAAAGGCTTTGACATTCCGCGTCTGCGCCAGATAGATGGCGAAATCGGCTGCGACAGTCTTGCCTGCTCCCGTAGGAGCTGCCACGAGCACATTATCGCCAGCCTCCAACGCATCGTTGGCTTGCATCTGGAATTCGTCAAGCTCGAATGGCATGGATCTTGCGAATTCGGCCGCAACCGTGCGCTGCTTGGCCTGCGTTTGTTTGAATGCGGCATACCGTTGCGCGGGAGACAACTCCACGGTCTCATTGATTTTCGACGGGTCAATACCGTTATTACGGCGACGATGATGGGTCATGATTCCTTAATATGGTTGGGTCAATCGTTACAATGACGCCATTGTGCCCACTGTTGAGCATGACGGCTTCGCTTCGCTTCATGCCTCTCAATGACTCCGGCATGGGCATCCGCATAACGATCTGCAGCATCCTTTAAAGGTCTGGTAAAGAAAGGCGCTTCATTCTCGTTGTTTTGGGGCAATGGTTTGCCCATCGCCTCGATTCGTTTTGCCGTCCGTTCACCCAGCTTCGCCACGTCCTTGAATGCTCGATAGCCGTGTAAACATGCGTAGACGACTCCGGAAACAACCATTGCAAGCATGAACAGAGCGAGCAACAGCCAAATCCACCAAGGCATAGTCTCTCCCCCGTCAGCCTTCATTCTCACGATCGCCAATGCTCAGCTCATGCTGGGCACGGGCGACAATCATGGTACGCAACGTTTCGGGAGCTACGGCAGTGATATGCCGTGCGTGGGAAATACAGAATGCGACATACCAGGAATCGGACGAGACGATCAGATGCACCTTCTCGCCCTCTCCGCACTTTTCGACTGTTGCTCCCGACAGCCCGTCAATAAATGACAGATCATCCTGATTGGTGACGAACACAGCTGGAGTTCCATTATCGAAGCTCCATTTGCGCAATTCGGATGCGGGAACGTCGGGAATGTCGATTTTCGCGGTAGGTTCAACCAGTTCGGCCTTTTCAATGCGGGAAATGCGAAGCACCTGCCAGATGCGAGGCTTTCCTGTGGCCTTGTTGATCGTGGTGTCTTTCTTCACGTACTTAGCTTTGTCAGCCGGTGCAGCGGCAGCGACGTCAGTCCATACGGCAACGTAGAAGACTCCCTCATCGACGAAGATCTTATCTGGCGCGACAAGCTTACGCTGGGTCCTTCCGGCGCCATCCGTATATTCCATGTCAAGCAGCAAGCTCTTGGAGATCGCGCTCTTCACAATGGAGAAATTACGCGGTTCCATCTCATAACCGGTCAGACTCAGCCAAGGCATGTCCCCCGGCTCAACATGTTGACGAAGACGGCTGTACAACGATTCAGCCTGTTCACGCAACTTGTCCGGCAGCAACGACGAATGCGCAAGATAGCTCACCGATGCGGTAAGCATGCTCAAATACTGCTGGGAGATACCTGCCAAGCGTTCCAGCCCAAGCGAATTCGTGGCGGAAACAATGCCTTCAGCGTCAAGCAACGACCAGTCGATGTCAAAGAACTGGCTTCCTGCCATCTCACCATCGTCGGAAACCGTAGTCAGCGTGTTGATGTCTTTATGAATGACATTGACGAACTTCTTCAGCTCGTCATCGGACTTCGGTTTGCCAATGAAACGTTCCGCAAGTTCCTCAAGCGAATATTCTTCGCCGAGGTGCGCCGAAAGGAACAGCATCAGGCGCAGACGACGGTCGACTTCACTACCCGTCTGGAATGCGGAATTCTTCTTCGGACGCCCCTTGCCCTCCTCTGCATCGTCGTCAGCGCTGTTGCGGTTGATTTCCATGGCTGTGACAGTGGAGCTATCGCCTCCTGTGGATTCGTCGGCAGGCACGAACTGCGTGGCGGCATTCAAACGGCGGTTGAACGCGTCGACAGCCTCCTGAGGACTGACGATGGAAGCACCCGGATGAGAAAGCACGAACATGGCCAGATCATCGGAATCGGTGTAGGCGACGTTCAAATGCTCGCCGTCAACATCTACAGTCGCCGCGAAACGACGCTGGTCAACGACCTTGACCAATTCGTCGGGAATGGATTGCGTTCCCAGACCCGGAGCGATGGAATCAAGACCAAGCCCTGGAGTCGGAGTCTGAGGGACGCGAGGCGCGGTACGGGACGTATGCTGCGTCTCATGTGCGGGAGCTGAGGAAATCGACATGGAACGGGCCAGATAGTTGGCCGCGGCAAGAATCGGCAAATCCTCGTCGCCGAACAGCAGACGAACGCGAGGCTCATCTCCAAGCTGCAGACGATAGGATGCGAAATCCTGGCCTTCCGACTTAGATGAATACTCAGGCTGCCTCGATTCGATGGCGATGCCCATGGCCGCAAGCTTGGCACGGTCACGCTGGAATTGCTTGGCAAAAGCCGCCTTCGCCGCCTGATCAGCCAGCTCCCCATAGGAATCGGCATACGCCTTCACACGCTGGGCAATCTGACGGGAAGTGAGCCATTGCGGGAAAGCTGAGGAAAGCACAGCCAATACATCAAGTTCGTGCTTGCCCCATTTGTCGGAGAAACGACGCCTTCCGTTACTGCCCTCTGCCATTAGTCCTCACGTCTCGTTAACGTTTCATCTTAAGTGCCTAGCCGGTTCAGGCTCTGCACACACCTCTCTATGATAGAGGGTTTTCGTTCAGATTGTGTCTTATTTAACGAAAAAATACAGTTTTTCGTGTTGAGGCTACCCCTCGAATCAGACCCAATCATCAGGCTCAACACCTTGCGGGCCAACGTATTCGCCATTCGGAACATAACTCGCTCACTTGTGTCGGTCAGCCGCGCGTCACCGAACAGTATCACGTCCCTGCCGAAGGTCCAGTCACCATCGATGTCGACGGAATTGGCCGCGGCAAGCGACGGAACGCCATAAGGGAATCTCGTATCGAAATCATGGATGTTCTTGTAATACCGCGCATCCAAGTGAACATCCGGGAAGACGTAATTGCCATCTTCCATCTCGTACTGGTCCGTCAGATGGAATCGATCGGATCGCATGATAAACAAATCGTCGGTGGTTTTCACCGGCAGGAAACGCATACGGTCAACGCATACGCAGGTAGCCCCGTCGAACAACGTCACCGCCGCTCCCATGGCTGTTTCCAGCTGGATGACCGGCTCGCTCGTCGGATCGGTCGGATCGACGGTCTTGTTATTGCGAATCACCGGAAGAGGAAGCACGCCATCATATGCGGACAGCTTGGCCTTCAGAGCGTCGATACGCACCCAGATGCTGTTCGTGTTAAAATTACGGATGCTTTTCGATGTTCTGCGCATCATCCTTACGTCCGGATGCACCTGGCTCATCTCACGCAACATCAAGCGGCCGGTCGCCTTGTCCCGCACGATATGCCCGCCCTTGCGATCAGCTGGAGTACGTTTTGCGACCTCGATCATGAATGGCGCACCGGTATTTTCGAAGTGCTGCGCCAGCGTGCGCGAAGGACGTGCGCCGAGATTGTCGGAATTCGAGATGAACAGGTATTTGAAGCCCTTCTCCTCGAGGACGTCCAATAGGCCGGATTCCCAAATGGTGGAGAACAGGTCGCCATGGCCTGGCGGGCACCATTCAAGTTCCGGATTTGCCGGGAAGCTGACAGGAAGACCGGTTTCCGCACCGATTTTCGGTTCCTGATGCTGCACGATTTCCAGAGGAATGTCCTCTTGATGGAACTTTTTGTTGGCACGCAGCACCTTCATGGTGTCATTCGACGTGCGGAAGGAGTTCATCAACGTCAATGGCAGTTCCACACCCAGACGAGTGCGTGCAGTCAGCACCTGACCGATGATGATGTCGATGAAGCGCATCTGACGTGCCTTATGGCGACGCACTGGCAGCAAGGACTTGGCGCAATCCAAGCCCATGGACGTGCCGAGGCCACCATTAAGTTTGAGGAACGCGGTTTTGGCAAAAGCATCGACGGCTTTGTCATGGTTGATGGTCTCGTAGACATCATGGAGCTAGGCACTCCCACCAGAGGCTCAACATCATCCTCACGGATCCATGTGCTTGCTTCCTCACTGCGCCAAACCTCGTACAGTCGTTTGAATTGCGCAATGGCCATATCGGTCATCCCGTTGTCCCGCATCTTTGCGGCGGAATGTTCAAATGCGTCCTCAGTCAATGTCTTTCCCTTTCGTGCGGGCGTCCTGTTCTCATCGTACCTAGGCAATACTACGACAAAATTCCCATGACGGGGGCTTTTGGTGGCAAAAGGGAAATTCTTGACAAAAATGACATCCCAAGAACTCTTTTATCATGTTTCGCGAATCGTGCGACACGATGAATTTGAAAAATAGAGCAGGTTGTGCTATGTTTCATGTTCGGTGCTTTTGCATCGTTCGGACCATAGCGCAGTTTGGTAGCGCACTTGACTGGGGGTCAAGGGGTCGCGGGTTCAAATCCCGCTGGTCCGACCAGAAAAACCCGAATTCATGCGATTTCGGGTTTTCTTTTTAGGATGTCAGTCTTACGCATGCAGGTAAGGGGTGATTGTCTTGAAGTCGATGGACGCCCAGCCACAGTTTGACGACGTTGACGGCTTTGCCCACGTGTTTGACTCATCCGAGCTTGAGGATGAGTGGAAGATACGTCTGTCCCGGGAACTTGGCGTAGCGGCCAGGGAGCGGGCGAAGCATGATGGCATCACCCTTACCGAACTGACGCGCAAGGCGCTTGAATGCGACGATCTGAATGAGACCACGGACACCGTCCGCCCTGGACGAAGACCGAAGAACACCGACGGTCGAGAACAGCTCGGAGACGAATGGAAAATCAAACTCCCCTATGCCATCGGCAAGATGGCACGGGAGCGCGCGTCCGAGGAAGGCATATCCTTGAGTTCGCTCGCGCGGCGTGCGATCAGCGGATATCTACGTCAACGGGATACTGAGGAACAGCCGCTGTTTTAAGCATGTGACAATGAGTCACGCATGATTGGCGTGCACTGATCTAGCAAATATGGATGGTGGCCGCACACCCAAGGAATGGTGTGCGGCCACCATCCATAGAACTTACTTGCGTTTCTTCTTCTCTCGAATATTCACCGAAATCTGAATCGGGGAACCTTCAAAACCGAATTCCTCGCGCAGGCAACGTTCGATGTATCGGCGGTAACCATGCTCAAGGAAGCCGGTAGCGAAAATCACGAAACGCGGTGGACGCGTCGAAGCCTGCGTCGCGAACAAGATACGCGGCTGCTTGCCTCCACGCAGTGGATGCGGATGGGCGGCTTGGATTTTACCCAAGAACGCATTGAGCTTACCGGTCGGAATACGCTTGTCCCATGATTCCAGCGCTCCACGCATGGCTCTGGCCAGACGGTTCGTATGCCATCCGGTTTTAGCCGACAGATTCACGCGCTGAGCCCACGTTACACGGTCGAATTCTGTCTTCCACAAGCGTTCCATTCGCTGACGGTCGAAATCATCCATCAAATCCCACTTGTTGAACACCAAAACGATGCATCGACCGGCGTCCACTGCTTGGCTCATCACCTTCAAATCCTGATCGGAAATCGGTTGGGAAGCATCAAAACAGCACCAGCGCAAGTTCCGAACGCTCAATCGCGGCCTGAGTACGCAAGGATGAGAAATATTCGGCACCAGACAGCTTATGCAGGCGACGCTTGATGCCTGCAGTGTCGATGAACAGCCAATCCTCCCCATCAACCGTCACCACTTCATCGACTGGATCGCGAGTGGTACCTGCCAAATCATTGACCACAGTACGTTCCTCGTGAGCCAGCTGATTCAGCAAAGACGACTTGCCGACGTTCGGTCGACCGACCAACGCCACACGGCGCAAATGGGACGGAGTAAGGAAACCGGATGTTTTCTCAGCCTTCTTCAACGAATCCAAGGCAGCGTCAAGCAGTTCGCCAATACCGCGACCGTGCATGGCGGAAATGCCATACGGCTCCCCCAAGCCCATCTTCCAGAATTCAGCGGTCAAATATTCGCTCTCACGATCATCAACCTTGTTCACCGCCAGCGTGACCGGCTTGCCGGAGGCGCGCAGCATCTTGACAATGCGCTCGTCGGTGTTGGTA
>ENA-OQBU01000202-OQBU01000202.1-human-gut-metagenome-genome-assembly--contig:-NODE-202-length-15095-cov-2.439337_pt1 | contig 15095 bp, 23 predicted proteins | sample MGYA00242492_ERZ504566 | MGnify/ENA primary metagenome ERZ504566 (study PRJEB26092, sample SAMD00036261) | human gut metagenome | host: Homo sapiens | study: EMG produced TPA metagenomics assembly of...
TTTTCGCATCCGCGTTGAGGCGCGCGTACAGTCGGTTCAAGCGGGTGAGCATCGTGCGGTAGCGAGTGTCGGTTTGCTGGCGCACGAGCCGGCTGATCGCCTCGTCGGGAGACGCGCATCTGGCGGCGCACGGCTTCGATGCCGTCGTAGATGCGGGCCAGTTCGTCGCGGATCTGGCCGAGCAGCACGCCGGATTCGCCGGCCAGATACGGGGTTTTGGCGATGGCGCGCAGGGCTTCGTCGATTTGCTGGCGGCCCTCGTCGGTGATGATCACCTGGAAGGCGTCCTCGAAGCGGCGGCCGCTGTCTGATTCGCTGAACGAGCGGCGGTATTCATCGTGGTAGCGGGTCAGGTTCTCGTCCACGCTGATGTCGCCGGCCTGCATGCGCCGGCGCAAGGCGTCGCCGTTGTCCCGCTCGTCGAGCACGAGTTCGCGCAGGTCGATGGGCACGCCGCGCAGCGTGTTGTGGATCACGGCGATCACGTCCTCCACCTGGCTTCGCTCAGCGTGGCATGCTGCTTGCCCTGTTGGATGCGTTTGATCTCGTGCTTGCGTTCCTTGATTTCACGGTTGAGGAGTTTGATGCGCTCGCCGGGGTCGGCGGTCAGCTGCATGCGCGCGTGCTCGATTTCCATGATGATGCTGTTGGCCTGCGCGCCGGACAGGCGCGTGATTCGTCTTCGAGCCTGCTCAGCGCCTCGATGGCGCGGTGGGCGCGGGCCGTCAAACGGTAGAGGAATCGGTGTGAGGCCGCATCATGCGAGTTGGCGAGCCAGGCGTAGTCGCCTTCGCCTTCACGGGTCAGGTCGGCGAGGATCTGATGAGCGGCCTCGGCGAAGGTCTGGTCCTCGCGCGGCGCATATTCGCCGGCGTCGGCCAGAGCGTTCAGACTTTGCGCGAACCGCTCCTCCACGGTCTCGCGCGGCAGCTCGCCGGTGAGCGGGTCGAACGTGGAACGCAGCAGCGACACGTACAGCATCGCGTTCTGGCGCAACAGCAACCGCAGGACGCCCGTCTCATACACCGGTCGCAGCCGTTCCAGCTCCCGCATCACATCGGCCACAGCATGCCTCCCTCTGTCGTGACCGCACCATACTAGCCGATAGCCGCGAACCACACCCCGCCCGCGCCACGTCCTTCGCCCCCCACAGGGAGGGGCGCCAAGCCATGCTAAAAATCACAGACAGACTATTGCCTTTGCGGGAAATCATCGTTAGATTGGCGAGAGGAATATTGTCAATGCATACGAAACGGAAAACATCGTGACCGCACCGAACACGCCCGCCGAAACCTCTGACCAGCTCAACAAGCCCGCCAAATCCGGCAAACTGGAGGTCTCCGACCTCATCACCATCGGCGTGTTTGCGGCCCTGTACTTCGTGATGGTGTGCATCGCCACACTGGTGAGCACCCTGTTCACCGGCGGCTTCGGCTCCATCTTCCTGCCCGCCATCACGGCCCTCATCTCCGGCTGCGTGTACATGCTGCTGGCCGCACGCCTCGGCAAATTCGGCGGCATCACCGTCATGGGCGTGATCATCGGACTGTTCCTGTTCATCTCCGGGCATTTCGTGCTTTCGTTCATCGCCAGCATCGTGTTCCCGGTGGCGGCCGACCTCATCGCGCGCGCCGGCAAGTATAAGAGCAAGGCGCTACTGCTCGTCAGCTACGTGGTGTTCTCCTACGGCCTGACCGGCCCGATCCTGCCCCTGTGGTTCATGAAGGACGCCTACGTGGCGAGCCTGCAGGCGCGCGGCAAGGACGCAGCCTACATCGACGGCGTATTCGTCAACATCAACACCGGCACGTTCTTCATCTCGATGATCGCGATTCTGGTGTGCGCGGTTCTCGGCGGCTGGTTCGGCCAGCGCATGATGAAGAAGCACTTCATCAAGGCCGGTATCGCCTGATGAATCCTGCCCGCCGGACGCTCGATCCGCGCGCGAAACTCTACCTTCTGCTGGTGGCGAACCTCATGCTGTTCTTCCACGTAGGGCTCGCCACGCAAATCGTCATGGTCGTGCTGTTCCTGCTGCCCCTGCTGGCGGCCGCCCGATGGCGAACCGCGTTGAACTTCGGCGTGACCTATGCAGTACTCACCGCGCTGGGAATGCTCGACCCCGATGCCCTGGGACTGCCGTGGCTGCATGTGGTCTCCGCGCTGGCCGTGGGCGTCACGATGATGCTGCCCTGTTTCATCACCGGCGCGTATACGTTCACCACCACGTCCGCGAGCGCGTTCATCTGCGCGATGCGGCGTATGCGCGTGCCTGAGGCCGTGGTGATTCCCTGTGTGGTGGTCATCCGCTTCTTCCCGACCATCGCCGAGGATTACCGGCAGATTCGCAATGCGATGGCGTTGCGCGGCATCGCTCCGGCGGCTGGGGGCTGGTTCGTCACCCGGCCCAATCGTTGGAATACATTCTGATTCCGCTGCTGATGAACGCCACCAATGTGGCACAGGACCTGTCGGTGGCGGCACTGACCAAGGGGCTCGGGCGTGAGGGCGAGCACACCTCGCGCACGCTGATCCGTATGACCGTGGTCGACTGGCTGGTCATGATTGTGGTCACTTTGCCGCTCGCGCTCGATATCGCGGGGGTGATCTGATGGGTGGCAACCAATCGCAGCCGAATGCAACTGCCATTATTGGGACCGGCAAGGGTGGCCCACTCGACACGTCTGCGGGAACCATCGCCTCCCGTGGCATCTCCTTTACCTATGACCATGCCGCAGAGCCGGCATTGCGCGACATCACGTTGACCGTGCCCGCAGGCGAGTGCATCGTGCTGTGCGGGGCGAGCGGCTGCGGCAAAACCAGCTATACGCGCGTTGCCAACGGGCTCATCCCCTCATTCTTCCATGGTGCGTTCGCCGGCAACCAGACCACGTGCGGGCTGGATGTGGAGACCGTGCCGATCGACCGGCTCACCCCGCTGGTCGCAGCGTGTTCCAAAACCCGAAAACCCAGTATTTCAACGCGAACGTCACCGACGAGCTCGCCTTCCCGGCCGAAAACATAGGGCTGCCGGCCGAGGACATCAATCGTCGTATCACGGCCGTGGCTGAGCGCTTTGGCATTGGGCATCTGCTGCATCGCAGCATCTTCCACCTGTCAGGCGGCCAAAAGCAGCGCATCGCCGTGGCGGCGGCCACCATGCTGGGGCCCAGGCTCGTGGTATTGGATGAGCCGACCAGCAATCTCGCGCGAACGCCATCGCGGACATGCGCGCCATGATCGAGCAGATGAAGGACGAAGGGCTCACCATCGTAATCGCCGAACACCGACTCGCATGGCTCAACGGCGTGGCCGACCGGTACGTGGTATTCGACGGCGGGCATATCGTGCAGGATTACGAGGCCGATGAATTCCTGTCCCTCTCCCCCGGCTGCGTGGCCGCCATGGGATTGCGGGCGTTGGACCTGCAACCGTATCGGCACCGGATTGCGACGCTGGCTTCAAGCCCGGCCGCGGATGAGTGCACTTCGGCATTGCTCGCCACCCATAACCTCACCATCGGATACAAAGGCAAGGACGGCTTCACCCGCGCCATCCCGGACCTGCGGTTCCGTGCCGGCGAAATCACCGGGCTCATGGGCAACAACGGCTGCGGCAAGACCACGCTCGTGCGCACGTTGACCGGACTCATCAAGCCTGTTTCGGGCCGCATCGAGCTCAACGGCGTGCCCGCGAAACCGCGCGACCTGACCCGCGCCGGATTCCTGGTCATGCAAGATGTCAACTACCAACTGTTCTCCGACAGCGTGCGCGAGGAACTGCTCATCGGACTCGACGAGACGGATGCCGGCATCACCGCTCAAGCCAATCAGGTCATGGCCGATCTTGACCTTGCAGCGTTCGTCGAACGGCATCCTATGAGCCTGTCCGGCGGGCAGAAGCAGCGGGTTGCCATCGGCTCGGCATTGATGTGCGGCAAGGACCTCATCATCCTTGACGAGCCCACCAGCGGACTCGACCGCTACCACATGGAGCAGGTCGGCGAACTGCTGCGGCAACTGGCGAGCCAAGGCAAGGCGATTCTCGTGGTCACCCACGATGAGGAGCTCGCCGCCGCTGGTGCGACCGCATTGTCAATCTTGGCGCCGACGATTCCGGGAACAACGGCTCGCATGCCAGTAACCCAGATGCCAGCAGCCCCAACCCTAATGCCTCTACCAATTTCGCCACCGCATCCACCCATGAAAGGAACGCGCAATGACCGCCAGCAACACCACGGATTCCACGGCCTTCGACATCACCGACTGGCTCGGTGAATGGGAAAGCTTCGAGCATTACATTGATTCGGATGACGCCGCCATCCAGCAGACCTGGGAAGCCGCCGAGCAGGCGGTGCTCGCCAACCCGAAGATGGCCCCGATGGCCGCGCGCGGCATCAGGACGTTCTGGTCGATGGCTTGCTCCACCACCAGCCCGGAGAACATCATCCATATCGGCTACTGGCGTGTGAACGAGCCGGCCGCCGAATCCGGCTCCACGGACGATGCCGCGCTCGCCATCGAATGGTTCGCCGAGGACGACACCAGCCTCGACACCTACGAATACACCATCGACCATGTCATCGAGCACGGTCTCGAAGGCTCCCCCACCTTCGTGTTCCACACCACCGATCCGGCCGCCGAAGACAGCCCGTTCCGCTGGCTACTTGCCATCAATCCGCTGCCTTCGCGCAAGGCGTTCGCCGAGGGCGGGCTGCTCAGCCACCTGCATTTCCAGTACGCCAACGATCTGCACACGCTCGTCGCCACGGATGAGGCCACCGGCGTCGAGACCTTGCGCAATCCGCGTTGGTACGCCACCATGTGCGCCAACGAGGGAACCGTCGAGGACCGTTGCGCCATCATCCGCGCGTTGCACCACTTGCAGTAGACCTGGCAACATACGGCAGTGACGGCTCCCCACTAGTGAAACTAGCATCGCTTCAGTAGCCGTGCGAGTGCAGATACTCGTCATCGAAGCCGAAAAAATGGCCGATCTCGTGCAACACGGTTTTGCGGATCCGTTGGCGCAGCTCGGCCTGCGTTGAGCATACGCGTTCATGCGGCCCCTTGAACAGGGTGATGACGTCCGGCATCACGCCGCTGTAGCCCGTAGTTCGCTTCGTGACGGGTATGCCCTCATACAGTCCGAGCAGCTCACCGCACGGATTGCTCATTGTAGCCAGTTCGCGCTCATTGGGTTCGTCCGCAACGACGATGCCGACATTCTCCAGCACCCGCGCAAACCGTTCAGGCAAATCATCCAACACCTGTTCAATGGCCCGTTCAAACTCATCGTCACTGATGTGCATTCGCTCTCCACACGCGAAATGCCTTGGCACCAAGTATGTACCAAGGCGCTGAAATCTCAGACTAGCAGGCTCAGCTGTTGCGGTTGATCTCGATGTCGGAGACGGTGAGGTTGGCCTCGTTGATCAGGTTGAAGAGGATGACTTCGGCCAGCGGGCCGGGCTGCATGAAGGTGTGCTGCTTGGCCTCGGAGACGTAGTCGCGACTGTCACGGTAGAAAGCGGTATCAATGCCGCCCGGATAGACGGCGACCACCTTGACACTGGTGCCCTTGTATGCGGCCTGCAGGCTCTTGGTGTAGCCTTTCTCACCCCACTTGGTGGCGCAGTACACGCTTTCGTTCGCGTTGCCGCGTGTGGCGGCGGTGCTCATAATCTGGGCGATTTTCACGTTCTGCTCGCCGCAGGCCTTTGAGGGTTTCCACCGTCACAGAATCATGCCTTTTGAGTCCCTTTGAGACATTTGTCGACGTCGGCGGCCTCGTAGGCGGTGGGCACCTTGAACGAAGGCTGGCCGGCGTTGTTGATGAGCAAATCGATGTGGCCGAGCGTGGCGATATCCGCCACGGATTCCTTCACGAACGCTTCGTCGGTGATGTCGCCGACGTAGGCGCGGTAGGAGTCATCGGGCCACTGCGCGGTCAGTTCGGCCTGCGTTCGGCATTGAAGTCGACACCGGCCACCAGCCAGCCGTTGGCGATGAGCTGGCTGGCGAGCTCGTAGCCCAAGCCCAGCGCGCTGCCGGTGACGATGGCGATTTTCTTACCTGTTGTGGTTGGCATGGCAGACCTCTCCTACTACTATTCTTCGGCTACGAGTTTACTACTATTCTTCAGCTACGAGTTCGAGATACGAATCATTCCAGAGGTCTTCGTCGCCGTCGGGCATGAGGAGCACGCGCTCGGGGTTGGAGCGCCTCGACGGCGCCTCATCGTGGGTGACGAGCACGATGGCGCCCTCATACTTGGCAATGGCCTTCAGAATCTCCTCACGGGAAGCGGGGTCGAGGTTGTTGGTGGGCTCGTCGAGCAGCAGCACGTTGGCTCGCGAGGTGACCAGCGTGGCCAGAGCCAGACGGGTCTTCTCACCGCCGGAAAGCACGTGAGCCGGTTTCATCGCGTCGTCACCGGAGAACAGGAACGAGCCGAGAATCGAACGGGCCTGCGTGTTATCGAGCTCGGGCGCCACATGCTGCAGGTTCTCCAACACGGTGGCGTTCAGATCCAAGGTGTCGTGCTCCTGCGCGAAGTAGCCGATCTTGCAGCCGTGACCGTATTCCACGGAACCGGTGTCCGGCTCCTCGATGTGGGCCAGCAGGCGCAGCGTGGTGGTCTTGCCGGCACCGTTGTAGCCGAGGATCACCACACGCGAGCCCTTGTCGATGGCCAGGTTCACGCCGGCGAACACGATGTTGGAACCGTAGGCCTTGGAAATATCCTTGGCCATGATCGGCGTGCGGCCGCAGGGCGCGGGCTCGGGGAAACGGATGTCCGCCACCTTCTCGGCCTTCTGCGCCTCGGAGGTGTTTTCCAGCAGCTTTTCGGCACGGCGCATCATGTTCTGCGCCGCCACGGCCTTGGTGGCCTTGGCGTGCAGTCGAATGCCTTGCTTCATGAGACGGTCGGCCTTCTTCTCGGCCACTTCGCGTTCGCGGCGGCGGCGCTCCTCGTCCACCACGCGCTGGTGCAGGTAGGCCTTCCAGCCAAGCGAATACATGTCGATCTGGCCGAGCTGCGCGTCCAGATGCCAGACCTTGTTCACCACTTCGTCCAGCAGTTCGGTGGAGTGGGAGATGACCAGGAAGCCGCCCTCGTACTTCTTCAAGTAGCCGCGCAGCCATTCGATGGAATCGGCATCCAAGTGGTTGGTCGGCTCGTCGAGGATCAGGGTGTCGGCATTGGAGAACAGGATGCGCGCCAGCTCGATGCGGCGGCGCTGGCCACCGGAGAGCGTGCCGAGCTGCTGCTCCATGACCTCCTGCGGCAGGCCGAGCGAGGCGGCCATGGAAATCGCCTCGGACTGGGCCGCGTAGCCGCCGGCCTTGTCGAAGTCCTGCATGGCCTTGTCGTACCGGGTCATGGCCTTGCTCATCACGTCCGGATCCGGGTCGGTCATATCCTTTTCGGCCTTGCGGATGCGGTTGATGATGGTGGCGATGTCGCGCGCGCTCATCATGCGGTCGAGCGGCGGTCTGTGGTGGGATCGGAGGCACTGCGTCGTCCTGCGGCGAGGTAGCCGAGCTTGCCGGAGACGCGCACCTTGCCCGGCGGTGGGCAGCATGTCGCCGGTGATCACGCGGGTCAGCGTGGTCTTGCCGCGCCGTTGCGGCCGACCAGACCGATCTTGTCTCCCTTGGCCACATGGAAGTTGGTGGGGTGAAGCAGCGTGCGCGCGCCGATCTGAATTTCAAGTCCCTGCACCTCAATAGCCATGAATAACCTACTTGCCTGTTACGAATATGTCTCTTACCAAAGTCCGACTGTCCATCATAGCGAACACCATGCCGACCGGGCTCAGCCGACGCTCATGCGTCCATACGCAGCCGCGCAACTGATCGGCAAGGTGAAGAATGCGACGCCCGGTATGGTGATCGCGACCATGGCGCACGGTATCGAAGCTGCCATCGAAGCCGCTGTGAGCACCGAAACCGACGCCACCGACATCATGGGCGAAACCCACTAACGTACAGACAGCGATGCCCCCGCCGACAACTTCTGTCAGCGGGGCATCGCTATGCGTTGAACGTTACAGTTCGCGCAACTGGGCGGCGATCTGGATGGATTCGACGCTGGCCTCGGCCTTGTTGCGCGTCTCCTGCCATTCGGTGGCGGGCACGGAGTCGAGCACAATGCCGGCACCGGCCTGCACGCTCGCCTCATGGTCGCGCAGGAACGCGGTGCGGATGGCGATGGCCATGTCCATGTTGCCGGAGAAATCGAAGTAGCCGACGGTGCCGCCGTAGATGCCGCGGTCGGCCGGTTCCAACTCGTCGATGATTTCGACTGCGCGCGGCTTAGGCGCGCCAGACAGCGTGCCGGCCGGGAACGCGGACTTGAACACATCGAATGCGGTCAGCGAGGGGTCGACCTTGCCGGTGACCGTCGAGCAGATGTGCATGATGTGGCTGAAACGCTTGATGTCCATGAGCTGCACGACTTCCACGGACTGCGGCACGCACACCTTACTCAGGTCGTTGCGAGACAGGTCGACGAGCATGATGTGCTCGCTGCATTCCTTCGGATCGGCAAGCAGCTCCTTGGCGAATTTCTCGTCTTCCTCAGGGGTGGCGCCGCGAGGGCGGGATCCAGCAATCGGGAAGGTCATCGCGTGGCCGTTGTCCACCTTGATGAGGGTTTCCGGGCTGGAGCCGATCACGTTGAAGTCGCGGCCCTGAGCGTCGGTCAACGCCATGAAATACATGTACGGGCTCGGGTTCAGCGTGCGCAACACACGGTACACGTCGAACGGGTCAGCAGGCGAATCGATGTCGAGGCGCTGGGAGATGACCACCTGGAACACGTCGCCGTCGACGATGTACTGCTTGGCTCGTTCGACGGCCTGCTCGTAGTGGCTCTTCTCGGTGCGGAAGCGCAGCTCGGGTTGGGCGACCGTTTCGTCCAGGATGTTGACGCGAGACTCGTCCGGAGCCGGGGTGGCGGCATCGCGCTGCATCTGGTCGAGTCGAGCGACGGCCTCGTTGTAGGCAGCGTCGGCGCGAGTGGATTTATCATCCACATTCACCGCATTGGCGATGAGCCATACCGAACCGGATACGTGGTCGACCACGGCGATATCGGTGGCCAGGGCAAGCACGGTCTCAGGCTGGCCGGTCTCGTCCGGAGCTTCGGCGCGCAGGGTCGGTTCCAGTGGCGGATGGCATCCCAGCCGACCGTGCCGACCAGACCGCTGGTCAGGTTCGGCAGGCCTTCCACATGCGGGGCCTCAGAGTCTTCAACGTGGCGTGAGCGACTTCGACTACGTCACCGGTGACGGGCACGCCGACCGGGGACCTTGCCCAGCCAGTCGGCCTGACCGTTGTTGGAGCGCAGCTGGGCCATCGAGTTGACGCCGATAAAACTGTAACGGCTCCACGTGCCGCCGTATTCCGCCGATTCGAGGATGAAGGTGCCGGATCGGCCGCCGGCGAGACGCTCGTAGAAGCCGACCGGGGTGAGCGAGTCGGCGAGCAGACGGCGCACAATCGGAATCACACGGTATCCGGCGTCGGCCAGTTCGTGGAACTGTTCGCGACTGGGCCAGGTGGCGCCCCACTTCAGGTGTTTGACGCTGCATTCGCTCATATTCGCTCCTTTGCTTACAACTCGATGTCTTGTTTCATAGTACGCGGTCGCTCGGCTTCCCTCAGTCAGGAAAGCCCGTTCTACTGCTCGGCCGGGCGATGGCCTTCGACCACGGGCAGGGGGCCGCCTTCGAGGAAGCAGCTGCGCTTGCCGGTGTGGCAGGCGGCACCGACTTGGTCGACTTCGACGAGCAGTGCGTCGCCGTCGCAATCCAGGGACACGCCCTTGACGTATTGCACATGGCCGGAGGTATCACCCTTGCGCCAGTATTCCTGACGGGACCGGGACCAGAAGGTCACGCGGCCGGTGGTCAGCGTACGGCGTAATGCCTCGTCGTTCATGTAGCCGACCATCAGCACCTCGCGTGTGTCGTACTGCTGGATGACGGCGGCGACCAGCCCCTTGGCGTCACGCTTCAGGCGTGCGGCAATACGGGGATCGAGTTCAGTGGAATTGTCGTATGTAGTGTCTGTCATACCTATCTTCTTTTTTGTGGACTACCCTCAGTCAGCTTCGCTGACAGCTCCCGGATTATGTGCGACGTGCGCATAGCGCATTGCCACGAACAATTCACTGGATTGTTCGCCCAGCGGGAGCAAGGTGTATTCGTTTAGCGAACGGTGTAGCCGTGCTTCTTGAGTTCCGCCTTGACATCGGCGATAGTCAGGATGCCGTAATGGAACACGGATGCAGCCAGCACCGCGTCGGCACCTGCTTCGATGGCGGGCGGGAAGTCCTCGACCTTGCCGGCACCGCCGGAGGCGATGATCGGAATCTTGACTTCCTTGCGCACGGCGCGAATCATCTCGAGGTCAAAGCCTTCCTTGGTGCCGTCGGCGTCCATCGAGTTAAGCAGAATCTCGCCGGCGCCAAGCTGCTCGGCGCGCTTGACCCACCAGATGGCATCAATACCGGTGGATTTGCGGCCGCCCATCGTGGTGACCTCAAAACCGGACTGCGTATGCTGCTCACCCTTTTCGCGGCGGGCATCCACGGAGAGCACCAGCACCTGGTTGCCGAAACGATCGGCCACACGGCTGATAAGCGACGGGTCGTTGATGGCCGCCGTGTTGACACCGACCTTGTCTGCACCGCAGCGCAGCAGTGAGTCGACGTCCTCGGGCGTGCGTACGCCGCCGCCCACAGTCATTGGGATGAACACCTGTTCGGCGGTGCGGGAGACCACGTCAATCATCGTGTTGCGGTGGGAGCTGGATGCGGTCACATCCAGGAAGGTGATCTCGTCGGCTCCCTGACGGTAGTATTCGGCCGCCAGCTCCACCGGGTCACCCGCGTCCTTGAGGTTCTCGAAATGCACACCCTTCACCACGCGACCGGCGTCAACGTCCAGGCACGGGATGACTCGTACCGCCAACGACATGCTTCACTCCCCCTGTTCGGCTTTGCATTACAGTCCTTCAGACTACCTACCGCCCGTTACATGCGCCGCACCTGTTTCTGGAATATGAGAATCATCATATTGAGCACCGACATGGCAGCCGCTCGGCGTGAGAGAATGGCTCGTGGAAGTTGTCCGCCGAATCAAGGAGATTGGCATGGCTGTCGAAAACAGCACGGTACTGATCATCGTCAACAACTGGGGTATCGAGGAGACCGAGCTGACGCGCCCGCTGCGCGATCTCAGGCCGCCGGCGCCAAGGTGACGCTTGCCGCCACTACCTTGGACCCGTGTGAGACGGTGCAGCACGACCGCTACGAAGGTGAAACGCTGACCCCGGACGCGCGCCTGTCCGACGTGCAGGCTGCCGACTACGACCTGCTGGTGGTGCCCGGCGGCACCTGCAATGTGGATCGTATCCGCGTCAATGAGGATGCGATCACGCTGGCGCAGGAGTTCGCGCACGAAGGTAAGCCGATCGCCGCGATCTGCCATGCGCGTGGCTGCTGGTCAACGCGGTCTGGTGGCTGGCAAGACCGCCGCGCCCTGCCGCTATATCGCCGCTGATATCGAGAACGCGGGCGGCCATTACGTCGACGAGCAGCTGCACGTGGACGACGCCAACGGCTTCAAGCTCATCACGTCCCGCAAGCCCGACGATCTGGACTACTTCGTGGGCGCAATCAAGGATGCGCTGAAGTAGCTACCGCTCCTTGGCAGCGAGCTGGCCGCAGGCGCGTCAATATCCTGACCGCGGGTGTCACGCAGTGTGGCGGTGATGCCCGCGCGGTGCAGGATCTCCAGGAACCGCTGTTCGTCTTCCGGCTTGGAGGCGGTCCACTTCGAGCCCTCGATGGGGTTGAGCGGAATCGGGTTGACGTGGGCCCAGTTGTCGCCGTAATGGTTAAGCCTCTTGGCCAGCAACTGCGCATGCTCGGCCTGGTCGTTGATGCCGCGCATCAACGCGTATTCGATACTGACGCGGCGCTTGGAGGCCAGCCAATAATCGTGCGCGGCATCCAACACCTGCTTGGTATTGAAACGCTTGTTCATCGGCACCAGCTCGTCACGCAGTTCGTCGCTGGGGGCATGCAGGGAAACGGCCAGACGCACGGGAATGCCTTCGGCAGTGAGCTTCTTGATGCCGGGGACCACGCCCACCGTGGATACGGTGATGTTGCGCGCGGAAATGCCGAAGCCTTCGGGAGGCATGGCGGAAATCTGTCGTACGGCGGACAGCACGGAGTTGTAGTTGCCCATCGGCTCGCCCATGCCCATGAACACGATGTTGCTCAGGCGGCCCTCTCCCCCGGCCACTTCGCCGTCGCGCATCATCTTGGCGGCCACACGCACCTGTTCGATTATTTCACCGGTGGACATGTTACGGGTCAGGCCAAGCTTGCCGGTGGCGCAGAACGGGCAGTCCATGCCGCAGCCGACCTGCGAGGAGATGCACAGCGTGGTGCGGGTCGGGTATCGCATAAGCACCGATTCGATGAGGGAGCCGTCGAACAGCTTCCACAAGGTCTTGATGGTGGTGCCTTCGTCCGCCACTTGGCGGGTCACCTCGGTGATGAGCTGCGGGAAAAACGCGGCGGGCGGCCTCGCTGCGCTTGGCTGCCGGAAAATCAGTGAATTCGGCGGCATTCACATCGAAATGGCCAAAGTAATGGTTGGCGAGCTGCTTGACTCGGAACTTCGGCAATCCGAGTTCGGCCGCTTTCTCGACGCGCTGCTCGGGCGCATATCCACAAAGTGCAGCGGCGGCTTACCACGGCGGGCATGGTCCTTGGATAGCACGTCACGGAAGGCACCTGATGTGCCGCCGGGAGTAATGCCGGTTTCCGGAGTGTCAGGATGCTGTGTGGTCATGATGGGTTCGCTTCGCTCTCAATATCAGAAAATAGTCAAACATGCAATAGTAATATCAGAATCCACCATACGGCGTGCCGCATACGAATCAGATGGCCCATGTCTTAGCCCATAGCGAACGCATATTGAACGATGATTTCCCCCATATATGGTATGTGGCACCGTGCGATATACACACGATGCCACATTGTTCATGCACGAGACATGCGAATCACAGTCCGGTGATCCACAGCAAGGCGCAGGTGAACGGTGCACTCATCAAAATGGAATCCACACGATCCATCACACCGCCGTGCCCCTTGAGCAGATGGCCCATGTCTTTGATACCGATATCGCGCTTGAGCATAGAAGCACACAAATCACCGAACGTGCCCACGGCACCGATGAGAATACCCGCCACGATCGGCACCCACCAACGAGTGGCCCATTTCGAGGCATCATACGTGCATGCGAATACGGCAAATGCGCCAGCCATGGCGAAGAGCATCGAGCCGACAAGGCCCTCAACGGACTTCTTCGGCGAGATGCGCGGGCTGAGCTTGTGTTTGCCGAGCCAGGCACCGGCAAACAAACCGCCCGTATCGGATAGGGCGGGTAGGAACACCAGCATGATGGCGTGTGCAATCGGATGCCCATTAAAAGTCAGTGAGATGATGACGCAGCTGGCCAACAACGGAATATACAACACGGTAAGCACGGACACAGCCACATGGCTGAGCCGGGAATGATGCTGTTCCCCGCCCTCATGATTAAACGAGGATTCGAGGCGCGCGCTGGCATCCGTGTTGGACAGTTTGCCGGCAACCGCCAGAGATAGGCGGTTGCCGACGCTGATTTTTGCGCTGGCCGCGATGGCGACCAGAATAATCGACACGATGATACTCAGCGACATCGTGATGAGATGGTACGGGGAATAGTAGGTGGCAATGAGGGTGAAGGACGAGCACAGCCACAGCATAAACACCGGGAGGTGCAGGCCTACGGTGGCGAAGTCCACCCTGAGCTCCCACAGCGCCAGAATCATGAACACGACTACCAGCAGCACGAAGAGGTCGACGCTGAGCAGCAGCACGCGACAATAAGGATGACCAGTGCCGCGCCTGTGGCGATGGCCTGCGGCATGTTGCGGCCGGTCTTCTTGTTGATCTGGTCGAGCGTCTCCTCGGCCTCTTCATGGGGTTGTTCGTTGCGTTCCATAATTCTCCGGACCTGGTCTGAATCAGCTCCATGATCTCCTTCTGCTTGGTCTCCAGCAGAGTATCGATCTCGTCGGTAACGGACTTGGTGACCTTGTCAAGATCCTTCAGCAGGCGATCGCCTTCGTCCTCACCCATCTCGCCGTCCTTGACGGCCTTGTCGATGGTTCCTTGGTCTTACGGCGAATGTTGCGCACGGCGACCTTGCCATCCTCGGCCTTGCCCTTGGCGAGCTTGACGTATTCCTTACGACGATCCTCGGTGAGTTCCGGCATGGTCAGACGGATGACGTTGCCATCACGGTTCGGGCTGATGCCGAGATCGGAGTTGCGCAGGGCCTTTTCGACGGCACCGGCTTGGGAAGCGTCAAACGGGGTGACGGACAGGGTGCGCGGTTCGGGAACGCCGATGGAGGCGACGGCCTTAATCGGGGTGGGGGCACCATAGTAGTCCACGGTGATGCCGTTGAGCAGGGCCGGGTTTGCGCGACCGGTGCGGATGCCGGAGAAGTTTTCCTTGGTGTTTCCACGGTCTTGGCCATCTGTTCCTTGGCCTGGTCGATAAGAGACATATTCACTCCTTGTGTGTTGGTGTTCGTCAGTGTTGTTCGTCTATGAACGCTTGATTCGATTGTGGGCGTTTGCGGCTTACTCGGCCACGCGCGATTCGGCGGTGGAGACCAGCGTGCCGATTTCATCGCCGACGAGGGCGCGGGTCACGTTGCCCGGCTCTCGAGGCCGAAGACGCGGATGCGCTTCTTGTTGTCGCGGGCCATGGACAGTGCGGAGGCGTCCATGACGGCCAGATTGTCCACGAGGGCGCGATTGTAGCTCAGGGTTTCAAAACGCTTGGCGTTCTCGTCCTTGCGCGGGTCGGCGGTGTAGACGCCGTCGACGCCGTTCTTACCCATAAGTACCTCGTCGCAGTGGATTTCGAGGGAACGCTGGATGGAAACCGTGTCGGTGGAGAAGTACGGCATGCCGGCACCGGCGCCGAAAAATCACCACGCGACCCTTTTC
>ENA-OQBU01000203-OQBU01000203.1-human-gut-metagenome-genome-assembly--contig:-NODE-203-length-15029-cov-2.729969_pt1 | contig 15029 bp, 16 predicted proteins | sample MGYA00242492_ERZ504566 | MGnify/ENA primary metagenome ERZ504566 (study PRJEB26092, sample SAMD00036261) | human gut metagenome | host: Homo sapiens | study: EMG produced TPA metagenomics assembly of...
TCGAGGTAACGCATGTAGTACCAGCAGGAGCCGGCCCAGTTCGGCATGGTGTTGGTGTCGCGGTAGTAGGTCTTCTTGCCGTCGCCCAGGTCGAGCTCGACCTTGACCCAATCCTCGTTGCGGCTCAACGGTGCCTCCGGGTTGGACTCTGCGTCCATCGGATCGAAGGTGCGCGGCTCATAGTCGGGCACGTCGGGCAGGTTGATCGGCAATGCGGAATCCGGCAGCAGGTGCGGGGTGCCGTCTTCGCCGTAGACGATCGGGAAGGGCTCGCCCCAGTAGCGCTGGCGGGAGAACAGCCAGTCGCGCAGACGGTAGCTTACGGTGCCCTTGCCCACGCCGGCGGATTCGAGCCAGGCGTTGACCTTGGCGATGGCGTCGTCCACGCGCAGGCCGTTAAGGCTCAGCGCGTCGCCCTTGGCTTCGGTGGCCTCGACGGAGGAGTTGATCACGATGCGTCATGGGAGACGAACGGCGCCTTGCCTCGTAGTTGGCCAAGTCGTCGCCGGAATCCGGCAGAGGCGTGACGGTGTAGATGACAGGCAGACCGAACTTCACGGCAAAGTCGTAATCGCGCTGGTCGCCACCAGGCACGGCCATAATGGCACCGGTGCCGTAGTCCATCAGCACGTAGTCGGCAGTAAACAGCGGGAGCTTCGCGCCGGTGATCGGGTTGGTGGCGTACAGGCCGGTGAACAGACCGGTCTTCTCACCGGCCTCGTTCACGCGGTCCTTGGCGGTCTTGGCTTCGGCGGCCAGACGGTAGGCCTTCACCGCCTCGACCGGGTTGGCATAGCCGCCCTTCCAGTCTTCGGGTACATCGGCCGGCCATTCGGCGGGCACGTTCTCCAGCAGGTGATGTTCCGGGGAAACCACGGCGAACGTGGTGCCGAACAGCGTGTCGGGACGGGTGGTGTAGATTTCCATGTCCTTGTCACCGTCGGCAGTGGCCACGGTGAAGTGCACGGAGGCACCATGGGATTCACCGATCCAGTTGCGCTGCATGAGCTTGACCTTCTCAGGCCAGTTGATGCCGTCAAGATCGGCGATGAGGCGGTGGCCGTACTTGGTGATGCGCATGGACCACTGGCGTAGCTCACGCTGGAAGACCGGGAAGTTGCCACGCTCGGACTTACCTTCGGCGGTGACCTCCTCGTTGGCCAGCACGGTGCCCAGACCCGGGCACCAGTTGACCGGGGACTTGGAGATGTAGGCCAGGCGGAAGTCGTTCAAGATATCCTGCTGCTCGGCGTCAGTGAGGTCGGACCACTGCTTGCCGTCGGACTCGTGGCCCGGAATGGCCTTTTCGCCGGATTCGAACTTGGCCACGAGCTCGGCGATCGGGCGTGCGGAGCCCTTGGAGCCGGACGGGTTGGTGGCGTCCTCGTCGTACCAGGAATCGTAGATGCGCGAGAAGATCCATTGGGTCCAGCGCACGTAGCCGGGGTCGATGGTGGCGAACGTACGACGGTTGTCGAAGCTCAGGCCCATACGGTGCAGCTGGCGGCTCATGTTGGCGATGTTCGCCTCAGTGGTCACGCGCGGGTGCTGGCCGGTCTGGACTGCGTACTGTTCGGCAGGCAGGCCGAAGGCGTCGTAACCCATGGCGTGCAGGACGTTCTCGCCCTTCATGCGGTGGTAGCGGCTCACCACGTCGGAGGCCAGGTAGCCCAGCGGGTGCCGACGTGCAGGCCCTTGCCGGACGGGTAGGGAAACATGTCCATGGCGAAGTAGGCGGTGCGGCCTTCGGCGTTACGGCCCTTGCCGTCCTTCAAATCGCCGTTGACGTTGGCGGCCCAGAAGGTGCCTTGCTCGTCCCAAATCTTCTGCCACTTGTTTTCGATGTCCTGCGCCAGTGCGGCGTTGTAGCGGAAGTTGGGCTCTTCGGTTTGCGTGCTCTTCTCGTTGTCACTCATAAATCAGCAAGGTAGCCTCGCAACTGGACACGTCGTCAATCGTTATTCAGCATCCGAGACGATGGCTTTGGGGTCGCCGTTCAGCGAAACCGTGAGCTTTGTTTGGCTTGTGAACGTATCCTTGGCGGCCGTCCAGCTGCCATCCTCAACCATGTCTTCCAATGCTTCCGCGATTTTCTGCGCCAATTGCTGGTGCCTTGACTCACGGCGATGCCATAACCGACCTCGCCCTTGTCCGCAATCACGTCCATATACTGGGGCCCGTTGGCCGCTTGAAGACCGGAAAGCACCGCCATATCGGAGGCTATGGCATCCGCCGACCCTACTTGCACGGCCGTGACGCACTGCGCATAACTGCTGCGCTCCTGAATCCGAGCCTGCGGGTGGTTGCCGCGGAAGATGCCGACTGTCTCGTCACCTTTCACTGCGCACACCGTGCCGTCGCCTACGTCACCCACCGAACCTGCGTCATTGGTGAATCGGCCACGCTCATCCGACCTGACCAGCAAACCGACGCTGGTCGTGAGGTATGGTCCGGCAAAATCAACGATCGCACTGGACCCATCGGTGATAGGCCAAGAGGCGACGACCATGTCGACCTGTCCATTGTCCAGCATGGAGCGCCGGTTTTCGGGGCGAACCTGTTTGAAGACGATCTGCTTGTTCGCATAGCCGAGTTTGGCGGCCACGTATTTGGCGATGGTGATGTCGAAGCCCTGGTATGTGCCGTCATGCCATGCTCCCACCGATGGCTCGTCGGCTGCGACCCCAATGGCGATGGTGGGCCCCTCCGGCGCTCCGGAGACGGTGGTGACTTGAATTTGGCCGCAACCGGCCAGACCGGATAATGGCAATATCACGCCAAAGGCCGCGGCGAATCCTGCCATCAGTCGGGAGCGAAATCCGCGCCGCATCGGACGGCGAGCGCGGAGCATGCTACGGCTGGCGAACGATGACCAGTGGTGCATAACCGTCAAACGCCTTACTTGAACATGCGCGAACGCGTGAGGAACCAGGCAACCGCACCGGAGAGCACCATGGAAATCACGATAATGAGCATGAAACCCCACGGCTTGTCAGTGAACGGCATACCCATCATGCCGCCATCGAAGTTCATGCCGTACATCGAGAAGATCAGGGTCGGGATGGACAGTGTGATGGAGATGATGGTGAAGATGCGCATCACGTTGTTCAGGTTGTTGGACACGATCGAGGCGAAAGCGTCGGTCATGTTCGCAAGAACGCCGCTGTAAATGTTGGCCATCTCGATAGCCTGCTTGTTTTCGGTGATGACGTCGTCGAGCAGGTCCTCGTCGTCCGGGTATTGCTTGATGCGTTGCAGGGTGGTGAGCTTCTCCATCACGATTTCGTTCGATTTCAGCGATGTGGTGAAATACACCAAAGTCTTGCTCAGCTCCATGAGCATCACGATCTCGCGGTTCTGCATGGAGTGGCGCAGCTTCAGTTCAAGCTTGTCGCTTTCGCGGTCGATGATGCGCAGGTAACGCAGGTACATCGTGGCGTTGCGGTACAGGATCTGCAGGATGAAGCGCGAACGCATGAAGGTGTTGAAGCCTCGGATCGTGCCTTCCATGAATGGGTGGAGCACGGGCGTGTCCTGCATGCAGACGGTGATGATGAGGTTTTCGGTGACGATGATCGACAGCGGGATGGTCTCGTACCAGTCGCGTCCGCCACGCTCTTCCACGGTGGGAATGTCGACGATGATCATCGTGTAATCGTCTTCGACGTCTACACGTGAACGTTCCTCGTCATCCAAAGGGGCACGCAGGTCGGCCAGGTCGATGCCGGTTTGCGAGGCGACGGTGGCGAGCTCCACATCAGTGGGTTCGCTCAAACATAACCAGGAGCCGTTTTCCGGTTTCTCGATCTGCTCCACTTGGCCATTGATTGAGCTGAAGATTCTCAGCATGTCGTCTCACCCGCCTTCCGCGCTTTCTTACTGTTCTATCGCTGTACGGTTCCAAACCGAGATTAGTCTAGACCCACCGTTCGAATTTGCGAGCGGGGTTTCGCATAACGACCATCACCAGACGATTGGCTGCCAACTTGGCATGTGCGGTCCTCGCAGATCGGTCGGCCCGTTCTCCCAGTCGGCGCTGTCGGCAATGGCGGGAGCCTTGTTGTATTCCTCCAACTCCCACAGTGGCTGTTCGGTGGGGGTGCCGTTGACGCTGTGGCGCACTTTAAGCCGGCACCAACAGGCGTTGCGCATGCCGCCGAGTGCGTTCATGCCGTCCGGGTCGAGTTCGAGCAGGTTGGAGATGGTGGCGGTAATCCATGAGCCATGGGTGACGAGCATCAGCGTGGTGGGCGTGCTGTCTGAATAGGCGGAGTCGATGACCAGTGCGCGCACGGCATCGGCACCTCGCTGGCCCACGGCGGCACGGCTTTCCACACCATGCTTGGTTTCGCCCCCAGTGTGCTGTTTCCAAGAGGCGTAGTCGTCGGCTGCCACGGCTTTGATTTCGGCGCGGGTCATGCCTTCCCACTCGCCGAAGCTGCGTTCACGCAGTCGTTGGTCACAGGTGACTGGCAATCCCAAAATATCGGCGAAGGCGTGTGCGGTCTGTTGGGCACGGAACAGGTCGGAGGTCATCACCACCATGCGCCGGCCGGCGGCGGGAGCCTCCTCGAACTGGCGCGTATCAGTGCGTTCGGCGGCGTCAGGACCGGGCTGGGCGATGGCTTCGGGATGTTCGGCAAGTCGGTTCACCTTGGCCCAGTAATACCGTGAAGCGAGCGCGAATCCGGTCTGGTCGACCTGCCATTGGCCTACGATGTCGAGCGGCACATCGATCTGGCCTTGCAAGCGATGTTCGAGATTGTATTGCGTACGGCCATGACGCAGCATCATCACTTCATCGATCATCGGTTTTCGCCACCTCGTTCTCTTGCGGTTTGCCATACTCATCTCAGCACAACCCCTAGAATGGCGGCATGGAGATTTCTGAGTCGACTTGGGCGTTCATCGCCAAACACCGCCGTGAAGATGTGCGTGATGTGGCCTTGCACGCCAAGCATGATGGCGACGTGGATGTGCCGTTCGCGCTGGAGCAAATTGCCGGCTGGCAGCGCGCTTCACTCAAGCTACCCGACTGGGCGTCCCATGATGGGCTGATTTTCCCGCCGCAAGTCCCAATGGAACAATGTTCCAGCCAGTTCACCGCACAGTACAAGGCTCGGCTGGCACAGCGATTGTTGGCCGAAGAGGCAGTCGACGACGACTCCCCGGCATCCCTAGTCGATCTGACCGGCGGTTCGGCGTCGACTTTTCTTACATGTCCCCGAGTGTTCAATCGTGCCACATATGTGGAACAACAAATCCATTTTATGTGATATCGCTCGCCATAATTTCCCCGATACTCGGCCTTGACCACGCCGAAGTCATCAATGATGATTCAACAGCAGTGCTTGACACGCTTGGCCGAGTCTCCATGATCTTCCTCGATCCGGCCCGCCGTGACGATCATGGCTCGCGTACCTACGCGATTGCCGATTGCACGCCGGATGTGCTCGACCCTGAAGGATATGCTGGCTGGCCAAGGCACCGACGGTCATGGTCAAGCTCTCCCCCATGCTCGACTGGCATAAGACCGTCGCCGATTTCGCCGGCGCGGTACATGAGGTGCATATCGTCTCCACCGGGAATGAGTGCAAGGAATTGTTGCTGGTGTTGGGGCGCGGCCGTTACGCCTCACCGCTCGTGGTATGTGCTAATGACGAGCAGGTGCTGTCGTACAAGGCCGGCGATAACAGCGACAATCACACCACTATCAGCGATTCTGCCTTGGCTGCACGCAATACTTGCAATACCGAAGACTCCCCGTCTGAGAAGCGCGAACGACTTCGATTCCTCGCATTGGAAGTACCTTTACGAGCCCAACGCCTCAATCATGAGGCGGATGCTTTGATGTTCTCGAACAGCGCTTCGCCGTGCATCACATCAGCCCGAATAGCCACCTGTTCGTGGCGGCCGAACCTATTGCCGATTTTCCAGGCAGGTCATTCGCCATCGAATCCATCGCCACCATGAACAAGAAAGAACTGAAACAGCTATTGGCCGGCCTCACGCACGCCAACATCGCCGTACGCAATTTCCCCCTAACCGTGGCCCAGCTGCGCAAAAAACTCAAACTCAAGGACGGTGGTAGCACCTACCTCTTCGCCACCACCGACGCCCAAGGCCGTCACCTAGTACTGCGCACTAAAAAGCGAAAAAGTGGCTCCCTCTGACGAGGAAGCCACCAATACGTCAGCTAATCAGTCCTTGGCGATGGTCTTGCCGGCGGTCGGACCGGAGGCAAGGTCCTGGATCTCGGTGACTCGAGAACCGGAATCACGGCCGGCTTCTTGGTGCCCTTTTCCTCGGCGACCTTGACCTGCTCGTTGTAGATGTCGTCGTCAACGTGCAGCACCACGTTGCCGCGGAAGCGGTAGCCCTGCTTCTTCTCGAGGTTGGCGAAAGCGATGACCAGCGGGGAACCGTTCTTGAGGTTCTCATAGTGCTGGCCGGCGGTGCGCTCGTGGTAGGCGATGTGCGTGTCGTCCAGCACGAACAGGGACATCTTCGGGCCGAGGTCCAGTTCGCCGTCCTTGGAGACGGTGGTGATCCAGCCAAGGTTGTTCTTGATGAATTCCTTGATTTCCGGAGTAATGACTGCCATGTCGAATCCTTTCATGATTGCTACGGATAACGTATCCTTACTCTTTCCAGAGTACCGGTTTCGAACGCGACTAGCCCGGATGTTCGCTGTGAGTAACCTCACCTTCGCACAGCTTTCATCCGGTTTTTGCCTGCTTGGCGATGCCATGCCCCGGTCGCGCACCAGCCACACACCTGTCACACACCCGACACCCATCGACCGGTCGATTTTGGCCGGTAGTTCCCGTAATCTGTGAGCCGAGAGAGCCACAAGTTTTCCTAACTGTCCTGAGGTGCACCATGGGTTTGGTCGAACGTTTCAGCAAGCTGCGCAGCCGCTGGTCCCGCAACTTTCCCCCGAATCCTCGCCCGACTCATGTTGCTGGGCTGCGCTGCATTATGGGGTGGCAGCTATCTGCTCGCCAAATTCGCCATGGAGGCGATTCCGCCCCAATGGCTGATGGGTCTGCGCATGATCGGCGCCTGCCTGTGCATGCTGGCCTTGTTCCATAAGCACATCGTGCCGTATCTGACGCCGAAAATCATTGTGCCGGCGCTCGTGGTGGGCCTGACCTACTGGGGCACGATGGTCACCCAGACCATCGGCCTGCAGACCATTGAACCGGGCCGCAGCGCGTTCCTGACGGCCGCCTACTGCGTACTCACCCCGTTCGCCACGGTGGATTAATTTCAAAAAACCGCCCGAAGGCCATCAATCTGGTCGCCGGCGTGATCTGTCTGATCGGCGTCGGCTTCGTCTCGCTGAAGCCGGGCGGTTCGCTGTCGCTGAGCGCCGGCGACTGGCTGACCATCGCCACCGCGGTCATCTTCTCGTTCAATCTGACCTGCCTTGGTGTCTACACCAAACGCTTCGACCCTATCGCCGTCACTTTTGTGCAGTTCGGCGTTGCCGGCGTATTGTTCATCATCGGCGCGTTGTTCACCGAACCCATGCCGAACGCCAGCTGGCTGGCACCCTCAGTAGTGGCCAGCGTGCTCTATCTGTTCCTCGGCGCCACGATGAGTGCCCAGATCATGCAGAACATCGGTCTGGCTCACGTGCCTGCCTCGCAGGCGTCAATCATCATGTGTACGGAAAGTCTGTTCGCTGTCACGTTCTCCGCGCTGTTCTGGGGCGAGACAATCATGTGGAGTTCACTGGTGGGCTTTGCGCTGATCTTCGTCGCCGTGCTGATGTCGGTAATCAAGCCGACCAAACAGTCGCTGCACCGGAACTGACGATTCAGTTTCGGCCATGGATGATCATGGGTTCTCCATTGCCCTGAACCGTTACGGTGAAGGCCGAGGCTCTTGAAGGCGTGCAATCGGAAATCGGACTTGGCATCGCCAAACTGCATTTCGAGTTGGGTGCCGGCAACGGCAGCTTCGCTTGGGCTGCATGACGTTCTGCTGAACGTCGTTTTCGCTCCAAGCGAACCAATTCGGTTGTTCTTTGCGCTACTTTGCGCCACTTTGCGCTGATTCCCACTGCTCATCGGCACCATATTTTTGAGTCATTCCACATTCCGCTGGCTAGGTTTTGAAGGTCTCGTGTAGGCATCCTCTCGGTATCACCGAGCCTTAAGCAACCTTCCAGCCCGACACTTTACGGTCGTGTCTTGTGAAGAAGTTTTTCGAAGGTCTTTCCCTCTCATCCATCGTGGCGGGCACCCTTGCCGCCGTCACCTCATTCTTACTGGCATCGAAAATCGGTATCGCCGGCTCGGTAATCGGCGCGGCAGCCAGCTACATCGTCTCCGCGGTGGCCACCAAAATCTATCAAAACATACTCACCGCCTCCGGTGAGAAACTACAGTCGCCTCGTCTTCCGGCAATGACGATGACACTACGGATAATAAGTCCGATAAGGCAGCCGAATCCGAGTCCGATACGACGATGACCGGCATGGTCAATACCGTTTCCACCGCGCGCAAGCCGCGCGAAGTCGTGTCCAATCGAGCGAACGGACGAACCTATTCGGTCAATGAACTGCGCAAGGCCCGCTCCCATAATTCGAAGCGCACCGCCATTATCGTCACGCTGGTATCCGGCCTGCTCGCCGTGGCAGTAACCGCCGGCATCGTCATGCTGGTCACGCAGGGCCGTGGCACGGACCATATCATCACTCCGTCCACCACGCCCACGCAAACCGACACCAAAACGCAGACCGACACGTCCAATCAGAATAACGGACTGCCGCAGCCGGGCATTACCGACGGTTCGAATGATTCCAACACCAAGGACTCCACATCCGGCTCGTCCAACGACGGCACCGATTCAAGCACGTCCGGCTCAACCGGCACCGACTCCTCAACCGATTCCAACACCAATGGATCCACCGATGGTTCGACCGGCACCGATTCCTCCACTAATTCGGGCACGACTGGCGGTTCCACCGGTTCCGGCACCACCGGAGGCACCACCGGCACCGGCAACGGTTCAACCGGATCGGGTTCAGGATCAGCCAATGGCTCCGGTTCCTCTTCCAGCTCCACGGGCGGATCATCCAGTTCAAACTCCGGTAATAGCGGTTCGAGCGGCTCCTCAACCGGTAGCAGCAGCGGAACCGGCATCAAATTCATTGGCTGACAATCGCCGACTCGATAGCAGCGATGGCGGCAATGCCAGTCAATGACGTGGGGCAGTCGAGATTATTCTTGGGTGCCTGTAGGTGCCTCGTGAAAAACGAGGGTAATCGGCAGGTTTCCCAAAAATGGAAAACCTTGGAATAAAGCCAAAAACAGTTGACCACGATTATCATCAGTGGTGCGCATGATAACTGTAGTCATGGTTCCTAGTGTCTCATGGGCTTGAGACCAGGCGGTAGCCCATTGACGCGTTCGGGGATAAGTTCGACGGTCACATGAAGTATTACTGCGAAGGCGGATTCGGGAATCCACTAGGGTTTGGATAGGGCCGAATGGGTCTCGCAGGAGCTTGGACTATGCGTCACGAGCGGTTCGGGAATTATATGCCCCTCTACCTTTATGCAGACAATCAGCGAAAACCTTCAACGGCATTCTCAACAGCGCAAAACAGGCATAGTCATAATCTGAGCAATCAACGGCAATGGTGAAACACGTGACCTTACACTGCACATGTAGTCCCCAACACGCCAGACGCTTACGATTATGACCACATCAACTTCGCAGAATACTCACGAAACAGATACCGCAAACAACGCATCATGCACCACCATCAGCACCATTCTCACACTGGCCATACCAACGTTCGGGCAACTTATCGCCGAACCAGCATTCGTGCTCATCGACACCGCCATCGTCGGACATATTGGCGGGCAGGCGCTCGCCGGTCTGTCGGTCGGGTCAACCATTGTGCTCACTGTAGTGGGGCTATGTGTGTTCCTTGCGTATAGCACCACATCGCAGGTGGGGCGTCTTTTGGGCGCTGGCAAACGAAGAGAAGGCTTGGAAGCAGGCGTTGATGGTCTGTGGCTGGCTGGAATCATTGGCGTGGTGGTATCTGTGGCGCTGTTCGTTATTGCACGCCCGTTGTGCATGGCCATGGGAGCCCAAGGGAGTGTGCTGCATAACGCGGTTGACTACGTGCGTGCCGTGGTGTTCGGTATTCCCGGCATGTTGCTGGTGTATGCGGCCAACGGTATTTTCCGCGGACTGCAGAAGGTTCGCATCACGTTGGTAGCTGCTACGCTGGGTGCGATACTCAATACGTTGCTGGATCTGCTGTTTATTCTCGGATTCGGTTGGGGTGTGTTTGGGTCTGGAGTGGCCACGCTGATTTCGCAATGGTTCATGGCAGTGTTGCTTATTGTCCTGCGATGTTGTGGACTCGTGCGGAAGGTGCCCGTTTACGGCCGCGTTTGTCAGGAGTGTTGAACAGTGCTGGCGATGGTGCGGTGTTGTTCTTGCGCACGCTTGCGTTGCGTGCATGCCTGGTGGCGAATGTGGTGCTGGCTACGCATATGGGCGTGGAAGTGTTGGCTGCGTATCAGGTGGTGAATTCCAGTTTGGAATTTCGTGTTGAACATGCTTGATGCCATTGGTATTGCCGGTCAGACGTGGTTGCCGCGCAGATTGGTGCCCGTCAAGAGGATGAAGCCATGCGTTTTGACGAGAATCGCTGGCAGGGCAGGATTATGCGGAGGAACGGTAATCGGTATTGGTTTGATGATTGCCGGATGGTGTGCGTCCCCGCTGTTTTCTCAGTCGATTGAGATCCAGCATTTGCTCACTGTCGGTATGGTGGTTGTTGGCGTGACATTGCCGTTGGCTGGTTGGATGTGGGCTGTTGATGGCATTCTGATTGGGGCAGGGGATTACCGGTATCTTGCATTGACGTGTACGGCGACAGCTGCAATATATGTACCCTGTCTTGCTGCGATTGGTTGGATATGCGATGCGATGCAGGCGTCTTCCGCGCTGCGTATGGCATTGCTGTGGCTTGCGGTGAATCTGTTATTTGTAGGATTGCGTGCCATTTTCAATGGGTCCCGTATCGGAACTTCCACATGGTTGCATATCGCACATTGAAATCAGCTTGTGATGGCAGTTTGACATGACGTGAGATAGGCGATCTCTGCAAAATAAAAATCCCGCATGATTCCGGCGAACCGGATCATGCGGGATTGTTATTTGCGGACGAACTTAGGAATGAGCCCTAAGAACAGGCTCTGGCAATTCAGGAACGCTTGCGCTTGAACACGAACAATGCCCCTGCTGCAACAACCAGAACAGCGACCACCACAACAACGCCGATTACGTTGGAACCGGTGTTGGCAGTGTTTGCCTTCTTGTGTGCGGCAGGCTTCGTATTCTGCTTGTCATCATCCTTCTTCGGTGCGTTCGGAGTGCTGTCCTTGATAGTCACAGTGAAACGCACGCGTGCACCCTGGTTGTAGAACACCACCACAGAACCGGTGCTGCCGGTTTCTCGACCATTGAGGAATGCGCTGCTCAACACGATGGAACCGTCATCGGCCACGGTGTAATCCGTGCCGGCGGTCAGCGACTGGTAGTCGTACTGCACGTCTTCCACGGTGTTGCCATTGGGGTTGATGGCAAACGGTCAGACCGTTGGCATTGGCGGTCTTTTTATCGCTATCATACTTGTCGTAGTCGAATGCGTCGCCATTCGTCAGCTCAGCATTCTTGATTTCGCCATCATTCAGCAGCCAAACCTGGGTGCCATGGTACGGGTTTGCAGTACCGATTGCCAGACCGGCGTCGTGACGGCAAACACGCGCAGGCCATGGTTGTTGTTGTCACCGAAACCGTTACGGCTGATGGTCTGGAAGTTCGTACCATCGGAGGAGACGATCAGGTCGAAGCCACGGGTCGCATCGTTGGAGTAATGCAGGTAGCTGAGCACGCCCACGAAGTCGGTGAAGTTCTCCAGATTCTCTTCGGTAAGCCACTTGTCGAGCTCGTTGGTAATGAATTCTGGCAGATACTGCTTGTTCTTGTTGTACAGGTCGAGCAACCGCTGCAGGGATGCGAGGAACTGGTAACGATCGTCGAGCGTGTAGGTTTCAGCGGCCTGCGGAGCGACACCGTCAGGGGAGACCACGTCGGTCTGCTTGGAGTTGAGATCAGCGCCCATGTCTTCCAGCAGCTGCTGCATGGTGGCCACGTCAGCGGCCACTTCGTCGGTCTTGCCGGCTTCTTCAACTGCCTGTGCAGCTTGATCGCTCTCAGATGCTTCGCCTTCGTTCAACGGCATGATGTCATCATCGCTCGGCTTGGTGGTTTCCTGAGATTCGGACTCGGAAGGCTTGGTTGCTTCCTGAGAGTCCGTGTCTGTAGTATTGGAAGTGCCGTTCTGATCATTTTTCTTCAGAGAGTCGAAGAAGATCTTGATGTATTCGATCTGCTTCCGCCACTCTTCCGGAGTGCGCTTCAGAATGTCGCCGTTGGCGAATTGGGTTGCCGGGTAGGCAAGATCACTGATGTCGAAGGTGCCGACGTACAGCTTGCCGTTGTAGGACTGCATACGCCACACATACTGGTTCAGGTGACGGCTCTGCTCGTCGCTGTCGCCCAAGCCGGACAGCATGGTATTGCCATCGATGGTGCCTTTGGAATCGCCGAAGTACTTGTTGTTGGCTTCGCCGGCGAGCATTTCGAAGTTTTCGTTGCCGTCTTCGTCAACGTCCATACGCCACAGGTTGACTGGGCTCTCCAGATCCTTGTACAGGTCGGAGAAGTCCATTTGCATGGCCTTCTGCAGAGCGTTCATCGGATCGTTGTAGCCGCCGATGTACAGGTGGCCCTTGTATACCACCATGTTGCTGCGCCGGAACGACTCGCTCCGAAGCCCCACTCGTACTTGGCGCCGTCTGCCGGATTGCCGACCAGCGGCTTGAAGGTCCACTTGCCGGTGCTCGCATCCTGCGTGCCACGGAGCAAAGCGAAGGACTGCTTGGTGTTCTTGCCCTTGCCGGTCACTACGGTGACATACAAGTTACCCTTGAATCCGACCATATCCCACACGCAGCCACCGAACACTCCATCAGTTACAGCGCATGCCGGATAGTTGTACAGGCCCTCGGTCTGGGTAGCGATAGTGGCGAAAGAATCCTGGCCTGCTGACGGGTTGGAAGAAGCCACAATAGTGGCACCGTTATCGGTGATCATGCTGGCGATAAGCTGATTGTTGACCACGGTCAAACCACGGATACCAGCAGTGTAGCCCTTCTTCAGACCAGTGGTCATGGCAGCGGAACGATACACGATTTCAGTGGCATCACCACTGTTCGGATCAACTTCCAGCAGGTACGGCTGACCCTTTGCGGCGGCAGCAAAGTACAGCTTGTCATGGAATTCAACGGCTGCACGATAGCCGTTGACCGCATGCTCTCCGCCAATCGCATTGACGATGATCTTCACTTCACCGGTCTTGACGTTGATCTTGAGCAGCAAGCTGTGGTTCTCGCCATTGTCGAGGAACAGCTCGCCGTTGAACGCAACATCCAAAGCGGCCTTGATGCTGGCATACTTGGCGCCCATGGTGTTAGCCATGTATTTCAGCGTGGAACCCATTGCGGAATAGCAGGTGCCCACATACATCCAGTCGCCGTAGCCGGCCGAAGCCCATGAATAGTTCTGACCACGCTCGGGCAAACCCTGCGTGAGATCATCAATGGATTCACCGTTCAAAACGTTTACGATACCGTCGTCTTCGCCCAGCCCTGCTTTGGGATGCGAAATCTTGGTGGCCGTATAGCCGGCACCAAGTACGGCGGTATTCGAGGATTCGTCAGCATTGGCGCTGCCCGCTACCGGCAGCAACATGGCGCAAGTCGCAAGCGTTGCGATTGCAGCATTAATCACTTTATGGTAGTTGACCATATTTTCCTTAATCTCATATTCTCCGAAAAGATATCCCATCGTATGGCATATCCAATGAAAAAATACCAAAAAGGGTTGACCTAGGGTGCTATACGAAAAACATCGGGAACAAAATCCACCAAATAGTATTGCGTTAACTAGTATTTGCATGACTTTGAGGATTTGCACATGCGAAATCAGGCTTTAGAAGCGCGTGCGACAAGCCGCTTCTGCACGTAAAGTCCAATGGACATTGTGCAATGGCGGAATCAGATCGTTAACCGTCAACATGCATAACGAAATCAGCGGCGTAGCCAATGAAACAATGTGAAAATGTTTGACAAGTGCGAAAAAACAGGAATACGAAACCCGCAAATCCCAGAATATCGGACGCAAAAATATCGTATCCAACGTGTCGAGAGTACTGGGGTGGCCAGTCAATGCAACGACTACATCGGGAATCCCATCGCGCACGATATTCAACAGAAGAAAAGCGATGAGCGTGGTGCAGCCTCGTTTTACAATCTTGCGAGGGTTGGCGTCGGAGAAGACCAGATTCGACCCGAGACTGATCATGAACACGGATGGTCCAAGAATGCACAGATACAGAAACACTTGCCCCAGTAGCTGATTTCACCTTGGAAGAAATTACCGTCAAGCACTTCGTAGAGATGCGCCGAGGGAAGACCGAGAGGGGCGGAACGCGCAAGATCGAAGCTGCCGTAGTTATTTTGTCTGCTCTCTCATGATTACGTTATGCTCACTCCAGTGCCCGAACACTCCCTCCATACCCGAAAAGGAGGAACATGCGATCCGCCAAATGGGCTTCCGTCGACAACGAATGCCAGAGAAAGCCCGTATCGCCTACCTTAATCAGCAAGCAGAATCGGCGTGGTTCTACCTTAAAGCCACTGGCGTCATGCTTCGAGTGTGGTGTTTGCGGGCTGTGTTTTCTCTGTGCATATGAAACGTGCCACCAGGCGGTCGGATGACGCTTGCGGAGGGATGTCTTGTGCACAAAATGTGTCGTACGAGCGCTTAGCTTGGTTATCCCGCTTACGTATGGTAGATTCCGTGCTTTATCCTGAGACATCTCGCTTATATATGGCAGGTCAGGTTGTCATGACAGCTGTTCTCATA
>ENA-OQBU01000204-OQBU01000204.1-human-gut-metagenome-genome-assembly--contig:-NODE-204-length-15005-cov-12.470829_pt1 | contig 15005 bp, 14 predicted proteins | sample MGYA00242492_ERZ504566 | MGnify/ENA primary metagenome ERZ504566 (study PRJEB26092, sample SAMD00036261) | human gut metagenome | host: Homo sapiens | study: EMG produced TPA metagenomics assembly of...
CGGCGGAGATCCGGAAAACATCACGGTTTTCGGCCAATCGGCCGGTGCCGCCAGCGTCTTGGCCCAGATCTGCTCGCCGATGAATCATGGCCTGTTTCAGAAAGCCATCATGCAATCCGGCGCAGGCTTAGGGTATTTCAATGCGCGGCAGGACACGCTGGAGCATGCGCAGGCCAACGGAATCCGTCTGTTCGAAGCATTGGGTGTCTCCACGCTGGAGCAGGCCCGTGCAATCCCGGCCCGAACGGTATTGGAAGCCGCCGAGTCTCTGTCTGTTCCACCGGACAGCGGACGTGAAGATGACTGGTCGATGATCGTCAATTGGGTGCCATGCGTGGACGGCCTGTTCCTTCCCGATCAGGAGGAGCGTATCGTCGAGGGCTGCAAGGCTAACAACGTCGACATGCTGGTCGGCAACACGGCCAATGAGTTCATCGCTTCGACTGAAGATGGGAAGCCTGTGCATGTCGGCCAGCTCGGCAATCTCACGTTGATCCGCAAATGGACCGCAAGCGGTGGGACCGCGCCATACTACTATCATTTCGATGTCGCTATGCCGGGGGATGATGCCGGAGCCTTCCACTCGTCCGATCTGTGGTTCTCCTTTGGAAGCCTTGCGAAATGCTGGCGTCCGTTCGTTGGATGGCATTACGATCTGGCAAGGCGAATGGGGCTGTACTGGACCAATTTCGCCGCCAATGGCGATCCCAACGGAACGGACCGTGACGGAACGCCGCTTCCTGTATGGGATCCTTGCATCGGTGAGGAATGCCCCGCCATGCATTTGTGCCAAGAACCGGGCATGCGGACGGATTGGCTTACCGAAACGGACCGAAAAGCATTCGGCCTGTGACGGCATGCCGTTGATGTATAAATACTGATATGTAAACAGGGACGGTCTTTGCGGATCGTCCCTGCCGCATAATGATTTGCCGTTGCGCGTGCAGGAGGATTTCGAGACTGATTATCCGACTTTTCACCGTTTCTGTCGTCTGGTTCGTCGGTGGCGTCTCGCGGAGGCTCGGGCCATTAAAGACCCTGTTCGGCGTTGTACAGGCTAGGAGCTGTTTGAAGTGTTCTAGGCCGGACGTTTCGCCGTATAGGGGCGTGTCTGCGTGGATTCCGTCGGATGTGGCGTCTCAATTGTTGGACGTTGCGGTGAGCGTGAACGGGGGTGATTATGAGGAAGACTGAACCCCCCGCTCATGACCATTGCCGACACGATGGCCTATTTGCAGTGCAGTCGTCGGCTGTCTTGTTGGGCACCCAACTCGGGTACCTTGCTGGGTACCGGAAATGTTGGCATTGGCGTACATTTCCGTACATTCTCTGTTTGCGCCGTATGTCTTGAAATCGTTGGTATTCCGCCGTTTTGGCATGAAAAAAAGGGCTTCCGGATTTCTCCGAAAACCCTCAAGGCGGAGTCAGAGGGATTCGAACCCTCGAGCCGCTAAACACGACTAACACCTTAGCAGGGTGCCCCTATCGGCCACTCAGGCATGACTCCACTGTTGCGTTACGACGCAACAGCATGTAACTATAGCATCTATCCGCGTGCGAAACACCATATTGTGAAAAAATGAGAGAAAAACGTGTGGTGATGTCAGTGGGACTCGAACGCGCAAGCCGTGTCGAGCGGTCTCATCGATATGCGACACGCCGGTATGCCCGCAGGTTTCGCCATATTCGAACATTTGTTCCAAAACTGCCGAATCGTTGTCTATCATGGAATCATGAGCACGGCACCAAGAATCGCAGCGGCCAAACGTGACTGGGGTCACGATGAGGTCGGATGCACGGTGCTGCATATCGACATGGACGCTTTTTTCGCATCCCTCGAAGTGGCGCGGCATCCGGAATACGCCGACAAACCGGTAATCATCGGCATCGGCAACCGTTCCGTGGTGTCCGCGGCGAACTATGAGGCACGCAAATACGGCATCAATTCGGCGATGGCAAGCTCCCGGGCAAGAAAACTATGCCCGAACGGCGTCTTTCTGCCGGTGGACATCCACTACTACCGTGAGATGTCCCGACGTATCTTCACAGAGGTGTTCTCCCGCGTCACCGATCGCATCGAACAGGTTTCCGTGGATGAATGCTATATGGACGTCTCCGGCGCGTTGCTGCGGTGGAAGAGTCCCCGCGCCATCGGAGCTTGGATACGCGATCAGGTCGCCAGACGGTACCACATCACCTGTTCCGTCGGCATCGCGGCGAACAAGCTTGTCGCCAAAATGGCTTCGACCAATGCCAAACCGGATGGCATGCTCATGATCCCCGTGGCCAGACATGCCGAATTCGTGCAGATGATGCCGTTGCGTGGCATACCTGGCATCGGTCCGTCCTTGGAGAAACGACTGAACGCATGGGGCGTTGATTCCGTGGCTGACTTGGCGAAGATGAGCATGGAATCGCTTGAGCAGGCGACGGGGTCAGCCATCAGCGCGCGCGGGTTGTACATGGCGGCACGCGGATTGGATGACCGCCCTGTCGCACCGCGTGCGCAGGAGAAATCCGTCGGCGCGGAACGCACGTTCGACAAGGACACCCAAGACATGCGGCAGGTGACATCCATGCTCCGCTGGTGTTGCGATGATGTGGCCGGCACGCTGCGCAGACGAGGGTTGATGGCGCGTAAGGTCATGGTGAAACTGCGATTCCCGGATTTGAGCTATGCGACGAAAGGACATACGCTGGACTGTCCGACGGATGCGGCAAGCATGCTGTATCCGCAATGTGTCGCGTTATTGCTGGCCATGATGGGCATGCCGGAAAGCTCTATCGACGCCATTTCCTTGACCAGACCGGTGCGACTTGCCGGCATGAGCGCGGGCGGTTTGGTCGAAGCGGCGGATGCGGCGGTTCAGCTTTCGCTTGATGACATGCTTGAAGAGCAGAACGAGGCGCAGCGGGGTCGTGGAACGGATACCGAACCGTCGACCCAATCGGAACGGCTACGCGGTGCGGAAGCGGCATTAGACGCGGTACGGCTCAAATACGGTAAAGGAAGCGTGCGTCTTGGCATATGGCGTACGGGGCCATCAGGTAATCTTGAACATTGAGAGTGATGTGGAGCATGAGAAGAAACAGGGGGAGTGCCATGAGATACAGGGACAAGGCGGTGCATGCCCGCAACCCGGAAGTGCTGGTTGCAGGACGTCGCAGGCTGGCCATCGTCGCAGCCGTCGTGCTTGTTGTATTGCTGGCGGTAGGTGGGTGGTTCCTGACGCGGTGCTTGCATTCATCGCAGTCCCAAGCCGGGCAGGGGGCCGCAACGCAGATGGGCGTGGCCAAGCAGAAAAAGCATGTGGTGAAAAAGGCCGAGCCGAAGGAACATCACGGCAATTCGCCGGACTGTCCGGATACCGATTGCATCGCCATGATGGTCAATGGCGATCTGCTGTTCCACCCTGGTCTGTGGGACAACTTTGCCGGTCCCAATACCGCGGCGACGGACGGTACGGCCTATGACTTCACCAGTCTGTTCGAACCGATGCGCAAGTACATCGATGCCTCCGATATCGCGGTGTGCGAATTCGAAACGCCGATCGCGCCTCGCGGTGGCCCCTACACCGGGTATCCGGTGTTCAACATTCCCTCGGAGGTCGCCGACGCGGCCGCCAAGGTGGGGTATCGCGCATGCACGCATGCGTCGAACCATTCGTGGGATCAAGGCGCGGATGGCATCACACGCCTGTGGGATACCCTCGACCAGGACGGCATCGCACAGACGGGCTCCTACAAGACCGAGGAAGACTCTACCAAACCGCTGGTCATCGATTCCCCGACCGGTGGCGGCAAACTGGGCCTGATCGCCGGTACCGTGTCCCTGAACGCGCAAACCCCCGATTATGATTGGCGCGTCGACCGTCTGCGCGAGAGCGGCGATCCGAACCATCAGGCCGACATCGACAAAGCCGTGGCCAAAGCCAAAGAGGCCCGTAAACAAGGCGCCGACGTGGTGGCCATCGCCATGCATTCCGTGCAGGAATATCTTGACTACGCCGACTCGTGGCAGCAGTCCGAAGCGCATGAGCTGGCCGACACCGGTGCGTTCGACGTCATCTACGGTGCCGGATGCCACTGCGCGCAGCCCGTTGAGAACTACAACGGCACATGGATCATCTACGGTCTGGGCAACGCGGTGACGGTCACGTCCTACATTCCAGGCAACGAGGTCAACAACCAAGGCGTGACGGCCCGCGTCCAGTTCGCCGGCAAGAAAGGCGTGGCCGGCTCATGGCGGGTCAATCGCATCGATTGGGTGCCGACGGCCAATGTGCGTCAAGGCCAATACCAGTGGTGTCCGATTTCGGACGACCATCCGGATGGAGCCTGTTGGAACGAAACAGAAGATGCCAATCAGAGACAACGTATCTGGAACGTGATCTATTCCATGGGCGCGGACCAGAACGTGGTTCGAGAGTGGAACATCACCGCAGAACAAGCTGGTTCATCTGGAAAGTAGTTTCCCGTGGCAGAATATGCCTCGTATTCGTTAATCGACCTGTATGGAGCGTTTCCGCTCGTGATGTGAGGTAAAGATATGGATGGAGTTTTCGAGACCCAGCCGGACCGCACCGACTTGCCGCTGGTGGTCATGCCGGTGGTCATCGAATCGATGATCGGACCGTTCAAACAGAACTTCACGATGCTCGAAAACGTGGCCCGCGTGCGCATGTACGAGGATTTCACACTGGACGAGGACACCATCGTGGAACGCTGCAAGGATGCCGACGCCGTCATGGTCATCGGATTCCACTGCGCCGATGCCATCCTCGACAGGCTCGACGCCAAGTGCTATGCGTTCGGAGGCACCGGCGTCGCCAGCTACATCAATCTTGAGAAAACCAAGGAACGCGGCATCCGCGTCTGCAACGTGCTGCATTACGGCGATCACGCCGTCGCCGAGCACGCCATGGCGTTGCTCATGGAACTGACCAGACACGCCGGAGCGCTTGATATGCAGGTCAAGCAAGGCGATTGGGACGGTGCCGACGGTTTCGAACTGTTCGGCAAGAAGCTCGGCATCATCGGACTCGGCGGCATTGGGCAGACCGTGGCCGGCATCGCCAACGCTTTCGGCATGAAAGTATCCGCGTGGAACTCCCACGTGCCGGCACAGGTGTTCGAGAACCTGAATGTCACTCCGGTGGAAGACATGAACGAGTTGATCTCGAATTCAGACGTGGTCAGCGTGCATATGCCGTTGCTTGACTCCACCCGTGGCATCATCACGGCGAAGAACCTCGACGCGTTGCGTCCGGGAACCCTGTTCGTCAACACCGCCCGCGCCGAAGTCATCGAACCCGGCGCACTGCTCGCAAGACTTCAACGCGGAGACATTCCGGCGGCCTTGGACGTGTTCGATCATGAGCCGCTTGCCGCCGACGATCCTTTGTGCAAGATTCCCGGCATCGTGCTCACCCCGCACATCGCATGGCGCACCGACGGCGCGTATATCGGCATGACCAAGCAGGTGGTCCAATCCATCGCCGCCTTCTTCAAAGGGGAGGAATTCAACGTCGTCGTCTGAAAAAATAACCGGGAAGCAGCATATGCGCGCGGTCGGTGAGGTTAGGTAGGTTGAACAGCATGCAGACCATACTCGATTCCGCCGATCGGCCGGCGCACGACGCCTTCGTCGAAAAGAAATCGGAATTCATCGGAGACGCCTGTCATATCAGCTCGTTGGATGAGGCGCTCGCTTTCGTTCAGACGATCCGTGACCAGCATCCGAAAGCCCGGCATGTCGCCTATGCCGCGGTGTGTGGTGGATCCGATGGACGTCTTGCGGAACGCATGAGCGATGATGGCGAGCCGTCCGGAACCGCCGGCAAGCCCATTCTCGACGTGCTGCGGGCAAACGAAATGACTGATTGCGTGGTCGCGGTCACACGGTATTTCGGCGGTATCCTGCTTGGTTCCGGCGGCCTGATCCGTGCGTATTCCACAGGTGCGTCAATTGCGGTCAAGGCTGCTTCCAAGGCGAAAATCGTACCGTGCGGCGAATATCAGGTAACTCTTGATTATCCGCAGTTGGGCAGCTTCCAGAATCTGTTGTCAACGGTGGAAGGCGAGCAGACCGACGCGCAGTACACTGACCGCATCGCCTTGACTGTGGTGGTTCCGCAGGAACAGGCGAATGTCTTCGAATCCCGAGTTGTGGAAACTTTCAACGCTACGGTCGTTCCGCAACTGGTGGGCACGTCCAACCGTCCGGTCAAAGTATGAGTTCACGTTGTGAGCCGCATGCATATAGTGTCGTAAGGTGAAAATATGAGTGATGAGAACGAGCAGCATGAGAATGATTCGCAGGCCGACGCCTCGAACGCCGATGAGACCGTGGATTTCGAGCCGTTGACCGCCACATACGAGCGGCTCCGGCATTCCACTGATTCCGCCGCATTAAGCGAGTTCGCCAGACGTCCGCTGCCGGACCGGAGCGACCAGGCGGCGTTCTCCCGTGCCACCGCATTGCTTGAGGCTGTGGCCGGCAACGCGCATACGCCGGTGGAGGACCGCGTCTTCCTTGCCGAAACCATGCCGTTCCCGAACATTCTGGTCAAGCTTTCCACCGACGAGTCTCCTGAAGTACGCAAAGCCGTTGCGGGAAACGCCGATGACAAGAACTGGCTGGTGGGCCGACTGACCAAGGATGAGTCGCCCGAAGTGCGTGCCACCGCGCTGCGCAACAAACGTACGTCTTGGAAAATGCGTCTTGAAGGCGCCGAAGATTCCACCATGGATTCCGACACGCTTGATTTCCTGGGCTCGTTGGGAACGCAGGTCGAACCGGACGCTCCGGTGGTGCTTGCGACCATGGTGCGCAGGGCCGTCGCCTTGAATCCGAATGTTTCCGATCGGATGCTCCAGCAGTTGGCGCAGGACGCTTCAAGCGACGTGCAGAAGGCCGCTCAACGGCAGCTTGCGGAAAAATAATTGCATACGTTGTCATTTTTATGAGATTCCTGCGCGTGGTGCGCATGTTTTGGTCCTAGACTGGGAACCATGACAGAACAGACCGAAAACGCAACGCGTCTCGCCCGTCCGCTCATTCGTCTGGCAAAGCTGGTGGGTGTCGCCACCAGCTACGTCGGTATGAGCCATGATTACCACGAAATCGAAGACGATGTTCTAGTGGCGGTGCTCAAGGCGCTTGGTATTGACGCTTCCAACGATGAGGCGATCAACCAGTCCATCACATCCATCAAGTCCGAACGCGAAACGCGCGTGGTGGCTCCCACCGTGCTGCATATCGTGGGCAAGGAAAGCAAGGTGGAGGTGCACGGCGGCATGTTCGATGTGCCGGAAGCCTCCATCACGTTGGAAACGGCAAGCAATTCACGGGCAAAATCTCCCATGAGGGCGGTGAGAAAATCGCCCATGAGATTGATGGCAGCTTCTTCTTCACGTCGTATCTCGTCCTGCCCGCCGATCTGCCCGAAGGCTATCACACCCTCGAGGTCACTGTCGGCAGCGAGACGGAGACTGCAACCGTTATCAGCGCTCCTGAGAAAATCGAACTGCTCGATGATATGAAGAACGGCTCCCTGTGGGGGTGGATGAGCCAGCTGTACTCCATCCGTTCCAAGGGATCCTGGGGCGTGGGAGACTTCGAAGATCTGAAGACCATGCTGGTCGAGGCCAAAAAGAAGACCGGCTCCGACTTCATGCTTATCAACCCGATGCACGCCGCGGAGCCGGTGCCTCCGCTGACGCCATCGCCGTATCTGCCGATTTCCCGCCGTTTCATCAATTTCAGCTACATCCGTCCGGAGTCCATGCCGGAATATCTCACGCTGTCCCACGAGGACAGGGCTGAAGTCGATGCGCTGCACGAGCAGGTCGAATCGCTGAATGACGACGCGCGGCTGATCGATCGTGACGCCATGTGGCGCGTCAAGAAGCATGCGCTGTGGGTCATCTACAAGGCCGGCCGAACCAAGGCTCGCCAGGCCGAATTCGACCGTTACCTCGCCGAATGCGGAGACGAGATCGAATCCTACGCCACCTGGTGCCTGTGCTACGACAAGTGGGGAGCTCCCTCCGACGACGCCGATAATTGGGTGCGCAAATACAACCGTGATTCCGAAGAAGTCGCGCAGTTGCGTGAGAAGTTCCCGGACACCCTTGAGTTCTACCGCTGGCTTGAGTGGGTCGCCACCGATCAGTTGCACGCGGCGCAGCAGGCCGCCCGCAAGGCCGGTATGAAGATCGGCATCGTCGCGGATATGGCCGTCGGCGTGCATCCGGCAGGATCCGATGTGTGGTGGAATCCGGAACGCTTCGCCAAGGGCGCCACGGTCGGTGCCCCGCCGGACATGTTCAACCAGCAGGGCCAGGATTGGAGCCAGCCGCCGCTTAACCCGATCGCCCTCGAACAGACCGGATTCAAGGTGTACCGGGATATGGTGCATGACATGTTCGCCAATGCCGGTGCGGTGCGTATCGATCATATCCTTGGTCTGTTCCGCCTATGGTGGATTCCGGAAGGCAAGCCCGCCACTGATGGCACATATGTGCATTACGATTCCGATGTCATGCTCGGCATTCTCGCGCTTGAGGCTTCCCGCGCTGGTGGCGTGGTTGTCGGCGAGGATCTGGGTGTCGTGCCGGCCTATGTGTCCAAGTCGCTGTCCGAACATGGCATTCTCGGCTGTGCCGTGGAATGGTTCGAACAGATGGACGGTGTGTTCCGCACTCCGAAGGATTGGCGTCCGTACGCACTGGCGTCCGTCAATACGCATGACATGCCTCCGGCGGCCGGTTACCTCGAATATGGCCACGTCAAGTTGCGTGAGCAGCTCGGCCTGCTGTCCGGTCCGGTGGAGGAATTCCAGAAGTCCGCAACCGCCGAGCACAATGCCATGCTGAACATGCTGGTCGAGGAGGGCTATCTCGACAAGGCTGCTCTGGATGACGAAGCCGCCAACGAAAACGAGATCGTCGACGCGCTGTACCGTGGTCTGAAAGGTTCGCCCTGCAAGCTCATGGCCGCCTCCATCGTCGACGCGGTCGGTGAGAAGCGCACGCAGAACCAGCCGGGCACCAATAACGAGTATCCGAATTGGCGTATTCCGCTGGCCGATGGCGAAGGCAACGTGGTGCCGCTCGAAAAGCTCTTCGACGAACCGCGTCTGCAGGAGATCACCGCCATCATGCGTGGCTGATCTTCTATAGGCGATTCCATGGGGTGTCCACAGGTCCGACGGTCTGCGGACACCCTTGTTTTTCGTGTTGCCGAATGTCAAGGCAGGCGATATACTAGTAGACTGTTGTGTTTCCCTACGGGGTCCTTCAAAGCGCTTTTCCCACTCGCCATCGAGGACTTTCAGGGAGCCCACGGATAATGAGACCTGAAAAACGGCATTATTCCGCGCCCAACCAACGCGTGTAATGCTGATGGATGGTCCGGAACACAATATATAGAAAAGGTACATCGTGAAAACTTTCACTCCGAAGCCAGCTGATTTGACTCACGACTGGTACGTCATCGACGCCACCGACGTGGTGCTCGGTCGTCTCGCCACTCAGGCGGCAACCCTGCTGCGTGGCAAGAACAAGCCGACCTACGCTCCGCACGCCGATTCCGGCAACCACGTGATCATCCTCACGCCGACAAGATCGCTCTGACCGGCAACAAGTTGGGCAAGGAACTGTACATGCACTCCGGTCGTCCGGGTGGCCTGCGTCGCGATAGCTACGCCCAGCTGCTCAAGACCAACCCCGAGCGCATCATCAAGTCTGCCATCAAGGGCATGCTGCCGAAGAACCGTCTGGCCAAGGTTCAGCTGGATCGTCTCCACATCGTTCGCGGTGCCGAGCATCCGTACGCTGGCATGAAGCCGCAGGTTTTCGAGATCGCTCAGGTCTCGCAGCAGGCTAAGTGAACCGAAGGGAGATAAGAAACATGGCTGAAAACACCAACGACTCCGCGGTTCTCGAGACCGAAGAGGAGCTCACCTCGTACACCACCGAGACCAACGCTGGCGCTGGCACCGGTACTTCCACCATCGCTCCGGGCTACGGCACCGGTCGTCGTAAGGAAGCCGTCGCCCGTGTTCGCCTGGTTCCGGGCACCGGCAAGTGGACCATCAATGGTCGCACCCTGGAAGAGTACTTCCCGGCCAAGCTGCTGCAGCGTGAGGTCAACTCCCCGATCGTTCTGCTCAAGCTCGAAGGCAAGTTCGACGCTATCGTCCTCGTTGACGGTGGCGGCACCACCGGCCAGGCTGGCGCAATCCGCCTGGGCGTTGCCCGCGCTCTGAACGCTATCGATCGTGATGCGAACCGCGCCGCCCTGAAGAAGGCTGGCTTCCTGACCCCGCGACGCCCGCGTCGTGGAACGCAAGAAGGCTGGTCTGCACAAGGCACGTCGCGCTCCGCAGTTCTCGAAGCGCTAAAGCTTACAGCAAGCTTTATTCGAAACCCCTCGGAAACCTATGGTCTCCGAGGGGTTTCCTCGTTATTGTGGGCAAGCGTTAGATGCGTTGGACGCAATGGGCTCGTTAGATGTGTTGGACGTATCTGGCAGACGTTGCAGATGAAGCATCCGCATCTCCCTCATTCGCGGCCCACCCGTTACCGGACGTTTCGGATGGGCCGTTTGCGTATTGATGCATGCGCCGATTCGTTGCGCCGTCCGCTGCGCGTCAATCCGTCGAAATCTGCTTCATCGCGCTGATGCTCAGAGCCGGCAGCGTCCACAGGGTCGGATCGTCCTCGGACAACCCGTCGTCAGCGGAGTTCAGACTGGCGGCATTCTCATCCATCTGCCAATACATGGTATTGAGACGCTGCAGATGGTTGCGGAATCGCCCGGCAGGTTTGTCCTCCGCTTCCTCATCGAACTCGGCCAGCTTCTCGATCTGCGTGCCCTGTCCGGGATATTCGCCGGCGATTTCCGCCGAGGACCAGATCATTTCCCATTCGATGTCGTTGGGCAGATGGAATCTGACGTTCTCGTCGGACCCATTGACCAGAATGAGCAGGCTTGGCTCGTCGGGGGAGAGCAGCTGCATGGCGAACGATCGGACCGAGGGATTCGTCCAATCCGCATCATGCGGCGTCTTTCCGTTCGGCAGGAACCAGTGCACGCGGTCGGATTGCTTCAACAGTCCGATTTTGCTCAGTCGGGTGAAGAAATCCTCATGGTTGTAGAGGTCCCGGGCCTTTCTCAGCGCTATCAGCCGGGAAGTGAGGTTGAACAGCTTGAGCTCTGCGGTCTGCTCGGTGCTGTACAGCCAATCCCAATCCAGCCATGTGGTCTCATTGTCCTGCGTGTAGGCGTTGTTGTTGCCGTTCTGCGAGTTGCCGAATTCGTCGCCGGCAAGCAGCATCGGCGTGCCCAGGGAGAGCAGCAGCGTGCCCAGCATGTTCATGATGGCCCGTTCTCGTTGCTGTGTGATGATCGGATCACTGCACGGGCCTTCATGTCCGAAATTGACGGAATGGTTGTTGTCGCTGCCGTCCCGGTTGTTCTCTCCGTTGGCTTCGTTGTGCTTATGCCGATACTGGGTCAGATCGGCGGTGGTGAAGCCGTCGTGGCATGCCACGTAGTTCACGGATGCGGTCGATCCGCGTCCGGGGTCGGTGGCGAACAGATCGGCTGAGCCGCATAGGCGCGTGGCCATGGACTGCATGGTCATGTCGCCGGTTTCACCACCACGTGCACGTTCCACATCGGTCAGCCAGAAGGTGCGTGTGCAATCGCGGAAGCGGTCGTTCCATTCCGCGAAGGGGATGCCGAATTGTCCCGTTCTCCAGCCGTTCGGGCCGCAATCCCACGGTTCCATGATCATCTTGAGGTTGCCGAGCAGCAGATCGGAGCGCAACGCGTACAGGAACGGGTGGTATCGCGTGAATTCGCCGTCAGACGCGCCAGCGTCGCCGCAAGATCGAATCGGAATCCGTCGATACCAATGCGTTTGGCCCAATAGCGCAACGAATCCACGGCGAACGTGGTGACGTGCGTGTTGGTGAAATCAAGCGTGTTGCCGCAACCGGTGGTGTCGTACAGGCGGCTGATCTTGTCTTTGGTGCGTCGGTAGTACGAGAGATTGTCAAGGCCTCGCCAGCAAATGGTCGGGCCTTCGGGGCCTGATTCGCAGGTGTGGTTGTACACCACGTCCATGATGACCTCGAAACCGGCCTCATGCATGGCCCGCACCATGTCGATGACCTCCTGCCGCACGGCGCCCGCTCCCGCTTCCTGCGCCTGCTTGGTGGCGTACGAGGCTTCGGGGGCGAAGTAGCCGAGCGTGGAATAGCCCCAGTAATTCGTGCGATTGCGTTCCTGCAGGAACAGTTCGGATTGCTTGGCTTGGATGGGCAGCAGTTCGATGGATGTCACGCCGAGGTCCTGCAGATAGGAGAGCGTGGCCGGATGGGCGAGGCCGGCATAGGTGCCGCGCAATTCCGGAGGAAGCCATGGGGCGTTCGCGGTGAATCCTTTGACGTGCAGTTCGTAGATGACGGTTTTGCTCCATGGCACATGCGGGTGGGATGGTTCTCCCATATGCTTGTTGATGTCGCGGTCGTCAATGGCCACGGAAACAGGCATGTGTCCCAGAGAGTCCACGGTGCTCATCGGTCCGAACGGCGAACCGGCGACCTTGCCGTTTTTGATCTCGCATTCGTAGGCGAAGGCGCCCGGGTCGAGTTCCATCTTGCCTTCGATGCCTTTGGCGTATGGGTCGAGCAGCAGTTTGTATGGATTGAAGCTCACGCCATGGTTTGGATCCCATGGGCCGTTGACGCGGTATCCGTATTGCATGCCGTCCCATGCTTGCGGCACGTGCACGTACCACAGTCCGTAGTTGGGACCGTCCATGCGGAACAGTGTTTCGCGAAGATTGAGCGAGGGAATGCGTCTGGTGCAGATGCGCTGTTTTTTGGCCTGATCGATGAACGTGAGTCCGGGTTCGTTGAACAGCCGTGCGGCGTCGGCATAGAAGGCGCTCGGTTGGTCAAGTGGTTCAAGTACGCAAAACCACACTTGGTCTGCTGTTTCTGAGCGGACAACGGCGTCCGCGCCACCATCGTCGGTGAAATAGAGACCTGGGCGGGTTGCGTAGCGGTGCAAAGGTGGGTTCTTCATAACCTCATTCTAAACACTTTGAAATTATCTGTTGACTTGCTATGTCGAGGCTGTCGACGCTCGTGCCGGTCTGATCCAGCCGTGAGCTTGAACTCGAGCAGGTGCAGGACTTCCTCGACGGCAAAATCGCCGCCGCTTCCAAGGCTGTCGTCAAAATCGGTGCCGGACGCTGTTTATTCGTCCTGAACAGCTTGGAATTAGCGAAAAAGTATCACGACATGACGGCAAATGCGCCGCCGACATCGCCGCATAGCGCATATCCTAATCACAAAAGGGAAAAATCAATCGTATTCATCGTTATCAGGAGGTAATTTTATGACGAAAGCAATGTCTGAATTCACTACCGATCTGCAGCATTCCGGTATGCCGGCGAAGGATCTCGACGAAACCATCGAATCTATACGAAGAAGCTTGGTTTCGAACTGGCCGGACTGTTCCATAACGGCGAAAATCGTTGCGCATTCCTGCGTTACGGCCATCTGACCATCGAAACGTGGGAGGGTGATCCGGCTCCGCTGACCACTGGTGCCATCAATCATTGGGCATTCGACACTCCCGACATCGAAGCCGCATTCGAAAACGCGAAGGAACTCGGGCTGAATTTCAAAGATAACGAAATCCAGCATATCGACAGCTTCTGGGAGCATGGCATCCGCTACTTCAACGTGTACGGACCGAACGGCGAAACCATTGAATTCTGTCAAATTGTCAAATAACTATCGTTAGATGATTGCTGTCAAATAATCGTTGAAAACAAATACAACAGGCGAAACAGACGGAAACAAACAAAGAAGCGTGCGCTGAACCTTATATACGGGTTCGGAACACGCTTCTTTTTTGTTATGCAATCGATGTGATTAATGCGATTAATATGTGCGCAAAAGCGGTCACATATCGCATAGTTCGCGTACGTACGGCTCCACAAAACGCAGAGCCGCGCCGATAATGTCTTGATGGTCGAGCGCCATTCCCTTGCGCAGGGTGAAATCCGTGGTGCCGAATGGCGTATGTTCCACCACGCGTTCGCGTAGTCCGGCCATATCGTCATCATCGAGATATTGTGCTGCCTCACCGCTGATGATCACGTCACCGGCCAGTACCGAGCGAATATTCGTTACCGCCAGCGCCATATAATCCAGCCATTGCGAGAATCGTTCGCGATGCTCCTGCTCGCCTTGTTCCAACACCGAGAAGAAGCCGGGCAGGCTTTCGCCGTCTTCCATCAGCGTTTCCGGCGAGCAATACGTATCCATGCAGCCCTGTTGCCCGCAGTAGCAGGTGTTGCCTCCTGGAATCAGCGTCATATGTTCGATTGAGCCATTGCATTGGTTGGGCCCTTGGTAGAGCGATCCGTCTACGATGACCGCGCCTCTGGGGCGTCGCTCGAGGTAGATGCAGACGGCATCCTTCAGATTGTGGTCGAACCAGAGTTCCGCCATGGCAGAAGCGTCGGAATCGTGAATCATCAGCGACGGATAGTTGAGGCCGTGGCTGAGTTCGTTGAGTTTCAGGCCGGTGTTGTTCATGATTTTGCCGAAGGTGATCAACTGCCCGTCTGCCGATACGATGCCTTGCATGCAGAAGGCCACGCCTAGCACCGTGCTGCCTTGTTTCGCCAGTTCCTGCGCGAAATCGTTGATGATGCCGTTCATGCGCTGGTAGTAGGCGTCGTTGTTACGATAGGGGAGTGTGCGCTGTCTGGTGGCCACGGATTTGCCGTTCAGATCAATGGCGATGGCCGTGATTCGTGTGGTTTGGATTCGCACGCCGATAGCCACGCTGGAGTGTGCCGCGAATTCGTAGATTTGCGCTTTGCGTCCACCGGTGGATTGCTGCATCTCGCCTTTGACGATGAGCCCGTCGGCCTCCATGGCGCGCAGATTCTGCGTGATGGTTGGCA
>ENA-OQBU01000205-OQBU01000205.1-human-gut-metagenome-genome-assembly--contig:-NODE-205-length-14984-cov-6.314195_pt1 | contig 14984 bp, 13 predicted proteins | sample MGYA00242492_ERZ504566 | MGnify/ENA primary metagenome ERZ504566 (study PRJEB26092, sample SAMD00036261) | human gut metagenome | host: Homo sapiens | study: EMG produced TPA metagenomics assembly of...
TGCCAACCATCACGCAGAATCTGCGCGCCATGGAGGCCGACGGGCTCATCGTCAAAGGCGAGATGCAGCAATCCACCGGTGGACGCAAAGCGCAAATCTACGAATTCGCGGCACACTCCAGCGTGGCGATCGGCGTGCGCATCCAAACCACACAAATCACGGCCATCGCCATTGATCTGAACGGCAAATCCGTAGCCACCAGACAGCGCACACTCCCCTATCGCAACAACGACGCCTACTACCAGCGCATGAATGGCATCATCAACGATTTCGCGCAAGAACTGGCGAAACAAGGCAGCACGGTACTCGGCGTGGCCTTCTGCATGCAAGGCATCGTATCGGCAGACGGACAGTCGATCACCTTCGGCAAAATCATGGGCAACACCGGCCTGAAACTCAGCGAACTCAGCCACGGCCTCAACTATCCGTCGCTGATGATTCACGATTCCGACGCTTCTGCCATGGCGGAACTCTGGTTCGATCACAATCTGAAGGATGCCGTCTGCATCTACCTCGAACGACGCCCAGGAGGCGCGGTCATCGTGGACGGATCGCTCTACCAAGGGCCGAACCAATGCAATGGCTCAATCGAACATATGACGCTGATTCCAGGCGGAAACCCTTGCTATTGCGGGCAATTAGGCTGCATGGACACGTATTGCTCGCCGGAAACGCTGATGGAGGACGGCGAAAGCCTGCCCGGCTTCTTCTCGGTATTGGAACAAGGCGAGCAGGAGCACCGCAAACGATTCTCGCAATGGCTGGATTATGTGGCGCTGGCGGTAACGAACATTCGCTCGGTGCTGGCCGGTGACGTGATCATCAGCGGTGAGGCAGCACAATATCTCGATGATGACGATATGGCCGGACTACGCGAACGCGTGGTGGAACATACGCCATTCGGCACCACGGATTTCACCCTGCGCAAGGGAATGGCGCTCGACCATCAAGACATTATCGGCGCGGCCCTGCGTTTTGTGGAACCGTACGTACGCGAACTATGCGATATGTGACCGCTTTTACACATATATTAATCGCATTAATCGCATCGCTTGCATAACAAAAGAAGCGTGTTGCCGAACCCGTATATAAGGTTCAACGCACGCTTCTTTGTTCGCTTCCGTCTGTTTCACTTGTTGTATTTTTCAGCGATTATTTGACGGTAATCATCTCATGACAGTTATTTGACAATCTGGCAGAATTCGATGGTTTCGCCGTTCGGTCCGTATACATTGAAGTAGCGAATGCCGTGCTCCCAGAAGCTGTCGATATGCTGAATTTCAGTGTCTTTGAAATTAGTCCGAGTTCCTTCGCGTTTTCGAACGCGGCTTCAATGTCGGGAGTATCGAACGCCCAGTGGTTGATGGCACCGGTGGTCAGCGGCGCTGGGTCGCCTTCCCAGGTTTCGATGGTCAGATGGCCGTAACGCAGGAATGCGCAACGGTTTTCACCGTTATGGAACAGTCCCGCCAACTCGAAACCGAGTTTCTTGGTATAGAATTCGATGGTTTCGTCCAGATCTTTCGCCGGCATGCCGGAATGCTGCAGATCGGTGGTGAATTCAGACATTGGTTTGGTCATAATACCCTCCTTGTGATGGTTGGTACGATACGTTTTTCCCTTTTGTGATTAGGATATGCGCTATGCGGCGATGTCAGCGGCGCATTTGCCGTCATATCGTGACACTTTTTTGCTAATTCCAGGCTGTTCAGGACGAATAAACAGCGTCAGCACCGATTTGACGACAGCCTTGGAAGCGGCGGCGATTTTGCCGTCGAGGAAGTCCTGCACCTGCTCGAGTTCAAGCTCACGGCCGGATCAGACCGGCACGAGCGTCGACAGCCTCGACATAGTAAGTCAACAGATAATTTCAAAGTGTTTAGAATGAGGTTATGAAGAACCCGTCTTTGCACCGTTATGCAACTCGTCCAGGTCTCTACTTCACCGATGATGGTGGGGCGGATGCCATCGTCCGCTCGGAAACAGCGGACCAAGTGTGGTTTTGCGTACTTGAGCCGCTCGACCAACCCAGTGCCTTCTATGCCGACGCAGTACGATTGTTCAACGAGCCGGGGCTGACCTTCATCGATCAGGCGATGAAACAGCGCATCTGCACTCGGCGAATCCCCTCGCTCAATCTTCGCGAAACACTATTCCGCATGGACGGGCCCAATTACGGACTGTGGTACGTGCACGTGCCGCAAGCATGGGACGGCATGCAATACGGATACCGCGTCAACGGCCCATGGGACCCCGACCACGGCGTGAGCTTCAACCCGTACAAACTGTTGCTCGACCCCTATGCCAAAGGCATCGAAGGATCAATGGAGCTTGATCCCGGAGCGTTCTCCTATGAATGCGAGATCGTGAACGGCAAAGTCAAAGGTTCGCCATTCGGCCCGATGAGCACCATCGACTCCGTGGGGCATGTTCCCGTTTCCGTGGCGATAGACGATCGTGCCACCAACAAGCATGACGGTGAGCCATCACACCCGCATGTGGCATGGAGCAAAACCGTGATCTACGAGCTGCATGTCAAAGGCTTCACAGCCAACGCGCTTGGCTTCCCAAAGAGCTTCGCGGCACCTATGCAGGTTTGGCACATCCGGCGACGCTCTCCTACCTGCAGGATTTGGGCGTCACTTCCATTGAGCTGCTGCCGATTCAAGCCAAGCAATCCGAACTGTTTCTGCAGGAACGCGGACGCGTCAACTATTGGGGATATTCGACGCTCGGCTATTTCGCGCCGGAAGCCTCATACGCCACCAAGCGCTCCCAGGAGGCCGGTGCGGCCGCAGTACGCCAGGAAGTCATCGACATGGTACGAGCCTTGCATGAGGCCGGATTCGAAGTGATTATGGACGTGGTCTACAACCACACCTGCGAATCCGGTCCGGAAGGACCGACCGTATGCTGGCGCGGACTCGACAATCTGGCATATTATCGACGCACCAAAGATAAGATCAGCCGCCTGTACGACACCACCGGCTGCGGCAACACGCTTGATTTCACCAACACGCACGTCACCACATTCGCCGTGGATTCGTTGCGCTATTGGGCCAAACGCATTGGCATCGACGGATTCCGATTCGATCTCGCGGCGACGCTGGCACGTCTCGACGGTGAATTCACCCGCTACCATCCGTTCCTGTTATGCATTGCGTTCCGACATGCTGCTCGGCAATCTCAAAATGATCATGGAACCTTGGGATTGCGGTCCAAATGGCTGGCGCACCGGCGAATTCGGCATCCCCTTCGCCGAATGGAACGACAGGTTCCGCGATTGCACACGCAAATTCTGGCTGACCGACGTGGATCGCATGCGCGGTGGAGAATACGGCGAAATGACCATGCAGGAGATGGCCACACGTTTGTGCGGATCATCCGACCTGTTCGCCACCGATCCAGGCCGCGGTTCGACCGCGTCCGTGAATTACGTGGCATGCCATGACGGCTTCACCACAGCCGATCTGACCATGTACAAAACCAAGCATAACGAGGCCAACGGCGAAAACAACCGCGACGGAACAAACGACAATCATTCCGTCAACTTCGGTCACGAGGGCCCCAGCGGCGATCAAATCATCGTGCAGCAACGGCAACGCGCCACCATGAACCTGCTGGGTACGCTGCTGCTTTCGCTAGGCACGCCAATGCTGCTTGCCGGCGACGAATTCGGCAATTCGCAGAACGGCAACAACAACGCCTACACGCAGGATAACGACACCACCTGGCTTGATTGGGATTGGCTGTACAGTACCGAACAAACGCCGGAATTGAAGCAGTTCAATCTCACTTCCCGTTTAATCACATTGCGTAAATCCCGCGATTTGTACAATCATGAGGATTTCTTCACTCGCCTGAGCGAAATCGGTTTGCTGAAGAAATCCGATCGCGTGCATTGGTATTTGCCGAATGGACAGATGCCAAATGATGCGGATTGGACGAATCCTTCCGTCCGTTCGTTCGCCATGCAGCTGCTATCCCCCGACGAGCCAAGTCTGCTGATTCTGATCAACGGTTCCGATGAGGTCACGCGTTTTCATCTGCCGAAAGACATCGAATGGGAGATGGTCTGGTCCTCATCGGAGATTGTCGGCGAATATCCGGGATTGGGAACGTCCATCGAACGGGTGTCGGAATTCGACGAAGAATCGGAAAGCAAGCCCGCGGGCAGGCTCCGCAACCATCTGCACCGCATCAACATGATGTACTGGCAAATGAAAGACGATGCGGACAATCTGCAATCCGCCGATGATGGGCTGTCGGAAGATGATCCGACATTGTGGACGCTTCCGGCATTGAGCATCAGCGCGATGAAGCAGATGCCAACCATCTAAACGCCAGTCAAAATACCGTCTGGAATACCAAGAAACCCCTCGGAAGTCGAATTTCCGAGGGGTTTCGTATAAGCCGTAAAGCTTTAGCGCTTCGAGAACTGCGGAGCGCGACGAGCCTTGTGCAGACCGGCCTTCTTGCGTTCCACGACGCGAGCGTCGCGGGTCAGGAAGCCAGCCTTCTTCAGGGCTGCGCGGTTCGCATCACGATCGATAGCGTTCAGAGCGCGGGCAACGCCCAGGCGGATTGCGCCAGCCTGGCCGGTGGTGCCGCCACCGTCAACGAGGACGATAGCGTCGAACTTGCCTTCGAGCTTGAGAAGCACGATCGGGGAGTTGACCTCACGCTGCAGCAGCTTGGCCGGGAAGTACTCTTCCAGGGTGCGACCATTGATGGTCCACTTGCCGGTGCCCGGAACCAGGCGGACACGAGCGACGGCTTCCTTACGACGACCGGTGCCATAGCCCGGAGCGATAGCGGAAGTACCGGTGCCAGCGCCAGCGTTGGTCTCGGTGGTGTACGAGGTGAGCTCCTCTTCGGTCTCGAGAACCGCGGAGTTGTTGGTGTTTTCAGCCATGTTTCTTATCTCCCTTCGGTTCACTTAGCCTGCTGCGAGACCTGAGCGATCTCGAAAACCTGCGGCTTCTGGCCAGCGTACGGATGCTCGGTGCCACAGATGATGTGGAGGCGATCCAGCTGGACCTTGGCCAGACGATTCTTCGGCAGCATGCCCTTGATAGCGGACTTGATGATGCGCTCAGGGTTGGTCTTGAGCAGCTTGCCATAGCTATCGCGACGCAGGCCACCCGGACGACCGGAGTGCATGTACAGTTCCTTGCCCAACTTATTGCCGGTCAGAGCGATCTTATCGGCGTTGAGAATGATCACGTGGTTGCCGGAATCGGCGTGCGGAGCGTAGGTCGGCTTGTTCTTGCCACGCAGCAGGATGGCTGCCTGGGAAGCGAGACGGCCGAGCACCACGTCGGTGGCGTCGATGACGTACCAGTCGTGAGTCAGATCAGCTGGCTTCGGAGTGAAAGTTTTCACGATGTACCTTTTCTATATATTGTGTTCCGGACCTTCCATCAACATCTCTGCGTTGGTTAGGCGCGGAATGATGCCTTTTTCAGGTCTCATTATCCGTGGGCTCCCTGAAAGTCCTCGATGGCGAGTGGGAAAAGCGCTTTGAAGGACCCCGTAGGGAAACACAACAATCTACTAGTATATCGCCAGCCTTGACATTCGCGACACATCAACCCCTAGTACTTGCGAATACGGAAACACAGCAATCGACACGCAAAAGCCGGCGACGCTTGGCAGGTCTCCCTACCTTGCATCGCCGGCCTTCCGCCAATCGAAATCAGCTGCAATCAGCCTCAATCCGCTGCAAGCTCAGCCGCGCATAATCGCTGCGATCTCCTGCAGTCGAGTATTGTCGAACAACTGCTCCAGCGGCACGACATTGCCATCGCCGTCAGCCAGCGGAATACGCCAGTTCGGATATTCGTTGCTGGTGCCCGGCTGGTTCTGCGTGCGCTTTTCGCCGACCGCGTCGACGATGGACGCCGCCATGAGCTTGCATGGCGATCCCTTCAAACCGCGGTACAGCGCGTCGATGATCTCGTTTTCGTTGGCAAGCTCGTCTTCCAGCGCGGAAGCGTCGAGATAGCCTTCGTCGACAAGCATGCTCAGCATGGCGTTATGTTCGGCTTCCGCGGACTTCTGGAATTCTTCGACCGGACCGGACAGCAGTCCAAGCTGTTCACGCAATTTGACATGCCCGTACTCCAAGTAGCCGGCTGCCGGAGGCAAATCGTGCGTGTTGACGGATGCCAACGCATACGGACGCCAATCCTTCGGCGCACGGAATTCGCCGTCGAACTGCTCGAACCATTCCACAGCGCAACCGAGAATGCCGTGCTCGGACAGCGACTTGGACACGTATGCCGGAACCACGCCGAGATCCTCGCCCACGACCACACCACCGGCGCGGGATGCTTCCAATGCGAGAATGCCGAGCATGATGTCAGAATCGTAATGCACGTAGGTGCCGTCCATGGCTTTCTTGCCTTCCGGAATCCACCACAAGCGGAACAAGCCGAGAATATGGTCAATACGTACCGCGCCCGCATTGGAGAACATGCCGTGCACCATATCTCGGTACACCTTGTAGCCGGTCTGTTCGAGAGCGATTGGATTCAGCGGCGGCTGACTCCAATCCTGACCCTGCTGGTTGAACATGTCCGGCGGAGCGCCGACCGTGGCGCCCTTGGCAAAACGCTCCGGGTTCCACCACACGTCGGAACCGGCCGGATGCACGCCCACAGCCATGTCGGCGACGATGCCGATCTTCATGCCGGCCTCGCGCGCCGCCTGCTGGGCCGCATGCAGCTGCTCGGTGGCGACCCATTCGAGCCAACGATAGAATTCAAGCGTGTCCGGGTACTGTGCGCGAAGCTGCGCGACTTCCTCGGAATCACGATTGTACTTGCGCACCCAATCGTCGTCGCTGCCATTCGAGGCGCCCCACTTGTCGTAGCACAGGCACCATGTGGCATAGGATTCGATCTCATCGCCCACTTCGGCGAGATACTGGTCGAACTCGGCTTGACGCTGTGCGGAAAGGCCGGACTTGTAGATGATCCATAACGCCTGCATCTTGGTACGCCACATGGTTTCGCGATCCAAGATCCGCGCATTGCCGTTGAGCGGCTTGACCTGCTCATGCAGTTCATCCACTTTCGCCTTGTCTTCCGGCGAAAGCACGGCATATTCCGGCATGGATTCCGGTCGAATATAGCTGAAATTAATGAAACGGCGCGAAATCGGCAGATACGGCGATGGCTCGATCGGCGGCACCGGTTCGGCGGCATGCAGCGGATTGATCAGCATGAAGTCGGCGCCGGTCTTCTTCTTGGACTCGACGAGCAGGGTCTTCAGATCCTCATAGTCGCCGATACCCCAGGAACCGCTGGAACGAATGGAGTAGAGCTGGCTCATCCAGCCCCACAGGGAGCCTTCCTTCATGTCGTCAAGCAGCTCGATCTTTTCCGGAGCGCTGATAACGGTTGCAATCTCCGTCTTGCCACCAACGGTGACTTCAAGGGTGTGATACCCCTCGGGAAGATCTGCCGGAAGCACCAGATATGAGGTGCACACGAAGCCGCCGTCGACCTCGACCACGGTATCGCCGCCACCCTCGAGCTCGATTTTGCCGGCATACGCCCCACCGTCTTCCAGCATGATGGAAGCTTCAGGAACGTCAAGCGCTCCGCCGTGAACCTCAACCTTGCTTTCCTTGCCGACAACGTGCAGCACGGTCGGAGGAACGATACGTGTGTCGCGTTCGCGCTGAATGGTGGTGATGGACTTCTCGATCGCCCCATCGTTGGAAGCGTCGATTCCGAGCGCCTTGAGCACCGCCACGAGAACATCGTCTTCGATTTCGTGGTAGTCGCGGCTCATGCCGACGTAACTGGTGGCGATACCCACCAACTTTGCCAGGCGAATGATCGGACGGGCTAGACGCGTTGCATTTTCGGTCTGTTCTGTCATAAGCAACAGTCTATGCCCCAATCACATGCACCACGCGCAAAAATCTCATAAAAATGACAACGTATGCAATTATTTTTCCGAAAGATGCCGTTCAGCGGCCCTTTTCACCTCTCCTGACGCATCCTGCGCAAGTTTTTCCAACATCTGATCAGACGTGTTCGGATTCAAAGCAACGGCCCTACGTACCATGGAAGCAAGCACGGCAGGAGCATTCGGCTCGACGTCGACCCCCAAAGATCCCAGAAAATCAAGGGCCGTGGAATCCATACCCGGATCCTGCGCGCCTTCGAGCCGCATCTTCCAAGACGTCTGCTTGTTGCGCAACGCGACATCGCGCACTTCGAGGGACTCATCCTTGGTGAGACGCCCCACCAGCCAATTCTTATCATTGGCATTGCCCGCAACAGCTTTACGCACCTCAACGGATTCGTCGGTGGACAGTTTGACGAGAATATTCGGAAACGGCATGGTTTCCGCAAGAAAAACGCGATCTTCCAACGGTGTATGCGCATTGCCGGCGACGGCTTCCAGCAATGCCGTGGCACGCGAGAAAGCGGCCTGTTCGGAACGGTCAGGCAGCGGACGGCGCGCGAATTCGCTCAATTCGGCGGCATCCGTGGAGTGACGCAACCGCTCGTAGGTTGCGGTCAAAGGCTCGAAATCCGAAGGAACGTCTTGGTTTGATGCTTGTTCGTCGGCGTTCCCCACAACGGTTTCGACGGTATTTTCGGCGGTTTCCACGGCAGTAGTGTCTTGCGAGCTCATATCTTCGGTCATGCGTTCCACCTTACGTTATGTTCTGCTCAATATTCCATTCGTCATCGTTTGAATTTCAGTATCGCACCGGGGCGATTGGACGTGCCCGTTTGCCGCGGCGTGACGGTCGCATTGAACGTTTCGATAATTCGTGATTTGAATTTCTGCGATTGTTCCTGCGGAACGATAATTGACAGCACGATGCGATCGGTATATTGCGCATCCGCCTGCTCGCCGTCCACTGACGCAAGCAGATTCTGAAAGCTTCCCAATTGCGGATAGTCAAGCGTCACCTGATATTCGCAACATGGCACGATCTTCGCTTTGTTCGCCGCTTTGACCGCAATGGACGCACCCGTGGAATATGCGCGGATCAGGCCTCCGGAACCCAGCAGAATACCTCCGAAATATCGGGTGACGGCAACCACGCAATCCGTCATCTCGTTGGCGCGCAACACGTCAAGAATCGGTTTGCCCGCCGTGCCCGATGGCTCGCCGTCATCGCTCATGCGTTCGGCCAAACGACCGTCGGAACCGCCGCACACCGCAGCATAGGCGACATGACGCGCTTTCGGATGCTGGTCGCGAATCGTCTGCACAAACGCGAGCGCCTCATCCAAGGAGTCGATATGACAGGCGTCGCCGATGAATTCCGATTTTTCTCGACGAACGCATCATGCGCGGGCTGATCGGCGGAATCGAGTATGGTCTGCATGTCTTTCAACCTACCCAATCACGCCGACCGTCCACATGTTTTGCCCATACCGGTTTTGCGGTTATTCACACGACGACGTTGAAATCCTCGCCCTTGCAGAATGCCGCAACGGATTGGACCACCTGTCTGGTGATGCCCACATAGGCGCCATCGGTGCGCCACGCGGTGTGCGGGGTGAGGATGATGCCTGGAATCGAACAGAGCGGATCGTCGGCAGTGAGCGGCTCGTGTTCGAACACATCGAGCGCCGCAGGAATGTCGCCTCGCTGGAGTCTGGCGAGCAATGCGCCCGGTTCGATGATTTCCGCACGGGCCGTGTTGATGAACATGGTTCCCGGTTTCAGAGCTTCGAGGTTTTCCGCAGTGACGATGCCTTTTGTGGAGTCCAGCAGCGGCATATGGATGGATACCACGTCGGAACCGGCAATCAGCTCGTTCATATCGTTGACTGGAGTGATATTCAGATCGGCGAACACCTGCTCCGGCACATGGGAGTTCCATGCGGACACGTTCATGCCCAAAGCTCCGGCGATGCGCGCCACGGTCTGACCGATGCCGCCAAGGCCGATGATGCCAAGCTTCTTGCCGTACAGCTCGTAGCCGTCGGCACCGTCCCAATCGCCTGTTTTGACTTGCCTGTCGAGTTTGCCGACCTGTCTGGCGAGTTCCATAAGCAGTGCGATGGTGTGTTCGGCCACGGCATGGTCGCCATAGTGCACCACATTGCATACGCGGATTCCACGTTCCTTGGCTTTGTCGAGATCGATGTAACTGGCCACGCCGGTGCCGCCGAATGCATAGCATTTGGCGTTCAACCGATCGAGGATGGAATCGGCGCAGTGGAATCCGATCACCATGATGGCGTCAGCTTCGGCGCAACGTTCGACGATGGTGTCTTCGTCAAGCGTGAAATCCTTGTACATGCGCACGCGGGCAATGTCTTTGAGCAGTTCGAAGTTCTTTTTCGAACGGTTCGATCATCGATTCGATGATGACGGGCATGACCACCAGTGGCAGATCGGTGCGTTCCGGTTGGGTTTCGTAGATTTCCATGTTTCACTCACATTGTATGTTCGAGAGTTCTTACGCATATGCGACTCACGGCATGAGGCATATTGTGCCACGGAAAGCTACCGGCCAGATGAACTCGTTTGCTCCGCGGTAATATTCCATTCCTTGACCACGTTCTGATCGGCGCCCATGGAATAGAGCACGTCCCAGATGCGTTGGCGCACATTGGCGTCTTGCGTTTCATCCCAGCAGGTGCCGTCAGGATGATCGCTTGCAAGGGAACACCATTGGTATTTGCCTTGGGTTTCGTTGGCACTGGGCACCCAGTCAATGCGGTTGACACGCCACGAACCGGCCACGCCTTTCTTGCCCGCGAATTGAATACGCGCGGTAATGCCTTGATTGTTCACCAACGTGTCCGCAGTATTGGCCGATTCGGTCACGGCATTGCCCAAACCGTAGATGATCCAAGTGCCGTTGTAATTCTCGACCGGCTGCGCGCAATGGCATCCAGCGCCATAAATCACGTCGAACGCACCGGTATCGGCCAGTTCATGAGCCTCACTTTGCTGCCAGGAATCAGCGTAATCCAAATACTCCTGCACAGAATGCATGGCTATGGCCACCACATCGGCACCCTGCTCGCGAGCGGCCTTCGCTTTGGCTACCGCCTTGTCGATATCGGCTTGGTGGTTCGGGTCTCCGGATTCACGCAGACGATCCACACGCCAGTCGTAGTCAGGCGTCTGCGCGTTCAACGACACGGTTCCCGCAATCAGACCAAGCTTACCGCCACCGGTAGGCGAATCGATGACCAACGGCTTATACGAATCCTCTTCGGTTTTATAGGAGCCGGTCTGGGCGATGCCATCCTGATCAAGTGTGTCCCACAAGCGCGCGATGCCGTCAGCACCTTGGTCCCAGGAATGATTCGACGCATGCGTGCAGGCGCGATACCCCACGTTTTTTCGCGGCGTCGGCCACTTCTGCCGGAATATTGAATACCGGATAGCCCGTATATGGACCGCCTCGCTGCGCGATAGGTGTTTCGAATTCGCATACGGCAATGTCGGATGCATCAATGTATTTGCGCATCGGCTCGAACAAGCCGGTAAAGTCGAATGCCGTGCCATCCGTGGCCGCGGTGTTGGTGCTGGCGTACTGGTTCCAAAGCCCCTCGTGGAACAGCAGATCACCGTTGACAAGCATGGCGATGCAGTCGGTGTCGGGGCAATCCGGAGAATTGCCATGATGCTCCGCAGACTCAGTCGCCTGCTTCTTTTCAACCGTTTTCGGCTGGCTTACCGCCGTCTCCGGCTTCACGGCAGCATCGTTCTGCTTCGGTTGAAGACTATGCACCAACAGCCAAGTTCCCGCCACAAGCACGACGGCAAGCACCGCCAATGCCGCAAACACAAGTTTGCGACGGCCGGCCGCAAGCACTTCCGGATTGGTCGCGTGCACCGCCTCTTTCCTGTATTTCATGGCGCCCCTGCCTTCCTCTGGGCCTTCTCAACTCATCACTTCAAGAATAACGGATATGCCCTTGCTTCTACACCCCGAAGCTGGCGATATTGTTACCGTATTTTCGACGCACCGCATCAAGCGCCGCCTCCGCGCCACGCAAACGCGCCGAATGCGTCTGCGACTGGGCGCTGCCGCCGGAGATTTCAGCACGCTGTTCGACTTCGTTTTCTTCGAGCAGATCATCCAGCGAAGGCTGAATCACAGCTTCTTCGGCAAATACAAGCCACTGGCGCTCATTCCCGCCAAACGCACGGGGCGTGTAAGGGAAATGGCATGCGCAGACTCCGGAGCCATGCCCATCATGGAGAGCAGCAGATTGGCACATTGCGGGTAGAGCACGCTCGCCGCATCCGTAGGACAGCCCAGTGTGTGCCCTTTTGTTGCGTAGCTCAAATCCGGAAACCGAAGTTTGACCATGACTTTACGAGCGAGGAAACCCCTCCTGCGCAAAGACGTGGCCACGTCATCGCAACACCAGCGGAGCATGGAGCATACCTGCCGCATGTCTTGCGTATCCGCATCGAAGGTGCGTTCCGCGCCAATCGATTTTTCCTGCGTATACGGCACGACGGGTCTACCATCCAGTCCTCGGGCCGCCTGATACAGCCCACGCGCGGAAATAGCCGATCCAGTAGCCTGTTCCAACGATTCAAGACTCATACGCGCAAGATCGGCAACGGAGTTGACGCCCCACGCATTCAGCCGTTTCTCCAAAGAAGGCCCAATGCCGGGAATGCCACGCAATGGCATCATCTGCACGAATTGCGCATGCCGCGCCACAGGAATCATAAGCATGCCGTTGGGCTTGGCATTGGTGGATGCCATTTTGGCGACCAGCTTGTTTGCCGCGATGCCTACGGAACAGGTGACGTTGTAACGCGAAACCACCTGTTCGCGAATCCACGCCCCAATGGCGCGAGGACTCCCCCACCGCAACAGCGCCCCGGAAACGCCATATAACATTCATCGACCGATACCTGTTCGATACGATCGGTGATCCGACTGAACACTTCCTCGAAAATACGATGCGACATCGCGCGATAGTAGCGCATGTCGACCGGAAGGAAAATGCCGTTCGGGCAGAGCTTTTGCGCCCTGGAACTCGCCATGGCCGAATTAACGCCGTATTGGCGAGCCTCGTAGCTGGCTGCGGACACCACCGAACGGTTGCCCACGCCGATGATCACCGGCTTGCCGCGATATTCCGGATGCCTCGCCACCTCCAAAGATGCGTAGAAGGCGTCCATGTCGATGTGCAGCACCGTGCAGCCAGCCTCGTCGTGACCCCAGTCACGTTTGGCTGCTGCGATTCTCGGTGCGGTGCTCATGGTTCCATGATAACCGTTTTCGCAAGATATTGAAACAAATGTTCGAATATAGTGCCGCACCTTAACGCAACGGCGTGTCGGCAAACCCGAAACCAGCATGGCAGCACAATCCCACAACACGTATTTTCGTTGAAATTTCAACGTTTTTTCTCATCTTTTTTGCGAGATATGGTGTTTTGCCCGCAAATGGATGGTATAGTTGCATGCTGTTGCGCCGTGAAAACGGTAAAACAGTGGAGTCATGCCTGAGTGGCCGATAGGGGCACCCTGCTAAGGTGTTAGTCGTTTTTAGCGGCTCGAGGGTTCGAATCCCTCTGACTCCGCCTTGAGGGTTTTCGGAGAAATCCGGAAGCCCTTTTTTCATGCCAAAACGGCGGAATACCAACGATTTCAAGACATACGGCACAAACAGAGAATGTACGGAAATGTACGCCAATGTCAACATTTCCGGTACCCAGCAAGGTACCCGAGTTGAGTACCCAACAAGACATGCTGACGACTGCACTGCAAATACGCCATAGTGTCCGCGCTAGTCATGAGCGGGGGGAGTTCAGTCTTCCTCATAATCACCCCCGTTCACGCTCACCGCCACGTCCAACGATTGAGACGCCACATCCGACGGAATCCACGCAGAAACGCCCCTATACGGCGAAATATCCGGCCTAGGACACTTCAAACAACTCCTAGCCTCACAATAGCCGCACGACGCCGAACAGGGTCTTTGATGCTCTGAGCCTCCGCGAGACGCCACCGACGAACCAGCCTACGGAAACGGTGAAAAGTCGGATAATCAGTCTCGAAATCCTCCTGCACGCGCAACGGCAAACCATTATGCGGCAGGGACGATCCACAAAGACCGTCCCTGTTTACATATCAGTATTTATACATCAACGGCATGCCGTCACAGGCCGAATGCTTTTCGATCCGTTTCGGTAAGCCAATCCGTCCGCATGCCCGGTTCTTGGCATAAATGCATGGCGGGGCATTCCTCACCGATGCAAGGATCCCATACAGGAAGCGGCGTTCCGTCACGGTCCGTTCCGTTGGGATCGCCATTGGCGGCGAAATTGGTCCAGTACAGCCCCATTCGCCTTGCCAGATCGTAATGCCATCCAACGAACGGACGCCAGCATTTCGCAAGGCTTCCGAAGGAGAACCACAGATCGGACGAGTGGAAGGCTCCGGCATCATCCCCCGGCATAGCGACATCGAAATGATAGTAGTATGGCGCGGTCCCACCGCTTGCGGTCCATTTGCGGATCAGCGTGAGATTGCCGAGCTGGCCGACATGCACAGGCTTCCCATCTTCAGTCGAAGCGATGAACTCATTGGTCGTGTTGCCGACCAGCATGTCGACGTTGTTGGCCTTGCAGCCCTCGACGATACGCTCCTCCTGATCGGGAAGGAACAGGCCGTCCACGCATGGCACCCAATTGACGATCATCGACCAGTCATCTTCACGTCCGCTGTCCGGTGGAACAGGCAGGGACTCGGCGGCTTCCAATACCGTTCGGGCCGGGATTGCACGGGCCTGCTCCAGCGTGGAGACACCCAATGCTTCGAACAGACGGATTCCGTTGGTCTGCGCATGCTCCAGCGTGTCCTGCCGCGCATTGAAATGCCCTAGGCCTGCGCCGGATTGCATGATGGCTTTCTGAAACAGGCCATGATTCATCGGCGAGCAGATCTGGGCCAAGACGCTGGCGGCACCGGCCGATTGGCCGAAAACCGTGATGTTTTCCGGATCTCCGCCG
>ENA-OQBU01000206-OQBU01000206.1-human-gut-metagenome-genome-assembly--contig:-NODE-206-length-14896-cov-3.492924_pt1 | contig 14896 bp, 26 predicted proteins | sample MGYA00242492_ERZ504566 | MGnify/ENA primary metagenome ERZ504566 (study PRJEB26092, sample SAMD00036261) | human gut metagenome | host: Homo sapiens | study: EMG produced TPA metagenomics assembly of...
CTACACAATAACACTTTTACAATTGTTGCGCAAATTTTGCGTTGTATAAATAATGTAACTCTTTACCAATAATGCCATGTTAACGTCAAGTAACACATTTTTTTGCGCAAAAGATATACTTGTCGAGACTTTTGCGCAAAATGGATGAGCCAATAACATAGACCAGCGCAGCATAGGAGTACTAGGTGTCCATCACCCAGATAGCCAAGGAAGCCGGAGTGTCCGTTCTACTGTTCCCGTTATTACGCGGAACGCTAAACGTGACTCCGGCCGTCGCGGAGAAAATCAACATGCCGCTTCGAAAAGTGACTACTCCACCAGAAGCAATACATCGCGGCAGGACGATGCCGTCGCATTGATTATCCCTTCCCTGCAAAACCCGTTTTACAGCGAGCTTGCGCAGAGCATCAGTCAGACAGGCATCTCCGCTGGATACCAAGTCGATATTAAAGTTTCGCAAGGGAACCCCAAGATAGAAGAGGGTCTAGTACGCCACATCACTGAAAGCCAGTATTACGGTAACCTGCTCTATGCGGGGCTGAATAGCACTAATCCAGCTCTTTCGCAGTCCCAAGCGTCTGGAATCCATATTGTTCTTTTGGATGAGCACCTTAATGGTTCCTCCTTGGATATGACGGACAGCATCACTGTAGATAATTATTCGGGTGCTTTATCAGGCGGTGCACTACTTGCTAATGCTCGGCCATCGACACATCGCTTATCTATCGGGCCCGCAATCACTAAGTACGTCAAAGGACGCCTTCGAGGCTATAGCGCGGCTTTAGCAGCAATGGACATTCCAACTAATGAGAATATTGTATTTTCGGGTCCGTATAGCGAGGAATTTGGCAGCAGTATATTCCCCTACCTCATAGAAAGCAAACCGCGTCCATCGGCGATATTTTGCGGATCAGATATTGCTGCAGCTGGTCTGATGGCTGCGGCAGAACAATATGGTCTGAAAATCCCCGACGATCTTTCAGTCGTGGGGTGCGATGGAATACATGTCAGCCAATGGCTCAAGCCTAGTCTGACCACCTTGCAGCAGCCCATAGATGAGATCGCCCTCAGCGCTTTTAATCTGATAGCATCTTCGGGAGAATGCCGTCATGTACAGTTGCCGCTAATTTGGTAATCAGGAATTCGACTGCGCGAATAGCACATCGACCATAAATGTCCCCATCCCTAAATTGAGGTCAAAACCTTGAATGCCCGCGCAGTTTTGTCGAAAACGAAGTAGGGCGTTACTCCAATTGGCATATAAGCAAATCGGGAAGACACTCGGCGTCCACAAAGTACTGATATGGGGCTGCGGACGTTTTCTTGGAGACTGAACGAAAGGATTATCGTATGTTCGGTCCCGAGGAACGACGGCGCGCGGTGGACTTGTATTCCGCCACGCCGATGACCACGGCCCAGGTGGTGAGGCATTTGGGTTATCCGACCAGGCGGTAGTGCCTGGAACGCTGGCTGGCAAAGGATCCTGGGTATGCCGGCCATATGGCGAAACCCATCATCCCGCTGGAGACGGGACCAAGGCGATCGAACCGGTGCCGGGCGGCATGCGCGGAAGCGGGCCGCCGAACGGCTCGGCGCGGTCCGCAACTGGGTCAGGTGTTTTGCTTCAATTTTTCTTAAGCAATTTCTGCACTATTTTTCCGCAGTATGGGCTGCCGGTTTCCAGCAGGAACTGCACCATATGACCGCCCGGACGAGAACAGGCACCGGTCCGCCGTGCCTGTATATTCCCGAGACGTAACCAAAAAACGAATCCACCGGTTGCAGCCGGCGGCGCTCGGGAAGGAAAGGACGATGGCGATACCGATGCCCAAACAGCAAGATATCAGGAGACTGGACCGTCAGGGAGTGTCCAGGTCGGAGATCGCGAGGAGACTGAACGTGGACCGCGCCACGGTCGCGAAATACGCTGATATGGACGACATGACCCCGAAACCGCCCATGGACAGGCGCCGGGGCTCCAAGATCGACCCGTACGCGGCATTGGTCGACGGATGGCTCGAGGCCGACCGCATGCTGCCGCGCAAGCAGCGCCATACCGCCAAACGCGTGCACGACAGGCTCCGCGCGGAGACCGGCTACGACGGCGAGTACACGACGACGCTGAGGTACGTGAGACGCTGGCGCGAGGCGAACCGGAGCGGTTCCGACGGGTACGGCGAGCTCGTCTGGGCGCCCGGCGTCGCGCAGATCGATTTCGGTGTGGCGAAGGCCCGCATCGCCGGCGAGCTCGTGGACGACCACTGCCTGGTCGTCACGTTCCCCCATTCGAACATGCGGTACGTGACGAGCCTGCCCGGGGAGAACGCGGAATGCCTGTGCCACGGGCTGGTCGAGGTGTTCGAGCACATCGGCGGCGTCCCTCCCGTGATCGTCATGGACAACGCCACCGGCGCGGGACGCAGGAACGCGAGGGGCGAGGTGACGCCCGCCGCGGTGTTCGACGCGTTCCTCGCGCACCACCGCATCGACGCGAGGTTCTGCAACCCCTATTCCGGTTGGGAGAAAGGCGCGGTGGAGAACGCGGTCGGGTTCCTCCGCCGCGACCTCATGGTCCCGCCGCTGGAGGCCGAGACCCACGCGCAGCTCGGACGGATCATGCTCGACAGATGCGATGCGCTGGCCGCCTCGTCGAGGCATTACCGCAGGGGCACCGCCATCGGGGACGTGTTCGGGGAGGATCGCGCGGCGCTGATGCCGCTGCCTTCCACCACGTTCGACCCGATCAGATGGGAGAGCCGCAGGGCCGACAAGTACGGGCGGATAGACATCGACTCGAACCGGTACCTCGCAGGCACCGCGCTGCACGGAAGGACGCTCTTGGCCGCCATCCGCTGGGACAGCGTGCAGATCACCGATCCCGGTACCGGGGAGATCGTCGCGCGGTACCCCCGGGTATACGGACGGAGCCAGTCCACGCTGCAGGATCCGGAACTGGCCATGCCCGTGCTCGCGGCCAAACCCGGATCCTGGAGGGAATCGTCGATACGCCCCGATTTCCCCGAGGACGTGCGCGCATGGCTCGACGAGGCCGATTCCAACGCCTCGCGCAGAGCCTCAGATCGATAGGCGCGGCATGCGCGGCCGCCGGTTTCGGCAACGCGGTCGCGGCCGCGAGCCGGGCGATAGCCGACGGGCCGGGTTCGGCATTGGACGAATCCACGCTCGTCACCCTCGCCCTGCGTGCACGCGATACCGATGCCGGCGCCATCACCGACGACGGGCCCGACCTGGCCGGATACGACCGGTTCATCACCGGGAACGGCGGAAAGGAGACGGAACGATGAACGACGCGACCGGACGGAACACGGCACGCAGACGCAGGGCCGACACCATCGCCAGATGCGAGAGGATCATGGAGACGGCCAGACGGCTGCCGTTGACCCGGGACGTGCTCGCCGAGGCCATCGAGCGGGCGACGCCCGTCCAGCTGGATCTGATGGAAAGCTGGCTCGACGCGGAGATCGCCTCCAGGGAGCGGTCGAAACGGGTCCGGCTCCTCAAGGCCGCGGGATTCCCGAACGCGAAGGACATCGAGGGATACGACTGGTCCAACCTGCGCATGCCCGCCGACTGGGGACGCGCGCAGCTCGAGACGCTCGACTTCATAGACCGTTGCGAGGACCTCGTGCTCTACGGGCCCGTCGGCACCGGCAAGACCCATCTCGCGGTCGCGTTGGGCAGGCTCGCGTGCATGCGCGCGATACCGGTCAGGTTCTTCACCGCGACCGGGCTGCTCATGCGGCTGCGCCGCGCGAAGCGGGAGGACCGGCTCGACACGGAGCTCCGGCAGGTCGCCAAGGCCAGGCTCCTGATCATCGACGAGTTCGGCTACATGCCGATCGACGAGGAGGGATCCAGGCTCCTGTTCCAGGTCATATCGGATTCCTACGAGACCCGGAGCGTCATCTACACCACGAACATCGAGTTCTCCGGCTGGGGACGCGTGCTCGGCGACAAGAACATGGCCGCCGCGCTGATCGACCGCACCGTGCACCACGGCAGGCTCATCAGATTTGAGGGAGGCTCCTACCGCAGCGAGCACGCCCTCATGACCAGATAACCAAGAAAAAGGCGGCGGACCCGACGACGCAGTTTCTGCTGGAAACCAGCCGCCTATGCTGCTGAAAAATAGTGCCCATACTGTGGACGCCAATTTGCAGAAACACAGTCAGGACGTATCGTGAGGGCGGTATGGCTGCGTTGCGGCCCGAAAACAGGAACGCCAGCCAGACCAACAAGCCTGCGCCGCGACGAAGCCGGAATGCCAGGGCCGTCAGTGATGACGTGGAGGCGTTGCGCCGCAGGGTCGAGGAGCTGGAACTGGAGAACGCGTTGATGCGGGAGGTGGTGAAGGCTCGCAGAAAAAGACCCAGGCACCGAGCGGCCGAACATGCTGTGGCTCACGGACCTCACGGAGTTTTCCATCCCCGCGGGCAAGGCGTACCTGTCGCCCGTGATCGACTGCTACGACGGCATGCCGGTCGCCCGGACGATCGGCACCAGCCCGGACTCGGCGTTGGCCAACGGCATGCTCGCCGACGCGTGCTCCACGCTCAAGGACGGCGAGAAACCAATCATCCATCCCGACCGTGGCTGCCACTACCGGTGGCCCAAGTGGATCCGCATCCGCAAGGACAACAACCTGACGCGTTCGACGGGCGCGAAAGGCCGTTCTCCGGACAACGCCGCCGCGGAGGGCTTCTTCGGCCGGCCCAGGCAGGAGTTCTTCCACAAGCGCAGCTTCGCGGGCGTCTCGATGGACGGGTTCATCAACATGCTCGACGACTACATGGTCCGGTACCGGGACAAGAGGATCAAGACGGAGTCCGGACACGGGCATCATGGACCGGCGGCGCAGACTCGGTCTTGTGGCATGATTGGTGGTGATGGATCAACGATGAATCCAACAAAAACGGCACCGGCCCCTTCCGACCGACATTTTTTTATACATTTTGGTACCCTCTATTGGAAATCGGGGATCCAGCCAAGCACCATCATCTTCAAAACCCGTCAGCAAGCTTTTCGATGCTCCATCAACATCCTTCCCTAAACAAAAAGGACCAGTAGAAAAATGAAAATAATGTAATCCACTATTTCGTCATTAAACCGTCTGATGGAACCTTATCCAATGGAGAACGGCAAAAGTGGCGAAGGCAGCTGGTACAAAAAAGAACATTGCATTAATGTCTTTTCGGCAATACGGCCAAGTAGCCGCGTAGACATCCTTTTTCAATGCATCCGTCGTTATCTCGTTATCATCAAGTTCAAGACGGTACCGCATTGTCACTTCAAAAGCAGTCTCCATGCTCTCTTTTTCGGAAACGTCCATCTTCTCACGAATGACAAGATTCAGTTCAAGCTCAAGAGGCCAACGCTGGCCCTTCATTTCTGTAACACCTTGACGAACCGAAACATCAAACTCAGCATTCGAGAGTTCCAAAACATCGGAATCATAAGTACTGTGAGAGGATATCAGGCCCATTTGTATAATTCGTTTTGCCATGACTCTATGCTCCTTGCCACACAGGTAAACCGTCACAACGAGATTCAGAATAAGACTTACATTCCAATCGACTAAGGTAGGATTACTCCCTCAAGCGATCCGGAAATATGCCTGTTTTCAACCGCGCATCGGCCACTCCCTCATAACCCACCACGACAGTTTCAGAAACAGGCAAGTCGGACTCATCCTTGAACGGAATAAGCTCATGATCAATCATGCAACTCACTGCATTAGCATATCTGCGAAGCGTTGACTGTCTCGGATCGGCATTCCCTTTTTCAATCATGGAGATATCCGGCTGAGATACGCCCATCCGATATGCGACTTCCTCTTGCGAAAGTCCAAGTTCCTTCCGTCTTTGCTTAAGGTCCTCGATAATTTGACTATCAGATTGAATGGATTTACGCGCTCGCTTGCGAAGCAGCTTAAACTCGTCCGACTTGGTATCCATTATCATCACTTGCCCTGCAGTATTACTTAATGTGCGTCATGCGCATATTGTCCAATATAAGTAAAAACTTATATTTGACCTCTAGAGTAATGCAACATCACACCATATGCAAAACGCCACGCGAGTTAGCAGCTTTTTAATTCCTTCCCCAGTTATTCGCGCGACATTCCTGCAAAAACGTTGTTTCGCATAAATCGCATCCGCTGTTTCGTTTGCCACAGCATCGTATCGGTTTGCATTTCCCTCTTCGCCATCAGAAAAAGACCAAGTGCCACGTCCCCAAGCTCTCGAGGCTCCGCATGGAATAGCCGAGAGCCAAGATACTGACTCTTGCCACTTCCCCGTTTAGTATTAGGCCAGCCATTTCTTATTTCAAAGATTCTTTCCGGAGACGTCGTTTTGGCATTGATTTCCTTAACTTCATAGACAGGTTTCAAAACACCTTTTTTAGCACGGTCTATAGTACCGAGAAACTCTTCTTCCGCCATGGCCGCCGCATAATCCGATTCAAACTGTGGAGCGACATACTCTTCAATGCTTCTTCCAAATCCGCGGCAACGTCTGTTTGGAACCAAAAGAACTCGATTGGCTTCTTTTGGGAACAAATAGAGGGAAAGACCGACCTCACACCAGCATTATTCGGAGTCGGGATTCCAGCAGCATCCATATGCGCATGCTACCGGAACCCTATTACAAAGAACGCCTCACGTCAGAATAGAGTCCTCAATTGTTTTTGGCCTTTCGCTGTTTGGTGTGGGGGAAGCGGGTTAGGCGGTGACGACGGCCGGGGTAGTTTTGGTGACATGGATACCACGATGCTGTCCGCCGCCGCCCTGCAACCCGTCGAACCCTGGCACGTCACCGATGTGGGGCTCCGCGATACCGACGCGGGTGGGCGGGAGCCGCGCATCACGATCGGATACGGGCCCGGCTCCCGTTTCCACTGTCCCGAGGCGGGATGCGGGGAGGCGTCTTGCCCGGTACATGACACGATGGAACGCACGTGACGTCACCTGAATTTCTTCCAGTACAAGGCGTTCATCCACGCCTCCGCGCCACGGGCGGCGCGCCCGGAGTACGGCGTGAGGACCGTGACGGTGCCGTAAGCGCGTCCGGGCAGCGGCGTCCGCGCTCCTGTTCGAGGCGATGGTCGTGGAACTGGCGAAAAGCCAGCCGGTCGCGGACATCGCCGAACAGGTCGGCGGGCACGGCACGAGACCATGGCGCCTCATCCGCCATTACGTGCAGGAGGCGCGCCTGTACGAGGACTGCACGGGCGTGGAGGCGATCGGCATCGACGAGACCAGCCGCGGGGACCACCGGTGCATCACCGTCGTCGCCGACCTGACGGAGCGCAACGTGACCAACGTGACGCCGGGCAGGGACGCGCATGCCGTCGAACGGTTCGCAAGGCCGAGGCCAGGGAGAACGGCCTGCTGAAAAGGACGAAGTGCCTGTGGCCCGGGAACGAGTCCAACCTCACGGACCCGCAGCCGGAGGTCAGGCGCGATCCGGCGAAGCGGCGGTCGAAGACCGCCAGGGCGTGCGGGATGCGCGAACGCCTGCAGGACATCCACGCCGACAGAGCCAACCGCACGGAGGCGGAGGCCGGGTCCAAGGCATTGCGCTCGTGGATGATGCATTCGCGGCCGGAACCGATGAAGGCCCTCGCCGGACAGTTCCGCCGGCACTGGCAGGACATCCTCGCCTACTTCGGCCATCGGCGCGCCAACGTTGATCCTCGAGGGACTCAACGGCATCATACGGCACGTCAAGACCCGCTCCCGCGGCTTCAGGAACATGGACTGCTTCAGCACCATGATCTACCTGACCTGCGGCAAACTCGGCCTCAACACCGCCACTGCCTGACCCGCTTCACCCACACCAAACAGCGAAAGGCCTATAATTTATTAGAATTGACGTGCTTCTAATCAGGAATGGACAATGAAACGATTCATGCAAATCTGTGGGCTCCTTTTTTGGTTTCTTGTTGTCGTTTATTGTAATATTCGAAATCTGTATGGCATATGGCTCCTGCCATGGAATGCAAGCGGGAGATGCGTCGCGCTTTTCCAGTCGACGATCGAAGCTTTTGCATGCTTCGTAGCCATTTTTGGGGCGCATTCATCGCTTGGGAGGAATACCGTAACGCTCATAGGCCAATTTTACTGGTCCGAATAAAGAAGGAATATCACTACAGTAAGAGTGAGTTTTCGTTCTGAATCGATATCTTATGTTTTAGTCAATGAGGGGACCATGCCTGCGCAGGATGTCATAGTTAACATCCATCCAGGTATTCCTTGGCCAATGGCTTCTCATCCAGCTGGGGATCCTCAACAAGAATTACGTGAGCGCAAGGTAACATACTTAAGTCCCAAAGCAGAAGTCACTCTGCTGTTTACGGGTCGCGGTGAGTATGAAGAGATGCTCTCATCAACTCATTGCGGTTCGCAGAGCGTTAGCATTGAGTATTCTCGTCCAGAACATAGAAAAAGGGAAACGGTTAAATTCCATCTCGATCCAACAGATATAGCTTATTTAGCAGCCAATGCTGTGGTGGATCCTCTTTAGATAAAGCGCGTTGTAGCATTCTTGGTGGCACAGTTGCGGCTTTTTTAATTCGTGGTCTAATCGCAATTAGACCACGATTGCCATTGATATGAACTGATTTTTTGTTCCGTATTTCCCCTGACGCGATGGGAGATGATGGAACCATGGCAAGGGCACGAGATACACGGGCGAGTTCAAGGCAAAGGCCGTCAGACGCTGGTGGAATCGCGTTCCTCGTATTCGTCGGAGAGAACGCGATAGCCGCGGTGGAGTCGAAGCGGTCGGCCGAGGACGCGATGGACGAGTTCATCGGCATGCTCGACGACCACATGGTCTGGTACCGGGACAAGCGCATCAAGATGGAGTCTGACATGAGCATCATGGGCCAACGCCGAAGGCTCGGTCTTACGGCATGATTGGTGGTGATGGAATCAACGACGAGTCCAGCAGAACGGCACCACCCCCGCTGAACACCTTTATTTGATCACATACAGCTTTTCGGACAACGCGGCCGCGGAGGGCTTCTTCGGATGTATGAAGATGGAATCCGTCTATCCCGAACATTTAAGAGGAGCGTACCCGTGACGAGGTGCTCGCCCTTGTCGACGAGTACATCCACTGGTACAACCACGAGAGCGCATCAAACAGTCGCTTGGTTGGATGAGTCCGGTACAATACCGTCAGAGCCAGGGATTGGCTGCGTGATTATCTCCAAGAAAATGTCTGCAGCCCCCTACCCGGGTTTATGGGCGTTTTTTGCCTATGGCCCACCACATCCAGCGTTGTACGAAAAGGTTCGCGAGGGTCAGCAGCACGAGCGCAAGGGCGGTGGCCGCGAGGCCCGCGAGAAGCTGTGAAAACCACGGTGTGGATGCCACGTTGATGCCGACGACGCGGAAAAGCCCGATCTTCACGATGTTGAGCGTCAATGCGTTCAGCGCGTAATAGACGAGGCTGTAGCGGCCGATATAGGCCAGCATCCGGCATGACCCCACCGCGATGCACAGCCAGATGACGACGAACGTGCCAAGGAATGCCGCCGCGACCGATGCGGCCAGCAGCGCCGGACCATCCGGTACGATTCCGACCACGGCCGGTACCGCCAACGTCAGGAACACTACGGCCGCGCAAGCTGACGATACGCCCGCTCTCCCGCGCGGAATGGCTTTGAGCCATTCCTTCAGCACGTATCCGACGCACATGTAGCCAGCTGCCTTGACCCCGGCCGCAATCTGGAAGGGTAGTGCAGGCCATCCGGTCTGGGACGAGACGAATGTCGACAGGATGACGAACGCCATTCCAATAGCGGCAAGCACGCGTCCGTCATCGGTCAGGCTGGTCAGCCCGTACATCAGGCATTCGCCCACGAAGAACGCCATGAGGAACCACAGTCCATTGCCCATGATGAGCACGTCGAGGAACTGGTGCGTAATACCGTAGTCGTGGCTTGTCTGGAAGGTCGCGCGCATGGATGGTATGAGCAGTATCGCGAACGGTTTCGCGAGGAAGTACAGGGAGAACACGTAATACGGCACCAGCAACGTCTTGGCCTTGCGCGCCAGGAACGCCTTGAACCCGCCCCTCCTACTGAACGTGAGCCCCCCAGTAGGAAGAACAAGGGCATATGGAACAGGTATATCGCGTCGATGGGCACGTCCAATGCGGGCAGCCACACGCTTTCGCCGTCACCGTTCCTGAGGTGGCCGAAACTGACCAGTACGATGCCGACACCCTTGGCCACGTCGATCCACTCGATACGCTTGGAACCACTCATTCCGCATCCTGTTCCGCTAAGTTCCTGAATTTCATGAATGCGCCGAAGCGCACGATGAAGGTCGTGATGTTGGTGCTGGAGAACACCACACACACCGTCAGCGGTGTGATGTTCCCGGTCAGCCACAGAACCGCGCAGGCCGTAAGATTCACGATCGCGCTGACCATGATCGCCGCGTTCGCCCAGGTCGCCTTCCCGATCGGCGAGAGCGCTGGATAGCCGAACATGAAACTGAAATATCCGAAGAACACGCCGACCATCAGCATCCGCAGGAACCCGCCAGCGCTGGCGTACTGTCCGCCGAGAATCAGCACGCACAACGGCGTCGCCAGCACTTCCACCAGCCGCACGCGAGGAACCAAAGGATGCCGCCCCGCAACACTATGCGGTAGAACAGCCTGTAGTCCTTCTTGTTAACCATCGACGGGTAGAGTGCGTCGCCGAGCGGCGGAATCATCTGCTCTCCGGCGGACGACAGCTTGGTCGCGCCGGAGTACAGGCCCATCTCCACGGATTCGGGGCTGTAGCGCATGCCAAGGAAGATGGATCCCAATGATCCGTTGATGCTCACGGATATGCGGGATATGAAGAACCAGAAGCTGTCTTTCAACGCTTCCAGCATTTCCCTCATGGTGGTGCCGGTCGCCTTCAAACCGTCGCGTTTGAGCAGGGAGAACGCCCACAGGAGCGCGATGGTATCGAATACGATCATCGAGACGGGATAGATGATCAGGGTGTCGTCGCCCTTCACGAACAACAGCGTCGCCACCAGGATTCCGGATTTGCGGACACCGCGCGGATGGTAATGTCCTTCATACGTTCGATGCCTCTGAAGTAGGCGTCCGGAAGCAGTGCTTTGGCGATCGAGTCCACGAAGAACAGCAGTATGATCACGAAATGGCCGCGGAGCATGTCCACGAACATCGCGCATGCCAAGAACACGGCCGATGCACCACATGCCAGTAGCAGCTTGGTGTACGTCATCGTCGAGATGGTTCGAGACATTTTGGCCTTGTCGTCGCGATGCACGGAGATGGTCGCGGTGGTCGACAGCTGGAAACCGTACTCCACCACCATCTGGAACACCAGGCAGAACGATGTCGCGAATCCGATCACGCCGAACTTCTCCACGCTGAGCACACGTGACAGGTACGGCAGGAGTAATAGTCCGATCAGATAGTTTGAAAACGTGAGCGCGTATAGGAATAACGCATTCTTAAAAATACGCGAATGCGATTTGTTATTCGTAGCCTTCATTGTCTTTCGGTTAACTCATCTAGCTAATGTTTTAGATTCGTGCATAAGAAATCAGCAGTTCCTATTTGATGACTGTCGTGATTTGATTTCCTGTATAACGAACAGATGCGCATGTGCGAGTTTCCTCAAGGAAGTTACCGACCTCAATGTACATGACTGGCACTTCGTTATCAGGGAGATTCAGAAGTTTACGGGTATCCTTATCTGCTTTTGCCGTGAACATGGTGTTCAGAGGGCAGGAAGCAAGTCCTAAGGATTCAAGCGACAAAAGAAGGGACATACCAAAAAAGTCCGCCGTCAGTGAACCCCTCATTCCGTTCATAGGATGTGATGAACGATCGCAGGTCGGAAGTAATGAGAATAAGGGCAGGGGGCGCCGCATATCCTCCCACTCCTCCTTGGATAGCCAAAGCCTTAGTGATGATTTCAGGGTTTTAGAATCAGATGAACTCGAGTTGGTTGTCTGTTGCAGACGGACGGTGTCCTCATAGCCCATGTCAGTGGCTTGCTCGATGAGATTAACATCTACTGGCTCATCGGAAAACTCTCGTACCGAATGACGGTGTTCATTAAGTTGAGCGTAAGGTAGGAGCGAGTTATTGGCTTTGTTGACCGTCGGATGACGATGCTTCCTCCGCGTGATGGATCTGCGGACTTAATATGATTCCATTGCTCGTTGGTGAAAAGACTTTTTTGCCATGAGATATCCTTGCCCGCGCGAATATGGCGTTCCATGTACTCGTGTAGTGCTGACATCGACTCTTGAAATACGGTGTTTTCCTCATAGTTGCTGTCGGCTAGCTCTAAGCTCTTGAGCATGGCTGGAAGTTCGAGAAACACTTTGCGTCCAAAGCCATATCGAAAATCGCTATGGCTGAGTCCTTTTTCTATCTGATGGCTCAGAAACATGATTCGTGTTTCCAACTGTGTGAGCTCGGTAGAGGCAACACGGGAGTAGTTTCGGTTATATCGATGTGCCTGAAGAACGGAGTCTTTGTAAAGATGAAGCGTTTGCCGTAGATTTCGTATTACTGACGCTATAGGACGCGGGACGCACGCGTGAAACACTGCCCTGAGCTTCTCACTCATTTGAATCCTCCAATTAAGTGTGAGTGATGAATAATCATTGTTTGTTTGCGAGTACTGCTTGCTGCATGTTGGTGAGGTATTCGTCGACTCTCGTGCGCTCTGCGCCGAGTATTCGTTCGACCTTGGCGAAGTCCACATGCCGATTAATCACGTCGCAGTCGTCATATCCGTCCACATGACGCTGCTCGGAGTCCACGAGCTTCAGGAACTCGGAAAGCCTTCCGGAATACTGGCCCGGGTAGATGCAAATTGGCTCGGTTCCCATGTTCATGGAGAATGCGGTCGCGTGGAATGAGTCAGTCAGCACGTATTTCGCGTTGTCCACAAAGGGAAACGAAATCGAGAATTTCAGGCACTACGAGGCTTTTACCGTTGCGGAATACTTGGTCCACGCGGGTGCAGAATCGGTAGATAGGCAGGCCTGTTCTGCGTGACAGTTCATCCGCATATCCGTCGAACTCTTTGCTGCGGTTCAGGTTGTAGATAAGGATGTAGTCGCCTTTAACCCGCGGTTTCGTGGCGATGGAACGCCAGAACGATGCCGGCATCGCCAGCGTGGGGTCGACGATTTGCACAGCGTTGTGGTATCCGTACTGATCGTTCAGAATATCAACGCCGCTCTGCTCTCGTACGGAGATCATGTCGAAACGATCAATGTACTTCTTCGACTGGTTGACTTCGCTCTCGTCGAGATGGTTTCGTCCGAAGCTGGACGCATACGCGTACTTGGGTTTTCCGTCAGGGGCAAAGTCCAGATAGAAGCATGGAATGACTCCCTTGTTCCATCCGGAATTCCACACTTGGTCACTGCCGGAAACGTACACGTCAGCGAAATCGTTGAAGTTTTTGAAATCCGATTCGCTGAGATACGTCTTTTCCGTGAGGTTCAGATATTCGCTGCGGAAGCCGTCGAACACTTTCTTCCACAGCAAGTAGGTTGGCAGGAACGCTAGGGCCTTTACCGGATTGCTTTTGGCGAAGGAGTCGACCAGGCCTTTGCCATACGTATCGGGACGCCGATAGTCTATGAGAACGACGTTGTCGAAATACTGCTTCAGCTTCTCCTGCGTGGCGTATGCCTGAAGCTGTGTGCCGTAGTTGTCGACTTGATGGAGCGTGATCACCGCCGCTGTTGTCATGATTGTTCCTTTCCTGTCGTGTCGGGTGTTCCGGTCGGACCGGCCACGGTCCTGTTTCGTTTGGCCTCGTAGTAGCGACTCCAGATGGCGCGATAGCACCAGAAGCCGGGAAGCAGGGCGAGAATGCCGAGCTTGTCGCGCTTCGACGCCCTACGATCGCACAGCACGGTTGGTGCAACCGAGAGGACCTCCCGGCGCAGTCTTCGGGCGAGGTCCTTGTCATGATGACCAGTGTTGACCATCTGGGAAAGCGTGGAGAGGCGCACGTACGCCCGCTTCTCAGCTGCGGCCGTTTTAAGGTCGGGATAGTGCTCGCACACCCATGCGGCCATCCGGTCGCCGGCGAGCACGAGGTCCAGCTTGCTGTCCTTCCAGGTGGTGCCGTTCGCGATGGACGTGTAGCGCTGCGCGTAGTGGTATTGGGGTGTCATGTCCACCGCGACCCTGTCGCATTCCTGCGTGATCAGGTATGTAGTGGCGGTGTCCTCATACAAGAGCCCCTCCGGATACCGTATCTGTCTGAACAGGTCGAGCCGGTACAGCTTGTTCCATGCGGTCACGTCCCACAGGCCGTTGCGACACAGGCTCTCAACTGCTTGCGCACGGTCGAGCGTCGCGCGCGTGTGGGCGGGGTCCTTGTCGTCCTCGTTGTCCGGCGCGTAGGAGACGAAATGTCCGCACTGCGCCGCGTCCGCGCCGGACGCCTCCAGCGTCTCGAGCATGGACTCGACGTATCCGGGCTCGATCCAGTCATCGGAGTCCACGAACGCTATGTATCGTCCGCGCGAGGGTTCTTCGATTGAGAACACGTGGTCGATTCCCGTGTTACGGGCAGCTGAGAGCCCGCCATTCGTCCTGTGGAGACTGGTGATGCGCGGGTCTTGTTCTGCATATCGGTCGCATATTGCGGGGCAGTCGTCTGTGGACCCGTCGTCGACCAGGACGATTCGTACGTCCTCGTATGTCTGTGCGAGCAGTGAGTCGACGCATCGGGACAGCAGGTCAGCGACGTGTAGACCGGCACCACGATGTTGACGGGTGATTTATCTTTCATCATGATTCCTCTTTTATCTCTTTTTTCCCAAGGAGAATCGCAATTCCAAAAATAAAGA
>ENA-OQBU01000207-OQBU01000207.1-human-gut-metagenome-genome-assembly--contig:-NODE-207-length-14818-cov-2.791301_pt1 | contig 14818 bp, 20 predicted proteins | sample MGYA00242492_ERZ504566 | MGnify/ENA primary metagenome ERZ504566 (study PRJEB26092, sample SAMD00036261) | human gut metagenome | host: Homo sapiens | study: EMG produced TPA metagenomics assembly of...
GACAGACCAGCGTAGCCCTTCTCGTCGTAGAACAGCGGCTTGCCGTCCTTCCACAGGGACTGGTGGCAGTGCATACCAGTGCCGTTGTCGTCGGCGATCGGCTTCGGCATGAAGGTCGCAGCCTTGCCGGCCAGAGCGGCGGTCTCGTGGACGACGTACTTGTACTTCATCAGGTCATCGCCTGCGTGCTGCAGGGTGTTGAAGCGGTAGTTGATCTCCTGCTGGCCAGCGCCGGCGACCTCGTGGTGGGAACGCTCGAGGATCAGGCCGACCTTCTGCAGGTTGGCGACCATATCGTCGCGCAGATCCTGGGTGTGGTCAATCGGCGGAACCGGGAAGTAGCCCTTCTTGACGCGGTTCTTGAAACCGATGTTCGGGGTGCCGTCTTCCTCAACGTCAACACCGGAGTTCCACGGAGCTTCGATGGAGTCGACCTCGTAGAAGGAGCGGTTCATGCCGTTCTCGAAGCGGACCTTGTCGAAGATGAAGAACTCGGCCTCAGGAGCGAAGGAGGCGGTGTCGGCGATACCGGTGGACTTCAGGTAGGCCTCGGCCTTGCCAGCAACCTGACGCGGGTCGCGGGAGTACGGCTCGTCGGTCAGCGGGTCGACGATGGAGAAGGCCACGTCAAGGGTCTTGTGCTTGCGGAACGGGTCAATGAAAGCGGTCTCACGTCCGGGACCAGCTTCATGTCGGACTCGTTGATGGCTTGGAAGCCCTGAACGGAGGAACCATCGAACGGCATGCCGTCGGTGAAGGCGTCCTTCAGGAATTCGCTTGCCGGCACGGTGAAGTGCTGCTGAACGCCGATAAGATCGGTGAAACGGACGGAGACATACTCGATGCCTTCCTTGTTGATAAGGGCCTCGGCGTCTTCCTTGGACTTGAGTTCGGTCACGGGACCGCTCCTTTCGTATGAAATATAACGGTATCCATCGTAAAATCGCGCGTTTCGCCGGCTCGAAACTTGGGTTACGAGAATGTTTCGTGACTGTGGCCGACAATCGCGCAGGCGCGTTATTTCAACGAAACATCATTACAGAATGGAACGGAGGCTATCGGGGGAGTGGGTAGAGGTGTCCGCAACGTGGACAGTGGATATTGACAGGTGACGTAGGTGGATGTATGTGGACGCGATTATGAGACATATGACGAAGCCCCGGAACCGTTTGAACGGATTCCGGGGCTTCTGTGCGATTTGGTGGTGTGCTGCCGATCAGCGACCGCGCATCGCGCGGCGGGAGATCTTCTGTGGGTGGTTCGGGTCCATGCCCTTGGGGATGGCATAACCCTTCTTGGCCTGCAGCGTGCGCAGACGATCGTTCAGCGTTTCCATCTCGGCCTTGGTCAGCAGGAAGCGACGACGCGGATGAATCTTGGCGATCAGTGCGTTCTTGTGGTTCGTGGGCTCATAGCTCTTGGACTTGGTCACCGTGCTACGCAGCTTGTCCAGTGGCACCTGCTTGGGGCCGTGGCCCACGGAGATGCGGTACACCGGAATGGAGGAGCCGGCGGTGACGCCCTTGATATCGTGTTCCTGACGATCCATCGCCTTCATGATGCGACCGTATTCGCCTTCGCCGATCAGGTAGATGCCGTTCATCGAAGTGCCGCGCCAGATGGCATCCTTGGTCTTCGGGTCGATCCACACCGGTTCCTGCGGGAAGTTAAAGCCGGCTTTCTGCATGTTGCTCAGCACGCCGATGGCGGCACCAGGCTTGCCGTCAATCTGCTTGTAGCCGACTGCATCCGCGCGGCGGGTGAGCATCATGGTGGCCAGTAGCATGCCGAGCATGATGGCGGTGATCATGGTGAAGATCCAGGTCAGCCAGGTCCACTTGGCAATCAGACCGATGATGATCATCACGACTACAGGCAGCAGGAAAGCACCGGCCTCAAGCCACGGCAGGGCCTTGTCTTCCTTAGCCGTGTACTTGTAGATCTGGATGATCTGCTTGATTGTGCTCTGCTTCTTCGGCTTCGCGTCCTTTTCCGCCATCACTTCTTCCTTTGTTGGGACGAAACACACTAGACAACATCTTATCAGGTGCGCTGGTCCGAACTTGTTTGTGCTGGTTGGTCTCAGCGTGTGTGTAACGGCCGTCCGTCGGCCTTGAGCAGCGCCTCGCCGAGCGTTTCACTGAACGTGGGATGCGGGTGAACGAGGCGGGCTGCGTCGGCGAGCGGCACATGGTTGCCGACCAGCTGTTCGGCTTCGGCGATGATGTCGGAGGCCATCTGGGAGACCATGTGCACGCCGAGCACGCGCGGGGTGTCCGGGTTGGCCGCGTCGCAGCCGGAGACGATGGTCAGTGAACCGGCCGTGCCGCTCATCAGCATGCGCGCGTTCGCCAGCATCGGATAGTTGGTCTCCTTGATTTCAATGAGATCCTCTCTCGCCTGCGCCTGTTCGACGGTGAGCCCGACCGACGCCGCTTCGGGGAAGGAGAACACGATTTGCGGCACGGTGGCTTCGTCCACCGGCTTGGGATTGAGTCCGGCGATGGTCTCCGCGATGACGATGCCTTGCTCAAAAGCACGATGCGCCAGCGCGTGACCGGCCGTCACATCGCCCACCGCCCATACGCCCGGTTTGTCGGTGCGGCCGTACGCATCCGTGGCGACATGTCCGTGGTCATCAATCGTCACGCCCCATGCTGGTCGGTGATCGGGTCACGCCCGATGGCGACAAGGGCGATTTCGCCCCAAACGCTCTGTTCGCCGTCCTGGCCTTCGCGCGTGTAGTGCACGGTGGCACCAAGGTTCGCGCCGGTGTCCACATGGGTGACGCTGGCGCGGGTGATGATGTTCACGCCATGACGTTTGAGCTCACGGGTCAGCGTGGTGCCGGCTCTCCGGTCCCAGACTGAGAGCACGCGGTCCTTGCGAATCAGCAGGGTCACCTTCGAACCGGCGGCGTTCCACATCGAGGCGAATTCAAGGGCGATGGCCCCGGCGCGATAATCACCGCCGAAGAGGGAAATTCGTTGACTTCCAGCGCCTGTGTGGAATCGATGAGGGCGCCGGCGAACGGGGTTACCGGGGCAATGGGTGTGGCTTGGCACCGGTGGCGATGACGATGTTCGTGGCCGTGAGGTCCATCGTGGGCCGCTGGGTTCGGGGACATCGGCCTTGTGATAGGTGAGGATGTCGCTTTGGTCGGGGGAGGGAACGAGGTGGACGATGTGGTTGGAAGTTGCCTGGAGCGATCTCATCCGCATGGAACGCGGCATTGGCTCGGAACACGGTGATGCCGCGATGGGCCAGCAGTCCGGCCAGTCCTCCCACCATCGTCTTGACCACGCGCAGGCGATAGTCGCGCAGCGTGCCGAAGTCGATGCCATTCACCGAGGCGTTGACGCCGAGTTCGGCCGCACGGTGCACGGTGTCGATGGTGTGGGTGGCGGTGATGAGCGCCTTGGAGGGGATGCAGCCACGGTTGAGACAGGTGCCGCCCACGGTGGCGTCACGCTCGATGAGTGCCACTTTCATGCCGAGTTCGGCGGCGCGCAGGGCTGTGGAATAGCCGCCGGGGCCGGCCCCGATGATGACCAGATCAAACTGTTCGCTCATGATTGCCTCCTTGGTGCATATAAGTATGGCTCCCATGCTAGGGAGCCATATGTGGCTATCGCCGCCACTCGCCTAAAAACAGTCCACTGGACTGTTTTCTTTACGGCTCAGCCCCTCAACGAGGGGAGCCAGAGTATATATGGACATCAGTCTGCCGGCCAGTGACCGCGCTTCGGGTAACGCGGCTTGGGAAGCCTCCAACGACGCATCTGAATCGAACGGCTCCAAGCGTAGGAGAAGGAGCGGGAGCCCTTGGACACGGACTGTTCGCCGTACTTGGCGATGAGCTTGGCCTTGAGCTTGCGCCACATCAGCCATACGTCGATGATCACGGCAATCAGGTAACCGTACATAAGCGCCATCATGATGATGGAAGCCCACTGGTTCTGCATCAAAGAAGTGACGAACATGGAGACGATTAGAATCGCGAGGCCACCGGGATGAACCATTCGCCAAGGTTGAAACGGGCGTCCACATAATCACGGATGTAGATACGCCAAGGCAGGCGTTCCGCCTTGGGCATGTGGTTGATATCGCCCTTCTGCATCGCCTCGTACTCGGCGTTCTCCTTCTCACGCAGACGGGCTTTGGCGGCCTTGGCGCTGGCCTTGCGGTCCACCGGAACCAGCGGACGGATACCGGCGGCCTGAGCCTGCTTCATCTTCGGGGTAGGACGGCCTTTTTCTCAGAAGGATCGGCGGTCTTCTTCGGGGCCTGCTCAACGGGAACTTGGGCCTCTTCTTTTTCCTAAACGGATTCCATGTCATGCTTTGAGGTTACGGTGACGTTCAGACACTTGTATACTGGCGCAGCATTGCAATGACGCCGCTTACACACATATAAAGGAGGACCATCATGGCAACGCTCACCGCTGACGAGATTCGTTCGCGCGTCGAAACCGATTGGAACCGCATCGTCAAGGTGCTGGCCGAAAAGGTTGCGCTGCAGTCGATTTCCGCCAAGGGCATCACCGCCGAACATATGAAGCGCTCCGCTGATTCGTGGCAGACGAACTGCGCCTCGTGGGTGTGGATGCCAAGGTGGTCCAGGCTTCCAATGCCGACGGCACTCCGGGCGCATGGGAGGTCATCGGCTCGCATATCGTTTCTCCGGACGCCCCCACCGTGCTGCTCTACGCCCATCACGACGTGCAGCCTGTTCCGGACCCGGCCGAGTGGAACACCGACCCGTTCGTGGCCACCGAAATTGACGGCCGCCTCTACGGCCGTGGCTCCGCCGATGACGGCGGCGGTATCGCCATCCATTCCGGTGCACTGAAGGCCCTGGGCGACGACCTCAACGTCAATATCAAAGTGTTCATCGAAGGCGAAGAGGAGATGGGCTCGCCAAGCTTCATTCCCTTCATCGAGGCTCACCGCGACGAATTCGCCGCTGACGTGATTATCGTGGCCGATTCCGGCAACTGGTCGGCGGACATTCCTTCTTTGACCACCTCGCTGCGCGGCAACACCTGTGTGGACGTGACCGTGCAGGGCCTTGAGCATCCGGTGCACTCCGGCCAGTACGGCGGCCCGATTCTCGACTCCAATACGTTGGCCGCCATGCTCATCGCTTCCATGTATGACGAGAACGGCGATCTGGCCGTACCCGGCGTGGCCGCGGAAGAGCCGATCGGCGGTTTGCAGCACGACCTTGACGAAACCACCGTGCGCAGGATTCTGGCGTGGTGGCCGGTTACGAGTTCGCCGGCACCGGTTCACTGGCCTCACGCCTGTGGACCAAGCCGTCCGTGACCGTGATCGGCTTCGACGCCCACCCGGTCGAGGGATCCTTCAACGTGATCGCCCCGGAGACCCGCTTCCGTCTGTCGCTGCGCACCGCGCCCACCCAGCGCCCTGAAGAAGCGCAGGAAGCACTGGCTGCATTCCTCGAATCCCACGCGCCGTTCGGCGCCAAGGTCACTGTCGAACGCGGCGAAAACGGCATGGGCTGGGCCATGGACCCGACCGCCGTGGCCACCAAGGACGCGCTGGAAGCCATGACCGAGGCCTTCGGCGTTGAGCCCATCAACAAGGGCGAAGGCGGCTCCATTCCGTTCATCCCCGAACTGCAGCGCATTTTCCCCAACGCTCAGGTGCTGGTCACCGGTCCCGAAGACCCGAAGGCCAACGCCCACAGCCCCAATGAGTCCATCTCCCTGCCCGGCCTCAAGAACAACGTGATCACCGAGGCTTTGCTGCTGGACAAGCTCGGCAAGTAGCCGAACCGCATCGGTAATGGTAGTGAGCCGCCGTCAGGTAGGTCACAGATGTGGCTATTGCCTTTGACGGCGGCTTGCTTTATAGTCGGGAGTTGACACGGGAGCTGCCGTTGGGCGGCTGAGAGGAGACTCATAGTCTCGACCGATGGAACGTGACCGGATAATGCCGGCGCACGGAAATGTCGCTCTTACCTACCCCGTGCCTGAACCAACCCCGCGCGTGGCCACGAACATATGCATCATGTGCGTACATATATCCACGTATGTTCGGCCTGCGTGCGAGCAGAAGAAAGGCACATTCATGACTGAAGCTGTGGCCAAAGCCAATTACAAGTGGCGCGTCGTCGATATCGTCGTCGCCGCAATCATCGCCGTCGCATCCGGCGTCATTTTCTGGGGCTGGGACATTGTCTGCTCCGCCCCGCTGGCCCTGTTTGAAGGCGTGACCCCCGGTTTCGAGGGTCTGCTCAACGGATTCTGGCTGTTCGCCGGCCCGCTCGCTGCAATCATTGTGCGCAAGCCCGGTGCCGCACTGTTTGCCGAAACCCTCGCCGCCTTCCTTGAGCTTACGCTGGGCAACCAGTGGGGCGTCGGCGGCTCGCTGATCGTCGGCATCATCCAGGGTCTGGGTGCCGAAATTGCCTTCGCCGTCTTCGCTTGGAAGAAGTGGAACATCGGCACCACCATCCTGTCCGGTGCGCTCGCCGGCGTGGGCTGCTGGGCCTACTACTGGGCCACCAACCCGGGCTGGAACGGCCTGCGCGTCACTTGGTATCTGGTGGGCTCCATCATCTCCGGCGTCGTGATCGCGCGTGGTGGTCTGGTACTTGTCTCGTGCGCTCGCCGTCACCGGTGCTCTGGAGCGTTTTGAATCCGGCCGCAGCAAGGCGCGCGTCTGATGCAGATTAATCCGGCTGCGGTAGAGGCCAGCGGCTGGGGATGGCGGCACGCCACGCGTAAGGACTTCGCGTTGCGTGCCGTCGATTTCACCATCCGGCCAGGTGAACGTGTGTTGCTGCTCGGTGCTTCGGGCGCGGGCAAAAGCACGATGATGGCCGGTCTCGCAGGCGTACTTGGCGGCGATGAGGAAGGCGAGCAGGAGGGCTCGCTCACCATCGATGGCGTCGATGCGCGCGAGGCGCGAGGTCGCGTGGGACTGGTGCTTCAGGACCCGGACTCGCAGATCATTCTTGAACGACTGGGCGATGACGCGGCCTTCGGCTGCGAAAACCTCAACGTGCCGCGCGAGGAGATTTGGCAGCGAGTGCGCGAATCATTGGATATGGTGGGACTCGGCGGACTCGAACTGGATCGGTCCACCCGCCATCTGTCCGGCGGTCAGCGTCAACGTCTCGCGTTGGCCGGCGTGCTGGCTATGAAGCCCGGTCTGCTGTTGTTGGACGAACCGACCGCCAACCTCGATCCCGAAGGCGTGGTCGAAGTGCATGACGCGGTCAAAAAGGTCATCGAGGCCACCGGACAGACCATGGTTGTGGTCGAACATCATATCGATGTATGGCTCGATCTGGTCGATCGCGTGATTGTGCTCGGCCGACCCGATGCAAGTTCGCCCACGGGTGCGGTCATTGCCGACGGCAAGCCGGACGAGGTGTTCGCCGAGATGGGCGACGTGTTGGCCGCCGGTGGCGCGTGGGTGCCGGGCCGTGCGATTCCCGATTACTCACCGAAGCAGGAGTCTGCGCACGATGCGCCGGTGCTCAGCACCGAGAACTTAAGCTTTGGCCGTGGGGCCGCTCTTGGCGTTGGTATCAATCTGGATTTTTATCCCGGCGAAGTAACGGCTCTGATGGGTCCGAACGCGCGGGCAAATCGACCTTGGCCTTGACCTTGGCCGGGCTACTCAAGCCTATCGCCGGCAAGGTGCTCATCGCCGACAACCTCAAGCCCGCGCATGCCGGGCGTGAGCCGATCGACTGGAAAAGCAAGGAACTGCTGGGCCGTATCGGCATGGTGTTCCAGGAGCCCGAACACCAGTTCGCTGCCAACTTTGTGCGTGACGAGGTATCCATCGGCCCCAAGTCGATGGGGCAGAGCCAAGACGAGGCTTATCAGACCGCCGACCGCATGCTTGAGCAGATGAATCTCACGCGCTTCGCCAAAGCCAACCCGTACACCTTGTCTGGCGGGGAGAAGCGGCGACTGTCCGTGGCCTCCATGCTGGCCGCCGCACCCAAAGTGTTGGTGATGGACGAGCCGACATTCGGACAGGATTTCAGTACGTGGAATGAAATGGTCAAGCTGATCGCCGCCATCCGCGACCAAGGCTCGTGCGTGATCATGGTGACGCACGATGAGGCGCTGGTGGATGCGCTGGGCGCACGACGTGTGATGTTCGAGGAGGCGAAGGCATGAGTGACGTGGTAACCGTCAGCCCGCAGGAAACGCGCGTGGAGCCGGTCAAAGCCTCATCGCCCTCATGGTTCATCGCGCGCATCACGCGGTCAGTCGCATCATCGGTGCGTTGCTGCTGTGCATTCCGATGTTCATCAGTCTGGATGCGGTATCCGCATCCACGGCGCTCGGCATCGAATTCGTGCTGCTGTGGATTGGTGGCGTGGCTCCGTGGACCGTATGCCGTAAGACCTGGCCGGTATGGATCGCCGCCGCCGGCAGTTTTATCTCCGTGTTCCTCTACGGCCGCACCTCGGGCGAGATCCTGTGGCAGGGTGGCTGGATTGTGATCAGCGAGGGATCCATCAATCTGGCCATCGCCACGGCTATCAGGGTGGCGGCCATTGCCGTACCCGGCGTGATTCTGGCCTTGGGCCTCGATCCCACTGATTTGGCGGACGGTCTGGTTGAGATTCTGCACTTCTCACCGCGATTCGTATACGGCGGATTGGCCGGATTGCGCATGTTTACGCTGCTGCAGGAAGATTGGCGCGCACTCGGCTTGTCCCAGCGTTCGCGCGGCCTTGGTGACGGTAACGCCATCGCCCGTGCCCTCTCCCAAGCGTTCGGACTGCTGGTGCTCTCCATCCGGCGTGCCACCAAACTTGCCACCGCCATGGAAGCGCGCGGCTTCGGCTCCGGCGCCCCACGTTCCCAAGCCCGCATCTCGCGTCTGAAGCCTATCGACTGGATCTTCTACGTCATCTGTCTGGCCGTCCCGCTGGCCTCCATAGGCGTAGCCGTCGGCACCGGGGAATTGGCACTTCGCTTTCAGGGTGTCTGAAAGGCGGCAGACTGGCACAGTGCCTTTCAGGGTGTCTGAAAGGCGACAGATTAGCACAGTGCCTTTCAAGGTGTCTGAACGCCTTATGATGCCCCCGCTGGCGGGGGCTGTCGGCGTAGCGACTGGGGTGTTCCAGCCTCGACCACCCTCAGTCTCGCGACTGACGTAATGACCCGGCAGTAGGGTAGTGGCTATGCCCATCAACGCCCAGATTCTTGATAATCCGAAATCCGACCGCGTGCGCCGCATCGCCGATCTGACCCGCGCCAAAGGCCGCGAACGTTCGGGCCGTTTTCTTATCGAAGGCCCGCAATCCGTGCGCGAGGCCGTCACTTGGCGGCCGGACGTGGTGCAGGACCTGTATGTAGAGGTTTCGCAGGCGCTGGAACATCCGCGTATCATCTCCTCCACGTTGGAGAAGATCGTCGAAACCTCGCAGGATGCCACGATTTATGTGCACTACTGCACCGGCGACGTGATGCGCCGCATCAGTCCGGACGCCAAGGCATCGCGGCCGTCGGCAATGCCGAGTCCATGCACGCCGGAGCCGATGACGTCGAACTTGGCAAGAACGGTCGGGCCCCGCAGATTGCCGCCTTCTGGCAGGTGCGCGACCCGGGCAACGCCGGCACCGTGATCCGTGCGGCCGATGCGGCCGGCTGCGACGCCGTAATCTTCGTGGACGACTGCGTGGACGTGCTGATCCCAAGGTCATCCGCTCCACCGCAGGCTCCCTGTTCCATCTGCCGGTACTCGCCATGAGCACCGACGAATTCTTCACCTGGACAGGCGACCATAATATGGACGTCTGGGCCGCCGACGTATACGGCACCGAAGAACGCAAGCCGGAAAGCCTGCCCGCAGTACTGGCGGACAAGGCGCGGTCGAGGCTCCGAAAGCCGTGCTGTTCGGCAATGAGGCGCGTGGCTTGGAACCGGACATCCTCACGCGCTGCGGCCGCATCGTCTCCATCCCGCTTTATGGGCAAGGCCGAATCGCTGAACCTCGGCACCTCGGCCGCGGTGATGCTGATGTCGCTGTCTATGTCGGGTCATGTTGAAAGAATGTGAAACCGGTAAAAACGCTGTGAAACGCTGAGAAAACATCAGACGAAAGGGTTCTCGTGGCAGAACAAATGGTGTTCGACGCCGACCAGGTGACCGCTGAGGTTGCCGAGGGCATCGAGAAAATCCAGAACGCCTCCAACCTGGAGGAGCTCAAGGCCATCAAGACAACGTACGCAGGTGCCGATTCGGCGATGACCAAGGCCAGCAAGGCCATTGGCTCCCTGCCCGCCGACCAGAAGAAGGAAGCCGGCAAGCTCATGGGCAAGCTGCGCGCCGACTTCGGCCGCGCCTATGGTCCCAAGGAGGTCGAGCTCAAGGAAGCCGCCGAGAAGGCCGCGCTTGCCGCCGAAACCGTGGATATGACGCTGCCGGTGAGCCGTAAGCCTCTGGGCGCCCGTCACCCGCTGCCTAAGCTGATGGAGGACGTCGAGGACTTCTTCATCTCCATGGGCTGGCAGATCTCCTCCGGCCCGGAAATCGAAGCCGAATGGTACAACTTCGACTCCCTGAATTTCGGCCCGGACCATCCGGCCCGCCAGATGCAGGACACCTTCTACGTCAAGGGCAATCAAGCCAAGGACGCCGCCGGTTTCGTCGCTCCAACATGGTGGTGCGTACGCAGACCTCCTCCGATCAGGTCCGTGCCCTCCTGACCCGTGGAGTGCCGCTGTACATCGCGTCCCCGGGCCGCGTGTTCCGCACCGATGAGCTGGACGCCACCCATACTCCGGTGTTCCACCAGTGCGAAGCCCTCGCCGTCGACAAGCACCTGACCATGGCCGACCTGAAGGGCGTGCTGGACAAGCTCGCCGTCGCCATGTTCGGCCCTGAAGCCAAGACGCGCCTGCGCCCGAGCTACTTCCCGTTCACTGAGCCGAGCGCCGAACTCGACCTGTGGTTCCCCGACAAGAAGGGCGGCCCCGGCTGGCTCGAGTGGGGCGGCTGCGGCATGGTCAACCCGAACGTGCTGAAGTCCGCCGGCATCGACCCGGACGCTACACCGGTTTCGCCTTCGGCGTCGGCATGGAGCGCACGCTCCTGCTGCGCAGCGACATCAACGACATGCACGACCTGGTCGAAGGTGACGTGCGTTTCGCCGAACAGTTTGTGATGGGGGAGTGATTCAGCCATGCCTATGATCGATATCGATTGGCTCAAGGACCATGTCGAGGTTCCCGAAGGCCTGACCTACGAACAGCTCGCCAAGGACCTTGTCAAGGTGGGTCTTGAGGAAGAGGAGATTCACTCCTCTCAGGTGACCGGCCCGATTGTGGTCGGCTACGTGGTCGACGCCACCCCCGAACCGCAGAAGAACGGCAAGACCATCAACTGGTGCCACGTGGACTGCGGCGACGAATGGAACGAGACCGACGAAGACGGCAACAAGGTGCCGCGCGGCATCATCTGCGGCGCGCCCAACATGAAGCCGGCGAAAAGGTCGTCGTCACCCTGCCCGGTGCCGTGCTGCCCGGCGACTTCAAGATCGAACCGCGCAAGACCTACGGCCACATCTCCAACGGCATGTGTGCCTCCGAACGTGAGCTGGGTCTGGGCGACAACCACAATGGCATCATCCTGCTGCGTCAGTATGGCTTCTCCGAGCTGAATACGAGGCTCTGAAGCCTGGTCAGGACGCCATGCACCTGCTGCACCTCGACCAGCCTCTGCTTGAGATCAACATCACCCCGGACCGTGGCTACACGCTGTCCTACCGTGGCGTGGCCCGCGAATACCACCACTCCACCGGTGCCGCCTACACCGATCCGGCCGTGGCACTCAACGAGAAGGCCCCGGAACCTGCTGACTACCAGCCCGGCACCCCGGTGGACATCGATGTTGAAATCGACGATAACAATCCGATTCACGGCGTGCCCGGTTGCGACCGCTACTACGCGCGTATCGTCAAGGACTTCAATCCCAACGCCCACACGCCCAACTGGATGCGCCGCCGCCTGATTCGCGCCGGCATGCGCTCCATCTCCTTGGCCGTGGACGTGACCAACTACGTGATGCTTGACCTCGGCCAGCCGATGCACGCCTACGACCTCGACAAGCTCGAAGGCCCGATTGTCGTGCGCCGCGCCAACGAGGGTGAGAAACTCACCACCCTGGACGGCAAGGAACATGACCTGAGCGTCGAAGATCTGCTTATCACCGATTCGCCGAACGGCGAACGCGGCTCGCGCATCCTCGGCCTTGCCGGTGTGATGGGCGGCCTGTATGGCGAAGTGACCGCCGACACCAAGAACATTCTTCTGGAGGCCGCGCACTTCGATCAGGTGACCATCGCCCGTTCGGCCCGTCGCCACAAGATTCCATCCGAGGCCTCCCGCCGCTTCGAACGTGGCGTCGACACCGCGCTGCAGCCTGCCGCCACCCAGATGGCCGCCGAACTCATGGCCAAGTACGGCAACGGCGAGCCCAGCGAACACCCGAACGACGTGAACAACACGCCGCGCGCCAAGGCCATCCACTTCAAGGCCTCCGAAGTGGCCCGCGTAGCCGGCCTCGACGTGGACATCAACCGCATCTCCGACATCCTGACCGACATTGGCTGCACGGTGGCCGGTGGCGGCAACGGTGAGTTCGCCGTAACCGCGCCGAGCTGGCGTCCGGACTTGAACGAGCCGTGCGACCTGGTCGAGGAGATCGCCCGACTGGTCGGCTACGACCAGATTCCGATCACCGTGCCGCCGGCACCGGTCGAGGGTCTGGTGGGCCTGACCCCGGACCAGCAGCGTCGCCGTCGCGTGGCGGACGAGCTCGCCGAGTTCGGCATGGTCGAATCGCTGAGCTACCCGTTCGTGGGTGACGACGATTACAAGGCCTTCGGCTTCGACCCGGAAGCCACCAAGAAGGTCAGCGTCGAGATCGCCAACCCGCTCTACGGCGACCGTCCGTACCTGCGTCGCGAGATTCTGCCGACCCTGGCCACCACCGTGCAGCGCAACATCCGCCGCGGCATCGAAAACGTGTCCCTGTACGAGCTCGGCCACGTCTACCTGTGGGATCCGAACGCGCCCGCCATCCCGGCACTGCCCGGCGGCGTGCGCCCCACCGACGAACAGCTCGCCGCGCTTGACGCCGGTCTGCCCGAACAGCCCGACCATGTGGCCGGCATCCTGACCGGTCTGGCCGAGGACGACGGCTGGATGGGCGGCAAGCGCCCGGTCGACTGGTCCGACGCCGTCGAGGCCGTGCGCCGCATCGCCGGCCGTATCGGTGCCGCAATCGAACTCGACCAGCCCGCCGCCGACGATGTGCCAGTCCAATGGCACCCCGGCCGCGCCGCCCGCGTCATGGTGGGCGACGTCTTCACCGGCTGGGTTGGTGAACTGCACCCGCGCGTCAACGAGGCGCTCGGCTTCCCGGCCCATTCCGCGGCCTTCGAGCTGAACCTCACCGCGCTGTTCGCCACGCTGACCGGCAAGCCCGTCCAGGCCAAGCCGATCTCCACGTTCCCGCCGGTCAAGCAGGATTTGGCCTTCACCGTGGACGAGACCGTGACCGCAGGCCAGCTTGAGAACGTGATTCGCAAGGCCGCCGGCGCGAACCTCGAATCCATCGAACTGTTCGACGTGTTCACCGGCGAACAGGTGGGCGAGGGCAAGAAGTCCCTGGCCTATGCGGTGGTGTTCCGTTCGCCGAGCAAGACGCTGTCCGCCGAAGACAGCGACGCCATCCGCAAGGCCATCGTGGCTGAGGCCGCCGAAATCGGCGCCCAGCTGCGCGCCTGACCCAACCAATCATCCGAATCGAGGAGCGCCATGAGCCAAGCGGAGCAGGACAAGCCGAAATACGGGCAGTACCAGCAGCCTGAATATGGTGCTATGTCTGGCCAATACGGGCCGAATTACAACCCGTATATTTATGGCGCTCCCGAGCCGGATACTAAGAAGGATTCCGCCGCAGCCGCTGGCGATAACGGTGGCGCGGCACAATCTCAGCAGGCTGGCCAGCCGTATGGTCAGCAGCCGGCGTGGCCCGGCAATCAGCAGGCGGGCGGCTGGCCGTACGCTCAAGGCGGCCAACAGTCCGGTCCGGGCGCATATCCGGGCGGATACCCGGGCATGCAGGGCCAGCCGTATGGTCAACAGCCGAACGGTCAGCCTCACCAGCCGCATTATTACCACGGCATCGACCTGAACGATCCAAACCAGAACCCACTCTACGGGCACTGGGATTCGTATGCGATCATCTCCTTTATCCTCGCCCTGTTCTTCCCGGTGCCAGTGCTCTCGGCACTGATGGGCGCGGTGGCAATGTGGCGCACGCGCACTTTCCATATGAAGGGCTTCGGTTTGGCCGTGGCCGCCGTGGTAATCAACGTGCTGTACACCATCGCCGTCATCTGGATGGCCTTCAATGGCTATGACGCCATGAGCCTTTACCAGGAAGCCCTCCAGCAACTGACCGGCGGCACCGGCTCCTCCTCCGACTCCATCTCCGCATAAGTAGCGTTCACATACCAACACACCCACTGCATAAATATGCAATAGTCTGCATAATCGCGTATACTCGTCCGAAGACACATCAGTGAAAAGAGATGAGTATGGCGAAATATACAGTGGCCGTGGCCGGTGCCACGGGCTATGCCGGCGGTGAAGCGTTACGCATTCTGGCTGCGCACCCCGACTTCGACATCACCTGCGTGGCAGGCCATTCCTCAGTGGGGGAGTCGATGGCCAAGCACATGCCGCATATTCCCCAACTGGCCAATCTGGTCGTTGAAGATACCACGCCCGAAGTGCTGAACGGGCA
>ENA-OQBU01000208-OQBU01000208.1-human-gut-metagenome-genome-assembly--contig:-NODE-208-length-14816-cov-2.782082_pt1 | contig 14816 bp, 22 predicted proteins | sample MGYA00242492_ERZ504566 | MGnify/ENA primary metagenome ERZ504566 (study PRJEB26092, sample SAMD00036261) | human gut metagenome | host: Homo sapiens | study: EMG produced TPA metagenomics assembly of...
TGTTTTTGGGGGTGCTTATTTATTCGTAGGGGCGGGATATTATCCGCCCGCGGGCGGCAAATTGCCGCCCCTACGGGTTCCTTTTGGTACAATTGTAGGGTGCGTTATACTTTCATCACGCCCCGAAAATCAGACCCATGGCCTTGTGCCACTCAGCGGGGAGCAGGCAATAATCCGCACCGGTAATGTCCGTATGCCGGTCTACCCATACCAGTTCGTCGATCTCCTCCGCCTGGTAGCGCAGAGTGGTCAGGGGAACAGTGGGATTCAGCAGATACACCCGGCAGTGCTCGTTACTGACAAAGCGGCCGTGACCAAAGTCTGCATCCACCTCTAACTTTTGGGTAAACAGGTAGCGCAGGTCATCGGCACCGGCGGCTAAGTTTAGTTCCTCTTGCAGTTCTCGCCGGGCGGCGGTCTGGTAGTCCTCGCCGGCGTCCACATGGCCGGTGCAGGCCAGATCCAGCTTGCCGGGAAAAGACTCTTTGTCCCACTTTCGTCGTTGAAGCAGTACCCGGTCACCCTGTATCACAAAGATATGCACGCTGGGGTGCCAGTCTCCGTCCCGGTGGACGGCGTTCGCTCTTTGGTGATCCCCAGGGGTTCCCCGGGTGGGGGACAGCAGGTCAAAAATACTCGGCCATATCAGTTTTGTTTCCTTACAATGCCGTACTCGCCTACATCGGGACGGAAGTATTTGCACCCGGCGGAGGTGTCACTCTCCAGCATGCGGGCGTACTCGTCCTCGTCCAGCATCAGGTCGCAGAAGCCCTCTTCGGCGTCCTCGCCCTCGCCGTCGCACACAAAGTACCAGCAGTTCTCACACAGTCTGTCCATATCAGTTCAGGGGCGACTGGTCCGGGCCGCCAACGGTCACGGTGTCTTTGTTCAGCCGCATAATTGGGATCATCAGCCCGGGCACGCCGCAGTGGCCGGCCATTTGGCTGACGATCTGGCGCAGGAAGGGATAGATCTGCTCAAAAGACTGGGTGTGAATGTCCGCCTTGTCATCCCCTTCATCATAGGTGAACTCCGCCACCATGTCGATCTGCACCTCAAAGGGGTTCATATTCCCGTCGGTAATGCGAAAGGACAGGATCCCCACGCACTTGTGCACATCGTCCATGTAGTTTACATTGTATTTTACTTGGTTTTGCAGCTGCAATTCGGTGCCGTTTGCTACGGTATTTTCCATGTGCAGCTTGTTCACCTTGTAGCCTTGTATTTGTACCATACTTTTACTCCTTTATTTTACCAGCCGCACATGGCGCAGCTTTAGGTCGTCCTCTGCCGGGTCGGCGGCATGGCCGGTTAGGCGTATCAGCTCCAGATTGTCCACATAGGCGGCGTCTACCGCGCAGCTGTAATCCGGGCACAGGTTGCCCCAGTCGGTCTTGGTTTTTTCAATGGTAATGTCCTTGGCGTGGCGTAGGAAGAAGGCGGCGTTTTTGGTACTTTTCCACCCCGTAGTCCAAGCAGGGGCGCAGGTCATACAGCCCGCAGGGCCACTTGCTGGTTTTGGTCAGGGTAATGCGGCAGTTCTCAAAGCGCACATCTTCAATGGGATTCTCCGCTGTGCCGTGAAGGAGCACGCCATTCTCGCCCTTGGCGGTAATGTTAAAGAAGCGAATGTTCTTTACCTTACCGCAGCGGGTATTCTGGTCCCGGTCAAAGGCGGTGATGGTGATGGGCTCAGCCGTGCCCCACCAGTCCGGGCAAAAGCGCCGGGTCTCTATGATAATATTGGAATAGCTAACATTCTCTACCGAACCGCCGTCTCGAATTTGAATGGACAGCCCCCGGTTGCTGCGGGAGATCACGCAGTTTTGTACCAACACATTGCGAAAATCGCCCACTCCCTCGGTGCCGATCTTAATGGCAGCGGAGGTAGATACCAGGGTGCAGCCGTCAATGATGATATTTTCGCAGGGGCCGTACTCGGCGTTGCCCTTGCTGGCCTTGAGGCAAATGCAGTCGTCGGCGCACTCCACATGGCAGCCCAAAATGCGCACATTGGAGCAGTGATCCGGGTCAATGCCGTCGCTGTTGGCCACATCCAGATCATTGAGAATGCGAATACGGTCAATAAGCACATCGTCGCACCGGCCGGGTGCAGGGTCCAGAACGGTGCGTCCACAATGGTAATGTCCTTAAAGGTGATATGGTTGGACTTCTCCACATAGATCACCGTAGGGCGGGGGTAGAAGTCGCCGGTCACATAGTATTGATCCTTGCGCTGCACAAAGGCATGGCCGTTAGCGTCAATGGTGCCCTCCCCGCTGATGGTGCAGCCGTCTGCCTCATAACCGTAGAGAAAGACAAAGCTGGGCTTGCCGGTAACCGGGTTGCCGATCAACGCCGTTTTCGGGTCGTTGATGAGCTTGTTGGGGCGGATATAGCCGTCAATATTGCCGGTGGCTTTCAGCCGAGCGCCTTTTTGAATATGCAGGTCCACATTGGATCGCAGGCGAATGGAGTCGCTGTAAAACACATAGCCGCTTTGCAGCACCACCCGGCCGCCGCCGTTTTTTGGCGCAGTCGTCAATGGCGTGCTGAATGGCAAAGGCGTCGTTGGTGGCGCCGTCGCCGACGGCACCGTACTGGAGAACATTGTATTCCTTCAACTTTTTTTTTGCTCCTTATAACAGAATATCTATTTTTATCTAATATAGCATATTTTTATACGCCATTTCAACTCATTGACAAAAGACAGTAAGTATGGTATAGTTACAACGCAAACTGCCGTCACATTCCTCAGTCCAACGGAATGGAGGACGGTTCTTTTTATGCCTGTCGGCAAGTGAGATAAATGAGGTGCAAAAACAGATGAAGTATGATGTAGTCATCGTAGGCGCCGGCCCTGCCGGGATCTTTACCGCTATTGAGATGCTGCGCACCGACGGCAGACAAAAAAAGATCTTGATTATTGAGAAAGGCAAGGCCATTGAGAACCGTGCCTGCCCCAAGACCAAAACCAAGAAGTGCATGAACTGCCAGCCCTATTGCCACATTACCACCGGTTTTTCCGGTGCGGGTGCCTTCTCGGACGGCAAGCTGTCCCTGAGCTATGAGGTAGGCGGCGATCTGCCCTCCCTGATCGGTGCGGACCTGGCGCAGGATACCATTGATTATACGGACAAGATCTACCTGGAGTTCGGTGCAGATACCCACATCGAGGGTCTGGAGAATACGGACGAAGTGAAGGCCATTCGCAAGCGGGCCATTCAAGCCGGGCTAAAGCTGGTGGATTGCCCCATTCGCCACCTGGGCACGGAAAAGGCAAGAGAGATCTACTACGCCATGGAGCAGTATTTGCTGGAGAATGGGGTAGAGATCATCTTTGGCGTGGAGTGCAACAATATTATCCTCTCCGGCACCAAGTGCGAGGGTGTGATCCTGACGGAAAACGGCACCCAGCGGGAGATCCGGGCGGATCATACCATTGTGGCCACCGGCCGTCGCGGCGCTGAGTGGCTGGAGAAGATCTGTGCCGAGCACAACATTGCCCACCAGCCGGGCACCGTAGATATCGGTGTGCGCGTGGAGTGCCGCAATGAGGTGATGGAAAAGGTCAACGAGGCCCTGTACGAAAGCAAGCTCATTGGCTATCCCAAGCCCTTTAAGAACAAGGTGCGCACCTTCTGCCAGAACCCGGGCGGCTTTGTGGCCCAGGAGAATTACGACAACGACCTGGCGGTGGTCAACGGCCATTCCTATAAGGAATTGAAGTCGGACAATACCAACTTGGCGATCCTGTGCTCCCACAATTTCAGCTATCCCTTTAACCAGCCCATTGCCTATGCGCAAAAGGTGGGCGAGCTGACCAATATGCTGGCAGCGGGTCACATTTTGGTGCAGCGCTTTGGCGATATCCTGGACGGCAAGCGTACCTGGGAAAAGGAGCTGGCCCAGTCCAATGTGCGCCCCACTTTGCCGGACGCTGTGGCCGGCGACATTACCGCCGCCATGCCTTACCGGGCTATGACCAATATTATCAACTTTATCCAGGCGATGGACCATGTGGTGCCGGGCTTTGCCTCTTATGAAACGCTGTTGTATTCCCCGGAGTTGAAGTTCTATTCCAACCGGATTAAGATGGACACGGACTTTAACACCAGCGTAGAGGGCCTGCACTGCCTGGGCGACTCCAGCGGCTGGACCCGCGGGTTGATGATGGCCTCTGTGATGGGCGTCATTATGGGCCGCAAACTGCTGTAAACGAAAAGAATTCCCTGCAAAAAACAAACCTTTTTGCAGGGTTTCGTTGCTTTTCTTTATGGAATTTAGTATAATACATTTGTATGGCCCCTGCGGGGGCACTTTGGAGTGAAAGAGGTACACCACTATGATTAGAGCGATCGTTGGCGCCACTGGGGCGACGAGGGTAAAGGCAAGATCACGGATATGTTTGCTGCCAAGAGCGATATTGTTATTCGCTTTCAGGGCGGCGCAAATGCAGGACACACCATCATTAACGAGCATGGGCGCTTTGCATTCCACCTGATGCCCTCCGGCGTGTGCTACGACCACACCACCTGCATCATCGGCAACGGCGTGGCGCTGGATATTAACAAGTTCTTAACGGAGCTGGAGGATGTAAAGGCTGCCGGGCTGAACCCGCACCTGTTGGTCAGCGAGCGCTGCCAGATTCTCATGCCCTATCACATTTTGCTGGATACTTATGAGGAGGAGCGCTTGGGCAAGAACGCCTTTGGCTCCACCAAGAGCGGCATTGCCCCGTTCTTTAGCGACAAGTTCTCCAAGATCGGTATTCAGGTTAACGAGCTGTTTGACGAGGAAGTGCTGCGTGCCAAGCTGGAAAATATCTGCACCTTAAAAGAACTTGGTGCTGGAGCATGTGTATCACAAACCGCTGTTGAATGTGGACGATCTGTTCGCCACCTGCATGGAGTATAGAGACAAGATCGCTCCCTATGTGTGCGACACCCACGCCTACCTGCAAAAGGCGGTGCAAGAAGGTAAAAATATTTTGCTGGAGGGCCAGCTGGGCACTTTGAAGGACCCGGATTTCGGCATTTATCCCATGGTTACCTCCTCCTCCACTTTGGCCGGTTACGGTGCCGTCGGCGCCGGGCTGCCGCCTCACAAGATCGAGGATATTGTGGTGGTCACCAAGGCCTATTCCTCCGCCGTTGGCGCCGGGGAATTTGTGTCTGAGATCTTGGATGAGGACAAGGCCCAGGAACTGCGGGTCCACGGCGGCGACAAGGGCGAGTTCGGCGCCACCACCGGCAGACCTCGCCGGGTCGGCTGGTTTGACTGTGTGGCTACCCGCTACGGTGTAGAGTGTCAGGGCGCCACCCAGGTGGTGATGACTGCGCTGGACTGCCTGTCTTATTTGGAAGAGATCCCTGTTTGCGTAGGCTATGAGATCGACGGCAAGGTCATTAAGGACTTCCCGGTCACCCATATCCTCAAGGACTGCAAACCGGTGCTGAAGACCTTAAAGGGTTGGCACTGCAACATTCGCGGGATCCAGAATTTTGAGGACCTGCCCCAGGAGGCCAAGGACTATGTTGCCTTCATCGAGCAGGAGATCGGCCATAAGATTACCATGGTATCTAACGGCCCGGAGCGTGAGGCGATCCTGCCCAGAGCATAATATATTGCATGAACACAGCAAACCGGCACCCTTGTGTAAAGGGTGCCGGTTTTTCCGTATTACAAACAAAAAGGCACCGCATTGCAAAATGCGGTGCCTTCTGTATGCCATATTATAACAAATTTGGATTTTGCCGGTGGGGGGTGCGTCCCAGCAGGTAATCGGCGGACACATCGTAATACTCGCACAGGGTCAGCAAGTGGCGTAGAGGCAGGGCATTGGCGCCCCGCTCATAGCGGGCGTACATGGTCTGGGAGGTGCCCAGCACCTCTGCCAATTCGGCCTGACTTTTATGCGCCTCTGTACGCAGCTGGCGTAGCAGCTTTGGATAACGCAGGCTCATTTGTTCTGTGCCTTGCTGAGAAAGGCTTGCAACGCCGGGCTTTTGGGATGATTGAACAGATCTTCCGGGGTGCCGCTTTCGGCAATCACGCCGTCTGCCATAAAGAGCACCTGGTCCGCCACATGGCGGGCAAATTCCATCTCATGGGTCACCACGATCATGGTGCTGTTGCCGGTTTTAGGCTGCGGATTACATTCAGCACCTCGCCGGTCAGCTCCGGATCCAGGGCGGAAGTGGGCTCGTCAAAGCACAGAATATCCGGCGACATGGCCAGCGCCCGGGCAATGGCAACCCGCTGCTGCTGCCCGCCGCTAAGCTGGCAGGGATAGGCGTCGGCTTTGTCTGCCAGACCCACCCGCTCCAGCAGGCTCTTGGCGTTCTGCTCCAGTGCCTGTTCTTGCGCCTGCTTAAAGGCTTTGGCATTTTGACCGGCCTTTTTGGCGGCTTTCACCTGCTCGTGCAGCGCCAACTTTGGTGCCAGGGTCAGGTTGTCCATCACCTTGTACTGGGGAAACAGGTTGAACTGCTGGAATACCAGGCCAAAGTGCAGGCGGTTTTGCGAATCTCTTTATCGGACAGGGTGGCGGCATCGTTTGCGTCCAGCAGCGTTTGTCCATCCACGGCGATGGAGCCGCCGCTGGGGGTCTCCAAAAAGTTCAGGCACCGGCAGCAAGGTGGTCTTGCCGCTGCCGGAAGAGCCGATGATCACCAGCACATCGCCCTTTTCCAGTGAAAAGTCAATGCCTTTGAGCACCTCGGTATTGCCAAAGCGCTTTTGCAAATTCTTAACTTCTAAAAATGCCATACCATCACCCCTTGTAGTAGTCCAGCTTCTTCTCCAGCCGGTTAAAGAGCACCGTGAGAATGCCGCAGAAGATCAGGTAGAACACACCGGTGTAGAACAGCGGCCACAGCAGGCCGTCCAGCTTCATAAACTTTTCGCCTGCCCAAATGATCTCGTAAACGGAGATGACGCGGGCCAGGGAAGTGTCCTTCACCAGAGTGATAATCTCGTTGCTCATAGGCGGAATGATCCGCTTGACCACCTGCATAAAGACAACTTTACGGAAGATCTGGTTGCGGGTCATGCCCAGCACCTGACCGGCCTCGTACTGACCCTTGGGAATGGCCTCGATGCCGCCGCGAAAGATCTCTGAAAAATAGCAGGCGTAGTTGATGATAAACGCTACGGATACCCGCCACAAAGCGGTCAAACACCGTCCACCCCGGCCAGCCAGGTGATGAAAGCGTTTGGATTTTCTAAATTTTGCGCCCAGTTGCCTACCAGTCCCGGGCCGTAATAAACAATAATCATCTGGAGCACCAGGGGCGTACCTCTGATGATCCAGATGAGTGTTTTGCACAGCCACTTTAAGGGACGGAATTTGCTCATGGAGCCAAAGCTGATGATCAGCCCCAGGGGCAGCGCGGCAACCAGCGTGATGCAAAAGAGCTTTAAGGTGGACTCAAAGCCCTCCAGCAGTTGCTGTGTAACTTGCCAGAACATGGTATTCCCTCTCGTGTTTTATGTGTTATTATTTGTTGTCTGCGTCCTTGATGAGTACGATCTGGTACTTCTTGGCCAGCTTGTCCAGGGTGCCGTCCTTCATCATACCGGCCATCAACTCGTTGGTCTTGGCGGTCATGTCGGAGCCTTTGCGGAAAGCAATGCCGTACTCCTCAGCCTCCAGCTTGATGCTGTAAGTCAGGTTCTTGTTGCCGGTGCCCTCGCCGGTCATGGCGTTGGCCATGGTCAGATCAATGATGCAGGCGTCTGCAGAGCCGGAGGTCACCTCGGTCAGAGCCAGTGCCTGGCTGTCGGATACCACGGTATTGGTGAGACCGGCGGCCTGGGCAGCCTTTTCACCGGCGGAACCGCCCTCTATGGCAATGGACTTCAAGTTCTTCAAATCATCGGTGGTCTTGTATTTGCCCACTTCGGACTGCTTCATTACGACCACCTGCGCGTTCTCTGCATAGGCGTTGGTAATGCTGGCGGCCTTTTTGCCCTCGTCGGTAATGGTCATACCGTTCCACAGGCAGTCCACTGCACCGGAGGACAGCTCGTTATACTTGTTGTTCCAGTTGATCTCTACGAACTGAACCTTCACGCCCAGCTTCTCGCCCAGCGCCTGGGCAAACTCGGTGTCAAAGCCGGTCCACTCGTTGTTTTTGTCCTTGTAGTTCATGGGCTCGTACTCGGTGATGCCCACTTTCAGCACACCGGCAGCCTGGATCTTGGCCAGATCGGACTGGGCGGTGGTGTCTTCCTTTTTGTTGTTCTCTTTTTCCTTGTTGCCGGAGCAGGCGGCGAAGCCCGGCCACAATGCCGCACACCAGTACCAGGCTCAGCACCAGGGAAAGCACTTTTTCATCTTGCGCATACGATTTTCTCCTTATAACCTCTAATGATTTTGCAAAGGACGCAATTTTGTGTAGTAGCAAGGTAGCGATTTACCACGCTAAATTCTTTGCCGATGTGCGCATTATACCACGATTTATGACAAATGTAAATAGGAAATCCGAACAGAGTGTGAAATTTCTGCCGTTTTTGTTGCCAAAGTCCCGTCGGGGTGGTAAAATAGACCGCAAAGGAGATGTTCGTATGAACTGGAATTTTCACCTGCCGGTGGAGCTGGTTTTCGGCAGCGGCACCCGGCATGAAATCAAGTCGTATATAGAGAAGATCGGCGGCACGCGTGGCGTGCTGGTGTGCGGCAAGAGTTTTTTGCGAAATGGCACCGCAGACGCCTTTTTGCAGGCGGCGGATGGCGCTTTAGTGTCCGTATTCAGCGATATTCGCCCCAATCCCACTACGGAGAATGTGAACGCCTGTGCAGCAGAAATGCGGCGGGTCGAGGCGGACTTTGCGGTGGCGCTGGGCGGCGGCTCGCCCATGGACTGTTGCAAGGCTGCCTGTGCCATTGCTCGGGGGACGGACAATATTGAACCGTATCATAACGGCGACAAGCCGGTGACGGCAGAGGAGGCCATTCCCATGATTGCCTTTGCTACCACCGCCGGTACAGCCTCCGAGGTGACCAATATCAGCGTGCTGACCAATGTGGCAGCCGGGGTGAAAAAGCCCATGAACCACCCGGCCATGTACCCCAAGATTGCTGTGGTGGACCCGGAGTTGACCTTAACGGTGCCGCCCCAGGTGACCGCCTCTACCGGGCTGGATGTGCTGTGCCATGCAGTGGAGAGTTATTGGAGCGTGAACCACCAGCCGGTGTGTTCCGCCTGCTCCGTGCATGCGCGCGACTGGTGTTTGACTGGCTGGAAAAGGCCTATCGGGACGGCAACGACCTGGAGGCTCGGGAGAAGATGGCGGAGGCGTCTATTGTGGCCGGTGTGGCCTTTAGTCATCCCCGCACCACCGGCTCCCACGCCTGCTCCTTCCCGCTGACCAATTTGTATGGTATGCCCCACGGCGAAGCCTGCGCCTTTACCCTGGACTACTTTATCCGCTTTAACGCGGAACACGCAGACGGGGACGGCCGGATTACCGCCCTTGCCCGGGACTGCGGGTTTGACAGCCCGGCAGCCATGGCGGACGCTGTGCACGACATGAAAAACAGAATGGGCATGCGCACCAATCTGTGCGAGCTGGGGGTAGAGAGCGATGCGGAGATCCGCGCCCTGGCCCACCAGAGTATGTCCATGCTGATGACCTTAAACCCGGTGCCTTTGACAGAAGAGAATATTTACCAAAATGTTCTGTGCCTTAAAGTAACAGGCATTGACAAACGGCGACGAAACTCTATAATAAAAGAACAGACACAGAAAGGAATTTTAGCGTTATGGTTTATGGCGTTGTATTGGCCGGCGGTGTCGGCTCCCGAATGGGCGGGGACAAGCCCAAGCAGTATTTAACGGTAAAGGACAAGCCCATTATCATTTATACCATCGAGAAGTTTATCTCCGTGCCCCAACTGGAGAAGATTTTGGTGCTGTGCCCCTCCAAGTGGGTGGAGCACACCAAGAATTTGATTGCCAAGCACATTGCCCCCGCAGCGACCGTGTGGCGGTGATCGAGGGCGGTTCTACCCGTAACGAGACGATTATGAATGCTATTCGCTACATTGAGAACGAGGGCAATTTGAACGACGATACCATTATCGTCACCCATGACAGCGTGCGTCCCTTTGTGACCTATCGGATCATTGAGGAGAACATTGCGGCGGCGGAGCAGTTCGGCGCCTGCGACACGGTGATTCCTGCTACGGACACCATTGTGGAGAGCCGGGACCACCGGGTGATCTCTGCGATTCCGGATCGATCCGTCATGTATCAGGGTCAGACCCCCAGTCCTTCCGCGCCACCAAGTTGAAGAGCTGTACGAGACCCTCACCGAGGAGGAGAAGGAAATTCTCACGGACGCTGCCAAAATTTTCGTTATCAAGGGTGAACCGGTGGCGCTGGTGCAGGGCGAGACCTACAATATGAAGATCACTTATCCTTACGATCTGCGGGTGGCAAAATCCCTGTTGGAGGACGAGACCCATGATTAACACCGTCTACCGTTTGGTGGCGCCCCGCCGGTTTGAGATCGCCTTTGAGGACATTGACCTGTTTGGCGACAATGCCATTGTGCGCCCCACCAATCTTTCCATCTGCAACGCAGATATGCGTTATTATTTGGGCACCCGGGACGCCAAGGTGCTGGCCGAGAAGTTGCCTATGGCGCTGATCCATGAGGGCGTGGGCGTCGTTATGCGAGACCCCAGCGGCAAATTCGCTCCCGGCGATCGGGTGGTGATGGTGCCCAATTGTCCCACGGAAACGATGATTATATCGGCGAGAATTATTTGCGCTCCTCCAAGTTCTGCGGCTCGTCTATGGATGGCTTTTTGCAGGAGTATGTGGAGATTTCGCCCCGGCGGCTGGTGAAGCTGCCCCAGGACATCAATATGAATGTGGCGGCGTTTACGGAGATCGTGTCCGTAGCGGTGCACGCCATTTCTCGGTTTGACAAGATCGCCCATGCCCGGCGGGATGCCATCGGCGTTTGGGGCGACGGCAATTTGGCGTATATTGTCTCCCTGTTTTGAAAAAGACTTTTCCGGACAGCAAGGTGTATGTGTTTGGCCTGAATGACGATAAGCTGGCGGACTTTACCTTTGCCGACGGGGCGTATAAGACCACGGAGGTACCGGAGGGCTTTACCATGGACCACGCCTTTGAGTGTGTAGGCGGCAACGGCTCTCCCATTGCCATTGAGCAGATCATCGGGCTGATCAAGCCGGAGGCCACCCTTTCCATTTTGGGTGTCAGCGAGTACCCGGTGCCCATCAATACCCGCATGATTTTAGAAAAGGGGCTGCGTGTGTTCGGCTCCTCCCGTAGCGGCGTGGCGGATTTTGAAAAGACGGTGCAGATGTACCAGCAGTACCCGGAGATCATTGATTACTTGGGCAACCTGATCAGCTCCGTCAATGTGGTGCGCACCACCACGGACATTAAGCAGGCGTTTGAGAAGGACACGCAAAAGCCTTTGGCAAAACCATTATGGTTTGGGCAGGAATAAAAATTTAGGCGGCGCAAATGATGCGCCGCCTTTTGTTATATACTTTTATTCCCGGCGGGTCAGCCGCGCGCCGGTGAACATTAGGTGCACCAGCAAAATGACGATTAAGAGCGCCAGTGCCAACACCGTCAGGAACGGCACGGACACGATCACCAGCCCGTGCAGATAAGTGCCCAGGTTCTCCGGACACACCAGCGGGCCGTTCGCTTTGATCCGGTCCCACTTTTTGGTGATCCCCCGCACAGCGATGAGAAAGAACAGCACAAAGCCGATCACAATGGCAATCTTGGCTCGTGCCGCAATGCTGCTTGCTGTGGCGCTGTCACCGGCGGTTTTGGCCCCCAGAGCTGCGCCGGAGATCATGGACAGGGGAACACAGAGCCCAGGCAGATCAGGAGCGACAGGTAGCTCAGCGCCGCATACAACCGGTGGATCACCGGCAGCGCCCGGTTCCAGCGCTGCACCTTGGTTTCTTCCAAGGTGGGCACTTCGGCTTTTTCCATTTTGTTCACCCGATGCAGGTACGCCAAATTGACGATGTTGTAGACCACCGTTACCAGCAGCACGGCGGCAATGCTGATCAGGGACGCCAGCAGCAGTCCACCGCCAATGCGGCAAAACCGGTCAAAGTCGTAGGCTTTGCCCAGCAGGGCGGCCATGGCCTTGTCGATCTTAAAATTTTGGATCACGGAGCCGATCACGCCGTAGGCGAATTGGTATAGGCTGTAACCGTTTGGCGCAGTCGCGTCCACCCATTGGCTGCCGGTGCGCAGGGTGTGCTGCAAGGCCAAAAGGCCATAGGTGCCTGCTCCGGCCAGTGCGGCGGAGAAAATGAGATTTTGTGTCAAGGCACTGCCCTTGTTGATATAAACCGGCCGTTCCTGACTGTGCAGGACGGCTGTTTGTTCGCTTGCCATAGGGGGTTCTCCTTTGCCTTTTTCTTGCGGATATTTTAGCATTTTTGCCGGGTATCGTCAAGCCGTGGCTTTCGTATATATGGATAGGTATTAAAAAGGACTTTGGCCGTTTGGTCAAAGTCCTTTGCTTTGTATATTGCTTTCGATTTTCGATTTTAAGCCTCTGCGGCTGCCGATTCGCTTTCAAAAATGGTCTCCCAGTGGGTGTAGTATTCCAACTGCTTGACCAGCTTGCGGGCCTGAATGTAATTGTAGGCTTTCTTATGGAAGCGGTCCAGCTCCTTGGACGCCTCCCGCATGGCCTGTGCCTTGGCTTTGGCGGCGGCTTTGGTGCTCTCATCCATGGCTTTGGCGGTGTTGTACCGATCCATGGTGGGCTCGCTGATCCCGTACAGCTCCTCCACCGTGTGGCTCAGCAGTGCTTTTGCCTTTTCCACCCGGCGCTGCATGGCCGGATCGTCAAAGCGGTTCTTCTCATTCTTGATGATCTGCAAGCCCTTGATCATGCGCTGGATCTGCCGCTTCTCTTTGCCGGTGGCAGCGGGCAGCTGTGCTTCCAGCTCTTCCAGTTGGGTCAGGGCGCCGGTGTAGATCTGCTTGGCCTCCTCCAGCTGACCGGCGGATAGGGCGCCGGTGGCGTAGTCCTCCAAGGCGGCGCGGATCTTCAGCACCCCAATGTGGCCCTCGTGATCCTCCTCGGTGAGCGTGTACATGGTGATAAAGGGGATCAGCGACAGTACATAGCCCACGATGGCCAGCAGAATCATGCCTTTGGAGATGGGCTCACGGAAGCTGGCTTTGTACAGATCGTCGTAATTGTTGGTCAGGCCATAGGTGTTTTGCATCAGCACGGTGTTGGTCAGGTAGGTGATGCCCATGCCGATAAAGGTGCCGATAAAGGTGACAAACTGCGCCATCAGCCCCTCCAGCCGCTCACCGGTTTTGTACTGCTGGTAGTCCAGCACATCGGCGTTCATGGCGCCGTCGGTGATCAGCGTAAAGGTGGTAAAGAACCCTCGCAGCCAGGTAAAGGCAAACAGCACCCAAATCTGCTTGATAAAGAGGAACATACCAATCATGCTCACCGTGGTGCCCAGGATATAGATGATAAAGAGGTTGCGCTTGCCCACCTTGCGGATGAGCAGCGGCGCCAGCAGCATAGCCGGGGTGGCTGCCGCACCCAGAATGGTGGTCAGGGTGCCGTTGAGCACGCCCTGCTGCTGAGTGCTTAGCCCCAGCACATCTTTAATGCCGTAGTAGAAGTACCAGGTGGTCACGCTGCCTATGCCCCCTTGCAGCAGAATCAGCCAGCCGGTAATGGAACGAGCCCACTGGTATTTGTTTTGGATCCCGGCGCGATCCCCTTAAAGAACGGCACCTTGGGCGTGTAGTCCTTGGCAACGATAATCCGCTCCTTGGTGCCGGTGTAGCTGAACAGACCGATCAGTGCACCGCCGATGCCAAAGATGGGCATAATGATCCGGTAGGCGTTAATGTGCTCCAGTCCGCCGGTAAAGCCCGCCAAAATGGGCACTAAGAATCCCAGAATGGTGGGTGCCAGAGAGTAGACAAAGGTGGAAATGGTGATTACATCGGCCCGCTCGGTGGAGTTTGGGCTCATCACCTGTACCAAGGTGGTGTAGGCCTGGTCGTAGAATGGGTAGCACAGCTGCAACAGCTCATAGGTGATAAACAGCGTCCACAGCTTTTGGTTGTAGCTCATACTCTCAAAGGGCAGGAACGCAAAGCCGGTAAGCAAAATACCGCTGGGTATGCCGGTATAGAGCAGATAGGGCCGGAACTTGCCCTTGCTGGAGCGGGTATTGTCAATGATCATGCCCCGGAGCGGCACCAAGAAGATGCCAATGACGGTGGCGATCATAGTCAGCTTGACCAAATCGCCGTTCTTCAGTCCCAGGGCGGAGCCGGCCAGCAGACTGGTGGCAGACAGCCCAATGTACCAGGCGGTGTAGATCACGAACTTTACGCCGATACCGCCCACGCTGTACGCGGCGATCTCCTTGTACGGTACATAGCGCCCCTCCGGCGGCGTGGTCCAGTGGGTTTTAATTCCGCTGACCAAGCCTTTTACCTTGGCGCCCAGCTTCTTTTCTTTCATAATATCTCCCTTCAATGCCGGCAATGCTTTATGCGAATTACACAGATTTATTACAGTATACCATAGATTTTTGGGCAAAGCAACCAATGTTTTGTCGCGACTTTTTGTGCATGTTGAATTATTAAGAAGTGGTAAAGTTCCTTGACAAACGGAAGCGACTGTCATACAATGAAAATGTAAATCAAAGAAAGTATTTTACAGTGACTCATATACACAATAAACTTACGAAATGAGAATTGTCAACTATTTTGTGGTTGAAATAGGCAAAGAGAGGAGGCGAGTAC
>ENA-OQBU01000210-OQBU01000210.1-human-gut-metagenome-genome-assembly--contig:-NODE-210-length-14591-cov-4.492671_pt1 | contig 14591 bp, 16 predicted proteins | sample MGYA00242492_ERZ504566 | MGnify/ENA primary metagenome ERZ504566 (study PRJEB26092, sample SAMD00036261) | human gut metagenome | host: Homo sapiens | study: EMG produced TPA metagenomics assembly of...
GGTTCCGTGTTTTTTTCGAGGCATTTATGACGTTTTGCGAGCGCCACTACCTTTGCCATGTTGGGGCCGGACAAGGCCAAGCCGTGTCAGGAAAGCTAAGAACCATCGTGGCTTGACATAGCGGCATCCGCAGAATGATTACGATCCTGTGCAAACGTAGAATGTCCTTCCTCCGTTTTTGCGGAGGAAGGACATTTTCATACCGTTTTCAATATTATTTGCGGATTATCCTAGACAATCATTGCTAGGCCAGCATGCTGGTCCACATGTTTGCGAAATCGGGAAGCGTTTTCGCGGTGGTGGCGATGTTCTTGACTTGGATGCCGTTGATGCTCAGACCAAGCATTGCGGCGAACGTCGCCATGCGATGGTCCGCGTAGGTTTCCATTTTGGCGGGCTTGAGATTCGTTGCCGGCACTGGCACGATCTCCAGCCCGTCGGGAAGCTCACGGGCTTCTCCCCCGACTCTGGTGATTTCGTTGACCAATGCTTCCAGACGGTTCGTCTCGTGGCCGCGCAAGTGGCCGATGCCCAGCATGCGCGTAGGCTTGTCGGCGAAGACCAAGATTGCGGCCAGCGATGGCGCAATCTCGCCGGCCGCAGTCAGGTCGAAATCACCCAAGCCGTTGATATGGCTGCTGCCGGTCACTTCGCAGTACCGGACGCCGTCGATCACGGGGAAGCTGATTTCAGCGCCCATATGTTCCAAGTATCCGGGAAGCAGGCCGCCCGGCTGGGTGGTGGATTCCGGCCAGTGAGGCACGCGAACGGTTCCGCCGGCGATGAGCGCTGCGCCAAGGAACGGGGCGGCATTCGACAGGTCAGGTTCTACCGTCACCGTTTCGGGCAACTGCACGGCTCCCGGCTGCACGGTCCACACGCGGGCGTGTTCGTCGGCGTTGGCGCGCACGCCGGAACCTTGCAGATCGGCCACGGTCATGCGAATATGCGGTAAACTCGGTGTCTTCTCCCCCGTGTGATGCAGTTCCAAACCGCCTGGCACTCGAGAGCCGACGAGCAATAGTCCCGAAATAAACTGCGAGGATCCCGAAGAATCAATGCTGACTACGCTCGGCTCGGCGCACTGGCTCACCGTTTGAGGTGGAATGATTGTAAATGGCAGGCGCCCTTCCTCGCCGTGGTATTCGATGCATGCCCCCAACTGTCCAAGACCGTCCAACACCGGCTTCATCGGACGCGCGTACGCCTGCTCGTCACCGTCGAAATCCACAGGACCGTCCGCGAACATGGCAAGACCGGGCACAAAGCGCATCACTGTTCCCGCAAGACCGCAGAACACCTTCGTACCACCGTGGAACCGGCCGTCGGACGGCGGCACCACCGTAACCGTGGTGTCGACCTGCTCATCGATTTCGCAGCGCACTCCCAACGAACGCAGCGCGTCCATCATCAGCTCGGTATCGCGCGAGCGCAACAGACCGACCAATCGCACAGGACGATGCCCGAGAGCCGCAAGAATGAGATAACGGTTCGACAGGGATTTGCTGCCCGGCACCACAACGGTGGCGTCAAGCGATTTGCTGGCAAACGGCGCCGGCCAAAGATTCTCTTGAGATGCGTTCATAGGGCTTATCGTATCCAAAACCCGAGGAAAACAACGCTTCAATCTCGCCATACAGCACCCGTATCTTGCTCGAACTCGACAATCAAATGCCATCCATACCATTTCCGTTTGAAAACCCAGGCGGACAGAACTATGCGAATATCACAAAATGCCACGAGGAATTCCCGCGATCGTCGTGTTTGTACCGGAAACCGGAGAAAGGATTATCAAACCGTCTGAAACACCTTTGTTCCAACGGGTTTGGTCGGGGCTGACAGGATTGAACCTGCGACATTCTGCTCCCAAAGCAGACGCGCTACCAAACTGCGCTACAGCCCGTTCACGTTCACACCCCGCGAATCCGCCTCACGGAATCGCATCATGTGAACACGAGTTTCTATTATAGCGTATGGTTGGACAACGACAGGCTTACAATAGCATTTCGGAAGGGAGAGTGGCATGGGACGTCACCAGCAGGCCGAATCGTCAGGCATCATCTCCTTTGTGACATGCGCCGTTATCGCCTGGTTCGTCATGAACGCATACATGCAGTTCGCCCCGGCCATCTGGCGTGTCACGCAGCGTCTGTTCACCGTCTGCGCGGGAATCGTGGCAGGATGCGGAGTCGTTTCATTCAGTTTGGGTTACGCACGAAAATCACGTTCGCTGACACTCAAACATGGTTGGGCTATTCCGGTCCGTCGTATTTTCGAGATCCTCGCGCTTTCCATGGTGTATGCTTCGACCATTTTCGTCACATCGTTCATGATGTTGTCCATCGTCAACAACATGATGGGCATCCGCACGCTGAAAGGCTATCTGCCGATCCTATGCGCGGCCATCGCAGGCGTTGTAGGCTATATCACTTTCGTGCAGGCGGAACTTATGAATGCCAAAACGATCGCTTCCCTACTGCCGTTTTTCGTGGTGTCTGGCGTGAGTATCGCAGGATTGCGTCCGACGATCCGTACTGGTACAACAATAATTTCTCTCAATTGGGCGACCGTACGACGTTCGCCGCGCGTATGTTCAATTCGACGCTGACGCTCGCGGGCATCTGCATTGTGATCATCAGCTATTTCGCCGTTTCCGAGCTCATCACCACGTATCGTCTGCAATTGCAGTATCTGGATTCCAATGCCATCAATGAGACGCCGAAGCATTTTCGTACGAGGATTCTGCTGCTGTCAATCATGTTGACGTTGGCCGGCATCGCTTTCGTAGGTATCGGCATGTTCCGTTACACGCCGCATCCGATTTTGCACAACGTGTTCGCCCGCGGCCTACCATGTTTGATGAGCGTGCTGATGATTGCCCTGCCTTGGCTTGCCCCGCAACTCTCAAAGGTCGTATACGTGGTTTCCGATCTTGCGATTGCGATTGGGGCTTATGCCGGATTCCAATGGCTGAGCGGGCATAACACGCTGACGAATGTGGAGGCGTTGGCCGGCATGATGTTCCTTGGCTGGTTCATCATTTTCTCGCGTCAAATCGCCGCCATCGAAGCGGATCGCGTGCAGACGCAGCTGATACTGGCGCAATCTGAGAGACCACGCTCCGTCGAGGATCTTGCGGAAGTCAGCGAAACTGTTCCCGACACAGTTTCGAGGCTCGCCGCACAAGTCTGATGCAAGGCTGACCGGCAACCGCCGGATTTCAACATATACATACCAGTGGGGTGGAGCCATCGCATTGGCGACGACTCCACCCCACTGGATTCTGACGGCATAACGCGAGTGCGCCGTCAGAAGTTGTAGTGCTTGTTGGACGGCTTCTTGTCGCTCATCAACAGCAGGAAGCTTCTTGATTGCGCAGTAATCGCAAAACCGGCCTCATAATTGAGTTCTGGCCCCTTTGGATTATGCGTGTCGACAATTAAGCGCCATTTCTTGCCATATTGCTCATCGGGCAGGGTGAACATGATAGGCTCGTAATGCGCGTTGAAAATCAGAATGAAATCATTGTCGACCATCTGATTGCCGTACCAGTCGGTTTCCGGAATATCGGAACCGTTCAGATAGATCATCACAGTGAAGGCGTGTGTGTTTGACCAGTCGTCCATATCCATAATGGAGCCGGTATGATCCATCCATTCGACCTGCGGAATCGCAGTGCTGTCGTCTCCCTGCTCGCGACCGGAGAAGAAGCGGCGGCGATGCAGCACAGGATGCTCAAGCCTCAAATGGATCAGCTTCGATACGAATTCGAGCAGGTCCTTTTGATCCTCGTCCAGATCCCAGTTCGTCCAGGAGATCGCATTGTCCTGGCAGTAGGCGTTGTTGTTGCCCTGCTGGGTGCGCGCCACTTCGTCGCCGCCGCAGATCATCGGAATGCCTTGGCTGAGCAGCAACGTGGCGAACATGTTGCGCATCTGCTGTTGACGAAGCTCGTTAACATCCTTGATGGTCGTAGGACCTTCGACACCGCAGTTCCAAGAACGGTTGTTGCTTTCGCCGTCGCGATTGCCTTCGCCGTTGGCCTCATTATGCTTCTCGTTGTAGCTCACCAGATCGTTCATGGTGAAGCCGTCGTGCGCGGTGATGAAGTTCACGGATGCGACCGGTCGGCGGCCATTGACCTGATACAGGTCGGAACTGCCCATGAATCGGCTGGCGAATTCCGGCAACGTGGACGGCTGCGAGCGCCAGAAGTCGCGCACGCAATCGCGGTAGCGGCCGTTCCATTCGGACCAGCTGGACGGGAAGCCGCCCACCTGATAGCCGCCAGAGCCGAGATCCCACGGTTCCGCGATCAGCTTGACGCGGGAGATCACCGGATCCTGTTCGACGATGTCGAAGAAGGCCGACAGCTTGTCGACTTCCTGGAACTGACGGGCCAATGTGGCGGCAAGATCGAATCGGAATCCGTCGACGTGCATTTCGGTGACCCAGTAGCGCAGGCTGTCGGTGATGAGCTGCAGGGCGTGCGGCGAGCGCATCAGCAGCGAGTTGCCGGTGCCTGTGGTGTCGAAGTAGTGTCTGCGGTCGTTGTCGACCAGACGGTAGTAGGCGCCGTTGTCGATGCCCTTGAAGCTGAGGGTCGGTCCACGGTTGTTGCCTTCGGCGGTGTGGTTGTACACCACGTCGAGGATGACTTCCATGCCGGCATGATGGTATGCCTTGACCATGGATTTGAATTCGTTGACCTGTTCGCCGCGCTGTCCGGAGCTGGAATACGCGTTGTGCGGGGCGAAGAAGCCGATGGTGTTGTATCCCCAGTAGTTGCTCAGGCCTTTTTCCTGAAGGAAGCTGTCATTGACGAACTGGTGGATGGGCATGAGCTCGATGGCCGTGACGCCCAGCTTCTTCAGGTATTCGATTACCGAGGGGTACGCCAGACCCGCATAGGTTCCGCGAATGTCCGGCGGCACGTCCATGTTGAGGTTGGTCATGCCGCGTACGTGGGCTTCGTAAATCACGGAATCGTGATATGAGATGTTCGGATGCTGGTCGTTGCCCCAGTCGAAATAGGGGTTCACCACGGCCGCTTTCATGGTATGGGCGGCCGAGTCGAGCGTGTTCATGCTGGTAACGTCATCGGGGCTTCTGAACCAGTACGAGTAGAGGCTCTCATCGCCGTCGATGTTGCCTTCGATGGCTTTAGCGTAGGGGTCAAGCAGCAATTTGTTCGGGTTGCAGCGCAGGCCTTGCGTCGGGTCGTATGGACCGTACACGCGATAGCCGTAACGTTGCCCCGGTTGGATTCCGGGCAGATAGTTGTGCCAGACATAAGAGTTCTGCTCGGTCATTTCGATTCGAGTTTCGTTGTCTTCCTCATCGAAAAGGCAAAGCTCGACTTTTTGTGCCACTTGGGAAAAGAGGGCAAAATTCACGCCGCGCCGTCATAGCTTGCGCCGAGTGGATACATCGATCCGGGTCTGATTTGCATGATTCAAGTATCTCACGTTTCAGCCCCCAAATCGCAATTTCGTGTTGTTCGGCGATTATTTTTACGATTCGAAAGAACTCTTGCCTGTATTTTGCCGGTTTCGTCGAATTTGCTCGTGAAGAATAGCGATCATGGAATTGGAGGCCGTAATACGGGTGCCGCGCAGCCGCTGCCAGGAGACCCACGCCGATTCGACGTGCTCATCGCCGTCGAAATGACGTTCGACGGGATGCCATGCATGCAGGTGAAGCACCATGATGTTGGCAAGCTCGTCGGTCATGCCTTCGGACGAGTAAAACTGCCCCACATGGTCGAATTCGACACCGTCACGCCCGGCGGGCTCCACACCGGTTCCTCACGAAGCTCCCGCAGCGCGGCCTCTTCAACGTCCTCTCCCCCGTCGATGAGTCCGGCCGGCAGACCATAGGCGAAGGCGTTGCAACCGATACGATATTCGCGTTCGATCAGGTACCGGTCGTTCGCGCAATCATGCACTAGCATGACCACGCAAGGCGCGTGGCGCATCACCTGCCGGCGAATCACCGTTTGCCCGCCACCACGCATCGGCAATGCGATCCGCATGTCGTCGACACCGAAGATAGCGCCTCGGTACACGTGCTCGCTGTCAAGCACCGTTACCGTGCCGGACATGTCCACTCCGTCACTGGACTTGTCTAGCAATGCATCAACTTGGGTTTCGTCTGCCGCTTCATTACTCATGACGCGTCATCGTTCCTGTCCGCTTGAAGGGATAACCATGCTCCATGGATCGGTATTCATGGAAATCCAACACACGTCGGGGAGTGTCGCCGGTCACGGACGCGACCGCCTGAGGAACGTCTTTCATCGCATACTGGAACCACATAGATTCGATGGCGCTATGTGGAGTGTTGATGAACGCGGACGCACATGCTCATCGCCATACCCCAGGCGATGCCGGAAGCGCGCATGGAAGCCTCATAGCGGGCCTGTTCAATGGCGTCCGTCACCGGATGATGCCGCAGATCACTGGTCACATACACGTCGGCACCAGCCGCACGCACCTCATCGAACAAGGAATCACCGGAACCCGGAAGCACCGCCACCGTGCTGACCGGAACGTCCAGATCGCCGCAAACCTGCACGCCAAGCTCGGTGTACGGCAGCGCGCCAGCTACTCGACTGGCGAAATCACGCAACGCCACAGGTTCGGCAAGACGCCCCACACGCCCCAAACCGACCGGATGCTCGGCATCCGGATCATCGATGGGCACCAGCGGACGCTGATCCACCAAACCGAACATGTCAGCCGCAGCCATGCCGACGCCACGATACGCCGCATCGGCATTCGTATGCCCCACCCACAACGCACATCCGGCACGATTGAGCTTACGCACAATCTCACCACGGAAACCCAATCCCGACACCGCATGAACGGAACGGAAGAACAACGGATGATGGCAAACCAGCAAATCAATACCACCGGCAATCGCCTGATCAACCACCGCCATAGAGGGATCAGCCGCAAAAGCGATACCGCGCACAGGCTGACGCAAATCACCCACGATAAGACCAGGCTCATCCCACTGCTCCGCATAGCGAAGCGGATACAACGTTTCCAGCACATCCACAACCTGCTTCAGCGTTGCCATCATTCCTCCTTATGCCATTGCTCGACCACGCACATCCGCAACACACACGAAACCCAGTACCGTATCAGTGCGCGGCAAGCTGCCAATCCGAACCAATACCCGTGGAAACATCCAACGGAACCGCCATATCGACCGCATGCTCCATGGCATCCTTCACCAACGCAGTGACACGCTCCGCCTCACCCGGCGCAACCTCCACCACAAGTTCATCATGAATCTGCAAAATAATCCGACTGGCAAGACCAGCCTCATGCAACGCATCATCAGCACGAATCATAGCGATCTTCATAATATCCGCAGCAGAACCCTGAATAGGCGCATTCAACGCGGCACGCTCCGCAGCATCACGCACCGCACGATTCGGCGACTTCAAGCCCGGAAAATACCTACGACGACCATAAATCGTCTCCGTATATCCCTTTCACGAGCCGAAGAAACCAACGACTCCAAATACTCATGGACCTTGCCGAACGTCGCAAAATACTGCCGCTTCAATGACTCGGCCTCACCCGGCTTAATGCCAAGCTGCTGCGAAAGCCCATACGTGCTCAGCCCATATGCCAAGCCATAGCTCATCGCCTTAACATGACTGCGCTGATCAGACGTAATCTCATCCACAGGAACGCCATACACCAAACTCGCCACATACTTATGAAAATCCCTACCGGAACGGAACGCCTCAATCAACGCCTCATCACCAGAAAGATCAGCCATAATACGCAACTCAACCTGAGAATAATCCGAACTCAACAACGACTCAAAACCCTCACCGGGCACAAAAGCCGAACGAATCTCACGACCAGCAGGATCACGATTCGGAATATTCTGCAAATTCGGATCAACCGAACTCAACCGACCAGTCGCAGCCACAGTCTGCTCAAACGTCGTATGAATACGACCATCAGACCTGTTCGTCGCATCAATCAACGTCTGCACAATCTGCTTAAGCTTATTCTTCTCACGATGCAACAACAACGCATCAAGAAACTGACAAGCCCTATCATTACCATACGAACGATCACGCAACACCTGCAAAGCAGCCGCATTCGTAGTATACGAACCAGTCTTAGTCTTCTTCGTAGGCTTCAAACCCATATCCTCAAACAGAATCTTCTGCAACTGCTTAGGACTTTGCAGATTCACGCGCTCGCCCGCATACTGCCATGCCGTTTCCTGCGCGTAATTCGCGTCGGCGGCAAGCTGTTCACGCATGCTCATCAGCCTGTTCATATCGACTTGCGCACCGGCATGCTCCATGCCATACAGCACACGGGATACTGGAATCTCCACAGATTCAAGCAATGAGAACTGCTCACGCTGATCCAATGAATCCGCCAGTTTACGCGCCAGCAAACCAACAATCGCAGTATGGCGCGGAAGCTGGTTGTCATTCCGCTGCGCACTATCGTCCGGCTCGTCGAAATCAAGCGTGCCTTGCGTCGCGCCCTCGGACTGTTCCTCGATATGCAGGTCAAGGAAATGCGCCGCCGCCTGTTCCAGCGTGTCGGCATGGAAATCGGGATGGACCAGATACCCGGCAAGCTTGGTGTCGAACAGCGGCTTCGGCAACGCCACACCGACGCTTTCCAGCAGGTGGGATTGTTCCTTATACCCATGCACCACCATGGATTGGTGGTGTTCGTCAAGTACCGTTTGCAGCTGGGACGCCATGTCACGGTCAACACGATTGGTACGAATCGCTTTATCATGTGCAGCGATCATCAGCGACGCATAGGCCGCGTTCCCCGGCTTGCTTTCGCCTTCCACCTGCAACACCCACGAATGCGCCACGGACTGCGCACACTGCTTCGTATGATCAATGGCGAAGCCGGAGGGAGTCGTCTTCGGCGCGATTTCACGTTCGTCATGCAGATGCCCGTTCGGCATCGGCAGATTGTCTCGTACCCATGCTTCCAATGCTTCCGGCGAGTCAACCGTTTCATACTGAGGTATTTCGAGCTTGCCGGACTCGTCTTGCTGCGCGGGATCGTTGGTGGGCTTCCCCGCATTGAATGTTCTCAGCACACGGTTTTTGGTGCGTATGCCGAATTCAAGTCTGGTGAACAGTTGGTTGAGCTGGTTGGCGTCCACCTGACCGAAAGTCAAATCCTCGATGGACACGCCAAGGTCAAGGTCACGCACCAAGGCATTCACGGAACGATTCAGTTTGACCTGATCGATATTGGCCCGCAACGCCTCGCCTTTTTTGCCGCCGATTTCGTCGGCATGCTCGATAATCTGGTCAAGTCCGCCATACAGGTTGATCCATTTGGCCGCGAATCCATCGCCCACGCCGGGAACGCCGGGGATGTTGTCGGCGGTTTCGCCACGAAGCGCGGCAAGATCCGGATATTGCTCCGGCGTGACGTGGTATTTCTCCACCACCGCGTCGGGAGTCATGTGCTTCAAATCTTTGAAATGATGCCCCGGATACAACACTGTGATGTTGTCGTTGATGAGCTGGAACGCGTCACGATCGCCGGATAGCACCAGCGTGCGATAGCCTGCTTTGTCTCCCATGCTTGCCAACGTGCCGATCACATCATCGCCCTCGTATCCAGGTTTTTCGATGAATGTGACGCCAAGGGCCGTCAGCATCCGTTGAATCAACGGCAGCTGGGTCAATAAATCTTCCGGAGCCGCATCTCGCGTGCCTTTGTACTGCGGCAGCATCGTATTGCGGAAGGTACCGCCTTTGACATCGAAAGCGACGGCAAGATGATCCGGATGTTCCGCGTCGATCACCTGCGACAGCATGGTGGCGAAGCCCCAGACGGCGTTGGTCGCCTGACCTGCGGATGTACTGAAATTCTCTACGGGCAAGGCAAAAAAGCGCGGACGCCAAGGATGGCCGTCAACGACCAATAGCGTCCCGCGCGTAGTGCCTTCCACAGTTGCTGTGTTAGCGCTCATCCTCTGCTTCCGACTTCTGATCACCGTACTTGGCGATGATGGCCATAGCCAGACGCTTCTTCGGGATGCGCTGGTCCATGGAGGTCTTCTGAATCCAACGGAACGCGCCCTGCTCGGAGAAGTCAGCCTTATCCATCAGCAGGCCCTTGGCACGGTCGACAAGCTTACGTTCCTCGAGGGTTTCCTCAGCCTTCTTCAGCTGCTCTTCCGCCTTCTTCAGCTGCTCTTCGGTTTCGTGCAGCTTGGATTCGCTGCGCTCCACATTGTCGAGCAGATCGTTGATTTCGGCGAAACGGCCCATGGCCACTTCCAGAGCCGGAAGCAGCTTGGATTCCTCATACGGCTTGGTGACGTATGCCATGGCACCTGCACCCGTGGCCTTCTTGACCAGATCGGACTGGGAGAATGCCGTAAGCATAACGACCGGAGCGATATTCTCATCACAGATGATGCCCGCCGCTTCGATGCCATCCATACGAGGCATCTTGACGTCCATGCATACCACGCTTGGACGGAACTTGCGGGTCAATTCGACTGCTTCCTCACCGTTAGCGGCTTCGCCCACAACCTCGTAGCCACTATCTTCCAGCATGGCAACCAAATCCATACGGTTCACGGATTCGTCTTCGGCCACGACGACGGTACGCTTGCGAGGTTTGTCATCTTCCTCGATGGACTGCTCAGGCGCTGCGGCAGCCTGAAGTTCATCGTCGGTGAGCACTTCGTCCGGTTCCGTGGTCTTTTCTGCAGACATGTCGGTCTCTTTCCACTGTCACACCCAAAGCCGGTCTCACAAACCCCAACCTGGTCCTGGACTGATTCGATGCCGTTACTTGCAATCGTTCGGATTCTGGAAATCTTCAGCTTTCACAGCCTTGGATTCACCCTCCATCACGCAAGTTGGAACGAACCGGCTATCTTCCTTGTACTTTCATGGATGATACTAGCAGAAGCCTACAAGCGCGTGTTGCCGCAATCCTCTTTTTCCTTCACGTGCAAAGCCGAAAAATCCAAGAAATTCCGCAATCCTGCAAAGTCCTTCTTTCCACAATCCCGCTTCAACGTTGTCTTGTTTATACTGGTCGTATGAGTAGCACTTTCACTATCAGAGATATTGTCAACGAAGACGCAACGGCATCAGTCAGCGATTACGGTGCGCATGTGCTTTCCTGGGCACCTGCCGGCGAACAGACTGTGGTTTGGCGGCCAAAGGCGATTCATCTTAAGGAAGGAACTGCCATCCGCGGCGGTGTTCCGATTATTTTCCCTTGGTTCAATTCCGGTTTCGAAGGCGGGCATGTGGCTTCGAAGAAGCCCAAGCATGGTTTTGCCCGCAATAGCTTCTGGCATTATGACAAGGAAGGTTCTTCCGATGCCTTGTTGCGCTATACATTGGATTCCAGCGAGATCAACGCAGATATACTTTCCCAGTTTGTTTCTGGACCGAATCCTCAATTTCATGCCGTTTACACCATTGAAGTCGGCTGTAAATTGACGATGTCGCTTACCGTATATAACGATGGAGACGAGCCATTGTCTTACGAAGAGGCACTGCATACGTATCTGCAGGTTGGAGACGCCGAACAGTCGCAGGTGTGCGGGCTGGAAGGCACCGATTATCTCGATACCGTATTGGACGGCGATCCCCGTTGCAGCCAAGGTAATGAACCTGTGACCTTCCAAGGCATGGTTGACCGCATCTACTATTCGGCGGATACGCTTGAGCTGCGCGACCCCGTGTTGCAGCGCACCATCATTGTCGCCAAGCAGGGCGCAGCGCAGACCGTGGTATGGAATCCGGGAGAACAAGCCGGAAACGCCATCGGCGATTTGGATGAGGGCGAATGGCGCGGCTTCGTCTGCGTGGAAGCGTCAACAATCGCGATTGCGCGGTCGTCGTGCCTCCACACGATTCGCATACGCTGCAGCAGACCTTGGCTGTAAAACACTGAGCGACCAGCGGTTTCAGTCGTTTAGACTGTCGCCGAAGACCTGTTCGACGTATTCGGAGAGCTTGCCGTTCTTGGCGAGTTCGGCCAAGTTGGCCTTGACGAAATGCGTCTTGCAGCCGTTGCCGACCTCATCGTCGCATCCGAGGATGTAGTGGGTCACGATCTGGTAGATGATCTCGGTGGGCGCGATGCCGTACACTTGGTGTTCGAGGCGTTCGCGGTCGTCCGGATACGCATCGCGCATGCCTTCGTTGCGGTAGAGCCGTTTGATAATCTCAGTGATGTACAGGCCGGACTTCATGTACAGGTCTGCGAACGTGTGGGTCGGATCGTCGAAGCAGACTGGGTTCTCCTGTTCGAGCATGTCCACCATCTGCACGACCACGCGACGCGGGGTGAAGATCTGGTTGGTCTTCTGCGGCGGCACGTAGTCGAAGATGTCCTCCCGTAGGTTCTCGTCGAAGTAGTTGGCGAGTCTGTGCCGCAATTGGATGCACTCCTTCACGGAGTCGTCGAACACGACCGGGTCGAACAGGTGTCCGTCGAATTGCTCGGTCCCACCGGTTTCCTCGTCCACATAGTCGCCGCCGTCACGCAGGAACCTGAACTGGTCCGTCGTGATGCTAGTCACTTCCTGGAACACGTTTTCCGGAATGATCCGGTCGAAATTCTCCAGTTTGGTGTTCTCGTCGCCGTAGGCCATGAGGAACGATGGAATCGTACGGGAGAAGCCACGCAGGTGGTCGCGGATGATGCCCTCGATGGGCTGCTTCTCCTTTTTCCCTTTTGGCGGTTTCGACCTCACGCACGATGGTCTCGCCGGCCGATTTAATGAGCGTTTCGCTGGATTCTTTAAGAACGGCACCACACCGAAACACGTTCTGGAACGATGCCGCACCTGGATTGGCGATCTGGCGACCTATTACAAGAAGCTAGATAGCAAATTAGACGACCCGAAGATAGACGAGGTTTTCAGGCTGCTTTCCCAATCAGGAGACATCATCCTCAAAAACAGACTGTACCGCTGTGCCGGCACGAACACGCACCAGACGGAACTGGGCCGGACCGTCGTCACAGGACTGTTCGACCCGACCATCGCGCACAATGCTCCGACAACCATTTCTGGTTTAGCCGTCCAATCCGGGACCGCCGGAAAGACCGCAGCCTGGTGGAACGAATCCGATTACAAGATCATCGACGCGAATCACGCGCTCATCACGCCAAACCAGCTGAAGAAATTCAGCCAGCAACATGCCTTCATACTGCACAATTAAGTTCAAAAGCCATCTCACAAATTCAGTTGGCACCGTAAAAAACGCTATAACAGCTGCGGCATAATGACACAAAAGATTGGACGAAAGCGAGGATCGAAATTCGCCTGACACCGCAATGTCGAATGTATTTTCAATGCTTTCACACCGTCTCTGCCATACTTGACAGTACGGAACGCTTAAGCAACGAAGCTGGATCCAACGACGGATACAGTTCCGCGAACGGTCTGAGGAAAGGATGGATAGTTCCATGAACGATAGATTTTCCGGGCATCGACTGGTATTGTGATCGCTACAATGCACAGCTGAACAGCTAGTCGGGTTTGATGACCATACTCGTATGAAATGCACTGAATGCGGCCATAAGAACAGTATCTCTTCAGATTCCATCTGTGACTCTGAAGAAGACTTCCGCAGCTACAACAACTGAAAGGAATATGAAATGAGACACGTTTTCAAAGCCACAAAAATCGGCTGGGACGAAGAGCAAGAGGGAGTCTGGTTCGACTCTGACTTCTACTCCAAGGAAGAGGCAGAAGCCGAGTTCAAACCATATCAGGGAACCACACAACGAGGCTACCCATATACTGGTTACGAATACGATGGAGAGCAATATCACGATGTGACTTATATGGGAGAATTCGACGATGACGATCTTCCACAAAACGACACGGAAGCTCGTCAGAAGCGAAAGAGGTAGCTTCACCCCCACTGTCGCAGTATCAGCATGCCAGATAGTTTCCAAAGTTTGTCAGCGCACTATGAGAAGTTTTTATGGCCGGAAAACAATTGACTGAGCAAGAGGTGCTGGAGATTCTGGATATCCCCGATTTCCGACATATGTCAAAAGACAAAGTGATGAAATTCGCGTCGGAATTGCCAAACATGGATCCGCAAGTCGCAAAAACTGCATTGTTGCAATTCCCTGAATTCGCCGCCACCACAAGAGATGTTATGTCTTGCTTCCAAGAAACCATGCTGGAAGTGCTGAAAGAGGATCAGGGTAATGTTAAATCATTTAATGAATCCTGCGACGTAATTCTTGCACTGCTGGCAAGCCTCGCTGAACAGAGCGACATATCATTCGAACAGAAAGAAAAAATCATCGATAAGATGATAGCGATAGTTCAACTCAAAGGAAACAAAGACTACCGAAACAAAAAAGTTCAAATGATAAACTTTTAGCCTTACTGACGGGACTCCTCTCAGTACTCGCACTTGCACTGCTAGCCTCGCTTGGAGGTAAGGCAGAACTCCACGAGGGCAGCGAAGACGAGGACGAAGAAAATTAAACCATTTGATTCAATCGGTTTAGAATAGACCATTCAGAACTAGATACCAAACGGATGGTGAGGTGCGGAGGTAAACTTTC
>ENA-OQBU01000211-OQBU01000211.1-human-gut-metagenome-genome-assembly--contig:-NODE-211-length-14498-cov-5.141953_pt1 | contig 14498 bp, 12 predicted proteins | sample MGYA00242492_ERZ504566 | MGnify/ENA primary metagenome ERZ504566 (study PRJEB26092, sample SAMD00036261) | human gut metagenome | host: Homo sapiens | study: EMG produced TPA metagenomics assembly of...
GCCGGGGCGAGACAGGTCGGATTTGAGGACGGCCGAAGAGGCGTCAGCAGGTCAGTGGGTCATCGTCCCGGCGTTCAGCATCAGGGTAGCGCTGCGACGCGGAAATCGCGCGCTGTTGACGCGCCCCGCAGTGCCCGCTTCCCCCAAGGACAATTATCAGTGCAGGTAGATGACTTGCCGATGTTACGAAAAAGTGGGTATGGTTTACCCTTGCTGGTTAAACGTAGTAGATGGGCCGTTTTCGTGGCGCGACACTGCGCGTTTGGTAAAATACCGCCACGTTTGGGAACGGATGGGCTCCGGTGGGCCCCGCGGTCCTCAAAACCGTTGTGAGGCGTGCAAAACGTCTTGGATGTGTTCGATTCACATACGTTCCCGCCAACGCATCCTGCCAACCGCCACAAAGGTGCCTGTCCTCTTTGTGGTGGTATGGACCACGTGGACGAAACAGCTTCGAAACACGCGATTTGTACGTCGGGTGCTCAAAAACGCTTCTACCTGCATCGTAATCAAAACGAAACATCTGCTCGTCGGCTTATGCGAAACTTTGCTGCAACAGTGCGATATTATCCATACTCGATAAAGCTCGCGGCGTATGAGGCGCCGCGAACGACACCTTTCTTTTCCATCAATTGGAGGAAGCATGAGCTACACGCAGAAAGTTCTCGACGAGCTCAAGGCCCGCTATCCCGAGCAGCCTGAGTTCATCCAGGCCGCGACCGAGATCCTCGGCACCATCCAGCCGGCGCTCGACGCCCATCCCGAGTACGAGGAGGCCGCCCTGCTTGAGCGCCTCGTCGAGCCCGAGCGCATCGTTATGTTCCGTGTCCCCTGGGTCGATGACCAGGGCAAGGTTCAGGTCAACCGCGGCTATCGTGTCGAGTTCAACTCTGCCATTGGACCCTACAAGGGCGGCCTGCGCTTTAACCCGACGGTCACCCTGGGCATGCTCAAGTTCCTGGGCCTGGAGCAGATCCTCAAGAACAGCCTGACCACCCTTCCCATGGGCGGCGGCAAGGGCGGCTCCGACTTTGACCCCAAGGGCAAGTCCAACAACGAGATCATGCACTTCTGCCAGTCCTTCATGACCGAGCTCTATCGCCACATCGGCCCCAACACCGACGTTCCCGCCGGCGACCTGGGCGTTGGCGGCCGTGAGGTTGCCTACATGTTCGGTCAGTACAAGCGCCTGACCAACGAGTGGACTGGCGTCCTCACCGGCAAGGGCCTCTCCTTTGGCGGCTCGCTCGCCCGTACCGAGGCCACCGGCTACGGTCTGGTCTACTTTGTGGACGAGTACCTCAGAGCCGCGGCGACTCCTTCGAGGGCAAGAACGTCGTCGTTCACGGCTCCGGCAACGTCGCCATCTACGCCGTCCAGAAGGTCTCCCAGCTCGGCGGCAAGGTGCTCGCCTGCTCCGATACTCACGGCTGGGTCGAGGATCCCGACGGCATCGACTACACCGTGCTCGAGCATGTCTACAACAAGAAGCGCTCCGGCCACGACAAGGGCGTCACGCTCGCTATGTACGTCGACGAGAAGCCTAATGCCACGTGGCACGAGGGCGACGGCCGCGGCGTGTGGCAGCTTCCCTGCGACATCGCGCTGCCATGCGCTCGCGAGAACACGCTGCTGCTCGAGGATGCCCAGGCACTCGTCGCCAACGGCTGCAAGGTGGTCGGCGAGGGCGCGAACATGCCCACGACCATCGAGGCCACGACCCACTTCCAGGAGAACGGTGTCGCCTTTATGCCCGGCAAGGCTGCCAACGCCGGCGGCGTGCTCGTGTCCGGCCTGGAGATGAGCCAGAACGCCGAGCACCTGCCTGGACCTTCGAGGAGGTCGACGGCAAGCTCGAGCAGCTCATGCGCGGCATGTTCCACAATGTGGACGACACCGCCAAGGAGTACGGCGAGGAGGGCAACTTTGTCATGGGCGCAAACATCGCCGGCTTCCTGAAGGTCGCCGATGCCATGCTCGCCCAGGGTGTCTGCTAAATCTTCGCTTGACATAGCATTGATAAGGCTCCCAGTCATCTTGGCTGGGAGCCTTTTTTGATCCGCATGCGACGGAGGAAAACGGTTCATTTTGTCCCGACACGAGCTATGCCCCCTCGTTTGGTACACTTAAAAGTACTGGACAAGTGAAGAGATGGGGGAGAACGTGCTCAAGTTCGGTACCTACGTCCGTGTTGGAAACGCGGCCGAAGCCTATGAGCTCTTACAGAAGAACCGCAATAACAAGATTGTGGGCGGTGGCATTTGGATGCGCCTGGGTTCGCGTCGCGTCGCGACGGCGATTGACCTTTCGGCCTGCGGACTCGATCAGATCGAGGAGACCGAGACCGAGTTTCGCATCGGTGCCATGTGCACCCTGCGCCAGCTCGAGCGCCATGCCGGGCTCAACGCGCTTGTCAACAATGTCTTTGAGTTCGCCGTCCACGACATCGTGGGTGTGCAGCTGCGCAATACCGCTACGGTGGGCGGCAGCATCTACGGCCGCTTTGGCTTCTCGGACGTGCTCTCGGCTTTCCTGGCGCTCGATTCCTATGTTGAGCTGACGGGCGCCGGTCGCGTGCCGCTCGCGGAGTTCGTGGACATGGGCTACGTACGTGACGTGATCGAGCATGTCGTGGTCGTCAAGCACGATTACCGCGCGAGCTATGAGGCCGTGCGCAAGGCCGCGACCGACTTCCCCTCCTTAAAACGTCACCGCCGCCTGGTGGGACAACAGCTGGCACGTCACCGTGGGCGCCCGCCCGCTGCGCGCTACCTTGCTGCAGGGCGAGGCATGTGGCCTTTCCAGCGAGCAGCCTTCCGAGGACGAGCTTCGCGCCCTTGCTGCATCCGTGCGTGCCCTGAGCTACGGAACCAACCTGTGGGGCTCGGTCGAGTACCGCCGTCGCATCTCGGCACCGCTCGCCGTCCAGGCCGTGCGTCGTGCGCCGGCATCGAGCTTTCTGCCGCGCTTGCCCGCGAGCTCGAGACCGTGCAGATTCCTAAGTTTGCCACGGACGAGTATTCCTGCCGCCGCGTGCCCGGCGTCGATTCTAGCGAGGTGCGCTAATGGCTACCAAACTCATCGATCTTTCCTTTACGCTCAACGGCCGTAAGGTCAAGGTTCAGATTGCCCCCGACACTATGCTCTTTGCGCTGCTGCGCGAGCAGGGCTGTGCGTCGGTGCGCTGCGCCTGCGAGACCACCAACTGCGGCCTGTGCACGGTGTGGCTCGACGGCGACCCGGTGCTGAGCTGCTCGGTTCCCGCCGCCCGCGTTGAGGGCCACACCATCACCACGCTCGAGGGTCTCAAGGCCGAGTCCGAGGCGCTTGCCCGCGCGATGGCTGCCGAAGGCGCCGAGCAGTGCGGTTTTTGCGCCCCCGGCCTCATCATGAACGTGCTGGCGCTCGCCCGCGCTGCCAAGGAGGACCCGAGCCTCGTCGCCACGCGCGAGGAGCTCTCGCGCCAGCTGGCCGGCAACCTCTGCCGCTGCAGCGGCTACGAGAGCCAGCTGCGCGCCATCGTCCGCTTTCTCAACGAGTCCGGCGTGCAGGTGGGCTTTGAGATGCCCGAGCTGCCCGTCAACGACACCAGCTGCGACGGCGTCGCGTACAAGCAGATTACCCACAAGCAGCCCAAGAAGGACTCGAAGGCGCTGCTCGAGGGCCGTCCCGTCTACACGGGCGATATGGTGCCCGCCGGCGCCCTGATCGTCAAACTCAAGCGCAGCCCCTATGCCCGCGCCAAGATCCGCTCCATCGATACGTCGCGCGCCCTGAAGGTGCCCGGCGTCGTGGGCGTCTACACCTACGAGGACGTGCCCAAGCGCCGCTTTACTATCGCCGGTCAGAGCTATCCGCAGCCGAGTCCCTACGACCGCCTGATCCTCGAGAACCTCGTCCGTTACCAAAACGAGGAGGTGGCGATCGTCGCTGCCGAGACCGAGGAGGCTGCCGACAAGGCACTCAAGCTCATCAAGGTCGACTACGAGGTGCTCGAGCCCCTGCTGGACTTTACCAAGGCACTCGATAACGACATCGTGGTCCACCCCGAGGGCGACGTGACCTTTATGTTCCCGCAGGGCGGCGATGTCCCGCGCAACCTGGTGTGCAGCGGTGCCAGCGATTTTGGCGACCTGGACGAGGCCTTCGCCCAGAGCGACATCGTCTTTGAGCGCACCTACACCAGCCAGGCCACGCAGACCGCGCCCATGGAGACCTTCCGCGCCTTCGCGACGACCGACGCGTTCGGCCGCATCTCGGTGACCACCTCCACGCAGGTGCCCTTTCACGTGCGCCGCATGGTCGCGCAGTCGCTCGACATTCCGCAGTCGCAGGTGCAGGTCATTAAGCCGCGCATCGGCGGCGGCTTTGGCTCCAAGCAGACGGGCTGCTGCGAGATCTTCGTGGCGTTCGTTACCCAGCAGACCGGCCGTCCGAGCTACTGCTGCTACACCCGCGAGGAGACCATCACCGCGGGCAACTCGCGTCACCAGATGCAGATGACCGTTAAGCTGGGCGCCATGAACGACGGCACCATCACGGCCATCGACCTGCATACGCTGTCCAACGCCGGTGCGTATGGCGAGCACGCCACCACGACGATCGGGCTTTCGGGCCACAAGAGCCTGCCCATCTACAACCACGTGAAGGCGAGCCGCTTTAGCTGGGACGCCGTCTACACCAATACCAATCGCGGCGGCGCGTATCGTGGCTACGGTGCCACCCAGGGCCAGTTTGCCGTGGAGAGCGCCGTTAACGAGCTCGCCGACATGCTGCACATGGACCCCGCCGACCTGCGCCTTAAAAACATCGTGCGCGAGGGCGAGATCATGCCGCAGTATTACAACGAGAAGCTCAACGCCTGTGCGCTCGACCGCTGCCTGCTGCGCGCGATGGACATGATCGGTTGGCGCGACAAGCCGCTGGCCGTCGACCTGGGCGACCGCGTGCGTGCCCTGGGCTGCGCGCTCACCATGCAGGGCTCGGGCATTTCCAACGTGGATATCGGCGGCATCGACATGCGCCTGGAAGAGGATGGCTTCATTACCATCGGCACCGGCGCCACCGATAACGGCATGGGCGTCGATACGATTCTGGCGCAGATTGCCGCCGAGGAGTTGGGCGTGGAGAGCTCGCTCATTGTTGTGCGCGGTGTGGATACCGACGTGTCGCCGTTCGACGCCGGCTCGTACGCGAGCTCGGGTACGTACGTGACGGGCCTGGCGGCCAAGAACGCCGCGACGGAGCTGCGCGAGAAGATTTGCGCCAAGGTCGCCCAGATGTGGACGTGGACGCCGCCGACGTGGTCTTTGATGGCCAGTACGTGCGCCTGTCCGACGAGCGTGCCGCGCGCGAGCAGAACCGCTACCTCACGCTGCGCGACTTTGCCAACCTGTGCGTCAAGAACATCGCTGGCGGCGACGCACTGACCTCGCATGCCTCTGCCTGCCTGCCCGTTTCGCCTCCGCCGTTTATGGCTGGCATTGCCGAGGTCGAGGTCGACAAGGCCACCGGCAAGGTGACTGTGGTGGACTATGCGGCGGCCGTCGACTGCGGCACCGTGATTAACGAGGCGCTCGCGCGCGTCCAGGCCGAGGGCGGCATTGCCCAGGGTATCGGTCACGCGCTCTACGAGATCGTCGAGCACGACGACCGCGGCCGCCTGCGCACCGGCAACTTTATGAGCTACAAGCTGCCCACGCGCTTGGATATCGGCAGCATTCGCGTGGCCTTTGAGCCGAGCTACGAGCCGACGGGCCCGTTTGGCGCCAAGTCGATCGGCGAGGTCGTCATCAACACGCCGCTCGCCGCCGTGGCCTCGGCCGTGGCGCACGCCACCGGCCATCAGGTTCGCTCACTGCCCATCACGCCCGAGAAGGCCCTGCTGGGGGAGTAGCGGGTCGGCGAACAAGTCGTAATGGGCGGGGCGGGGCAACTCGCCCCGCCTTTCGCACTCGTGGTGAGGTCGTGAGCCTGTAAAACGTATGCGTGCGCTTGCCGTTCGTATCTGCTATCATTCCTAGTCTGTGCGCTCATGCGGGCGTGGCGGAATTGGTAGACGCGCAGATTTAGGTTCTGGTGGGATTCCCGTGAAGGTTCGAGTCCTTTCGCCCGCACCAACGCATCTGCGTCGGCTTCGGCCGTCGCGACTCTTTGTTGCATAAAGGTACCAGCACCTCAGATAAGCTGGGCAGTATGAGGAGGAACGTGTTGAACATCACCGCTTCTGACGTCAAGGACGCCAAGCTCACCGCTACGGTCACCATCCCGGCCGCCGACGTCGACGCCGCGATCAAGAAGGCCTACAAGGATACCGCCAAGAAGTACCGCTTCCCGGGCTTCCGCGCCGGCAAGGCTCCCCGTCCGGTCATCGACTCCGCTCTTGGCGCCGAGGCTACCCTCGCTCAGGCCACCAACGACCTGATCGCCGCCAACGAGCCCGCCGTCCTCAACGAGCTGGACATCGTCCCCACCAAGAACGGTGACTACAAGGAGCTCGACCTCGCCAAGGATCACGAGGACTACACCTACACCGTCGAGTTCTCCCTGCGTCCCGCCGCCGAGCTCTCCTCCTTCGACGCCGTCGAGATCGAGATGCCTCCCGCGGAGGTCACCGAGTCCGAGATCAACAACCAGGTCGAGATGCTTCTCAACTACCGTGCCACCTTCGAGGACGTCGAGGGTCGCGCCGTCGAGGCCGAGGACTACGTCACCGTCGACCTCAAGGCCGTCGAGAACGCCGATAACTTCGCCGCCGAGGGCCGTATGCTCATCGCCGGTAGCGACAGCAACCCCGCCGAGTTCAACGAGGCTCTGATCGGCGCCAACGTTGACGACGTCAAGTCCGTCACCTGGACCGACGAGGCCGAGGAGGGCGAGGAGGCCGAGACCCACACCGTCGAGGTCACCGTCAAGGGCATCAAGGTCCGCAACACCCCCGAGCTCACCGACGAGCTCGTCAAGTCCGACTTTGGCTTCGACAGCATCGACGCCATGCGCGACGCCATCAAGATTGAGATTGAGCAGGACAAGGCTTCCCGCCTGCCGGCCGAGAAGGAGAACCGTTGCGTCTCCGCTCTCGCCGAGCGTCTGCAGCTCGACGAGATGGACGCCGACTACGAGCAGTCCGTCTTTGAGGAGCTTGGCCAGAACTTCCTGTCCAACCTCGCTGCCCGCGGCATGACGCTCGACACCTGGCTGCCCGCTTCCGGTCTGACCATGGAGCAGTTCATCGGCGACCTGCATAAGCAGGCCAACGACGTTGCCCGTGAGTCCCTGGCTCTGGACGCCCTCGCGCGTGAGCTCAAGATTGAGGTCACCGAGGACGACATCAACGCCGAGTTCGAGAAGGCCGGCGTCAAGGACGTCGAGGCTTCCAAGGCCGAGTTCATCGCCGATGGCCGCATGCCTGCCGTCCGCGAGTCCATCCGTCGCTCCAAGGCCGTCGACCACCTGGTCGAGAACGCCAAGGTGACCGAGGTCGACGAGACCGCCAAGGACGCCGAGTAATTCTCGCCACCTTGCCCGCGAGCGCATGTATGTGCCCGTGATGGGGTAAAGTTAATAGCCGGTTATCCGGTTGCTTCGTACGGTGCCAGCCAATGCATAGCATGCGGGCACCGTACGTTTATCTAGAACCAATTTGGTCCGCAAGAGAGAAATGGAGATGCGTATGATCGCTAAGTTCGATTCCGCCCTCGTGCCATACGTTATCGAGCAGACGCCGCGCGGCGAGCGCAGCTACGATATCTATTCGCGCCTGCTCAACGACCGCATCATCTTCTTGGGCGAGGAGATCAACTCCGTCAGCGCCAACCTGGTCGTTGCCCAGCTGCTGCATCTTGAGAGCCAGGATGCCGAGAAGGATATCTCGCTCTACATCAATTCGCCCGGTGGCGAGGTTTACTCCGGCCTGGCGATTCTTGACACCATGAACTTCATCAAGCCGCAGGTCTCCACCATCTGCGTCGGTATGGCCGCGTCCATGGCCGCCGTGCTGCTTTCGGCCGGCGCTAAGGGCAAGCGCTTCTGCCTGCCGCACTCCAAAGTCATGATTCACCAGCCCAGCGGCGGTGCCCAGGGTCAGCAGACCGAGATTGAGATTGTGGCCGAGGAGATCAAGAAGACCCGCCGCGAGCTCAACCAGATCTTGTCCGATGCCTCGGGCCAGCCCATCGAGAAGGTCCAGGCCGATACCGAGCGCGACAACTACCTGACCGCCGCCGAGGCCCTCGACTACGGCCTGATTGACCGTATCGTCACCTCGCGAGATCTCGCCGCGAAGGATGCCTAGGATGGCAGGTAACATGCAGGACAACTTTGACGAGAACGGCAACCCCATCCGCTGCTCCTTTTGCGGAAAAGAGCAGGGCCAGGTCCGTCGCCTCGTAAAGGGCCCGACCAACATCTTTATCTGTGACGAGTGCGTCGCCGCCTGCTCCGAGATTTTGGAGGAGTCGCTGGCTTCGGACTTTATGGACGCTGCCCGCAACGGCAAGCTGCCGGGCTTCCTCAACGACCACGGCCAGGCTGCGTCTCAGCCCGCTGTGGATCCCGAGGTCGAGGGATTTGAGCTCGAGGACGACCGCCAGGTCATTACGCACGTGCCGACGCCGCACGAGATCTATGCCGAGCTTTCGGCATACGTTATGGGCCAGGAAGACGCCAAGCGCGCCATGTCGGTTGCCGTGTACAACCATTACCGCCGTGTGATCGAGGGCGGTGCTGCGCTTTCGGCCTTTGACGACGGTTTGGACTCGCAGCTCGACGACGATATGGACGAGGTGGAGCTCGCCAAGTCCAACATCCTGCTGCTCGGTCCCACCGGCACCGGCAAGACCCTGTTGGCCCAGACGCTCGCGCGCACCCTCGAGGTGCCGTTTGCCATCGCCGATGCCACCGCGCTTACCGAGGCAGGTTACGTTGGCGAGGACGTGGAGAACATCCTGCTCAAGCTTATCAATGCTGCCGATGGCGACATTGAGCGCGCGCAGGTCGGCATTATCTACGTGGACGAGATCGACAAGATCGCCCGCAAGGCCGAGAACCTCTCCATTACCCGCGACGTTCGGGCGAGGGCGTTCAGCAGGCGCTGCTTAAGATTCTTGAGGGCACGGTGGCAAGCGTTCCGCCCACCGGCGGCCGCAAGCATCCCCAGCAGGAACTGCTCCAGATCGACACGACCAACATCCTGTTCATCTGCGGCGGTGCCTTTGTGGGTCTGGACAAGATCATCGCCGACCGCGTGGGCAACAAGGGCGTGGGCTTCAACTCCGAGATCGCCGGCCCCACCTCGGTCGACGAGAACGACCTGCTGCGTCAGGTGCTCCCGCAGGACCTCACGCCTTTGGCATGATCCCCGAGTTTGTGGGACGTACGCCCGTCGTCACCCAGACGCAGGCGCTCGACGAGGACGACCTGGTGTCGATCCTGACTGAGCCCAAGAACGCCGTGGTGCGTCAGTACCGCAAGATGTTCCAGCTCGAGGACGTTGAGCTTGAGTTTGAGGACGCCGCCCTGCACGAGATCGCCCGCATGGCGCTTGCCCGCAAGACCGGCGCCCGCGGCCTGCGCTCCATCTGCGAGGACGTGCTGCAGCAGACGATGTTCGACCTCCCCAGCGAGGAAGGCGTAGCCAAGGTCGTCGTAACCGAAGCCTCCGTAAAGGGCGAAGAACAGCCCCAACGCATCTACGGGTAAACCAGCCAAAAACGTGCTTGCAAATAGCCTCCGACCATCCGCGGTCGGAGGCTATTTTATATATACGCAATAACCCTAACTACCTGTGTTATTCTGTGTGTTTGTTTAAGCCTCAGCGAAGTCATATCAGACTGAAGTAATCGATACCTAAGGCGTGTCCGCCTGCTTGGTTTCGTAGATTCCGCACGAGCCGAAGGCCACTTAATGTGGCCTTCGTGCGAGCCAGGACTTGACCGAGCGAAAACCAAGCAGGCGGACACGCCGGCGGGACAGGGAGAGATATATGGAAGAAATGCCCAAGAACTACGATCCGTCGACCAACGAGCCGGCGATCCTGCAGAAGTGGCTCGACGGCGGCTACTACAAGCGCCGTGAGGGCGTGGGCGACTGCACCGTCACCATTCCGCCTCCCAACGTGACCGGCAAGCTCCATATGGGTCACGCTACTGACGACTCCATCCAGGACGCCATCATCCGTATGGCCCGCATGCGCGGCAAGTCCACGCGCTGGGTGCTGGGCACCGATCACGCCGGTATCGCCACGCAGACCAAGGTCGACAAGAAGCTCAAGAGCGAGGGCATCAGCCGCCTGGAGATCGGTCGCGATAAGTTTGTCGACGCCTGCTGGGACTGGACCCACGAGTACGGCGGCATCATCGTCGAGCAGATCAAGCGCATGGGCTGCTCCGTCGACTTTGATAACGAGCGCTTTACCATGGACGAGGACTACGCGCAGGCCGTGCGCAAGGTCTTTTGCGACTGGTACCACGACGGTCTGATCTACCGCGGCAAGCGCATCGTCAACTGGTGCCCCAACTGCACCACCGCCATTTCGGACGATGAGGCCGAGTATAAGGACGAGAAGGGTCACCTGTGGCACCTGCGCTACCCGCTGACCGAGCCGGTTAACGGCCAGGACTACATCGTCGTCGCCACCACGCGCCCCGAGACCATGCTCGGCGACACGGGCGTCGCCGTCTCCCCGAAGGATCCCGAGAAGGCCGCCTTCGTGGGTAAGACCGTCAAGCTCCCCATCGTCGACCGCGAGATTCCCATCTTTGAGGATTGGCACGTCGATGCCAACTTTGGCTCCGGCTTCGTCAAGGTCACCCCGGCCCACGACCCCAACGACTACGCCATGGGTCAGGCCCACGACCTGCCGCAGATCAATATCTTCGACGAGCACGCGGTGGTCGTCGAGGGTTACGGCGAGTTTACCGGCATGAACCGCGAGGAGTGCCGCGAGGCCGTCATCAAGTGGTTTGAGGAGCACGGCCTGCTCGATCACGTCGAGGACCTCGACCACTCCGTCATGCACTGCTACCGTTGCGACTCCGCGCTGGAGCCGTGGCTGTCCGAGCAGTGGTTTGTGGCCGTCGACAAGCTCAAGGGACCGGCGCTCGACGCCGTCAACTCCGGCAAGGTCACCTTCCACCCCGCGCGCTGGACGCAGACCTACACCACCTGGATGGAGAACCTCAAGGACTGGTGCATCTCGCGCCAGCTGTGGTGGGGCCATCGCATTCCCGTGTTCTACTGCGAGGACTGCGGCTGGGAGGACGCCCTCACCGAGGACACCGATGTGTGTCCCAAGTGCGGCGGCCATCACGTGCATCAGGACGAGAACGTGCTGGACACCTGGTTCAGCTCGCAGCTGTGGACCTTCGCCACGCAGGGCTGGCCGCAAAAGCCGGAGCTGCTCGAGGGCCATCACCCCACGACGGCGCTCGTCACCGCACGCGACATCATCGCGCTGTGGGTCGCCCGCATGGTCATGAGTTCGCTGTATTTCTTGGACGAGGTGCCGTTTAAGGACGTCGTCATATACCCGACGATCTTGGCCAAGGACGGCAGCCGCATGTCCAAGTCCAAGGGCAACGGCGTTGACCCCATGGACCTCATTGGCATGTACGGCGCCGACGCCATGCGCTTCAACTTGCTCACGCTGTGCACCAACAACCAGGACGTCAAGTTTGACGCGAACATCGACAAGAAGACCAAGAAGCTCATCGACAGCCCGCGTACCGACCAGGCCAAGAGCTTTGTGACCAAGATCTGGAACGCCAGCCGCTTCCTGCTCATGAACATGGAGGGCTACACGCCCGGCGAGCCTGTCGTGGAGACGCCGGCCGACGCTTGGATGTTCAGCCGCCTGGCCAAGGCCGTGAAGATGGTCACCGAGGGTATTGAGAACTACACCTTTGGCGACATGGCCCGCGGCGTGCAGCAGTTCTTCTGGAACGAGGTCTGCGACTGGTACGTCGAGGTCACCAAGGCCCGTCTGAAGGGCGAGGGCCGTCTACAGGCGCAGCGCAACCTGATCTTTGTGCTCGACACCTCCATTCGCCTGATGCACCCGCTTATGCCGTTTGTCACCGAGGAGATCTGGGACAACATGCCGGCGAGCGTGCTCGACCTGGACGCGAGGGCAACGTGAACCGCGCCGAGGCGCTCATGATCGCCAAGTGGCCCGAGCCCGCCGACTACGCCAAGTACGTCGACGAGCCCGCCGAGCGCGCGTTTGAGCTGTGCCGTGCCGTCGTTTCCGCCGCCCGTGCCACCCGTTCGCGTTATCGCTTAAGCCCCAAGGCGGAGCTCGACGTGGTCGTGCGCGCCGGTGCCGAGGACATCGAGAAGCTCGAGAGCCTGCGCTCCACGATTGAGCCGCTGGCGAACACCGCTTCGCTGGTCATGGGCACCGATGTTGAGAAGCCGGCTGCGAGCATTGCCGTGGTCGATAGCGGTGTCGAGGTCTTTGTGGTGCTCGAGGGCAAGGTTGACCTTTCGGCCGAGAAGGCACGCCTGGAGAAGGAGATCGCCGCGGCCCAGAAGGAGCTTGCTGGCTGCGAGAAGACCCTTGCCAACGAGGGCTTTGTGGCCAAGGCCGCACCCGCGGTGGTCCAGAAGAAGAGGGACCGTGCAGCTGAGCTCAAGGAGATCCTGGCGGCGCTGACTGCTCAGGTTGCTGACTTCTCGTAAGGTTTACTCGGGGACGCGGTTTGGGGCATTGCTCGCTACTGCGGACACCTATTCCGCCGTTCTAACGAACGGCGGCTGACTCAACGCTGCAAACGCTCTGATGGCCAATCTGCCGTTCAACTTCGGGCGCATGGGCATAAGCCCTATGCGCCCTTGTTTTCACGGGCATCTTGGCTCATCAGAGGCGTTTTTTTCGCTGACTATCCTCAACCTATACTGTTTTATTTTTCTATGAATGGCGGTTTTAAAAAATGCCTAAGCGTTCTGGCTTGTATACCGTTCCTTTTGAGTTTGATTTGCTTTCATTTGATGAGGCTGTTGGGCTGGCTGCTGATACGGGGCGGATTTCTGGGGATGCTGGGCCTCTGCTTGAGACAGTTGTCGATATGCTTGATGAGCTGGGACGTCCGGACGAGTATTTCGATTGCATTCAGGTCGCCGGTACCAATGGCAAGACTTCGACTACGCGTTTTTCGGCTGCCATTCTTCATGGTGAGGGGCTCAAGACCGCGCTGTATACGTCGCCACAGCTGGTACGCTATCCCGAGCGCATGGAAGTCGATGGATGCGTCGTGAGCGATGAGGCATTCGCCCGTGGCGTTTCGACCGCTGTTGAGGCGGGGCATCGAGTGAATGCCCGTCGTGTGGCGGCGGGGGAGCGCGCCTATACCATCACGCCGTTTGACCTTTTGACGGCTGCTGCACTTGTGGTGTTTGCCGAGGCCGCGGTGGATGTTGCCGTGCTCGAGGTTGGCATGGGCGGGCGTGGGACGCCACGAGCGCGACCGATCCCGTCGCCGTTGCCATTACGGGCATTGGGCTCGATCACACACGTATTTTGGGCGATACGCTCGAGGCCATTGCGGGGGAGAAGGCTGCGGTCATTAAGCCCGGACGCTGGTTGTACTGGGCGAGGGCACGCATGAGGCGAGCGTTCAGCGCGTGATGGATGCCCGTTGTCGCGAGTGCGGCGTCGTGCCGCTGGTGGTGAACCATGCCACGACCAAGGTGCCGGCGCATGTGGGCGATACGGTTGAGTTTAGCTGCACTACGCCGCGTGCGATTTATACGTCGAGCATGGTCAAGCCGGCGTATCAGCCGCAGAATGCTGCGTGCGCGATTATGCTTTGCGAGGGGTATCTGGGTCGCGAGCTCGATCATGACAAGCTCGATGCGTCGCTTATGGGCTGCCCCACGCCGGGCCGATTTGATGTGCTGGGAATCGATCCGCTCAAGCTGATCGATGCCTGTCATAACCCCCAGAGCTGCGAGAACTTTGTGAGCGCGCTGGACGAGATCGATCCGTGCGTGGAGAATCGCCCCACGCTGCTGTGCGCCGCGCTGGCCGATAAGGACGTGGCGGGTATCGTTGACGTTCTGGTTCCGGCGTTCCCCCGCGTGGTCGTAACCCAGACCGATTCCGATCGCGCCTTGCCCGCACAGGAGCTTGCCTCCCTGGTGGACGCCGACAAGCTCGCGGGCGTGTACCCCAGCGTATCCGAGGCCCTCGCGGCTTTCGATGCTGCGGGCGAGTCTTTCGTAGCAGCCGGTACCATCACCCTAGCCGGCGAAGTAGCCGGTCTACTGCGCTAGGGCCTTTCCGCAGGGTAGCTAATTGACCTGCTCGCCAAGAAATGGGCCTATTTACTACGTTTGACCGGTTATCCCCGACCACGTCGAGAATTGCGAAATCAAAACCGACGCTCCTATAAGTTGTCAATAGGCAGTTTGCGGGAGCGCTCCCTTCAATTCGCACAGGAGCTCGTAATACCTCCTCTCCAGTTTCGTCGACCGCCGTCTCCCATGTTCCAGGTGACCGA